>JAEEGL013013086.1_pt1 | contig 28241 bp, 32 predicted proteins | sample 9134231 | NCBI WGS metagenome assembly JAEEGL01 (sample SAMN16246548, study PRJNA631951) | gut metagenome | biome: gut microbiome; feature: rumen; material: fiber-attached | host: Bos | place: Iran: Karaj | collected 2018-10
CACAGATGATGAGCAGGTCCACCTTGCCTTTCCAGGCTTCCATTTCAGAGGCGTGCAGCACCGGAGCGCCAGCCGTCTGAATCTTGACCTTAGCGGGGTCACGACGCGTGAAAGCGGCGACGAGTTCCATATCGGGAGCCTGCTTCACGGCGCATTCCACACCGCGACCGAGGTTACCGTAACCGAGAATAGCAATCTTTGCCATAACAATATCCTTGTTAAAAATTTTTGCGGAAATAATATAAAAAACTTTATATTCCCGTACTTCCAAATCCGCCGCGGTCGGCGCCGTCGAGAGAACCTTCTTCGAAGGTGAGGGTCGGCTGGATTTCCATGATGCGGAACTGAGCGATGCGGCTCCCCTTCTCGATGGTCACATCGCGAGTGGCATAAACAGGCATTTTCCACCAGTCGTTCGCGCCGCAGTAGCTGGAATCGACCACGCCCACGGAATTCGCCTGCAGAATACCGAAGTTCTTGAACGTGGAACTGCGCGGGGCGATATGCGCCTCATAACCCTCGGGCAACTTCATCGCGACCCCCAGGTGAATCAAGCGGAACTCCCCCGCCTTGAGCGTCACGGTCTCCGCTGCGGCAAGGTCTATCCAGTCGGACTTACCGCCCACATACGTGAGGCGCGTGATAGAATCGTCGAGATATTGAATTTTAATCGTCTTCGTGGTCATGTTCATTTATCATCGGCTTGCTGTGCCGCTTGCTTGGCTACCTTATCTAACGCACGTTCCAGGCGGGCAGGCTTTTTCGCGAGATTACGGATGAGCCCGAACAAAGCCGAAAGTTCGTTGCGTGTGGGGTGCAGGCGCTGCACCATCGTGTTGAGGAAGTTGTCGCGCCATGCCTGGTCGTGGTACTGCCCCGTCAGGTAGCGGTCCAAGAACGCCTTGAAGCTCTCGATTTGCTGGATGGTGGCGGGGCCGGTCTCCGCAACACCCCTGGTGGTGCGCTTAGCACGTCCCTCGCCGTTGGCAAGGGCGCCGGAGCGGCAAAGTTCATAGAGCGAAACCGCCACCGCCTGCCCGAGGTTCAAGCTCATGAGGCCGGGCACCGGGATTTCGCACTGGTACGTGCAGGCGTTCACCTCCTCAAGGGCAAGCCCGCAGGACTCGCGACCGAACACGAGCGCCACAGTACCGTCTTCCGGAAGCATGTCCGAAAGGTTCTGCACCATCGTGTGCTTGATAGCGCTCCCGAAAATGCGGCGACTGTAGGCGACCGCACAAGCGCAATCTCCAATAGCCTCTTCAAAGGTGTGGACAATTTTCGCGTTGTCCAAAATGTCGTGGCTGTTGGCCGCCGTGTGGTACGAATTCTCGATGACCTTCTCGCGCTTGGGGTAAACGATGTAGAGCTCGGGCAAGGCGTAGCAGTGCATGGCGCGAGCGACAAAGCCCACGTTATGGGGATGTTCCGGTTCAACAAGTACGACTCTGAATTTACGCATATGCTTATAATCTATCAGATCCTTCGACTTCGGGCTGCGCCCTCCGCTCAGGATGACACCTTAATTAATTTTCCACTTGAAACCCTTGCCGCGGATTTCGTTTTCAACCGTTTCGCCGGGTTGAATTTCAGCCCCCTTATAAATCACAGAATGCTTGAGGGTCACGCCGGCAGGAATTTCGGCGCCGGGTTCGACGACGGCTTCGTTCACGTCGCGGCCCAGTTCCTTGAGGCGGGCCTCCACCGCCGCCATGAGACCCTCGGGGGAACCCATGTCTATCCACTGGGCATGCAGTTGCGTCATGTCCACAAAGGGGGCACGGCCGGCCGCAATTTCCTGCTTCCAGAATTCGCGGATGTCGAACTCCCCCGGTTTAATTCGAGAGAGGGCTGCATCGCTGTACCACGAAACGCCGGAGAATGTCGCGGGCTCACCTTCTGTAGCACCAAAACGGCCGACCACGCCAGCCAAGCGACCATCTGCACCTACACGAAAGGTATTCACCTTCGCAAAGTCCACCGCCAAGAGCGCCACCTGCGGCCCATTCGGCTGAGCGGCCAATGCCCGCGCATTTTCAACAAAGACCTTCAAGTCAAAATCGCAATAGGCATCGCCGTTCATAATCAAGAGACCGCCACGGTAGCCAGCCGCATAAATACGGCGCAACGGCCCTGCCGTCCCGAGGATTTCGGGATGTTCGACCCAGACCTTCTCAAAGCCCAGGCGTTCGCCTTCGGCCACCACCTGGTTTGCCAGGTAGTGGGCATTGGCGTGCAAACGAACGTCCCCAATGGCACGGGCCTTGATTGCCTGCTGCTCCAAAATGCTCGCGTCCACCACGGGCACAAGCGGTTTCGGGACATCGTTCGTCAACGGGCGAAGGCGCGTACCCAGCCCGGCAGCAAGTATCAGGACGTTCAGTTTTTCGGTCATTTTACCATGGCCGCGCTAAAGTCGGCTTCGCAAACCAGGGTCTCGCCCTGCATGATTTTTCCATGGTACTTGAATAGAGTACGACGCGCCATGGTCATCTCGACGATCAAAGTCAAGTCGGCAGGGGGAATCACGGCCGCGCGGAAACGGCAGTTGTCCACACCAATAAAGGCCGGGCGCTTGCCCTCGACCACTTCTGGACGGGCGATTTGCGTCATGATGGTCGCTGCCTGCGCCATCGATTCCACCTGGAGAACTCCCGGCAAAACCGGGTTGCCCGGGAAATGACCGCCAAAGAACTTTTCTTCGCCACTCAAATGCCAAACAGCCTTAATCTTCGGCATGCGCAGGGATTCGTCTGGGGATTCGGGGTCTCCCTTCTGCAGTTCGAGGATTTCGTCGACAAAGGCAAACGGGGCCTTTTGCGGCAAAAGATTATGGACAAATTCTGCATCGTATAGCATAGGGCAATACCTTCTCCATGATTTTGTGGTGGTGAAAATGCCCGCCGTTGAGGATTTCAATATGAATCTTGGGGAGGGCGGGCTTCACAAATGTCAAGTCCCCAAGCAAGTCAAGAATCTTGTGGAACGCGGGCTCTTCGGCAACACGGTACTTTGTCGCGTTCAAAGCGGCATCTCCATCTTTAAGCAACAGGCCGCAAGTTTCGTCAACTCCGGCCAAAAGCCCCGCTTGGCGGGCCTTTTCGTATTCGCTTTCAAAAATAAACGTCCGAGCTTCAAAAATATTGTACAGGTCCTCAGCCGAGTAAACAGCGACACTCGCCGCCGAACCAAAGCCGAGCACATACTCCACTTCAAAAGTTTCACTCGGGTAAATGCGAACCGCCCCCGTACTCCATTCCCAGCTGTCGGTCACAGGAGCGTCGTAAAAAACGAGTTCCTCGGGCGTGCCCGCCTGCTTGCGCACCGCATGGAAAAAAGGGAGAGCGCTCCCGTCGAGCATGGGCAACTCCGCTGAACAGGGTGCGGCACCTTCGGCGCAAGCATCCACGTTAAATCGGCGGCGCGGCCACATCAAAAAAACTGGCGCCAAGTGCTCGGGTGACGCCAAGCGTGCAGGCGCACCGTCAAAGGAAGCTTCCCCGTTAGCGTATACGGAGGTCCGCGCAGTACTGTACTTCAATTCGTCAAAATACTTCGCGGCATCGGTCCCGTAAAAAGGCTTGCCGTTCACACTCCACATCACTCGCGGTTCCAATTGCGAATTGCGTTCGCAAATATCGACCTGCACACAGGCCCTCTCATACGAAAGGGACCTGGATTCAAATTTCACAGTACGGGTCGCCGGCATAGTACTTTAAAGATAAAAAAATATGGCTTTACTTTTTCTTGGCGAGCACGCGAAGACTCACAACGGACTTGCGCCACAAATTGATGTCCTCGGCGGGGAAACCAGCGACCACCTTCCCTGCGGGAATGCTCTTGGTGACTCCTGCCTTGGCGGCAACACGGGCGCCCTTGCCAATGGTCAAATGCCCCGCCGACTGCACTCCCCCGGCAAACTCCACGTCATCTTCCACGATGACCGTGCCGGCAATGCCCGACTGCGAAGCCATGTACACATTGTTGCCCACCTGGCTGTTGTGCCCAATTTGGACAAACGAATCAAAATGGCTGTCGTTGCCAATTGTTGTGGGCGAAACAAAGCCCGCGGCCACTACCATGTTGGCACCAAAACTGCAGCGGTCGCCAATGACAACGCCTGCCAAATGGGGCACCGGTAGACGTTTGCCCTCGTTCTCATAAAAACCAAAACCACGGGAACCTATGACCGAGCCCGCCTGGAAAACGCAGTCCTCGCCCACCACCACGTTCGGGTAAATGGTCACGTTCGCCTCGAGCACGCAGTTTGCCCCCACGCGGGCTCCACGCATCACAACGCAATTGGGACCAACCCTGGTCCCCTCGCCCACAAAGCCTTCCACCACGGCCGACGGGTGAACTTCGGCCGTCGCCGCACACCCCGTAACTTGGCCCATTGTATCGGTCACAAAACGGTTCAGGAATTCGACCATCACATGGTAGGGGTTCTTGACGGGAACCACGCAACGCGCTCCAGGCACTTGCGCTTTCGAAACGTCTGTCGGCACAAACACAATGCCCGCCTTCACGTTCGCCAAAACCGATTCCGAAACACCGTTCGCATTCGTCTCGTTCTTCGATAGATTCCCCAACCAAAACGAGACATCCGTTTCGCACGCCTTTTCTATGGCGGCAAACCCGGTCAACAAAAAATCGGCGCCGTCCATAGCTGCCGAGTCGCCGTCCTTAACAAAGCCTGAATTGCCGAGCCATTCTAAAACAGCAGAGAGCGCAACCGGAGTCATCAATCCCCCAATGCCAGCATTTGCACTTGGCTGGCAAACTCAATAGTGATGTCGCCCTGGACCTTACCGCTCAAATCCTCGCCGTCGAGCTGCAAAAATTCATCGACAGCCACAACCAGCTTTAAAGAGCGCACCTTCCTCGATTTCAAGAAGTACTTTTTGTAGATAAAGCCCAAAAGCGGGATATTCCCGATGGCAATCGCCATCATAAAATTGAACATGTTCGGCACGTCCACCACTTCCAAACAACCGTCGGCCATATTCGACTTGTAAAACGGATTCGCGCCGCTCGCAAAACTCGGGATGTTGCCCACAATCACAGTGCGGTGCCCCGTGATGTCAGCGGATTCGCAGTTACCGTCAACATCGCGATAACCGAGTGTCGCCTTCTTGAGCATATAATTGCGATCGGCAAAAAAGCGGCGCACATAGTGTAGCTTGTTGGCAACGACCGAAGAACTCGAAATCACACCGTTTGCGCGATCCTGGTTAAAGTCATGGGCTATTCGCGCATCGATTCCGGCAGAGAAGTAGTTCGCCATCGCAAACTTGCCGTTGACCTTCCAAATGTCAAAAGGAGTGGCTCGCGCACGCAACAGGCGGCGCACCAAAAACAGCAAGCCGCGGTCCACAAACGGCTTGTACAAGTTCAAAACGCGCGCCAGGTCGTTGCCCGTGCCAAGGGGAATCAAGCCAATCTTTACCCTGCTGGCGTAATCGCCCGTGAGCATCGCCGAAAGCACCGCCGAGACAGTCCCGTCGCCACCCACGGCAATGAGCGTTTCCGTATTCGAGAGCGCCTCGCAAATCTGTTCCCTCATCCCCTCGCTCTTGGTGAATTCCGCCTTCCATTCGCTGTCGGCAAACTCCATGGACTTCATGATCTCGGGCAGGAACTCGTGGATGAGCTTGCCTTGGCCGCCGCCGCTAATGGGGTTAATGAGGAATACGAACTTATACATGCTTCAACAACTCGTTCTTCGCGTCAATGTAGTGCTGCACGCCCTCGTGCACACCGCGGATTTCTTCTTCGTTGAGCGGGCGCGAAATGTGCGCCGGCGTCCCGACGACGAGCGACCTCTCGGGGAACTCCTTGCCCTGCGTCACCACGGCTCCCGCAGCAACGATGCAATTCTTTTTGATGTGCGCCCCGTCCATCACAATGGCGCCCATGCCAATGAGCACGTTGTCGTCGATGGTGCAGGCGTGAACAACGGCGTTGTGGCCTATGGTGACTTCGTTACCAATAGTCACTCCCACGCCCGTCGACAAATGGATGGTCACGTTGTCTTGAATGTTGGTACGCTCGCCCACCACAATCGGGGCGAGGTCGGCACGCAACACGGCGTTGTAGAACACCGAGGAATCCTTGCCGATTTTGACGTCACCTATAAGGCGGGCGCCTTCCGCCAAAAAGACGCCTTCACCCACTTCGGGCTTTTTGCCCTTGTATTCAATGATTGAGGCCATAACCTCAATGTACAATATTTTTCGCGATAGAGTTCCATTCTTCCTGATCGTAACCGTTCAGGAGCATGGCACCCTTGTAACCCGAGAGAATTTCGGCAGCCTTGGCGGTATCGCCCGCGGCCACAGCGTCCTTCATGTCTTCGAGTACGTCTTTTTGGAGTGTACGCTTGTCGGCAATGGCACCCAGGCGCTCCTGGCGGAGCACTTCCAGGCTATCGCTCACAAAGCCCAGTTCCCACGTACTGTCGTAGCAGGCCTCGGCAGCGGGCAAGCTGACCATGTCGGTTTCGGCGGCCACGTACAAGGCGTCGCAGCGGGCAAAAGTCTCGGCACAGTTCTTTTTCACATACTTATAGTACTGGTAACCGCCCACAATCAGGCCGATCAACAGCAGGAGGAACACGCCATCCTGCCAACCCATCACCGGGGCGGAGGGAAGTTTGGGGCGACCGTTGACGGTTTCGCCGGCTTCAAGTTTTTCTTCGGCCTCGTCAAAAGGACTCTTTCCGTTCAAGAAACTAAGACCCATAATTATTCCTTATTTTTTTGAAATAGCGTCAAAGACGCGTGCATACAAATAAATTTGCTTCACCAAGCTAGCAAACCCGTTGGACCTCGTCGGAGAAAGCCCTACGTTCAGGCCAATCTCCTGGAAGAACACAGGATCCGTACTCAAAATATCGGCCGGAGCCATGTCGTTGTAAATTTTCAAGGCGAGGGCGCCTAGTCCACGACTAATGAGCGGGTTCGTCGTCCCGCCTTCCACGTCCATCTCAAAATGGAGAACCGAGCCGTTGAACTGCGGTACCAAGTACATCGTAGCGGCGCAGCCCTGGATAATGAATTTCTCGGCCTTGAGGGAGGCGTCCATGCCCGGGTGCGCCTTTGCCAAGTCCAAAAGGAACTTCCACTTGTCGTCCGGATCGGTAAACGACGCGAACTTCTGCCTGACTTCTTCTTGACGTTCCGTAATCGACATAGCGCATTACCAGTGGAAGAACGAGCGCATCTTCCAAATCAACGACGGGCACGCCCAGAGAACGTTAAAGAATATCCTGTACAAAGTCTGCTTTTGGCGAGGGAGCTTGGAGAGGCGCTCGGCGGCGCGGTCAAACTGCGAATCCTTGACCGAGTAGAACGCCTTCTTGGCTCGAGCCACCTGCAAGTGAGACTTGCCCATCGCATCCATCCAGCGAGTGAAGGCCATAGCCTCGATCTGCTCGCGGTCCTCGGCGCTTGTGGACTTGAGCCACTCCACAGCACATTCCGCCACAATCTTGCCGCACAACAGCGACTCGGTAATGCCCGAACGGCTGATGGGGTTCACGCAGCTGGCGGCATCGCCCGCCTTAAAGAGCCCACACTTGGCAATCGGCTTCTTCGATTGACCGCAGGCGATCATCCCGCCATAAACGGCCTTGATTTTTGCACCCGGGTATCGGGCGACAAATGCTTCGAGCTTTTGCCGCATCGAGATTCCCGACTTGGCATTTTTACCAAGTACAAAGCCGATATTCACCTCGACACCGTCGCGCGGGAATATCCAGCCGTAGCCCTCGGGGAAATCGCTTCCAAAAAAGAGTTCGATGTGTTCGCGGCTATGCTCGATTCCCTCGGCAAGCGCAAAAATCGCAGGCTCCAAATCGGTATCGCCGCTCTCGATTCCCTTGAGGCAGTCTATATCGCGTGTGAGGCGGCATCCCGGACCCGTAGAGTCCACCACCACCTTGGAAAACAAGGTCTCATCGTAATCGCCATTGCCAACAACTATGTTCCAGCCGTTATCCACGCGTTCCAATTTCTTGACCACGGTATCAAAATGGCACTCCACACCGGCGTCCTTGCAGCCGACGGCCAAGGCATGGTGGAATTTGGAGCGGTCCAACAAGCAACCGCAGTCCTTGCTATAAAATTCGGCCCTGTACCCCTTGGGAGAAGTAAAGTAGATGCCCGAAATGGGTCCGCGAACCCAGCTACGGTCTATGGGCCACAAGGCACCCAGCCTGCTGGTCGAGGCAGCTTCGGCACAAAAAATCGGTTCTTTCCAGGGGGCTTTTTTATCCAACAAGAGCACCCGTCTAGCCCCTCTCGTCATTTTTCCGAGGGTGCAAGCGGCCATCAAGCCGGCTGGACCGGCCCCGCAAACCACGGCATCGTACTCTTTTGAAAGGAAATCTGACATCTCAAGGTCAAAATTAGCATTTATTTATCTAGTTTTTTTACTTATATACGTGTTTTTTGAAAATTTTTAGTTATTTTAGGGCTATCCGTTATTTTGGTTTTTCCATAAAGGGAATGTTATATATGAATATGATGAAAACTTCTAAACTTGGACTCTGCCTCCTGGGAGCTCTCGCCATCAGCGCCGTTGCACAAGACAACTGGGCGGGCAAGAACCTCAACGTTTCTTTCCGTGATAAGCGTATCGACGGATTCGACTTCAGCAATTCCAAGGCGGTCAAAAATGTTACGGACTTCCAGCGTTCCGCCGGTGACAGTCCGAACTTCACCGAAGCCGACCTTGCCGGTGTTTCTTTCCAGAACGCGGTGATCAACAACGCCAGTTTCAAGAACGCCAACCTCAAGAAGGTCATCATCAGTGGCGCCGACATCCGCGGCACAACATTCAAGGGCGCCGACATGGAAGAGGCCAACCTCTACCGTGCCACCCTCCTCGATAGTGAATTCCCGCAGACCAACCTGAAAAATGCACGACTCGACGCCATGAAGGTGTCCGATGCCGCCGACTTCAGCAAGGCCGACCTCACCCAGGCCTCCGTGATGGACGTGGACCTGACCGGTGCAGACTTCAGCAAGGCGAACCTCACCAACGCGAACTTCAGCCGTTCCCTCATGGCTAACAGCAACCTCAAGAAGGCGACCCTCGTCAAGACGGACTTCACCGCCTGTAACTTGATTGCCGCCAACTTCAAGGGCACGGACCTCATCAACGTGAACTTCGCCAAGGCCGGTCTTTCCCAGGCCGAGTTCGGCGGTGCCGAGTTCAAGAACGTGAACCTGCAGGAAGCCGACCTTTCTCTTACGACCTTCAACGACGTCGACCTTTCCAAGACTCAGCTCCAGAAGGCCAAGTTCGCCCAGTCCACGGTCAAGAACATGGACTTCAAGGGTCAGGACCTCACTGGCGTCGTGTTCGACAAGGGCACCGTCTCCAAGAACGAGTTTGAAAGGGCCAAGCTGAACAAGACCTCCTACTTCGACGCCGCCGTCGAAAAGAACGTGTTCAAGGAAGCCGAACTCATGAAGGCCGTCTTCGATGGCGCTTACGTGTTCAAGGACATCTTCGACAAGGCTGACCTCACCAAGGCCAACTTCGCGAACTCCACCATCGAACGTTCCGACTTCAACCTCGCCCAGCTCTCCGGTGCAAGCTTCGCCGGTGCCAAGCTCGAAAAGGTGAGCTTCCTCAACGCCAACATGCAGGGCATCAAAATTGACGCCGACACCAAGATGAACGACGTCGACTTCTCCGGTGCTGACTTGAGCAACGCGAAGATCGAGAAGTTCACCGCCAAGAAGGTGATCTACGACAACAAGACCAAGTTCCCCAGCGGCTTTGATCCGCGTCAGTACGGCTTCACCAAGCGCGGTGAGAAGGCTGCCGACATCAAGGTCGAAGGCAAGAAGAAGAAGTCCGTGGACGACGACACCTCCACCGACCAGAAGCCGCGCAAGAAAAAGAAGAAGAAAAAACATTCTGACGACGACGACGAATAATTCTTCCCTGACTAACGGATTTAAAAAAGGCGCTCGCAAGAGCGTCTTTTTTTTGCCTGCATCAAAAAGGCAAGCCTTGCAATTCGCGTATTACTTTTTGTCCATGAGCCAGGCAACAGCCTCGCCTAGGCTGTGCACGCGGACAACGCGCATCCCCTCAATGTTCTCCGGGAGCTTGCCGGACGCGGGCACAATAGCCTCGACCATGCCGAGGCGACGAGCTTCCTTGAGGCGCTGGTCCAAAAGTGAAACGCTGCGAACCTCCCCCGAGAGGCCCAGCTCGCCGATGGCGATGGTCTGGCGCCCGAGCGGGATGCCCAAATGGTTGCTTGCAATGGCGAGGGCGATGGCAAGGTCGGAGGAGGCGTCATTCACCTTCATGCCGCCTGCTATGCTAGCGAAAACATCGGCAGGACCGATGGTCACATCGCCGAATTTTTCAAGCAAAGCCAAAATGATGGTGAGCCGTTTGGGGTCTATCCCTGCGGCCACCCTCTGCGGCACGGCAAAATTCGTTTGGCTCACCAGCGCCTGAGTCTCGAACAAGAGCGCGCGCGAGCCCTCAAGCGTACAACACACCACACTCCCGGGAGTCGGCGGCACGCCCTCCTGCAAAAACACCTTGCTCGGGTTCGCGACCGATTCGAGCCCGTGACTCGTCATTTCAAAAACACCGATCTCGTCAGTCGCGCCAAAGCGGTTCTTGATGGTGCGGAGCAACCTGTACTGGTGGTTGCGGTCCCCCTCGAAGTACACAACCGTATCGACCATGTGTTCCAAAATGCGCGGGCCAGCGATTTGCCCGTCCTTGGTGACATGCCCGATGAGGATGGTGATGCAGCCCGAATTCTTGGCGAAGACCATGAGGTCGAGCGTACATTCACGCAACTGCGAAGCACTGCCCGGAGTCCCCGGCAGGTCGCCCTTGTAAACTGTTTGGATGGAGTCGATAACCAGAACCTGAGGCTTGATTTCCTTGGCCTGTTCAATAATCTTTTCGAGGCTCGTCTCACAAAGCAACAGCATGTCGCTGCCAGAAACGTTCAAGCGTTCACTGCGAAGCTTCACCTGGCAGGCACTCTCTTCGCCGCTCACATACAGGCTCTTGACGCCGGCGGCGGTCATCGTGGCGAGCGTTGTGAGCACCAGCGTGGACTTCCCGATGCCGGGGTCGCCACCGATGAGCACCAGGGAACCTGGCGCAAGCCCGCCCCCCAGCACGCGGTCGAACTCCGCATTGGCGGTGCTTAGCCGCCGCGTGTCCTCGGTAGCCACATCCCTGAGCGGAACCACCTTATGGACCGGACCTCCGAGCCCTCGCTTGGTGGAGGCCACATCGGCCACTGGGGCCGCATGCTCCTTCAACGTGTTCCACGCCCCACAGAACGGGCACTTGCCCACCCACTTAGGGGTGGTGTTGCCGCAGTCCGTGCACAAAAATTCGATTTCTTTTTTTGCTTTTGTCGCCATGCACATCAATATAACAAATGTGCAGTGACATTTTGTGTCATAGTGAACAGATTTTCACTATTTTCAGGGATAAGTAGAACTTTTTTGTTGTTAATGTTTGCGAATTTTTCCGCAGGTTATTTCTTTTTTGAAGACAGCTTCTTGAATTCGGCGCGAGCCTTTTTCATGTCGGCAAGGAATGTTTCGTCATTATGCAGACTTGCAAAAGCTCCCGAGACAAGCACCTTGGAGGCATCAACGTCGCTTTGCCAATGGAACCCAGCAATCACGCGACTTTGCCCCCATTCGTAGGCGTACTTCAACAAAGCGTCTTGAGCAGCCGGGTTTATTTCCACAAGCAACATTGCCATCGACCACGCAAGAATCGTATGCCCCGACGGGTAAGAGCCATTCTTCCTTAAGGCTTCTTCGTCTTTAGGGACGAGCGTCGGTTCGTTGAAACGGTCGAACGGGCGACGCCTCATGTAGTGTTTCTTTGGAACTCTGCCCACTTGCCGGAGTGTTGCAATCCCGCGTTCAATCACGTTCATGATGGCAGGAGTCTTTTTTGCAGAAATCTCCATGCCAAAGGGCTCGCTGAACATCCGGACCATATCGTCCATGGCTGTTGCCGCTTGCGCAATTGCAAGTGCCGCACGTGCGGAGTCGGCTCGCATGGCCTTGCCCCACATGTACTGCGAAATATCGTACATGAACTGCACCGAAGTTGTTTCCGGTGGCGCCGGGTAGAAGTTCAGCGCATTCGGGAGAGCATCCGCCTCCACGTAAGGTTTGACATCTGCAGCGAAACTGCAAAGCGATGCGCCGCAAAAGGCGACAACAATAAATACTTTCTTGATAAGATTGTTCATGCGTTGAATATAAATAAAAAAGACTATCTTTTGCGGTTGAACTGGAGATTACAAATGCACGTTCTTGAAAAAATCAGTGATTTCATTGGCAAGTGGATGGCTGTTGTCGTACTTGTGATTGCGGCGCTCTCGCTGTTCCTGCCGAAATCGACGCTCTGGATTGAACTCAGTTGGGTAAATTACCTTTTGATGGTGGTGATGTTTGGCATGGGGCTCACGCTCAAGCTCAGCGACTTTGCGCTTGTATTTGCGCGCCCCAAAGAAATCACCATCGGGTGTGTAGCGCAGTTCATCGTGATGCCCGCACTCGCTTTTTTACTCTCCAAGATTTTCGGGCTCGATGCAGCGCTGATGGCGGGCGTCGTTCTCGTTGGAACTTGCCCCGGCGGGACATCCAGCAACGTTATCACCTACCTCTCGAAAGGCGACGTGGCGCTCTCCGTGGGCATGACCAGCGTGAATACATTGCTCGCACCTGTGCTGACGCCTGCAATTACGTACCTATTGCTCCGCACCACCGTGAACGTCGACGTGCTGGCGATGTTCCTTTCTATCGTGAAGGTCGTCATCGTGCCGATTGCGCTCGGGTTTGTCATCAACAAGTTCTTTGGCAAATGGACTGCGCGTGCCGTGAAGGTGTTGCCGCTCGTTTCCGTGATTGCGATTGCGATGATTGTGGCCACAGTCGTCTCACACAATGCAGCAAAAATTCTCTCCACGGGCGCCATCGTGTTCGCCGTCGTGATTCTCCACAATCTGCTCGGCTACGGTTGCGGTTTCGGTCTCGGCAAGCTGCTGAAATTTTCGACACCCAAGACAAAGGCTCTCTCTGTGGAAATCGGCATGCAGAATTCCGGTCTTGCCACGAGCCTTGCGGCGACGGCGTTTTCGGGACTTGCCATGGCGACGGTTCCTGGCGCCATCTTCTCTGTATGGCACAACATCTCCGGCGCGATTTTGGCGAATGTATATCGCAGGTGGGGGGCGTAGCCGTACGAACTGGCTAGACAGAGCCTTTTCTGAACCTTAGCGGTCCTTGTACATTTTCTCGTAGTACTTTTCGTACTCGCCGTTCACGATGTTGTCGAGCCATTCCTGATTGTCCAGGTACCAGCGGACAGTCTTCTCGATGCCTTCCTCAAACTGGAGCGAAGGCTCCCAGCCAAGTTCCTTCTGGAGTTTGCTGCTATCGATGGCATAGCGGGCGTCGTGACCCAGGCGATCCGTCACGTAGGTGATGAGATTCATGTCCTCGCCTTCGGCACGGCCAAGCAGGCGGTCTACAGTCTTGATCACGACCTTGATGATGTCGATGTTCTTCCATTCGTTGAAACCGCCAATGTTGTACGTCTCGGCGACGGTCCCCTTGTGGAAAATCAGGTCGATAGCGCGGGCGTGGTCCTCTACAAAGAGCCAGTCACGCACGTTTTCGCCCTTGCCGTACACCGGCAAAGGCTTTCGCTTGCGGATGTTGTTGATAAAGAGCGGGATAAGCTTTTCAGGGAACTGGTAGGGACCATAGTTGTTGGAGCAGTTCGTGACAATCGTCGGCATGCCGTAGGTGTCGTGGAACGCGCGAACAAAGTGATCGGAACCCGCCTTGGAGGCGGAATACGGGCTATGCGGCGTATACTTCGTGGTCTCGTAGAAGAAGTCTTCGCCGTAAGCCAGGTGGTGCTCGGAACTGGAGGCGGTCGTCGTAAACGGGGGCTCAATGCCCTCCGGATGCGTCATCTTCAAAGCCCCGTAGACTTCATCGGTCGAGATGTGGTAAAAGCGCTTGCCTTCGAACTTCTCGGGAAGACTCTCCCAGTAGAGCTTTGCCGCCTGTAAAAGGCTGAGTGTGCCCATGACATTCGTGCGGGCGAAGGTGAACGGATCCTTGATGGAGCGGTCCACATGGCTCTCCGCAGCAAGGTGGATGATACCGTCCACATGCTCGTCCTGCATGAGCTTGTAGAACGCGTCGAAGTCGCAAATATCCATCTTCACGAACTTGTAGTTCGGCTTGCCTTCGATGTCCTTGAGATTGGCAAGATTACCAGCGTACGTGAGCTTGTCCAAGTTGATGATATTGTACTCGGGGTACTTGGTCACGAACAGGCGAACCACGTGACTTCCGATAAAACCGGCACCGCCGGTGATGACGATATTCTTCATTTTTTCCTGCCAATGTAACTTTTTAATAAAAAAATAAAAAAAAAACAATCTTCAACCCAAGCGCCGCCGCTTTTTGGAAAGTAAAAATTATCCATATAAAGCAAAAATCGGTAAATTTTGTGGTTGGATATAGTATTTTAAATATGTTCATGTTGTGGGCTAAAAAGATCTGTCGTTCATCCAGTGCGAAACTCTTCGTTTCGGGGTATTGCGCTGTACTCGCGCTTCTTTTTACGCTATTGCTCCTCGCCTGCAGCAACATTGATATTCCCACAAACTTAAAGAATTCCACAGGAAGTTACCTCGCCCTTGACGATTCAGAATACCCCTACGCAGGACTTCCCAGAATCGTCATTGAAACAGACGAGTTCACCCAGGTCAAGGATCGTGAAACCGAAGTCCCTGCCAGGCTTCAAGTCTATGGGAAAGACTCCCCTACAGATGAAATCAAATTCCTGACCATAAGAGGACGCGGCAACACTTCTTGGGTGACTATGCCCAAAAAAAGCTACAAGTTAGAGTTCAACGACAAATACGCTTTTTTGGGGATGCCCCAAAACCGTGACTGGGCACTCATAGCCAACTACGCAGACAAGACTCTAATCAAGAACTACCTAGCCTACCACCTGTCCGCCACCCTCGGCTTGCCATATACCCCCAAGTGCCAATTCGTAGAACTGTTTTTAAACAAAGAATACCAGGGCGTTTATTTGCTAACGGAGACCATCAAAGTCGCCAAAAAAAGAGTCAACATTCCAGAAAACGATTCCTCTTACCTAGTTGAAGTCGACTCCAAGTACAAAAAAGATGAACAGGTATTCTTATCGGAACAAGGCAAACCGTTCCACGTTTTAAGTCCCAAAAACGCATCCTACGCCTCTTTAAGCCTTCTGCAGAACCACATCAACAGCTTCGAAGAATTCTTAAAGACTCCGAATACAACAGAAATCGCCAACTGGATAGACATTGACTCCTATATCAAATATTACTGGATTCAAGAATACTCCAAGAATTTCGATGGAGCCTTTTATACCAGCGTATTCTTCACCTGGGAAAAAGGCGGTCCAATAAAAATGGGACCTGTATGGGATTTCGACCTCGCCTTTGGCGGTCACCCCGACACCCTTAACGACGCTCCCGAGGGATGGTACATAAAAAAAACATATTGGACTCACAGGCTATTCAAAAAGACAGCTTTCAGGTTAAAGGCATACTCTTTCTTCGACGAACACCTTCAAGAATTCAAAGCTGTAGAAGACACCATCGAGTCTTTGCGAAATCGTTTGCGCAATGCGGCTAAAAACAACTTCACGCGGTGGAACATTCTAAATAGCACCGAGCACGAGAATCACATTCGCAGCTATTCTTCGTACGACGAAGCCATCGACGACCTCATCGCATGGCACCGTAAAAGACTGGCTTGGATCAAAAAAGAACTAGAGTAACTACCCTATTTCTTTGAGGTAACGCGACAAAGCGTCCTGCCATGTGGGGAGCGGTTTGAACCCGGCCTCCACAAGCTTGCTCTTGTCCAATCGACTGTTGAACGGGCGTGCCGCCTTGCTAAGCCCGTATTCCTCAGTCGTGACGGGGACCACCTTTGTCGCAAGTCCAGCCTGGCGGTAGATTTCGCAGGTAAAATCGTACCAGCTGATGTAGCCGCCTTCGTTCGTCGCATGGTAGTAACCGTATTTTTCACTTTCGTTCATGTCGATTAGCAGGCGTGCCAAATCAAACGTGTATGTGGGAGTTCCAATCTGGTCGTTCACCACGCGCACCGTATCGTGAGTCTTCCCCACATTCAGCATCGTCTTGATGAAGTTCTTGCCGTTGAGACCGAACACCCAAGCGATGCGGACAATAAAGTACTTGTCAAGAGTTCCCGAAACGGCAAGCTCCCCCTCGAGCTTCGTCTGGCCGTACACGTTGAGCGGCTTGTACGCCTTGCAATCGGGCAGCCATGGTTCAGTACCCTGGCCGTCAAAAACATAGTCCGTGCTGATGTAGGTCATTTTGCAACCCAGCTTTTTGCACACGTTCGCGATGTTCTGCGTGCCGCCCGCATTGATGGCTCGCACCTTGGCCACTTTGTCGTCGTCTTCCGCCAAGTCCACGGCGGTCCAGGCGGCGCAATGGATAACAGCATCTGGCTTAACTTCAGAAATGACCCGTTCCACCGCAGCCGCATCCGTAATGTCCATTTGAGCGTACGGCATGGTCGTCACCGCACTGCCGTCTGCCACACCGCTGTATTCGGGAGCAATGTCGCTCCCCACGCCCGTATGGCCTCGACGAGCCAATTCGTTCATCACATCGTGGCCCAACTGACCACCCACTCCGGTAACAAAAAACTTCATAATGAACCTCAATTTTCTTAATTATAAAAATTTTAAGGCATTAGCGCTTTAAAGTACAATTCAACGCGGTGCCCCGTCTCGAAACCGAACATTTCGCCGCGGTTCATCTCGTAAGCCATGCCCATCCCCAGAGGGAACGGGAACCACCCAAAGTAGTAAGAAACATCGCCACGCATGCGGAAACCGCGGTAGGCATCGTCCATCTTTTGGTATGCTTTAAGCATGTTGAAATTTTTGCTTTCCTCTACTCTCCAGCGATATAGAAATGCATAGCCTATACGCCACCCGGTTCGTTTGGCATAGTCCCAAAGTAAGTTCCACACAAAAGAAGCCTTGAGGCCAATCTCGTCGCCGGGTTGAAAGTTCTCGTTTTCAACGAACGTGTAATATTGCATGCTGTAACCAAGCAGCAAACCCCGGCTGAACCAATATAAAATGGTAGGCTCCACCCCAAGGCGGTTAAAGCGTTCGACGCGGCTTCCCTCACCCGGTTGGAACCGCCAGTTCGCGACCACCCCTAGCCACCTCATCGGGAAAAACTTGACCCCGACAAAAGATTCATTCATTCCGTTCACTTGCAGGTTAACAGCCTCATGACGCTGGTCATGCCACATGGTGTCCCATTCGTAGCTCACCAACCTGTACGAAAGATCCGTATACAAGCTAAAGCAGTCACAAGTGGCAATTTCAACATTCCACCCAATGTCCCCGCTGTAAACGTCGTCACGAAGTTCTGCAATTACGCCCACGCCCACCGTTGTTTGCGGCGGGAGAGCCGGCCGCAAGGGTTCGGTCGCAAAAGCCGAAGCTGCAAGCAAGGCGACAATTACCAATAAATGAATCATACACCAAATTCTGGCTATTTTGCCATGTCAAGGTCTTCAAGGACTTTGCGCTGGGCTTCAGCCTGTACCGAGATGGAATCCAGAGTTTTTTGGAGGGTTTGTACTTGTTGAATCAGTTCGGCATTCTTCGCCGTGAGTTTTGCAATCTCCGCCTCGCCTTCGGGATTGGAGCAGGCGACAAAAATGCAAACAATTGTTGACAAAATAATGAATTTCATTTTCATACATCCCTATAATAGAAAAAATCGTTATATTTGTTATTGTTAATTAGAAAAAAAGGTTATTATGCTAGACGAACTTTGGACATGCTTCAAAGAAAGGGGCTATTACGGCTCCGTATCGGTTCGGAACACAAGCGACAGTTCCAAGCAGTCCACTTTTTTGCTAAAAAGCGACCCGGCAGAGAACGCCGACGAATCTGCGACCGACTTCGCCATCTTCGCGGCCATCTACGACATGGATCCCGAATATACAGCAGTCTGCATCGTAAAAAAGGGTTACAAGGGTTCTTTTGACGGGTTCCCGGTCATAAGTTGCCCCCGGGACAAAATTACCGACGCCCTAGACAACGCCATTTTGGAAGGGCTCGGCCACAAGAAGGCTTTTTTTTTCAGGGAAACGGGCGCAGTCGTGCTATTTGGCTACAAGGACTTTACCCTCGGCTGATTTTTTTTAACTTTTGAATGTGAAAAAGCCCGAATTACTGCTCCCCGTCGGTACACGCGAAATGCTCGAGGCCGCCATCCAGAATGGCGCCGACGCCGTGTACTTTGGAGTTCCGCACTGGAACGCGCGCGGCCGCACCGAGGACTTTAGCTTTGACGACGTTCGCGAAATGATCCTGTATGCGCGAGTACGCGGAGTGCGCACATTCCTCGCGATGAACGTGCTGGTCTTTGAACGCGAATTGCAGGGACTTCCGGAATTTTTGGAGCGGTTGATTGCGCTTGAACCCGACGCCTTCATTATCCAAGACATAGGCCTCGCCCGGCTAATCCGGGCCATAGCACCCAACCAAGAAATTCATGCAAGCACGCAGATGACGCTTGCAAGCGCCGAGGCGGTGAACTTGGTTTCGCAACTGGGGTTCAACCGAGCGGTACTCGCGCGCGAGCTTTCGCTGAAGCAGATTGCGACCATCCGCGAAACGACACCGCTCGAACTGGAAGTTTTTATACACGGGGCTTTGTGCGTAAGTTATTCGGGGCAGTGCCTCACGAGCGAAAACTTTGGCGGACGAAGCGCAAACCGCGGGCAATGCGCACAAAGCTGCAGGCTCCCTTACCGCATTTTTGTGGATGGCAAAGAATACATGCAGGCGAAGGCTCCGTATTTGTTCAGCCCTCACGACCTGTGCGCCCTGCCCATAATTGACGAACTCCGTGAAGCCGGAGTCGATTCGCTCAAGGTCGAAGGGCGCCTGAAAAGCCCGGAGTACGTGGCCGCGGTGGCAAAGGCGTACCGCAAAGCCTTGGACCAGAGTTCTACAAACACTCCGCTCTCCCCCGACGACATGGAACCGCTGGAAGTGCTTTTTAGCCGTGGGCTCCGAACGGGCTGGCTCAAGGGCGTTGACCACCAGCAGCTGGTGGACGGCTCGTTCAGCAACCATCACGGAGAATTCCTCGGAAAGGTCTTGAAGGTGGACCGCGGCGGGATTGTTGTGGAAGGCGATAATGCCGCGCCAAATTCGGCGGTTTGTGCCGCGCCGCGCCCTGGAGACGGTATCCTCTTCGAGAATCCGGAATTCGAGGTGAGCGTCGGCGGGCGTTTGTTCGGAATCCGCACTGCACAGGGCAAGGGCGGCGCACAGAACTTCATCCTCGACATGGGACGCGATTTCAACGCACGGCAAATCGCCCTGGGCATGAAGGTTTACCGCAACGACTCCCCCGCACTCGAAAAGGAATTGCGCCGCACTTTCACCGACCGTGAATTGGCAAAGCACGTGCCTATCGACATGACTTTATTCGGGCGCATCGGCGAGCCGCTGAAGTTGACCGTCTTTGACGGCGACGGACACAAAGTCCAGGTGGAAAGCGAAACCGCATTGGATGCGGCTCGCAACGCCACAAACCGCATTGAAGAACTTGCCCGCAAGGAGCTCGCGGCGCTCAGCGCAACGGCTTACCGCCTGAATTCGCTGGACGCGCAAGTGGACGCAAACGCCTTTGTACCGGGAAAGGTCTTGCGGACTCTCCGGCAAAAAGCCGTCGCCGCGCTGGACGCAGCACGCTGCCTGTGGAAACCTCTCTCGCCCAGCGCGAATTCGGGGCGCGAATTGCTGAGCGCCGCGATGCACAAACCCGCGGGAACTCCAAAGCCCAAAACAAGCATTTCCGTCCTCGTCCGCCGTCCCGAACAAATCGAGGCCCTGCGCGGGCTCGACATCGACAACGTCATCATGGATTTCGACTGGGGCGTCAAATACGACGAACCGCTTGAACAAATCCGCGAACTCGGTTTCAGGGCAGGCATGGCCACGCTCCGCATCCACAAGCCGGGCGAAAGCCACTACCTCAAGAACATCCTGCGGCTATGCCCCGACTTTGCGCTGGTCCGTAACCTCGGCGCACTCTCCATCCTCAAGGAAAGTGGCATCCCGCTCGCGGGCGACTACAGCCTGAACGCCGCAAACTGCCTGAGTTACGACTGGCTCCTGTCACAAGGATTACAGACGCTCCACCCCTCGTGGGACCTGAACTCCACGCAGCTTTTCGACCTGCTGGGCAACATTGACCCCGCACGTCTCGAGCTCTCGCTCCACCAGTACATGCCCGCATTCCATTCCGAATACTGCGCGTTTGCCCGCGCGCTCACTACCGGCAGGCGATTCCCCGAATGCGGCAAGATTTGCACCCAGCACAAGGTTGAAATTCTCGACCACAAGGGCGAGCGACACTTCTTGCAATCCGATGCCGAATGCCGCAACACGCTATTCGTTGGCAAGCCGCAGTCGGCATTCAAGTTGCTCCCGCAACTGCTCGCCGCGAACGCATTCCACTTCCGCATTGAACTTTTGGACGAAACTCCAGAAGTAGTCCGCCGCAAGGTGCAGACCTACGCCGAAGCCATCCGCGGGCGCCTCCCTGTAGAAACCGCCATCCGCCTCGCCGGCGTAGAAGAAAAATACGGCCTTTCCGAAGGACAGCTCTTCAACGAGAGCGTGTGGCACGACCGCAAAAAAAAATGACGCCGGCAAATAAGTCGGCACCATAATTAAGCCATAATTACGCGAACTAATCAGCGCAGTACATGCTGTACAAGACATCCTTAGAGAGGTCCTTGTACGTATCGGGGTCTTCTATAACTAAGAATTTACCATCGCAAGAGGATGAGCCTTCGCTTTCGGTATCCAAAGCGAGGACACCAAGTATCATCTGGCATGATTCTGCATCGCCCATATCGGATTTGGTAACGGTGACAGCCTTGCCAGTGCCCCACTTAACAATCATCTCGCCACCACCTTCGCCCTTAGCGATGGACCAGGTGTCATCAGACTTTTCGAAGTTGCAGGTAATGTCAGATGCCTGACCACCTTCATCTCCATCCTCGTCATCGGTGCCTGTCGAACCGCCTTGATCGTTTTCGGTCGGGGTATCGGTAGAATCGCCGTCACCATCAGAGCCTTCATTGTCGGTATCCGTACCGGCTTCGTCATCATCATCCGAGGGCTTTGTATCCTTGCCCCACGATGCCGGTTCTGGGCAAGGCTTCGTCGCGGCTCCGGCATATTCCTGGAATTCCTCTGTGGTCACGGTTACTTTAGATTTAACCGTAAGTACGTTATCTTTACAAGTCATTTCAGCATCTTCATCGTCAACTTCATTCGGTACAGGACCAGCACATACATCAGAAATTCCAGAACCATATTCATAACGAGATGTCATGGTTCCATCTTCGTTATGGGTATATGTCATCGTAACCGAGTAGGGCCCGGCATTCTGCTTGACAACGACCTTCTTAGCCGTAATGTCGCAGGTATAGAGTTCGTCATCACCTCCAGCGCCTGAGCCGCTATCATCGTCGCCGCAGGCGGTCAGGCACACCATGGCGGTCAAAGCGAGGGCGCCAGTCCAAAGCAATTTCTTCATATTTACTCCTTGATTCTTGTGTTTAAGAAGAATATAACCAAAAAGAAAGCTTCAAGCACATTTTTATAACAACAATTGTCATTTTCGTGCAAAAACTCTTCCTCTACCACGTAGTATATCGCATTTTTCTATATTTAGCCCACTTTTAAATCCCTCCACACAAGGAAAAATCATGAAAATCGCCGAAAAGACCGTAGTCCAGATGCACTACACCCTCACCTCCGACGAAGGAGCCGTCATCGATTCCTCCGAAGGCCGCGAACCGCTCCAGTACATCCAGGGCGCCCACATGATCGTCGTGGGTCTCGAGAACGCGATGGTCGGTCACGAGGTCGGCGACAAGTTCGACGTGAAGGTCATCCCCGCCGAAGGCTACGGCGAATATGACGAGCGCATGACGCAGGAAGTCCCGCTGAACGTGTTCCAGGGAGTGGATAAGGTCGAAGTCGGCATGCAGTTCTACGCGCAGACGCCCGCAGGCCCCATGCCCATCCGCATCAAGAGCGTCTCTGGCGACAAGGCGGTGATCGACGCCAACCACGAGCTCGCCGGCAAAAACCTGAACTTCGCCATCGAGGTGGTGAGCGTACGCGAGGCTACCGAAGAGGAACTCAACCCGCAGGGCCACTGCTGCTGCGGTAAGCACGAAGGTGAAGGCGAGCACGAATGCCACTGTGGCGACCCTTCGACATGCTCAGGGACCGAGCACGAGTGCGAATGCGGCGGCGACCCTTCGACAGGCTCAGGGGCCGAATGTTGTGGTGGTAAAAAGGAAAACTGCGACGGTCAGGGTGGCTGCGGCTGCCCCAACCACGACAAGCACCACGGCAACGCCTAATTGCTAACGAAAGAACCTGCGCACGACCTGCCGCAAGACGCGCAGGCCGTAGGTCACTACATTCAAGTTGGATTTTTCGCCGGCATAACGCGTAGGTATCGGGAGTTCGGCCAGTCGCCACCCGCGGGCGTCGGCGATGGAAATGATTTCCAGGTCGATGTCGAAACTCGGGCTCAGTTTTTCGAGGTCGAGCGTTTTTAGGAATTCCGCGTTATAGACGATGTAACCGCTGTGGCGGTCCGTCAGTTTTTGCTTGAAGGCGACATTCTCGAGCGCGGTGAGAAACGCCCCGCCCAGGCGCTTGTACAAAGGCATCCCGCCGCGGCGCGCACCGCCGGCTACCGCATGCCGAGAGCCCTGCAACAACGCAAGTCCACGGGCAGAACAATCCCTACGTTCCATCTCGGCAATGAATTCGTCCAGTTTTTCGGCAGGGTATTGCCCATCCCCGTGCAGGCACGCAATATACTTGGCACCCGCGGCAAGCCCTGCGGCAAGGCCGAACTTAACAACAGCCCCGTACCCTTGGTTGTTTTCGAACCGGTGGCATAAAATTTGCCAAGCCCCCTCACCATCAAGCGGTTCCAGCGCTACCGGCTCCTTGGAGCCGTCGTCAATCACAAGCACCTGCGAACGCGCATACATCGCAGGCGACACCTTCGAAAGGACTTCATGGAGAGTTTTGCCGACGTTATACGCCGGCACAAAAATAAAGACGTCCCTAGGCATAGTGCTCCGCGAACCACGAGAGCGAATCGCGCAGGCACACGTCTATGGGCGTTTTGGCGCGGAATCCGAGCAAGCGTTCCGCCTTCGCCACGCTGGGCAAGCGGCGCAAGGAGTCGTCGTAACCTTCGCCGTAGTATTCCTCGCCCGATACGGCAACCGGTGCGGGCAGGCTTTCGACACCGACACCACGGATTTCGGCATAAATCTCACGCATCTTTTGCGCCAGTTCGGCGATGGTCAGCTCGTTGTCAGGGTTACCCACGTTAAAAGCCTGCGAATAGACCGCAGGAACCTCGCCAAGAGCGGGCGCCTCGTCACCAGCGGAACCCGCAACCTGGAAAAGCGCGAATATAAAGTCAATGGCATCGAACACGCTGGTAAAGCACCTGCGTGCCTTACCGCCGTTCACAAGCTTGAGAGCCTCGCCACGCACCAAAGCACTGGAGAAGTTCGCCAGCACGCGCGGGATTCCCTCGCCGTCCACACCCGGCATAAAGTCCATGTACGGTCCCACAAAATTGAACGGGCGGACAACCGTCCAGCGGAGCCCGGAAAGCCCAGCAATATAGCGCTCCGTCAAGAGTTTCGCCGTCGCATAACTCCAGCGACTCGCCGTCACAGGCCCAAACGTCACCGGGGTCGAATCCTCTTCGAGCAGTCCCGAATCAGCTGCCGTGCGGCCATACACCTCGGATGTTGAAAAATGGACAAGCCACGAACCCGACTTGGCACAGGCATCAGCAAGTGCCGCCGGATGGTCGTAATTGCTGCGGATGACCGTCGCTGACTCCGCCATGTAACGGCTCGGCGTGCAGATGGCGGCAAGGTTCACCACTACAGGGAACTGCGCTATGCGCTCCACAACCGCCACATCGGCAAGGTCGCCGCACAAAAATTCGCAACGTTCGTCGTTCAGCTTGTCCTGGATCCTGTAAAAGTCCAGGTCTACGCCAAAAACGCGCCACTGAGTGCGGCACAAAATGGCCTGAAGCAAATGACTACCAATAAAACCACCGCAGCCGACCACGGCCACGGTGATGCTACGGTCGTCAAACCTTAGGTTCATTATTCCGTAACCTTGATGGTTCCGGAATTGGAGCCCTTTGCCTGCTTGCTGTAGGGGTAAACGCGAATGTAGGCGTCATCGGCGGCAATACTTGGGCATTCTTCATCCTCTTCGCATTCCACACTCAAAACGACCTTGACTTCGTTGCAGGTCTTGCCATCAGTTTCGCCATCCACAGCTTCTTCCAAAAGGCCGATCTTCTTTTCGCCGCCGTCAAAGCGGTATTCAATGCCGAATCCGCCAAAGTCCAGACTGCTGCCGAACACCACCGCGATGGTATCGCCAACCTTGAATTCGTCACCCTTTGCCGGAGCGACGACCTTCACGCTGTCGGTCGTGCAGTCGAAGTTGGCATTATCGTTCGAGGAAGCTGGCTTGGAGGAATCCGAAGACTCCGGAACCGAGGACGAAGAGGAATCGTCGCCACAGGCGACAAAAGCAAGCATCGCGCTGAACATCAATGCATAGGCTATTTTCATATGTTCTCCTAGTTTAAAAACGCTATTTGGTGATTTCTTTTAAGCCCAATATACAAAAACGGACTACCGGGCGACGACCTGATGCCGGATTTTCTCGGCAAGATCCCGCCCGCCCAGCTGGGCAATGCACTCGAACGCGAATTCCTCGGCAGTCCCTGCACCACGGCTCGTGACCACATTGGCGTCAACCACGACGCGGTCCTCCGAGAACTCCTTGCAAACAAGTTCACCCACGCAACCGGGGAAGCACGTAGCCCTTCGGTCGCCCAATATCCCGGCCTTGCTCAGCACGAGCGGAGCCGCACATATCGCAAAGACCCACTTTTTTTCGCCGTAGAACTGGCGGACCACGGCCTCGACCGCATCGCTTGCCTTGAGGTTCTGCACGCCGGGGCCTCCGCCTGGGAGGCAAACCGCGTCAAAAGGCCTGATGTCGGCTCCCTTGAGGGCAAAATCGGCCTCAATCTTGAGCCCGTGAGCCCCGCACACCTGCGACGCCCCCGAGACCGAAGCCAGGGCCACTTGGATTCCCGCCCGCTGGAAGTAATCAAACGGGGTGACAAACTCCGTTTCTTCGAACCCGTCCGCCATAAGGAATAGTACTTGCATAAAGCCTCCTTGTGCCTTAAATATAAATAAATGCTATATTTGCGCGCATGAATTTCAAGGATAGAATTATTCGTGCCACGGGTAAAAAGGCGCCCTTCCGCCTGATCGTGGTCGACTTGACCGCCACCATGAACGAAATCGGCGCCATGCACAACGCCAAGGGCTACTCCCTCAAGCTGCTCGCCGAGAACACCATCGCAAGCCTCTTTTTGAGCGCCGGGCTCAAGTACGCCGGAACCGTCACGTTCACCACTAAGTTTAGCGGCGAAATCAGCTGCATCCAGTCGGACTCCACGCCGATGGGCCTCATGAGAGCAATGATCCCGCAAGAGGAACTGCAGACCGTCGGGGCGAATGAACCCGCCATTATCCCGCAGACCATCAACGTCATCAAGATTGACGAGAACGGCAAACGCGTCCACGAGAGCATCATCGAGGCACCGGGCATCTCCATGGGGCAGAACCTCGCCACCTACTTGCTACAGTCCGAGCAGGTGCGCTCCGCCGTGGGCATCGAGGCGCAGTTCAGCAAGGCAGACCCGAGCAAGCTCGACTATGCCGCCGGTTTTTACATCGAAGCGTTCCCCGACCTCGAAGAAAAGGACATCATGCTCCTCGAGCAAATCGTGCTGAACCTCCCCAAGTTCCACGAGCTGTACAAAGCCGAGGGTTTTGACCTCGACGAACTTTTGGACCAGCTTCGCGGCCCTTACGAAATAGATATCGTCCGCGAAATCACGCCCAAGGCCTACTGTCCCTGCAACCAAGAGCACATGGAAGCCTCCGTTGCCGCCCTCCCGCTCAACGATCTAAAAGAACTTGAAAAGGACGGAGAGGACCTCGACGTCACATGCGATTTTTGCCGTCGCAAATACAAGATTACAATCGACGACCTAAGAGAGATAATCAAAAGCCGCTCCAAGTAAAACACATTCAACACCGGGAATTGAATTATGTTCACTAAGCAATGCGTTGTCACACTGGACCTGGAAGGCGTTCTCGCCCCCGAAATCTGGATTGCCGTCGCCGAAAAAACGGGCATCGCGGACCTCCGCCTCACCACGCGCGACATCCCCGACTACGACGTGCTCATGAAGGGGCGCATCAAGATTCTTGACCGCGAAGGCATCAAGCTCAGCGACATCCAGAACGTCATCGCAAACCTCGGCTTGCTCGAGGGGGCTCGCGACTTTACAGACAAACTCCGCGACGAAGCGCAAGTGATCATTCTCTCGGACACGTTCCAGGAATTTGCCTACCCCATCATGAAGAACCTCGGATTCCCCACCATTTTCTGCCACAACCTGGAAGTCGAAAATGACCGCATCCGTGGTTACCACCTGCGTCTAAGCGACCAAAAGACCACCGTGGTCAAGCATTTGCAGCAGCTCAACTTCAAGGTGTTTGCCAGCGGCGATTCCTTCAACGACACGGGCATGCTCAAGCAGGCCGACAAGGGCGTCTTCTTTAGGGCCCCAGACTCCATTGTGGCGCAGTTCCCCCAGTTAGAGGCCACCCACACGTACAACGAACTTCTCGCCAAGTTCCACGAATTCCAGGAAACTCTGTAAAAAAAAAATAACACAAGCGTTTTCCTGCAAACTACATCACTTTTTTTTACACAACTGTTACGAAGGCTCTTTTTTTACTTATACTTATATGAGATATAAAAAGGAGGCCTTATGCTTTACAAGCATTGGAAAAAATTTGCACTTGCGCTGACCGCCCTGTTCTGGGCTGGTTGCGACGATTCAGCATCTTCATCGGAAGTCGTTCTTTATGGCTGTCCCGACGATATTTGTGCGCCTGCACCCGAAAGCAGCAGCGACGCAAATGATGTACAGTCCAGTTCCAGCGAAACAACCGCTTCGTCGAGTTCCGAGGCGGCCAAACCCGAAAGTTCCAGCAGCGTGTTCGAAAAAATCATGCCCGCCTACGGCGTAGAAGTAGACTTCACGTGTGTACCCATGGATTCCAGTGTATCGTATTTCCCCAACGATTACAGTGCAGACAATGCCAAATTCTGGAAAGAGGAAGCGGCCAAGCACGATGCCGTAGACAAGATAGACTCCATCGCGCCGACTTTGGCGGAAACACCCGTGTGCCTCGAACATTTGCGCATGGAACTAGACAGGTTCGTGGCCCTTTACGGCGCCCCGACCATCATCAATAATGCGGTAGAATCCTGCAGCGATGGCTCTACCAGGCCCAGCGAAGAATACGCCAAGTTCCTCAAGATGCAGGAAGAGTGGGAAGCGAACAAGTCTGCCCTGGAAGAAGAACTCAAGAAGGTCTACGAAGACAAGATGAAGGAAATCCAGGAACGGATTAACAAGTGTCTTTCTGGCGAGGCTGACGAGACTGACGAATAACTATGATTAAGAAACATTGGAAAAAAATTCTATTGAGCCTCTGCTCCATGCTCTGGGGCGGTTGCGGCGACGATTCGTCAAGCGACAGCAAGGAGCTGGTTGCTTGCGACTTGCAGCAAATGTGTCCCGAATACGGCGTCGCCGGTTATTCTTGCGATGACGGCTTTTACGGAGACGATAACGGTCAGAACTGCACCTTCATTCCAGCACCAACATGTTCCAGATATTATCAATGCGAAGACAATGTGACTTGTTGGGCTAATGAAGGTGATACCGTTCTAAATTGCTCCGACAAGCAAGGCAAAGACTTTTCAATCACCGAAGACGAATTCAAGTCAAAATACTACGTCGAAAGTGAGCGCATCCACTAAACTTCACATTTCACATTACGCACCTCACATTTTTATGCAACTCTCTC
>JAEEGL013039084.1_pt1 | contig 28240 bp, 23 predicted proteins | sample 9134231 | NCBI WGS metagenome assembly JAEEGL01 (sample SAMN16246548, study PRJNA631951) | gut metagenome | biome: gut microbiome; feature: rumen; material: fiber-attached | host: Bos | place: Iran: Karaj | collected 2018-10
GATGCCAGCGAAAGGCTCGAGAATCTATTCGGCTACCGCTGCCCCGACGATCTGGCCAAGACCCTTTCCAAATACCGCAAGGAAGGGACCGTGAAGGGAGAGATCTCCATGGACCTCGGCGGATGGGTCTGGTGGGTCGATGACGAGTGCCGTTCAAAGGGGGGAGAACAGTGACGTATGAGGACAGCGAGATAGCGAAGGTATGGGAGACAGTGCTCTCATCCGACAAGTACCGTGTGATGATAGCCGATATCAGCGACAACTATCCTCAGAAGAAGAGCGTCAACGTCGATTACGACGACGTGAACATGTACGATATCTCCTTCGCATCATATCTCTTGGAGGAACCGGACAGGTGCCTTGAGATCGGAAGGAAGGCCGTCATGGACCTGGTCCCCAACATAGACCGTCCCGGCCACGGAATCAATGTGAGGCTGTTCAATCTCCCTAGGGACGCGAAGGTCGACATCAGGAACCTGAGGGCGGACCACCTCGGAAGGCTTGTCGCAGTGGAGGGATTGGTCAGGAAGGTCACCACCGTCAAGCCCCGCATAACATACGCTCTTTTCAGATGTGCCAGATGCGGTTCCGAGATATGGATGGAACAGACCGGTATGATCCTCAAGGAACCCCTTATGTGCAACAATCCCGACGGAAGCTGCAATAAGCAGGCTACCCGTTTCATCCAGGACCTTAAACAGTCCACGTACACCGATACGCAGAAGATCGAGATACAGGAGAGGCCCGAGGGTCTCAGGGGAGGTTCCCAGCCAGAGAGGCTGGTGGGCTATGTCGAGGACGACATAGCGGGAATCGTCACCGCGGGTAACAGCGTCACGCTCAACGGGGTGCTGCGCTCTGTGGAGAAGTACGAGAGGGATAAGTCCACCGTTTTCGAGACGTATCTCGATGTGATATCGGTAGATTTCGAGCAGCACGAGTACGACGAGATCCAGATCACAGAGGAGGACGAGAGGAACATCATCAGCATGTCCAAGGACCCGAACCTCTACGACAACATCATCAAATCGATAGCGCCCTCCATCTTCGGAATGGAGGAGCAGAAGAAGGCCATAGCCCTCCAGCTCTTCGGAGGATGCCACAAGGAGATGGATGACGGAACGAACCTGAGGGGAGATATCCACATTCTTATGATAGGAGATCCCGGAGTCGCGAAGTCGCAGATCCTCAGGTACATGAGCAGTCTCGCTCCCAGAGGAATCTATGCATCCGGTAAGTCCGCATCAGCTGCAGGATTGACCGCAGCGGCGGTAAGGGACGATTTCGGGGACGGAAGATGGACGCTGGAGGCGGGTGCGCTCGTCCTGGCGGACAAGGGACTGGCCTGCATCGATGAGTTGGATAAGATGACGGACCAGGACAGGTCCTCGCTGCACGAGGCCATGGAGGCCCAGAGGATATCCGTCGCGAAAGCGGGTATCAACGCCACACTTCAATGCAGGTGCTCCATGCTGGCAGCGGCCAACCCCAAGTACGGAAGGTTCGAGGAGGAGACCAGCATCTATGACCAGATCGACCTCCCGGCACCTCTGGTCTCGCGTTTCGATCTGATAGAGATTCTTACGGACAAACCCAACAAGAAGCACGACCAGCAGCTGTCCTCGCACATCCTGGACACCCAGAGGAGAGGAGAGGCGAGGATGCTTCCCGAGGGTACGGAGATCGAGGATCTGGACATCAACGATATCATGACCAAGACGAACATCCTGAAGCCGGTCTACGACATCGAGACGCTCAGGAAGTATGTCGCATACTCCAAGCGCATAGTCCCCGTCATGACCGAGGACGCCCAGAGGATCATCCAGGAGAGTTTCCTGAGGATCAGGGGACTCGGAAGCGGGGGATCCGTCCCGATCACCGCCAGGCAGCTGGAGGGATACGTTCGTCTGTCCGAGGCCTCCGCCAGGATGCGTCTCTCACGCACCGTCACCGAGCAGGACGCGAACAATGCCGCAGAGCTGATCGAGGCCTATCTGAACAGGATCGCAGGCAACGGCGACGGAACATACGATATCGACAAGATCGCCAGCGGAGTCTCCACCAGGGACCGTAACAAGCTGGACGTGATCCGTGCGATACTCAAGGAGTTCGGAGGGGACGGTCTCACGACGGACGAGATAATCCGCCACGCGGAAAGCCAGGGACTTCAGCCCAGCGAGGTGGAGCGCACACTCAAGACGCTCAACGACGGCGGGGAAATATTCAAGAGTCCCTCAGGCATCTATAGGATGGCCTGATAACATGTTCGCGAAGATCCACAGGAACGAGAGGGACACCATCCTCGCCGCATGCGACGAGGAACTGGTCGGCAGGTCCTTCAGGGACGGCGAAGCCAGATTGGACGTCAGCGAGATATTCTACAAGGGGGAGGTCCTGGACAGGATCGGCATGGCGGAGCGCATGAAGAGCGTCTCCATCATGAACCTGGTCGGTTCAGAGGTAGTCGCGATAGCCATCGAGGAAGGCTACGCCTCCGCCGAGGACGTCATCGAGATCGACGGCGTCAAACATGTTCAGGTAGTGTTACTGTGAGCTTCTGCGTCAAGTGCGGCCGCGACTGCGAGGAATCCCTGAACGGGATGTGCATCGACTGCTGGCTTGACGGACGTAAACTGACCGAGCTTCCGCACCATGTGGACCTGAAGGTCTGTACGAACTGCGGGGAATTCCTCTTCGGGGACAGATGGGTGAAGAAGGAACTCACGGAAGCGGTCCAGGATGCTGCTGCGGACAGTCTTAGCGTTATACGCGACGCGAAGGTCGTCGGGATCAGCACCGAATTCGAATGTCAGGATCCATATGTGTATGTGGTCAATGTCTACACTGAATGCGATGTGATGGGCTACATCGCTCAGGACAAGGCTTCCACCATCGTCCGCATCAAGAATAACGTTTGTAAGAGGTGCTCGAGGCAGTTAGGAAGCTATTACGAAGCGATCCTCCAGATACGCACGGGGGCCAAAGGCGGTCTTAAACCGGAGCAGAAGGAGGAGGCGCTGGCCTTCACCGAGGAATACGTCGCAAGGGCGGCATCCACGAACAAATCCCTGTTCATCACCAAGATGGAGCTCGTCACCGGAGGTGTCGACGTATACCTCTCATCAATCTCATTGGGAAAGAATCTGGCGAAGGAGTTCTCGGAGGTTTTCTGCGCAGAGACCAAGGAATCGCCGAAGCTCGTCGGTCAGACCACCGACGGGCAGGACATGTACCGTCTTACCTATCTGGTCAGGCTGCCGGAGTATCACGTCGGCGATGTGGTGATCTTCGAGAACAGGTACTGCAAGCTCACCCGCGTCTCCGGAAGCGGAGGACGTGTGCTGGACCTCATGAACTTCAGGGAGAGGTCCGTGAGGAAATCGGATATGCCTGACATCAAGCTGTATGAGAAGGCGGACGATCTGAAGGAGGCAACCGTGGTCAGTCCCGGTGCCGGGGAGATACAGGTGCTCCATCCCGATAACTATTCCACCGTAGATCTCAGGATCCCTGAAGGATACGAGGTAGGGGAGACCGTGAAGACCGTCGCTATAGACGATGTGCTTTACCTGGTCCCCTGAGAGATAATATTTTTTATCCAATTCGTGTTACTATTGGATATGAAAGCGGTCAAAACAATCATTGCGTTGGCAGTGCTGGTCATGGCGGCGTTGGTGCCTCTGGCCGACGCGGCCGATGCTGACAGCATGGTAGTCGTCGACGGAGTAGGGAACACATTCAGCCTCGACGGCCCCACCGACAGGATCATCACCGTAGGTACCGGTATCACGGCAACGGTCATAGGTGTAGGCGGTATCAACAAGATAGCGGTATGCGACAACTATGCCGCCAACAACAAGGATCCCATCTTCGACGGGCTCCGCACGCTCGTCGAGCAGGGAAAGGTCCTCGCCGGGGGCAACATCTATTCGAGCGGAATAGACCAGCTGAAGAAGGATATCATCTATTCGGCCGAGCCGACCACAGGCAGTTTCGACAGGGAGAAGGACATCGTCGTCGTAACGGGTTCGGACACCTACAGGAAAAACATCGTCCCCTATCTGGAGGATAACGGGTTCAACTTCATCATGCAGTGGTCCGACATCACCGAGTACAAGGACATCATAGGATTCGCCAAGACCGTGTCCATGATCTGCAACGGAAAGGTGGTGAAGGCGGTGGATGAGATGGAGTACGTCTCAGAATTCATCGACAGCACGCTGGAGAAGAAGAAGCCTGTACAGAAGGATGCCTTCTATGTGACCTTCTCCGCCAACGTGTTCAAGGTGGGCAACAAAGGGTCCCTCGCAACATCGATGATAACGGCCGCGGGAGGGAACGCATTCACCGTCGATCCCTCGCAGAAGGGAAGCACATATGAGGCCAACATAACCAATCTGGTATCTGAACATCCGGGATGTATAGTGTTCGTGGACAACACCATCGCTTCCGATCAGGAGAAGCTGAAGATGTTGGAGGGGCAGATCGGAGGAAAGGCCTCGACGGTCCCCCTGCAGAATATTTGGAACAACTACACGCTGAAGAGCGCCGACGGACTTTGGGTCATGGCGTGCGCTATGTATCCCGACCTCTTCGAAGGTGACGTCCCCTCGGTGGACGGCAGCGGGGATGTGGATCCGATGGTCTACGTCGGAGCCGGAGTGGCATTGGTCGCTGTAGTGCTGATCGGGTCCTACTTCTTTATCTGGAGAAAGCCGTGAGGGTGTCCGTTGGGAAGGAACGACCGATGAACACTAACACCAAGACCTTGATCGCCCTGCTGCTGCTGATATTGGCAGCGGTATTCTGCATCTTCAAGGATCTATCTTGGGTATCGGCCAACGTGTCGTATTCCTTCCAAGAGGTCTGGGATGCCCTTCTGGGGAAGGGCACCTGGGCCTCCAGGATCATCGTCTGCGATCAGAACGCCCCGCGCGTGGTCGCAGGCATACTGGTCGGTGCCGGTCTCGCAGTGACCGGTTCGGCCATGCAGGCGGTATTCAGGAACCCGCTGGCATCGCCGTACATCCTGGGGCTATCCTCGGGAGCGTCATTGGGTGCCGCGGCGGGGATACTGTTCGCAGTGCCCTTCATCCCAGCCATGCTGGTCTCTCCGATACTCGCATTCGTCACATGCTTCTTCACCATGGCCTTGGTCTACTCTATGGCCCGTGCCGGAGGGAGCGTACGTACAGAGACGCTCATCCTCTCGGGAGTGGCCGTATCGTCCCTGATGTCAGCTCTGGTGTCGTTCTTGACGTTCATTTCCGGGGACAAATTGGAGGGGATAGTCTTCTGGACCATGGGAAACCTCGGAAATGCGGATTGGAACGAGATCGGGTTCATGCTGCCGGTCATCGCCGTCTGCGTGTTCATGCTGATTACTCAGGCCAAGCCCCTCAATGCGATGATGATAGGGGATGCGCACGCCATGGACCTGGGAGTGGATGTCAGGAAGACAAGGCTGTTCGTCCTCATCCTCTCCACGATGACAGTGGCCGCGGCCGTATCCTTCGTGGGATCCATCGGTTTCATCGGACTCGTCATTCCCCATATAATCAGAATATTATTGGGACCGGACAACCGCCGCATAATGCCGCTCAGCATCATAGGGGGAGCATGCTTCATCCTCATCTGCGATTATATCTCGCACGTGATCGCCCCGCAGTTCGGAACATTGCCTATCGGAGTCACCACTGCGCTCATCGGTGCACCCGTGTTCGTGTACCTACTCATCAGACGCCGCAGGGAGGTGGGCTGGAATTGAGCTTCGAGGTAAAGGCTCTGAAGTACACCTACGGGGACTATCTGGTCCTCGACGGTATAGACCTTCCAATCATCGACGGGGAGGTCATAGGCATACTGGGCCCCAACGGGTGCGGTAAGACCACCTTGCTCAAGAATCTGAACAAGAACCTCTCACCCGAAGCGGGATGCGTCATGCTGGACGGGGAGGATCTGAAGGATCTCACCAAGAAGGATATCGCTACCAGGATAGCGGCAGTACCGCAGACCAACGAAATCCATTTCGCATTCACGGTCAGGGACATAGTCGCTATGGGAAGGATGCCCTTCCAGTCTATGATGGGCGGGGAGTCATCCGAGGATTCGAGGATCATCGACGAGGCCATCGAGAGGACCGGTCTGGACAGGTACAGGGACAGACGCATAAACACCATGAGCGGAGGCGAGAGGCAGAGGGTCATCATCGCCAGGGCGATAGCCCAGACGCCGAAAATCCTTCTTATGGACGAGCCCACTCTGCACCTGGACATCAGTATGCAGATAGATGCGCTGAAGATGGTCCACAAGCTATCTAAGGAGACCGGACTGACAGTCATCATTGTCTCCCACGACCTTCCGCTGGTCTCCAGGTACTGCGACAGGATCGTCATGATCCATGACCACAAGGTCTTCGCGGTGGGGACGCCCGAGGAAGTGCTCACGCCTGAGAACATGCGCGTGGTCTTCAATGTGGACGCTGAGCTGGTCAAGGACAGCAAGACCGGTATGAACACGGTCTCCATCCACGATTCTCTCAATGAGCTCTGAACATTCAGAAGCTTCGGACCGACAGATAAAATACAGGCATAATTGTGCAGTGTATCATGATAAAACTGCCTGAGCCTGTAGAGGATGTCGTGTACAACCTCCTCCGTCTGGCGAACACCAAGCTTCCCGAGGATATCGGATGGGCCATGGAGGCCGCCTCTGGATGGGAGCAGAATCAGATCGCTTACACCCAACTCGGCGCGATCATGGATAACGTGAAGAAGGCCGAGCACGCCGGAATCCCGATGTGCCAGGATACCGGTATCCCAGTGTTCTACGTCAAGGGAAAGTTCGATTCTTCCATCGCAAAGGACATCGCGAAGGCAGTGGAGAGGGCAACTAAGGACATCCCTCTCAGGCCCAATACCGTGGACCCGATAACCCGCGAGAACTGCGGTCTCAACCTCGGTCCCGGCATGCCGATCATCCATTACATCCCTACTGACGACGATTTCACGCAGATCACCGTGCTCCCCAAGGGAGCGGGTTCCGAGAACATGACCCGTCTGGCCATGCTCAACCCCGCCGACGGCATAGAGGGGATCAAGAAGTTCGTGATCAATTCCGTTCTGGACGCCGGAGGGCGCCCCTGCCCGCCCACCGTCGTGGGCGTGGGCATAGGAGGGACATCCGACGTATGCGTCTCGATGGCCAAGGAAGCCCTTCTCAGCCCTATCGACGAGGAGAATCCCGATCCCGAGCTCAGGAAGCTGGAGGAGGACATCTTCATTGCTTTGAACAGCTCCGGTCTGGGCCCCATGGGCCTCGGGGGATCCACCACATCGCTCGGTGTGAGGATCAGGAAGTGCGCCTGTCACACAGCAAGCTTGCCGGTGGCCGTCAACATCGGATGCTGGGCCACCCGCCGTGCATCCGCCAAGATCACCGACAGCGGTGTGGAGTACTCTCAGGGGGTGAAATTCTGATCGGACTCACATCTCCCCTCACGGAGGAGGCTGTCAGGTCCCTGAAAGTCGGGGACACCTGCTATCTCAGCGGCCCCGTAATCACGGGACGCGATGAACTGCATATCCGCGCTCTCGAGTACGATATGGAAGGAAAGGAGGTCCCCAAGGATCTTGACGGTTCCGTACTGTATCACTGCGGCCCGATCATGAAGCAGAAGGAGGACGGTTCCTGGACAGTCGTTGCCGCAGGACCGACCACATCCGCCAGGATGAACAAGCTGGAGCCCGATTTCATCAGGAGGTTCCACATCCGTGCCATAATCGGCAAGGGAGGCATGTCCAAAGAGACCATAGCGGCCATGAAGGAGGTCGGATGCGTATATCTCGCGGCCACCGGAGGCGCGGCAGTCAGTCTCGCTGAGGGTCTCCGTAAGTGTACCGGTGTGGATTGGCTCGACCTCGGCATGGCTGAGGCCATGTGGAGATTCGATACGGAGAAACTAGGGCCGTTGGTCGTCGCGATCGATGCTAACGGCAACAGCCTCTATGATAAGGTAAACGAGAGTTTGGTCAGGCCTTAATCCTCTTTCTCTTCGTCGCGGTCCTCCTCGATGGTGACCACGGGAAGGTCGTTTATGACCGCCAGTCCGTCAGCGCGGGTAGGCTTTCTTATGATGTACACCGCCAGGATGGCGATCAGCAGGAATATGACCAGTCCCATGAGTTCCAAGGTGTGCGCCAGGTCCAGTCCGAAGATCAGGGTGTGACTTTTCTCCTCTATGGAGATGTTCAGCGATTCCTTCGAGGGTTCGACACCCTCTTCGGTCCAGGTCACGAAACCTGATGCGGATACAGTCATCGTGTAGGATGTTCCGCTGGGGCAGCTTATCGAGTAGTAACCCGATTCGTCCGTCTTGGTTGTCAGGATCGAAGAAGATGAGACGACGGTGACCGTCGCATCCTCGATGAGCACGATCTTGTCGCTGATCAGACTGCTCACAGTGCCGAATATCGTTCCGATGGTACGGGACACGATAGCCGTGTAGCCTGAATCGTCGAAGAGCCTGTGGCGTCCGTCGACGGTGTGGTCGTCGTTCAGTTCGAGCTTATACAGGTCGGAATCCCCGGCCTTCTTCAGCTCGGAACTCCATCCCTTCACGGTGAAGTCGTCGACATCGAACGAGATATACGCTATGGAGGGGTCGTAATTGATCTCGAAGTGCCCATTCTCGTCGGTCGTCGTGTGAGCGAAGGGCTGCGATATAGAATACCAAACGGTGACCTCGACCCCTGCGATGGGCTCGCGCTCCATCTGCGGGGGGATGTTGTAGACATAGCCGTAGATGACATCTATGGGTTTCGGAGGATCAGGATCGTCCCCCTCACCCTCATCGGCATCGAAGGAAGCGGCCGCTGCGAACGAAAATACCATTGCCGCTGCCGCAAGCAGTGCCAATGTGATGCCGCACACCTTCGTGTTCATGAGGTTCCGAAGCATTTTGTTAATATTTATGTGGCTCGTCTTGGCGTATCCGACGCATGCCGACCTCGGGAGCTCCGAAAAAAGGTCCCGAAAAAAGGCGGAAAACTAAAAACGTCATGTTATCAAAATCGATGCTGGCCTACGTTCTAGGGAAATAGTTTTTTAGGCTTAACTAATAAAAGTTTTTATTCTAGTTCGTATTGAGTACTACGATTATCTCTATGGTTGACAAGGTGGACAGGACATATTCAAAAGACGAGGTCATGGACATGATGGAGCCTCTCATCTCCACATGGTTCAATGAGAAATACGACGACCTCACCATCCCTCAGGCGAAAGCCATACCTGTCATCCATCAGAGACGCAACGTCCTTGTATCATCCCCAACCGGATCGGGAAAGACCCTGACCGCATTCACCAGCATCATCAACGAGCTCACCCGCTATGCCAGGGAGGGTACCCTGGAGGAGCGCGTCTACTGCATTTATGTATCTCCGCTGAAGGCGTTGGGTAACGATGTCAACCGCAACCTGAACACCCCCCTCGCAGAGATGAGGGAGGTCGCGGAGAGGCACGGGATGAACATCCCGAACATCACTGTGGCGGTAAGATCGGGGGACACATCGCAGGCGGAGAGGCAGAAGATGGTCCGCCATCCGCCGCATATTCTTATCACGACACCCGAGAGCCTTGCGCTTATCCTAGCTGCACCCAAGTTCAAGGATGCGTTCAAGAAGGTCGAATGGGTGATCCTGGACGAGATCCATGACATCTGCGACTCCAAGAGGGGAGCTTTCCTTTCACTCACATTGGAGCGTCTCAGGAACCACTGCGACAACGATTTCGTCCGCATCGGACTGTCGGCAACGTTAGCGCCCATCGAGGAGATCGCCGCATATCTCGTGGGCTGCAACCCCGACGGTACCCCGAGGGATGTCGCGCTCATAGAATCCGGATCCAAGAAGACGTTGGACCTGCAGGTCATCTGTCCTACGAGCGATCTCACCGCACTTTCATCTGATATCGTCAACTCGATGATGTACGACACTCTCAAGGAACTGATTGAGACGCACGACACCACATTGGTGTTCACCAACACCAGGTCGGGAGCCGAGAGCGTCGTGTACAAGCTGAAGGAGCGCGGATTGGAGAACATCGAGGTCCACCACAGCTCTCTGGGAAAGGACATCAGATTGGATGTCGAGGAGCGTCTGAAACACGGAGAGATCAAGTGCGTGGTGTCATCCACATCGCTGGAGTTGGGAATCGATATCGGTTCTGTCGATCTGGTCTGTCAGATAGGTTCCCCCAAATCCGTTGCGAAGGGTCTTCAGAGGATCGGAAGGAGCGGTCACAGCTTCGGTAAGGTCGCTAAGGGAAGGCTTCTGGTGTTCGACCCCGACGACCTAGTTGAATGCGCCGTTATGTGCCGTGCCGCCCACAGAGGGGACATCGACCGTGTCGGTATCCCCGAGAACTGTCTCGATGTTCTCTCGCAGACCGTCGTGGGAATGAGTCTCGACAACAGATGGGATATCGACGAGGCCTTCGATCTCATCAAAGGCTCCTACTGCTACCGCAACCTCACGAAGGAGAGCTTCATGCAGGTCATCAGGTACCTGGGGAGCAAGGACGACTTCGAGGGCGTCTATTCGAAGATTTGGTATGATGAGGAGGAGAACCTGTTCGGTAAGAAGAAGGGTTCCCGTATGATCTACTTCATGAACCTCGGTACGATCCCGGAGGAGGCCAACTACCGCGTTATCAACAACCACGGAACCGTCGCGGGAGAGCTGTCGGAGAAGTTCGTCGAGAGGCTCTCGCCTAGGGACGTCTTCGTCCTCGGAGGAAGGTCGTTCGAGTTCGTACGTTCCAAGGGAATGACCGCTTACGTCAAGGAAGCGAACGGAAGGAAGCCCACCGTTCCCTCATGGGCGGGAGAGATGCTTCCAAGGTCTTTCGACTTATCAATGGACGTCGCGATCTTCAGAAGGGAGATGTCGCAGAGGATACTGCAGAACGAGAGGGATGCCATCAAGGAGATATCCGCTGAATTCGACGTCGACGAGGGTTCCGCAAGGAGCATATATTCATATTTCAAGGAACAGGACGCAGTCGCTGGATTCATACCTGACGACAGGAAGCTCGCCGTGGAGGAGTACATCGACCCCTCAGGCAACCAGAAGCTCGTGTTCCACTTCCCGTTCGGACGCAGGGTCAACGACGCGCTGTCCCGTGCGTACGCCCACAGGCTCACCACCATGCTGGGAGCGAACGTATCCGTTACAATATCGGATGACAGTTTCATGCTGGGATGCCCCAGGACATTCGATTTGGACAAGCTCCCTGGTCTCATCAAGGCGGACGAACTGGAGACAGTTCTGAGGAAGTCCCTGAAGGATTCCGAGATATTCAAGCTTAGGTTCAGGCACACCGCCGCCAGGAGCTTCATGATTCTCAGGAACTACATGGGCCGTCCCATCTCCGTCAACAGGCAGCAGATCCGTTCCACATATCTGCTCGAGGCGTTGGGAGGCATGGAAGGCGTGCCGGTCATCGAGGAGACCTACAGGGAGGTCATGGAGGACGATATGGACATCAAGAACGCCAAGTACGTCCTGAACCTCCTGGATTCCGGTGACATGCAGCTGAACATCATCCGCTTCTCAGGCACCCCGTCGCCATTCGCTCACTCAGCAATCTTGTCTGGATTCTCCGATATCGTTCTGATGGAGGACCGTTCCGCACTGCTCAGGGAGCTGCACAGGAAGGTCCTGTACCGCGCTCTCGGAGACAGCGTGAGCGAGTTCGAGTTCGACGAGGACCAGATCGTACCCTATTATGCTCAGAAGCCTACCCGCATCACATGCAGGGATGATATACCGAAACTGCTGATGGAGACCGGTCCCCTGCAGGCGCTGCGCGAGAGGGGAAGGAACATCTATTCCTATACGGATGAGGACAGGAAGACCGTCGACGGCTGGGTGCGCGAACTGATGCATTCGGGAGAGATCGGGACTGTGTTCCTGGACGATCCCCACATCATGGTCGCGGACGAACTCCCGTTCTATGCCGCGGCTACCAAGAAGGAGCGCGAGCTCAACGAGACCGACAAGGACGTCTACGGCGTCATCGACATGGACATCTCTCTGAGCGAGATCGCGGAGAAGCTGGAGATCAGCGAGGACATGGCGGTCAGGTCCCTCAGGAAGCTCGAGTCCATGTACCTGATCACGAGATCGGACCTCTCCGGTTCGAAATGGCTGTTCGGACGCGTGGAGTATCCCGAGGTCGACAAGAACGATGCCACCGACCGTATCGTCATGAGGTATCTGGACTGCTTCGCACCCGCTTCAGTACAAGAGGTGGCATTCTCATTATCAATCACAGAGGAGCAGGCGAAGGCCTCACTCGAATCCCTTGTGGCCAACGACGACGTCGTCAAGGGAAGGTTCCTGGTCTCGGAGAACGACCAGTACATGCTGAAGATCGATCACATGAGGCTGAAGGCCGGTCACGACAACATCTACAGCTACGAGGCCGTCGAGCGCTACAGGCTCACGAAGGGACAGCATTTCAAATCGATCAAGGAGTTCTTCGACTTCCACGGATCCGCAGGCAACGAACTGGACGTCTACAACAGGGTGGAAGGTTTCGACCTCAGCGAATGGTACGAGATGAGGAAGAACGGGGACATTCAGCTGGGAAGGTTCGTCAGAGGTAAGGTCAGGTTCGTCATGAGGGAGGATGCCGACAGGTATGCGGCCCTGAGGACCGACGAGACATCCCCAGGAGACGAGGAGCTCCTGGACGTCATAGACGTGATGGGAACCGCCACGCTGAGGCAGCTGGTCGCCGAGACCGGCAAGGAGAAGGATGCCGTACGTGACATGGTCATGCGTCTGGACCGCTCTCTGCGCATAATCCGCGCATTCAGCGAGAAGGAGGACTGGGGTACCGAGAACACCTATGCAGTTTTCTATCCAGGAGATGTCGAGGGCGATCCCGCCAAAGACCTGATCGCCAAGGCCATCAGGGCATACGGACCGATCCCGGCATCCGCATTGCGTTACATAGTCGGCGTCCCGCTGGACGTCGTTGACGAATGCGCCGCTGAGATCGGCGCCAAGGTCATAAGCGTCGGTGAGGGACAGAGCCCCATGTACATCATGGAGGACGAGATCCCTGCTCTGGAGCATGTGGAGGAGCAGGACTACCCCATAAGACTGCTTTCATTGTTCGATCCCGACTTAGGTTCGAAGTGGGCCGAGATCTCGGCTCGTTACGGAGACAGATGGATCTTCCCGCTGGTCAAGGGCAATAACATCGTAGGTGCGCTGGAGATCTGGGAGATGTCAGGTGTCATAGAGATACGTTCGATGGACATCGACGAGCCCGGCATGCTGCCGGAGGTGCTGGACGCAGTGGACGGAATGATGGGATTCTACAAGCAGAAGAACATCGAGATCGTCCGCGTCAGGGAGGTCATGGGTACAGACACCGAGAAGCTGGAGGACGATGTCAGCAAGGTTATGGAGGATCATGGGTACGTACTCGTCAACGGATTCTACGCCAAGGGACGCTTCGATCCCTGGACGATGACCGAGGACCAGATGATCACTTACGTCTTCAACAAGCAGAGGGTGTCGAAGGCCAGCAAATATCAGACCGTCGACGAGTGCGTTAACGTCCGCGGCTACATAAGGGGCGACCAGGAGGTCATGACCCGCGTGGCCGAGAAGACCATCATGAAGAAGCAGATCGAGAAGGGCAATCTCATGAAGATGACCCTCGTTCCGGGATATCAGGGTTACACCAATGCGGAGCACGGAGCTCTCTTCAGGGCCATGAGAGGTTATGAGCCAGATGATGATGCGAAGCTCATGATCAAGATCATCGCAAAGATGCAGCCCGTGTCCAAGAAGAAGATCGTGGAGGAGTCCCCGCTGTCCCTCGAGAGGACCAACGAGATATTCTCCGAGCTCAACAAGTACTCCGTCATCTACCAGGGTGCGGACTCGGGATACAGCCTCGTCCCCGACAACGGCATGGACCAGATGGATGCCGCCAAGGAGATCGCCAAGATGCACTTCCGCGACTTCGGCATATTCTCCGCCGAGGACATGTCCACGTTCCTGTCCAGCAGGATGGGATTCACCAGGGAGGTCCTGAGGGAGCTGGAGGACGACGGATTCGTGAAGAAGGGATTCTTCGTCAAGGACGATCCCACGCTCAGGTGGATGCTGGCCGAGGATATCGGTAAGCCGATGCGCAGGGCAGGGGAATCATTGATCATCAACTCCCAGGACAACCTCAGCGTGTACTTCCGCGACATGTTCAAGACCGAGACAGGTACGACCAGGTCGGTAATCATCGCGAACAACAAGGTCATAGGTTCCTTCATCGGAAAGATCACAGTCGGAGGGGCGAAGGTCGAGGAGTTCAAGGGCAACGACCGTGCCGAGCGCATGTTGAAGGAGGCCGCTCAGTCGGTAGGTGCGAGGCTCGAGACGCAGCGTCAGAGAGAGGACGAGGATTGGGATGTATCCGAGTTCTACACCAAAGTCAACACCGGCGCCTGAATGAAATGTGTCAGTCTGGCTAAGAAAACTTCGGTAACACTAAATTAACCAGTGTTATGGTCAATCTCTATATACTGATATCTTGTGTTCGAAACCATGAAGATTCCCTGCGAGATTATCGTTTGGTACGTTCTTCCGATTGTTAGAAGGGAGGTGGCCAATGAATTGGTCAACGTCCATCATATGTCGCAGGCGGAAGTAGCTAGGAAATTCGGTGTCACCGACGCCGCTATCTCCCAATATCTGAAAAAGAAGAGAGGCGACAGCGCCATCATCGAGAACTCTGTCAAGTATCCCGAGTTCATCGGAAAGATCAGGGACTCCGCCAGTCTCATCGCGGAGGGCAAGACTTCCTTCGAGATGGAGATGTGCAGGGTCTGCCAGACCGTCCACCAGATGGGAATACTCGACGAGATCTATCAGAATCTGTTCGGTGTCGATGCATTCAAGTGCTCGAACATGTGCAAAGGCATCCTGCCCGAGTGATCTCATTCGATGAAATCAGCGTGATAGAGGAATTCCTGCGCGTATCCAGCGTACTCTCCAAACAGATCGCGTCCGTATGATGATACGGTCTTGTAGCTGCCGGTCACGCCGTATCTGGTCTCCATGACCTTCGATATGCGTGCATCTATCGGGAAGGCCTCCATGTGCTCGAAGGCGAACAGTGCGACGCAGTCGGCCACCTTCGGTCCGACCCCGTTGATGCCCTGCAGCTTCTCAACGCATTCGTCATAATCCATCTCGCTGAAGGCCTCCACGTCCAGATCCCCGGATTCCACCCTCTCGGCCAGGGTGATGAACCTCTTCTCCCTGAAGCCCAGCCTGCATTCCGATATGCATCCGCAGTTGTCAAGGATCTGTTTCGGTGTAGGGAAGCCATGCCTCCTGCCGAGGTCCTTACCGAAGTGGTCGCAGACCGACTCCACCATCTGACCGATGCGTGCGACGTTGGCGTTGGTCGCCAGAAGATAGGTGGCGAGGCATTCCCAATGGTCCTGGCGGAGTATGCGCATGCCCGGGCATCTCTCCGCGAGACCCGCGACGTATCCGTCGCGCTTGGAGATCTCTGATATGATGCGATCGAGATCGTCGTCCCCGCCGAGGTACCTGGTGATTCCCTTGCGGTCATCGGTCCCGGTGACCTCTATCGATCCCTGGGACAGCTGTCTCATGGTGACGACCTGATCCCTCCAGACACCTTCCCAGTCCCCGCTGTCCAGCTTGCGCCAGCGGTGTGCCTGGCCGCATCCCAGCGTCGGGTCCAGAGAGACATCCAGATCGATCCTCATCATGCCGGGGATGCGTTTCCAGATAATCATTTATTCGGTCATTCATATGAGCGGTGCATGATGAGATTCGGTCCCGCAGGATACCCCTCGGCAGGAAAGACGCCCGAGGGTTCGTTGGAATACACTAAGAACCTAGGCCTCAACGCCTTGGAGGTGGAGTTCGTACGCGGAGCCCGCATCAGGCCCGAGAGGGCGCAGGAGATCGGTGCGAAGGCCAAGGAATTGGACATCAGGCTGAGCTGCCACGCTCCTTATTTCATCAGCTTCAACTCGGATACCATGGAGACCCGCGAGAAGAGCATCGATTGGGTGATGGACACCGCCCGCGCGGCGCACAACCTCGGGGCGTACATCATCGTCATTCATGCTGCGGCATACGGGAAATCTCCCGAGACCGCCCTTCCCAACGTCATCGACGGACTGAGGAAGTGCAAGGACCTTCTGGACGACGAGGGCATAAAGGATGTGACCCTTGGTGTGGAGACCATGGGAAAGCTCGGCCAGTTCGGTACGCTGGACGAGATAGGGAAGGTCATGGACGAGGTGGATGGCGTCCACCCGGTGCTGGATGTCGCCCATGTTCATGCAAGGGGACACGGATACCTGAAGACCGAGGCGGACATGAAGGGTCTCATCGATCAGTTCTTCCCCCTGGCAGGGGATATAGCCCATTTCCATATCAGCTGCATAAAGTATGGGGACAAGGGAGAGATATCGCATCTGCCCCTGGAATCCAAGGATCCCGACCTTCAGCTCCTGGCGAATGTTTTGGCGGATACCAAGCAGGAATGCAACTTCATCTGCGAGTCGCCCCTGATAGAGAAGGATGCGGTAGTGTTCAGGGACATGTTCCCGCAGTACCGCCAGGCCTGATCACACCTTGACGTGAGGGTTCCTGTACTGACCGTGCTCCCTGGTCTTCCCGTCTCCGTATTGGATGACGAACTTGGGGCAGTGGTGGAGGCATCTGAGGCAGAGCTCGCACTGTTCCTTCACCCAAACGGGCCTGCCGTCCTGTATCTCGATAGCATGCGCAGGACACTTGCTGGCACATAGGCCGCAGCCTGTGCATCCGTCGTCAAGGATGAAGTTCTTCGTGCGCCTGTCCCTCTCGAACATGGTGTTCGAGACCATGCTTGTTATGCCGGGCTTCTCCTTCTCGACGAAGTTGCCCTCGGCCCTCTCTTGGAGCCTCATGATGACCCTGTCGATGTACGATTCTGCCTGAAGGTTCTATTCAGCAACGAACTCGGGGTCGCTGAGGTCGAAGGACGGTGTCCAGGTGTCCGGCATCCTGATGTCGAAGGCGGCATTCATCTTTATCCCGTTCTTGGACAGGATCTTCGCCGCGTTGGACCTGCACGCCCCGGTGGTGGTCCCGTAGGTCATCACGAGGAAGACGTATTCGGGATTGCTCAGTCTGACCTTCTCCAGGAAATTGGAGACGATCCTCGGCAGCGTCCAGTAGTATACCGGGGTGATCAGGCCGAACACCTTCTCCCCTTCCAGCGTCTTCGGGTCGAGGCCCTCTATCGAGACCGAATCCTCGCCGATGGCCTCCGATATCCTCTGCGCCACGTACTTGCAGTTCCCTGTTGCCGAGAAGTAGCAGATCATGTCCTGTGCAACGGTGTTAAGTGTATAAATTAGCAGAGCCGAAAAGGGGTTTTATACAACCGTTGTTTAAGCCTTTAATAATTAGGGGCGCGCGTGTATGGGCTTGGACGAAGCGGTGAAGAAGAAGCTACCGGCATTGTTCCTGCTGTCCTTCAGCACTTTCGTCGTATGCGTGCCCGCAGCGATGACGCAGATCATTTCGTTCGATCTGATGTTCGATCTCGATTCCTTCCCATCCAAGGGATATGCCTGGACGTTCCCGCTGTTCGTTGCAGGGGAATGTGCATCGATGGCCCTTGCCGCATGCATCATCGACAGGTACGGAAGGCGCATACCGTATGCGTTTGGAGCAGTCCTCTTCATCGTAGCGACATGCTTCTGCGCCATGTGCAGGGACATGGACCTGTTCCTCATCGGCCGTATCGTAGAGGGATTCGGTGCAGGTCTGGTCATCGTCACATGTATCGCCCAGATCTACTTCGACGTGCCGGACAAGCAGTCTCGTTACATCGCGAACGGTATCATGTCCCTGGGATTCGGTGCCGGAATGCTCTTCGGACTTTTCGCTGGGAAGGCTTTCGTAGAAACAATCGGATGGCCCACGGCGTTCTGGATCCTGGCAGTCGCTCAGGCGGTCCTCACCTATCCTGCTCTTCAGATCCTCAAGAACGGTGAGACCAGCGAGATGAAGGCGGACATTCCCGGAGCCATAATCGCTACCGTCTGGGCCGGTGTATTGGTCTATCTCTTACAGAAGCTCTATCTCGAATGGGATGTGGAAAGCCCCGTTGCGTTGGAGTGGGTCGCATTCCTGATCTTGATGACCGTCCTCTTCGTGTTCGTGGAGATCGTCAATCCGCATTCCGTGTTCCATCGGAAGATAGACGGAGGCCGTATGACGGCCGCATGCATGGTGTTCATCATCCTTCTTGGATTGATCGACATGGCCACTGTGGGGTACATGGTCAAGATAGCGTTCTTCACATACGGCATGTCGGTGGGCGAGGCCGCGCCGTTCTTCATAATCCTGGTCTGTGGTGCCGCGATCACCGCCATCACGATCTCCAAGGTCATCCACAAGACCGGGCATCTTCCCTGGTTCCTGCTGAGCACCATACTCTCCCCCGTAGCATTGATCTCGATGGTCATGGTCAGGGAGGACGATCCCTCGATATTCTTCGCCCTTCACCTGTTCGTTCTCGGATTAGCGATAGGATGTCTGGTGTCGATGCTCAACGCGACCATCCAGAACAGGACCACCAAGGACAACAATGGTGCGATAATGTCGTTCGCGATCATGATCCGTACTGTGGGGCTGTGGATGGGTTACAACTGTTACCAGGCGTTCTCGGATTACTACATGAGGGAGGCCATGGCGGACACCATGGCGCATTGGAACGAGATCCTGCATCTCGATCTCCCGGCGGACAGCGCCCTGGCGTCGCTGCTGCTGACGCCTCTGGGAGACTTCGTGAGATTGGTACCGGGACTCTCGGAGAAGATAGCATCCGCGTTCGCGGAGGGTGTCGGACTGTCTCTGACAGGCGGAGCGATAGTGTTCGTCGTCGTGGCGATCCCGATGATGATCCTAGCAGGAAGGAGGAAGATGATATGAGCTTCCGCAAGGCCTTCCTTATCACATTAATAATGGTGGCCGCTGTGTTCGCCGCGGTCCAGTTCACTGATGATTCATCTGCTGCCGTCACAAAAATCATCGACATCAAGGGAGAGATGACGCTCACTGATGACGTGACGTACAAGGACGGTTCCGTGATCGTGATCCACAAGGATGCGGTGATCGACCTCGGCGAGTACACCATGGACTTCGGTGCCGAGAGCAGCGTCACGGTTATCGACAGGGCGTCCTTCGTCAGTTCCGGAGGGAGCTTCGTGTTCGGAGAGAAGACCGCATTGGTCCTCATCGGTGCCGTACTGCCCGTCCTCGGTGATGAATTGGAGGTTTCCTTCAACGGTACCGTGCTCCTGGGAGGCATACCCGCCATCAAGGACGGTTCCGAGATGAGGTTCACCCCGAGCGGGGACGACCATAACATGTACTTCTACTGGAGCAACTTCGTGGCCAAGGTCCAGGACCCGTATGCCGCGCATCTGCTGTCCAAGCAGGGGATCGAATATCAGATCGATTTCAACAAGCTCACGTACATCAGCAAATCCTCCGATGAGGAAGGTGTCTATTTCGTTGAAACTCTAACGGTCAATTCGGACCTGTCTAGGCATGCCGTGGATATCAAGATCCCGATTGGGGACAACCCCAAGATCACGATGGATTTCACCTCCGTGACGGCAGTAGAGGAGTTCCTCAGGTCCGGTGTCGAGGAGACCAAGAACTTCATGGACATGGGGCTGATCACAATGGAGCTCGACAGCGACTTCTTCGTGGAAGTGAAAGCATCAGCAGGTAAGGTCACCACCCAGAGGACCGAGGGCGACAAGATCCTGGAGTCTGCCGTATTTACGGATACAAACCTCTACATGAAATCGGACCTCAAGGTCATATGGTTCATCCTGAAGCAGCATGACATCAAGGAGACCGAGGACGTCAACATCATCAAGAAGCTCAACATCACAGCGGTCTCCGGGGAGTTCTACGTCTCCGACATCAAGGAGGTCGACAGGTACCTGGAGCATCTCTACGTCACCATCGATGGGGATGAGGGTGCGGAATGGTTCTTCGTCGCAGGTTTCACCGAGGACAACGTCGTCAACACGCTGAAGGCCGACGAGGCGAAATTCGAATCCTTAGGTCTGACCACCGATTACAAGCTCACTGTGGACGTGGTCCTGCCCATGGCCGTCTACACCAGGGAGGCAGGTGATGCGATCATATTCAGGATGGATGCGATGCTGACCCATCTGCAGACCGAGAACCTCGATCTGGCGAAGCTCTATTCGATCTACTGCGTCGACGGGGAGATCACCCTCCAGGAGCTGCTGGACTACAGCGGGCTCGTCAAGGGTGACGTGAAGTATGTCGTCGCGGACTACGACGGGGACGGAAAGGTGGATCTGAAGATCGACGATATGTCCGCAGTCCTGGAGCAGGACGCCAGGAAGCACAACACCCTGACGGCCAGCTTCAAATTCCTGGAGACTGAGACCGTAAGCGAGGATACGAAACTCGGCCACACGGTCAACGATTTCCATTTCGATGAGACCATGGTCTACATCGACACCGTGGGCAACATGGACCAGGTCATCAAGGCCTTCACCGAAGGCATACAGTTCACCGACGACACTGTCGCTGAGATACAGATTTCCAACTCCGGATTCGATGTCGTGTCCACCAGTGAATCCAACCGCTTGGAGGTCACCGGGACAGCGATGTCGGAGACATCCCCGACGAGCATGACGCTCTCTGTGATCGTCTCCTATTCGAAATACGAGGACACTACGACCGTAGCCGCAAGGGCCAATTCCGTCGGCTACAAGGTCGTTATCGACGATACCATCCAACACACCGATCCCGTGGGTACCACCAACCTCGTTCTCACCCTTACCGAATTGAGGGGAGAGCTGGACCTGACCTTCAACGAAGGCATCGAGTATACCATGGACGTCCACATGCCCTGGGATCTCTCCGTCGTCCACTACGACATGGATTTCAGACTCGATAACGACGATTCCGGCATATCACTGACCCACGGTACCCTGGACATCGAAGGATACGATGCTAAGGAGCAGGGAATATTCGCTATCGTCAACGCCCTCAGGACAGATGACTTCACCGTGGGAGGAAGGCTCCTGTTCACATCGTCCGAACTCGTCCTCAGCAGGGATTCCGTACAGGTCTACAACACCTACAGGGACGTCGAGGTCACCATCAGGAGCTTCACCGTGGATGTGGAGAGGGAAGTGAACATAGGCATCGATCTGGAGAGGATATACATCGACCTGATCCAATCGGACGGCAAGGAATACGAGAAGTCGCTCGACAAGCTGAACATAGACCTTGACCAGACGCACCCGGTGCCCGAGCCCACCATCATGGAGATGACGGCGAAGCTCATGCTGATCCTGTTCTCAGTGGCATCTGCCGAACTGGTGGTCACGCTCATCATCCTGAGGATCAAGAGACCTCATCTATTCAAGTTCAACGAGTGAGCCTGGTCGGGCACACATATAAAGCCGAAAAAGGAGTCACTGTCGCATGGTCTACAACGGCGTCCGTAACGGAATGAGGTTCGTCATCAACGGGATTATGGCGAACATTACCATCCTGATGGGTGTCGTGATGATCATCTACGCCTCACTCGGGCTGTATTGGGATTTTGAATTTGGCAATGACATGCTGGCCAGCATCGTCGTGTACATATTCCCGTTGGCCTTGGGATTGGCTATCATCTTGGATAGGCACCGCAGTATTTTCTTCGCTGTTGGAATGTACGCCATCGCCTTAGGTATCGCCAGGTTCCTGAGCTACTGCCCGATGATATTCAGCAACGGTATGGTCGACGAGGTCACGGGACTCGCCCTCACCATCATGGCCGGCAACCTGGTCTATTCCGGATTCAGATATCTCCTGAGCAATTCCAGGGGAGTATTCTGGGTTTGCGTCGGTTCGGGAATGTTCGCGGCGCTGCTGACCGTTGAGCTCATCGCATATGTGCTGACTACGGACAGCTTCGACAATTTCCTTTTCGACGAGGGTGACAACGCCGTCACATTGGCCATGATCATCCTCTATCTGATACTCGTCTCGTCGCACCCTGTCCGCTACTCGACGGACATCGCCCGCATGGCCCACGCGTTCGCAGGATTCAGGCTCACCAACGTCAGCGGTCCGGACATCTCGATAGACCCCGAGTCGGTCGCATTCATTCTGCATTTCTGCGATGGTACCATGCCCGAATCAAAGATGACCGGTTTCAGGGAGGGTCCTGTCCATTACGAGTACATATTCCCGTTCCATGACGGTATGAGATACGGTACCGTGTTCCTTCGCAGGTGGTACGGACCTGACGGGCCCGTCTACATGACGTTCTCGGAGCATAAGGACGGTTCCGTCATCGGATCGAACACCATGCGCGTCGTGGATGTCGTGGTGACCAAGGACCATCTGATCGTCGGCTTCGAGGGTCCGAGGACCGGTGTGTTCAGGATCAGGAGAATGGAAGAGGAGAACGGCCCCCTGTTCTACCGGGACAGATTCAGGAGGTTGGCCTGATGAACAACAAGAGCAAGAAGCTCCTGGCGATCATCCTCCTGATGCCTGTCTTCGCCGTCATCCTGTGGTATATGGATGCCGCCTATACGGAAGAGCTGAGCGACTTGGATGTGATCATCCCCATGGTCATCATGGCCCTGGGGTCGCTGATCAGCGTGCGTGCGATGAGGGACAGCGTGAGCGATGTCATGGCGGTGCAGACAGTGTTCTTCGGTCTGTACCTGCTAGCAAGAGGGGTCTCGGACATCCTGTACGATCACAGTATAATCAGTCCGTTCCCGGGCCTCGTTCAGATAGTCATAGGGGTCCCGCTGATCTTCATGGGCCTCGCCCTTTGGATGAAGATGGAGATAAGCATCGCCGGGATCAGGAACATCATCCTCATATTGGTCCTTGCGTCGATATGTAAGGCATTCCTATTCATCCACCAGCCGATGGAGCTTCTGATCTCGGAGACCGGGGTCAGTCTGATGATGGTATGCATATCCGCATGCATCCTCATAATATCGCAGGACAAGTCCATATCGACATACAGTTTCATCCAGGCCTCGGTACGCAGTCTGGAAGGGATGGAGATGAGGATGTCCAGTGTCGCAGATGCGTACATCCTAACCTCAGGAGCGGATGAGCTCAGGCAGATGCTGGATTCGGGTTCCATGCAACCGGTGCGCCTGAGGCTCTACAGCAACAAGCACGGGGAGAGGCAGATCGCATTCAAGAGGAGTGACGGCAGCGTGAGGATGGAGATCTTCACCGCCAAGCATTCGATGTCCAACCCGTACTATCAGGTGAAGGTGCAGGACATAGTCATCATGCGGGACCATGTGTCCGTGTATGTCGCGGACGGCAGCTGGTTCAGGATATTGGTGCACGACAGCAAACTGCCCAACTACGACAACGCGCTCATCCTGGGCCACGAGGTGGATCTCAGGAAGTATGCGAACTCCTTCAGACACATGTGGCTCCTCAGGAAGAACAGGCATGAGAAGGAGGATATGGGGCAGATGTCCCTGCCTGCAGCCAACTATTACCCTGTGGGCGTCCCACCGAACGGCATGCCTCCGCAAGGTCAGGAGATAAGGAACCCGGACGGCAGCGTGTACAGGGGAATGATCGACGAGAGGGGTCTGTTCACAGGTCCCGGGGTGTACTTCTATCCCAACGGGGACCGCTTCGAAGGTGTCCATGTTGCAGGCGTCAGGAACGGCCAGGGATGCTACTTCTGGGCGGACGGATCGTGGACCAGGGGCAATTACGTCAACGGCGTCCGCGAAGGGCCTACGACGATGTTCACAGTGAGCGACGGATTCACCTACACCGGCAACGCTTCCAACGACAGGTTCGTCGGTATCTTGAGGATAAGCCGCGACGGCAGGCCGGTCTACGAGGGCGGATGCGACGACAACCGCCCATGCGGCGACGGGGTGCTCTACGTTGACGGAGGACGCATAATCGGTCAGTGGAATCCAGACGGCACATGTGTTGGTACGTTCCATGGTCAGGATGGAAGTGCGATGCCCACCGATCCCGGCGTGAGGTATATCTGATACACGTCAGAACGGTCCATCCGCGCCCTATTTATAGAGTAATAATATCACTAGTCTTGACGCCGCTGTGGCTTAGTGGTATAGCATCTGATTCGTAACCAGAAGGTCGAGGGTTCAAATCCCTTCAGCGGCTCTCCTTTTATTCTATCGGTCACTGTGAGATTTGTTTTTTTTAGCACTCATTGCTTTTTCTACGCCCTTCTTGAGTTTGCCAGTTACACTGTTATGAGTAAACTGGAATACTCATGCCCCTGCCAAGATGACGGGGCTATTTTCTCTTCTGACGCGAGAGAGGGGTTGTCGGTCAACCCAAGGCGGAGTATATTGATAGATGCATTCAGATCGCGGTCCATTATTAAGCCGCATTGAGAGCATATGTGCATACGGGCACTCAGTTCCTTATGTACAATTGCTCCGCACCTAGAGCACATCTGTGACGTATTTCTCGGATCGACTAACACAATCTGGCGGCCGGCTTCTATTGCTTTGCTGCAGATTCTTTGTCTTAATCTACCCAGAGAACTGTCAATGTAAGAGATGGTCATAGAAGGGGATTTGGAGATCGATCTCAATCCCTTTACTGAAAGGTCTTCCATGACTATTTTTGTATGCTTTCTAACTATCTCAAGAGATGTCTTCTCCAGATAGTCTTTCTTCTTATTGATCATTCTTTTGTATTTATGGTTAAGACGACTTTTCGTCATTTTGTAATTCTTTGTATTTGGTAACGTGTTGGATAGTTTCTTCTGATTCTCGCGAAACTTGTTCAGCATCATTGTGTATTCACGCGTGTTGTTGTACTCGGTGCCGTCTGAAAGGGTTGCAACATTGGAGATTCCAACATCGATTCCTATAGGTTTAGGAAATGTATTCATGCTGAAAACTGCGGTTTCGAGTTCTAATTCAGATTCACAATCATCTGCAAAGCGTCTACACATTATGTTTTCCTATTCGAATTGTATGGTTGTGTAGTATTCGTAATGAGTTCCGAGATCCCTTCTGGTAATGATTGCTGTCTTTGGTTTTCCAGGTATGGGTGTGGATTGGTTGTAGCATCTGAGGGACCCTTTCATTTTTCCAAGGGATAGTGATCTACGATGCTTTCCTCTGTTATCGATTGAATTGACCACTTTGAAAGTATTATTGGAAATGTATCCGAAAGTGTTGGAGCGGTTGAGTTTCTTATGTCTGGGGGATCTTAGAATGAAGGCACCTGCGACAGCTCCATTGTTTCTTTTTCTGGAGACATGTTTTATCTCAGGATTGCAGGACTTAAAAGCATCAAGAACACGTTTGGCTGTCTGATTCATAGTATTTTGATAGATGCCGTGCATCCATTGATTGTTTTGCCAGATTTGGGTGCACACTCTGTTAAGTTCATTATGGGAAGGTAGGTCCCCATGATATGAAAAGTACAGCTTAGTAGCTGTAATCAAGGCATTGTATACGTAGTGATGTACTCTGATGCTTTCATCCAGGAACCTTCTCTGATCTGATTTTGGTTCCACTCTCATGGTGATCGATCTGTACATCTAAGTTATCTCCCGAATAAATCTCACCTTGATTATTGTATATAAGCCTCTGAAAGGGGTCACCGAAAATACCCGAAAGTGGAGATTGGACCGAGATTATTCCTGCGTTACATGTTTCCTCTTTACTGGAGAAGATAATCTGAATGTCACAATGAATCGCTGTTTATGGGGAAATTGAAGTAGGTGTCAGGGAAGGGCTCATCTTTCAATGTGAAATGCCACCATTCGGTTTCCAAGGGTTTGAACCCGTGATTCATCATGGCCTCCCTCAGCAGCATGCGGTTGGCGAACTGTTCCTCGGTGATGTACGGATAATCGGGATGGCTGAGCTCCCCGAAATAGTCGAAGGTACCGCCCATATCGACCTCCTTCTCTGTCTTCATATCGAACAGCGTGAGGTCCACCGTACTGCCTCTGGTGTGTCCGGATCTCTCCATGATGTACATCTTGGGGAACAGATCCGATTTCTCCAGTTCCGGATAGAAGTACTCCTTCATCCTGACGTCATCCACGTCCTTGGCCCATCTAACGAAGTGGTCCACGGCCATCTGGGGACGGTATGCGTCATAGATCTTGAGACGGTACCCTTTCTCCTTCAGCTCATCGCTGACCTCGCGTAGGGCCTTGGCAGCCTCCTTCGTGAGGAATGCTGTCGGTTCCTCGTAGCCGTCGATCCTGTCCCCGACGAAGTTGTATGTCGAATAGTAGCGTATCTCGAGTATGGCATCGGGGACGGCATCCGTCAGCAGGACGAAATCGGACGAATCTAAGGTCGGATCCTTCTTATCATCTGAAAATGCGTAGAAGCACACGACGCAAACGATGACTATCGATGCGACGGCAATTGCTGCGTACAGTAGCTTTGGACTATCCATGCCATGCCTCCGACAGCACGGGTCAGCAGTCCTCTTTGGGATTGTCCTTCTTCTCGGGCTTTCCTTCGTTCATGTAGACGTTGACGATCTTGATGGCGCAGACGTCCCCGCACATGGAGCATCCTTCGCTCTCCTCCGTGCAGCCTCTCTTCCTGTACCTGCGGGCCTTCTCCTCATCTATGCAGGTGTCGAACATCGTCGCCCAGTCCAGCTTCTTCCTGGCGTGGGCCATGCGTGTGTCCCTCTCCCTTCCGATTCCTCTGGAGAGGTCCCCCACGTGGGCTGCGATCTTGGATGCGATCACGCCCTCCCTGACGTCGTCTATATCGGGCAGAGAGAGGTGTTCTGCGGGCGTGACGTAGCAGAGGAAGTCCGCACCGTTCTGAGCCGCTACGGCGCCTCCTATGGCCCCTACGATGTGGTCGTATCCCGGCGCTATGTCCGTTACCAACGGTCCGAGGACGTAGAACGGGGCGTTGTCGCACATCTGCTTCTCGAGCTTCATGTTCATGGGGATCTGGTCCAAGGGCACGTGTCCGGGTCCCTCGACCATGCTCTGAACGCCTGCCTCGCGGGCCCTCTTTACCAAATGACCCAGTGTCATCAATTCTGATATCTGTGCCTGGTCGCTAGCATCGTCTATGCAGCCGGGCCTGAAGCCGTCCCCGAGGGACAGCGTGAACTCGTATTTCCTCGCCATCTCCAAGAGATAGTCGAAGTTCTTGTAGAGCGGGTTCTCCTGCTCGTTGTGCAGGATCCATGCCGTGAGGAACGATCCTCCCCTCGAGACGACGTCTGTGATCCTGTCGCTCTTCTTCAGCCACTGCACGGTCTCCTTCGTGATCCCGCAGTGGACGGTCATGAAGTCCATTCCGTCCTTGGCGTGCTTCTCGATACCGTTGAAGATATCGTCCTCGGTCATCTCCACGATGGCGTTCTTCCTCGCCGCTAATACACCCGTCTCGTAGATGGGCACAGAACCCATCATCACGGGGCACTCCTTCAGAAGTCTGGCTCTTATGGCATCTATGTCCCCTCCGGTACTTAGGTCCATGACCGCGTCGGCACCGTATTCGAGGGCCACCTTGAGCTTTTGGGATTCCGCTTCGATGTCCACCAGGTCGCGGGATGTCCCCAGGTTCACGTTGATCTTGACCGACATCCCCTCGCCTATCGCTCCGGGTATGGGGTCGTGGATGGGGTTGCAGGGCACGCAGATCCTTCCGGAGGCTATCCCGTTCCTTACGAACTCCTCGCTTACCTTCTCCTTCTTCGCTATCTCTCTGATGAGCGGTGTGACGCCCCTGCGGGCTTCTTCCATAATGGTGGCCATCGTGATCGTCCAGGAATCCCATTCGGTCGTATATCAAAGTTGGCGGATACTCTTGCGCATGTACGCGTGCGCGCTCTCGCGTGCGTTATATTATATATGTAAGTAGGCTACGGATAGCTATGACCATGGATGGGAACATACAGAAGGCCGAAGAGGAGTACAACGCAGACAGCATCGTCGCGTTGAAGGGACTCGAGGCCGTCAGGAAGAGACCCGGAATGTACATCGGGTCCACTGACACGCGCGGATTGCACCACTGCGTCTACGAGGTCGTCGACAACGGTATCGACGAGGTAATGGCGGGATTCGCCACCAAAGTCGAGGTTACGATCAA
>JAEEGL014283991.1_pt1 | contig 28235 bp, 16 predicted proteins | sample 9134231 | NCBI WGS metagenome assembly JAEEGL01 (sample SAMN16246548, study PRJNA631951) | gut metagenome | biome: gut microbiome; feature: rumen; material: fiber-attached | host: Bos | place: Iran: Karaj | collected 2018-10
ATGGCAAGTTCCTGCGTAAGTCACTCAACGTGCTTCGCGACTCATTCTTTCTGTCAGAATACAAAGTGCTCAACCTCTTCATCTGCGGCATCGGCACCGTGGGCGGCATGCTTCTGGAGCAGATCCGCACCCAGCAGCAGTTCCTGATGCAGTCGCGCCGTCTGAAACTGAACGTGGTGGGCATCTCTGACGTCAGCAACTTCGTGCTCGACCGCGACGGCATCGACCTCGACAACTTCGAGCAGCGTCTGCGTGCAGGTGAGCCTGCCAACACGGAGAGGATGCGCGACGAGATTGTCAAGATGAACATCTTCAACTCCGTCTTCGTCGATTGTACGGCCAGCCGTCAGATTGCCATGCTCTACCAGACTTTCCTCGAGCATAACATCTCGGTAGTAGCAGCCAACAAGATTGCTGCCTCGAGCGACTACGAGAGCTACATGAAGCTGAAGCAGACGGCCCGCGACCGCGGCGTGTGGTTCCGCTACGAGACCAACGTAGGTGCAGGTCTGCCTATCATCGGCACCATCAACGACCTGTGCAACTCAGGTGATAAGATTCTGAAGATTGAGGCCATCCTCTCTGGAACGCTGAACTTCATCTTCAACGAGATTGCTGCCGACGTGCCCTTCTCAGAGACCGTGCGCCGTGCTAAGGAGCAGCGCTACAGCGAGCCTGACCCACGTATCGACCTCTCAGGTACCGATGTCATCCGCAAACTGGTCATTCTCACCCGTGAGGCTGGCTACAAGGTGGAGCAGGACGACGTAGAGAAGCACCTGTTCGTGCCCGACAGCTATTTCGAGGGTTCGCTCGACGACTTCTGGAAGCGTCTGCCTGAGCTTGATGCCGACTTTGAGGCTCGCCGCAAGGTATTGGAGAAAGAGGGTAAGCGCTGGCGTTTCGTTGCCACGATGGAGAACGGCAAGACGAACGTTGCTTTGAAAGAAGTGCCGCAGGGACATCCGTTCTACGGTCTGGAAGGCTCGAACAACATCGTGCTCCTGACCACCGAGCGCTACAAGGAATACCCCATGCTCATTCAGGGCTACGGTGCCGGTGCCGCTGTGACGGCAGCAGGCGTCTTCGCCAACATCATGTCAATCGCAAATATCTAAAATAGTGTGCCGGTCGATTTTGTCGCCCGGCCTTTTTCTTTTCACCCGATATGAAGCACATCATCATCCTCGGCGACGGTATGGCCGACCATGCTGTTGACCGTCTGGGAGGCAAGACGCTCCTGCAATATGCCGACAAGCCCATGATGGACTTGCTGGCCAAGAACGGCCGCACTGGCCGCCTGATCACCGTTCCTGAAGGTTTCCCCCCTGGCTCAGAGGTTGCCAATACCGCCATCCTCGGCTATGACCTGAACAAGGTCTATGAGGGCCGCGGCCCCTTGGAGGCTGCCAGCATCGGCTATGACATGGCCGACGATGACTTTGCCATCCGCTGTAACATCATCACGCTGGAAAGCGATGGCAAGGACTTGTCAACAGGTAGGATTATCACTCACAATGGTGGTAACCTGCAGACTGAAGATGCCCGCGTGCTCATCGACTATCTGAACGAGACGCTAGCCAAGCCTATCAATGAGCGCGAAAGGCAACGGATAGGCGCACCCACGGACTTTGAGCGCGTCAAGTTCATCTGCGGCATCCAGTACCGCCATCTGCTAGTGATCAAAAGCGGCAACAAGCACATCGTCTGCAATCCCCCTCACGATCATCCCAATGAGCCGTGGCGCCCCCTGCTGGTGAAACCTGAAAGCGTGGTCAGCGATTCAGTCAAAGAAAGTGTGGTCAGCGATTCCGTCGCTGACAGTCTCCGCCTCTCCCCTGCCGAGACAGCCTCGCTCATCAACGAGCTGATCCTCCGTTCGCAGGAGTTGCTGGCTCAGCACCCCTACAACAAAGCCAAGGCTGCCAAGGGCGAGCGACAGGCCAATAGCATCTGGCCTTGGAGCGGTGGCTATCGCCCTTCGATGAAGACGCTCATGGAGCAATATCCACAGGTGAAGACGGGAGCCGTAATCTCTGCAGTCGATCTGATTCAAGGCATCGGTCGCTATGCAGGCCTGCGCATCATCAAGGTGCCTGGCGCTACAGGATTGGCCGATACCAACTACGAGGGTAAGGCTGAGGCAGCTATCGAAGCGCTGAAGCAGGATGATTTTGTATTCGTCCATGTCGAGGCTACCGACGAGGCAGGTCACGATGGTGATCTCGACTTGAAACTCAAGGCCATCAACTACCTGGACCAACGCCTCATCAAGACCATCGTCGAGGCTGCCGAGCAGATGCAGGAGCCAGTATGTATAGCTATTCTCCCTGACCATCCCACTCCTGTGGAGCTGCGCATCCACGTGAACGAGCCCGTACCTTTCCTTATATATTATAAAGGTATAGAGCCTGACGAGGTGCAGCAATATGACGAGGTGTCGTGCGTCAGCGGCGGCTATGGCTTACTACGCTTGCAGGAGTTCATGCAGACCTTCATGAACGTACCCAGTAAGTAATTGGAAGACACAGGTCATTCAACAGGACACAGGTCATTCAACAGGACACTGGTCATTCAACAGGACACAGGTCATTCAACAGGACACAGGGACACAGGCCATTCAATAGAAAACATGGGAGCCAAGCAGTCAGAGAAACGGAATGTCGCACTGGCTTTGTCCAGTGGAGGAGCCAGAGGACTGGCTCATATCGGTGCCATTGAGGAGCTGGAAACACAGGGATTCCATATCACCTCGATTGCAGGCTGTTCGATGGGGGCACTCATCGGAGGGGTCTATGCGGCAGGGAAACTGGAGGTATTCCGCGACTGGATGAAAACCATCGACAGGAAGAAGATGCTGGAACTGACTGACTTCTCTCTGTCTATCAGTCATTTGGTCAAGGGTACTCGTATCATCGAGGCCATCATGGAATTTGTACCCGACATGATGATTGAGGACTTACCGATACCCTATTGCGCTGTCGCTACCGACTGGAAAACTGGCCGCGAAGTAGTGTTCCGCAAGGGCAGTCTTTTTCAGGCTATCCGTGCCAGCATATCGCTACCGTCGTTTTACGAGCCCGTGAAACTTGACAACATGATACTGATTGACGGAGGCGTCACTAATCCCATTCCGATGAACCGTGTGGTGCGTCACGAAGGCGACATTCTGGTCGGCATCGACGTAAGCGGCCATGACTACAAATCACAATGGGAGATGCAACATGAGCTGGCAGAGAGACGCAAACGCAGCACATCGCTGTCACAGAAGATTCTCAACCGTCTGATTCCTGACGACCTCGACTTCAACTACTACACCATGCTTTCACGGGTCAGCTCGCTGATGATACGTCAGAACTCCATCCTGATGGCCCAACTGATGAAGCCTGAGATACTCGTTGACATTCAAATGAGCCGTTACGACGGATTCGATTTTGACAAGTCAGAGAAACTGATTGCCATCGGTCGTCAGAAGACATTGCTGGCCATTCAGGAATACAGATCTGAATAGAACGCGGTATGAAACTGTCAATCATCATTATCGCGCTGATTTTGAGTGTTTGCCGTGCAGAAGCAAGGCACGATCAAGACCACACGCCTTATCTTGCTGATGGGGTGATAGACACCACGCACCACGAGGACGTAGGACTGATGCCACGCGAGGGCATCAGGACCATCAACATCTTTAAGGCCACCGAGGGCACTGACCATTACGCCAATGGTGTGGTGATGACGGTTTTCAAGGGGGTACTCTACTGCATGTGGCAGAGTTCGCCAAAAGATGAGGACAGCGACGATACCTGGGTGGCCTACAGCAGAAGTGCTGACGGTGGCAACACCTGGAGCAAACCCCTGCCTCTGGCCTTGCCCACGGATGACTACTACTGCACGTCAGGTGGTTGGCTGGTAAGAGGCGATACGCTGACAGCCTTTATCAACATTTGGCAGAAAGGACTATCGCCACGAGGTGGACGAGCTCATTTCATCACTAGCATTGACGGACAAAATTGGAACAAGATGCAACCTGTGAGGATGGCCGACGGCAAGGAGATGAATGGCGTCCTAGAACAAGATCCAATGACACTGGCCAGCGGTCGAATCGTAGGTGCAGCCCACTTCATGCCAGGTTTGCATGTATGTCCCATCTTTACAGACGACCGTTCAGGTCGAGGCGGCTGGCAAAGAGGCCAGTTTGGAACAGATGACCGCAGTTGCTCAGTTCAAAGGGACACCAGCTTAAGCAAGGACCAGTCGCGCGAGTTAGAACCAAGCCAATATGTCTGCCCTGACGGTACAATCGTCATGATGTTTCGCGACCAAAAAAGTACGTTCCGAAAGCTGGCATCGGTCAGTAGCGACGACGGCGAGACGTGGAGTGAAACGCAATTGACCAACATCCCCGATGCGCGAACCAAACAATGTGCAGGCAACCTGCCCAACGGTTCATCCTATATGGTATGCTGTCCAGTGAACGGAAGGCAGCGCTGGCCTCTGGTCTTGCTACTGAGCCGTGACGGCATTAAATTCGACCATGCCATCCTACTCCGCAGTGGAAAAGCCGATGATTTACCTCCCAGACGCTATGAGGGTAGATATAAGACCTTAGGCTTCAGCTACCCCAAGGCCATCGTCTATAATCACCATCTTTACATCTGCTACTCCACCAATAAAGAGGATGTGGAGTGTACCATTTTCCCCTTCTGATTTCTTATTCACGGGGAATTACCTTCTGCCCTACCGTCTCTAATTAGAAAGTGATTTCAAAACGTCTCTTTTCTGCATGTCTCATTGGCCATGAAACATATTTGTAAGCATTTGCAACATATCATAGCGATATTTCGGGAAATAATTTATACTTTTGCACCATTAAAAATCTAAAAGTAATAAATAATGACAGACACAAACCAACAGAAAGGTTTTTACAAACTTTCATGGCTGCAGCGCATCGGCTACGGCTCAGGCGATTTAGCCCAAAACTTAATTTTCCAGACGGTAGCATGCTATTTGATGCTTTACCTTACTACAGTGTTAAAGATTAATCCGGCTTTTGTCAGTGGTCTGATTCTCACCGTCCGACTTATTGACTGTTTCTGGAGTCCTGTAGTAGGTCGCTATATTGACAATCGCAATCCAAAATTAGGTAAGTATCGCACTTACCTCCTTTACGGCGGCATTCCCCTCACGGTAGCAGCCTGTCTGCTGATGCTTCCTCAAGCCGCTACTTGGTCTATGGGCATGAAGATTGTCTATGCTTCTGCCAGTTATACGATCCTGAGCATGATCTATTCAGTAGTAAACATACCTTACGGTTCTATCATGGCCAGTATGACTCGTGATAACGATGAGGTACTGAAGCTTACATCTACACGAATGGTTTGCGCCAATATTGGTCAGATTGTCGTTCAGGCAGGTTTCCCTATTGGCCTTGCAATCGTTGCACATACCGTGATTGACTGGAATCAAGCCTTATTCATGGCTATTGGCACGATTCCTGCCTTCATCATCTTGCCTTCGTTGCCCATGCTGAAGAGACTGATGGGTAAGAAAGGTCTTTATTATCTGCTGCTCTCCATTGGATTTGTTGGCTTTGCCATCTTGTTCACTATTGGTAAGTTCTTCGACGTTGAAAGCTGCAATACTATTGTTCAGACGGCAAAGGTCATGACGGGCGTAGGTCTTCTCGTAGGTTCTCTGATGTGGGCACTCGTCCCAGAAGTCATCACAGAGGCTGAATATCGCACAGGTAACCGTCCCGCAGCCACAGTAAACGCTCTTGCTGGTGTCGCTTTTAAAGCAGGTTTCTCCATCGCTGGCTGGATCACGCCATTGGTAATGGGAATGATTGGTTTTGACTTGGCAAGTGAGGAGTCTGCTTTACCCATAGATCCTACTGCATGGTTCACGGTGACAACCGTCTTTGCCCTCGTAGGTTTCTTCCTGTTACTTTATTGTTTCACGGGCTGTAAGGAGAATATTGCGACAACACCAGAGAAGCCTGTCACATACGGTGAGATGTTCGCCGAGTTCAAGGCCAACAAGTGTCTCCAGCTGGTGTTGAGCATTTTCGTGGTGGTATTCCTGGCATCATTCATCAGTGCACCAGTTAACGCCTACTACACCAAACTGAACGAATACTCTGTTACTGCACAGAATGCAATCTTAGTGTTCACCTGCATCATTCCGGCTGTTCTCCTTATTCTTGTAGGATGTCTTATCTACAAATATCCTCTGACCGATGAGAGACTTGATGAAATCAACAAGGAAATCGAAGAGCGTAACAAGTAAGCTATGAAGAAACTGACCGTCATACTTCTTGCAGCCACCGTTTCTTTGAGCGTGGAGGCACAAGGACTGAAAGATGCCATCGGCAAGTACTGTCTGATAGGTGCCGCCATCAACCAGTGGCAGAGCGACGGACAGGTACCCGAAGCTGATGCCGTGATGGATCGGCACTTCAACTGTGCCGTGGCTGAGAACTGCATGAAGCCGGAGACGCTGGCACCTGCTGAGGGTCTGTTCGACTTCCGCGTGGCCGACAAGTTCGTCAGCTACTGCCAGCAGCACAAACTGAAGGTGCTGGGTCACTGTCTGGTGTGGCACTCACAGGCTCCCGACTGGTGGTTCACCAACGGCTATACCGCCAGTCCCGCCTCGAAAGATGTGCTGAAGGAGCGACTCATCAAGCACATCAAAACCGTGGTAGGCCACTATAAAGGACAGGTTCACGGCTGGGATGTGGTAAACGAGGCCATCAACGATGATGGCACCTTCCGCCAGTCACCTTATTACAAGTTGCTGGGCGAGGAGTTCATTGAGCTCGCTTTCCGTACTGCCCATGAGGCCGACCCCGATGCCGAGCTCTACTACAACGATTACTCGATGGCACAGCCCAAGAAGCGCGAGGCCGTATGTCGACTGGTGAAGAGTCTGAAAGCCAAGGGTTTGCGCATTGATGGTGTGGGCATGCAGAGCCATAACGGACTGGACTATCCCAACCTGACTGAGTATGAGAAATCAATTGATGCCTTCGCCGCCTGTGGCGTAAAGGTCATGATCACCGAGCTTGACATCAACGTGCTACCCAATCCAGAGGGTTTCGGTGGTGCTGACATTGCCCAGAACTTCGAGCTACAGAAGAAGTTCAACCCCTACACCGACGGACTGCCCGCTGCCAAGCAGAAGGAGGTGGATGCTCGTTGGCTGGCTCTGTTCAACCTTTACTATAAGCACCGTTCTCAGATTTCACGCATCAATCTTTGGGGTGTCAGCGATGGTGGTTCGTGGCTCAATGGCTGGCCCATCAAGGGACGTACCAACTATCCCCTACTCTTCGACCGCCAGTACAAGGCGAAGCCCGTGGTCAACGAGATCATCAAGATTTACCGTTGATTTAGAGCATCGTAATAATAACGTAATAACGAAACATCGTAATATCGTAATAACGAAACATCGTAATATCGTAATAACGAAACATCGTAATATCGTAATAACGAAATAACGTCATAACGAAATAACGTCATAACGAAATAACGTCATAACGAAATAACGTCATAACGAAATAACGTCATAACGAAATAAAAAACAACAATAAAAAATAAGAAATTATGAAACCACGTTATCTTTTCCCCAGTGACTATATGGCTGACCCCGCAGCCCACGTGTTCAATGGCCGTCTGTACATCTATCCCTCTCACGACCGTGAGTGTGACAACGTCTTCGACGATGATGGTGGCCACTTCCAGATGCGTGACTACCACGTACTCTCGTTCGACGACATTGAGAACGGCCCTGTGACCGACCACGGTGTGATTCTCGACCAGGACCAAATAGCCTGGGTGCAGAGCCAGCTATGGGACAGCGATGTCGTGGAGAAGAACGGCAAGTACTACCTCATCTATTCTGCTAAGGACTACAATGGCGAATTCCATCTCGGTGTCGCTATTGCCGACAAGCCCGAAGGTCCGTTCATTCCCCAGGAACACCCCATCCGTGGCGCCTATAGCATCGACCCTTGTGTGTTCAAGGATGACGATGGTCAGATTTACTGTTATTACGGTGGTCTGTGGGGCGGTCAGCTTCAGTGGCATCAGCCGCTCAGCGCTCCCTTCACTCCTCTGGGGCAGCCCGACACCGAGGCAGCTCCTGCAGGTCGTGTGGATATCGGTCACGCCTCTGATAAGAAGACTGAACTATGGGCACCTGCCGATGCTCCTGCCCTGCCCAGTTTCGTGGCCAAGATGAGCGACGACGTGTTGCAGTTCACCGAAGCTCCACGTCCAGTGGTTGTGATTGACAAAGACGGTCAGCCGCTGAAGGCCAGCGATCCTCACCGTTTCTTCGAGGCATCATGGGTGCATAAGTACAACGGTAAGTACTACTTCTCTTACTCTACGGGCGACAGCCACTTCCTCTGCTATGCCATTGCTGATAATCCTTACGGTCCCTTCACCTATCAGGGTGTGTTGCTCGACCCCGTCGTGGGTTGGACTACCCACCACTGCATCGTGGAGTTCAAGGGTCAGTGGTATCTGCTCTACCACGACTGCGTTCCCTCGAACGACATCACCCACCTGCGCTCGTTGAAGGTGCAGCGTCTGTTCTACAATGCAGACGGTACGATTCAGAAGGTTATCAACGAATAACCTGTAGTTTTATCGGTTGTCAATGAATAACCAGCAACTCATAGAAAACTTTTATTGTGATCACAAAGACGAGCTCATCGTCTTTGTGACCACTCGTATCAACGATGTTTGCGATGCTGAGGACATGGTGCAAGAGCTTTTCTTGCGTCTGCTCTCAGGTCAGCAGCTCATCTGTGAGGCCACCCTCCCCGCTCTGGCTTACACTATGTGCCGCCACATGATTGTGGATTGGTATCGCCGTTACGCTTTCCGCAACGACATGGAACATGAGCTCAAGGCTGTAGCGCCCAAGGCAGGCTCTGCTGAGTCGGTACTCTCTATGCGCGAGATTACCGAACAATTAGAGCGCGGTTTGACTCGCTTGCCTAAGGAATGTCAGGACATCTACCGTCTTCATATCTACGGCGGTCTGCAAGCGAAGGACATCTGCCAGCAGACTGGTCAGAAATACAAGACCGTGGAATATCGCTTGGGTGTGGCACGGAAAGAAATCCGAAACTTCCTTCGCTTCGCTACTGCAATTTGACCACCTGTTTGATGCCCTTTTCAGTGGGTGCATCAAGGTTACGGACGGTCACATCCTTCACATCATCGAGGACAACGGCAGGACGATAGTCAGGACGCTCATAGCGGAAAGTGAGGTCGCTGACATGCAGTCCCTTGACGTGACGGGCATAGAGCCCGTATGCAGGTGTCCAGCCTGCAAACTTCGGCTCAGGATAGTTCGTGCCCTGTTCTCGGTACTCCTTTTTCACCAAGTCTTTCGTGCCACCGCCTTTGAAATAGAGACGGATGTTAGATAGCCAGACGTTTTCGATGGGCACGCCCGGCATACCCGTCACGATGATGGAGCAGAGTGAGTCGCAGTCATCAGCAATGAGGTTCGAGATCTGAATATCGCGAGCCGTCGAAGGCTGTTCTACCTCTTTTGGGCCGCGATTTCTACAGCCCGTAGTGATGTAAATGGGATAATGGTGAACATGCGACATAGTGATATTGCTCACCACGATGTTCTCCATCTTACCCTGATCCACCTCCTCAAAGGCGAGGCCAGAGGAATAGGCGAAAGTGCTATTGGTGAGCGAGATATTGCGATAGCCGCCATTGCTCTCCGTGCCTAGCTTGAAACGGCCACACACCCACCCTACGGGTTCTGGCACATAGGTACCATCAAGCAGCGTACCGCACTTATAGCCCGTGATGTTACAGTTGCTGACAGCTATATGCTCCGTCATGACAGGTTTCTTCAGCGCATAACTCGACTTCAGCACCAGCGCATCATCACTGGGGGTGTTAATCTTGCAGTTTGTGATGGTCATATACTTACAGCAGTCGATGTCAAAGCCGTCACGATTGGTGTCGATAGTTACATTATCAATGGTTGAGAGGTCGCAGCCCGTCATGATGATTGCGAAATGTCCGCCACGATAGATAGTGATGTCACGAATCGTCACCTGTCGGCATAGTTTCAGCGCGATAGCTTTGTCACCCGTGCCGATGCTGCCACCCTGCACGATGCCCGCCTTTTCCGTGTCTTTCTTGGTCAAGCCCTCGCCGTCAATCATTCCGTGACCCGTGATGGATACATTGGTCTGTCCCTCCGCCCAGATGAGCGAGTTATGGAAATAGGTGTGACCACCATCCTGATATTCAGGGAAGCCGCCAAACGACTCACTCTTGTCGTAAGCCTTCATCGATGCGGGTGCTGCCAGAATCTTTGCACCTGCAGCCAAGTGCAGGTCAATATTCGACTTCAGACGGATACTACCGCTCAGATAGGTTCCTGCAGGCAGCAGCACCTGGCCGCCGCCATTGCTCACAGCGGCTTCAATAGCAGCATTGATGGCTGGCGAATCGAGTGCCTTGCCGTCACCTTTAGCCCCATAGTCACGCACGTTATAAACACCGCCGTGTGTAGCGATTCTGTCGCTACTCACCATTTTATTCTCCACCATCACGTCAAAGACACGCTGCCCCAGCGTCTGCGCCCCTTGCGCATCGAAATGCAGTTGGTCGCGCAGCAGCGTCAGGTCGCCAGCCTCCACCACATAGAAGTGTTGGTCTTCGCGAGCCAGCCGTCGCAGAGCATCAGCCACAATGGGCGAACCTTGCTTGCTATTCTGGGCAAAGGTGCCACAAACCACAGGTAACGTCTGGTACTTCTCCTGGCCCGTTACCTCCACTAAATGCTTTCGCGCGTAGGCCACCACGGCCTTCATGTTCTCGTAGTAACGTCCTGCAGCCTGTTGGTCGCTCTCGCCCTGATGCCAGATTAGGCATTTAAAGTCGTAGTTCTCAGGAAGATTAGGCAGGCAATCGTCTATCTGCTGACAGAAGGCTTTCAGCAGCGATTTGCCGCCGTGGCTAGCCGATGTCGTGCTGTCGAGAAAAGCTTTGTCGGCACTCCAGTAGAGACCGTGGGTACTCGACTTGCACGAGGGGTCGATAGCAGTGCCGCCATCCGTATGTTTGATTACATAAAACGGGCGCTGCCACAGCTGTTCGAGCTTGTGATAGACCACGGCATCGAAGCCCCAGCTTCGCTCAATCTTCGGTTTCGCCACACGCGGACGGTAAGGAGTGAACTGCCCTGTGGCCGTTTCAAAGTCACCACTTCCATAACTCCACAGGCAGAACCGATACTCTATGTCCTTCGGAAAGTCGGCCATTGGCACCCGTCCGTCGGCATTCGATTGGCCTGCCACGAGAATGACAGGTACGTGCTGACGGGCAACAGTCACCATTGTCACCATCAGCAGACTAACAAAAAGGGAAAAGCGTTTCATCATCTGTCAACGTATTGCAAAATAAACTGTTCAGCCACAGGCAGGAACAGGTCGTGACCTTTGGCATTCAAGTGAGCGGTATCGGTGCCCTTGCCGCCCTGAAAATATTTCTTACGGAAGTCAAAATTATCTGACTCGATATTACTCTGACGGGCAGCGTCAAAGACTGGTATCTGATAGTCACCACACACCTCTTTGATGGCATCAATTACTTTCGCACGCATGCTGCCTGCAAAGTTCTCGCAACGCCACGGGGTGAAGAAAAGTATCTTGGCAGAGGGATATTTGTTGCGAAGTCCTTTACAAAGAATGCCCAGACGCTCCTTGAAGGTATCCATTCCGATAGAGTCAATACGGCCGTGGCTGGCATCGTTGTGTCCAGCGATGACCACCACATAGTCAAGCGAGTCGTTCATCTCCTGATAACGCTTGTACATGCCCGTTCCCCATTGCTTTAAGTCGAGGGCGATGCAGTTGCCGTTCCTTCCATAGTTATAATATTTCATGCCATACTTCTGTGCGAACTTATAGTGCCAGCTATTCTCAATAGGATCACGATGGTTGCGCACATAGCTATCGCCGATGAATCCGATTTTCTTTCCCTTCAACGACGGATACTGAAGATGGGTCTTTATCCATCGCAAACTCTTCTGCTGGCTCTCCGTAAAGCGCCAATGACCGCTGGTAGGGGTGATATCCTGCTCCTTGGGGGCTGTCACCTCATTCCACATGGCCCAGATGGAAGTGGGCGAACAAGTGTCATCACTGTAGCCCCAGCTACAGAACAGGGGTACTGTAAGCTTACGGGCAAAGTTGACCACGTCGAAATACTGAAGCGTGGAAACAGCCTGTTCCTGTGTAATATCCATCCGTCCGTCCTTATAGAAGCCGCTGAAAAACTTCGGCCAACCACCGGCACGCTGGTGCAGGAATCCCGTAAGGTCGCAGAGGGCGGGATAGAAGGGAGCACAGAGGGTAACCTTCTCGTTGAGAGCCGCAGTAACGATGGTCAGGGCTCCACCTTGTGAGCCACCACTAACTACCACATTCTGACCATCCCAATCAGCCAGCGAACAAAGGAAGTCGATGGCACGGGCACAGCCCACATACACATCTTTATAATAATAGGTATCCTTCGACTCCATGCCACAACGCATGTAACCATCACATTTCTCATGCCGCATGACATTGTAAACATCATCGGGAATGCGTGGGTCGTTATCATGAATCTCTATCTTCAGATAGATAAACCCTTCCTTGGCAAAGTCATCGGAAGGGGTCACCTTCGTACTGCCTGCTCCTGGGGGGGTGAGCAGTACGGGATGTTTCTTTCCGTCCATAGGACGCGTGAGGCAACCGTACATCCATTTATTCTTTCCCACGTGCAGCCGTACCAGCTTTGTCTCGAATTGCTCATTGGTAGCCGAAGGCACGTCAAAATACTCAGGTTCCAAGTCTGTCTTGCGTGCTTCAGCCAATGCCTTCTTCCAGAAAGTGACGAAATCCTTAGGCATCGGAGTGAAAGTCTTGATCTGCTCAGGCGCAAAACCCACCTTCACCAAGTCGCCATAACGCTTGCCGTTCGCGTAGAACTCATACTGACAGGCTAGGAAACCAGGCTCCTGCATCGTTCCCATAGGGATAACAGCCTCACCCTGCTTAAAGGAGACGGTCTCAAAGGTCTCGGGAAGGAACATCTCTTTCCCAACCTTGTAATGAAGGGTTACATTATGCAGAGGCTGTCCCCCTACCCTTGCCGTCACACGCAACTGTGCATCCTCACCCAGCTTATAATGACTGCCGGCCTGATTGGGTACGGCTATGGTCTCTACTACTGGCTTCCGAGCAGCAACAAACTCATGCGAAAATTCCACTCTATAGGGGGTCACACTATTCAGGACGGGTAGCAGCGCCTTGCCCCAGAGTTCACCCAACATCTTCGCTCCCTTTTCATTGGGATGCAGCCAATAAGACTTTCCACGAGCATCCTTCTCCTCGACAATATCGGTACGCCAATGCTGTTCAAAGTAATTGTAAGCCTCGGCATCTCCTAAATGTACATGCCCTGCCTTACATCGCTGTATAATCTGAGGGAAGCTTTTATAGTAGGCATTCAGGGTCTTCAGCGACTTCTTCACAGCCACCGACCCGTTCTTCGTTACATAGTCGGACGTATTGAAGATAGGACGCTGCAACACCACATGAGCCTCTGGCCAACGTTTTAGCAGCGAGTCGATAATGGTGACCATATTCTGCACATACGCCTCAGGCGTTGTCGGATCATTTTTAGGACGCTTTACTGCATCATTGGTCCCCAGCTTGATGCTGAATATGAGTGGAAGGCCGGGATGGGCCTTCACCAGCTCAGCGGTCTTTGCCACCACATCACCGAAATAGGTTTTGTCGCCTGCGGGTATCACATCGGCAACATTAGGAAGAAAGTGATAGGTGGTCTTGCCACTACGTCCGCAGTTACGGAAATAGATGGTGTCTATGCCAGTCTGTTGGCTTAACCAACGGGCACACAATACGGGCGGAGCCGTCAGTTCGCGCTGTTGATGCAAAGCACCGTAGGTGATACTGTTACCAATAAACACGATGTTTGCATGCTGCTGAGCAAGACCGACCGACAGCTGAAAGACCAATAATAACAGACTAAATAGAATTCGTTTCATTGCACTATACTCTTTCTATATTTCATTTCTTCACTTTCCTACCATTGCCCAGCACATAGACACCAGCGGGTAGTCCTTCCAATGCTTCACGCTGTGACACCTTCGAGCGGAGGAGCTGACCGTCGAGCGAATAGACATCGACCTTGGTGTCAGTACCTTGCAAAGTCTGAATTCCACTTACTGCAGACATCACCGTCACCTTACCCTCGCTGTTGAGCTGAGAACTGTCAAACTCATAGCTGCAGTCCTCACACTCCGACCGCACAATCACCTCGCCCGAGGCTGAGCTGAAGCCAGCCGTGAAGACCTGAATCTCATCGCCTACGTTCAGTTTGCGACCAGCAGGCACGACGATAACAAGCGTATCGGCGTTATGGGTAATCTTGCCCTTCACGTTCAACTGTGCATTGCCCGTGCTGTTTCCCAACAGACAACGCATAGAGGCTCCTTCACTCATCACAAGGTTACCGCTCAGGCGTAGCACACCAGTGCCCGTCGTGCCCATGCCTCCGAGAATGGTTCCTCCCTTCTGCACGGTCACATTCTGGAGCAGGGCCGTACCTGCCAGTGTGCCTCCGTTGCCCACGGTGACAGCTGCCGAAGTGAAGGCCGTAGAGGTGGCGTTCTGAGCTACGAGCATGCCACCACTGACCGTAATCGGCGAGGTGTGACCAGCGGTCAGCAGTGTCAGTTTGCCTGTGCCCACCTTCGTAAAGCGCTGTCCCTTCAACAGTCCACTGAACTTCGAGTCTTCGTTCAGGAAGCCTGCCTGATAGCTGCTCTGCGAACCGCCCAGCACGCCATCGGTGGCCGTGCCTTGCAGGGTGCCGATCTTCAAGGTAGCTGAAGCATCGCTACCGCCGCCACTCGTCATAAACGAGACGGTCGTACCAGCCCCCACCACGAGACGAGCCTTCGACATGTCGGCTGCCGATGTCATCAAGCGGAAGTTACCACCATCGCCAAGGGCAGTAAGCGTGCCTTCGAAATTCTTGAACGAGGCTCCCACATCGCAGCGCACATAGCGGGTCTGGATGGTGAGATTGCCTGCACCGCTGATCGAGCCATTGATCTTTCCGCGCGACGAGCCCAGAATCTTATTGGTCGTACCCGCAGCCACCGTCACCTGATAGTTGAAATCTGGAACGGTCGAGGTACTATTGACATCAATCTGGTGAACCTCGCCACCTGCCAGCAGCATGGGACTGCCCGATTTTCCAAAGGTGCTGTTCCAAGCGCCCTGCGCTATCGTACCTTTCTTCACAATGACACCCGCAAAGCCATTCGTGCCGCCATAAGTGAAGTTCAGCTGTCCGGCACCGTCTTTCACCAGATAGCCCGTACCGCTCACCTGTCCTTTCAACGACAGCGAACTATTGGCCTGCGTGATGCGGATGGTGGCCGTGTCAGTCAGAACAATCTGACGGTCGGTACCCATATTGTCCTTCGAGAGAACAAGTGTGCCGCCATTCAATTGCAGGTTACCCTTCTCGGCAGCAGAACTTCCGAGCGCACTCTTCTGACCGCCGTCGTAGAAGTTGGGAATAGTGAGCGTACCACCGTTCACAATAGTTTTCCCCGTATAATCGCTGTATTTCATGTTGAGCGTCACGTCAGCAGCCTTGTTGACAGTCACGCCACTCTCACCCGACAGGCCACCCTCACCCTGCAGCACATACTTGCCTGCATCGAAGATGACGCCACTGGTCACCATCATCTCAGGCACAGTAATCGTCTTCTTTGCTGCAGCATCGTTGAAGATCACCTGATCGCCCGTCACGAATGGAGTGGCATTCTCGCTGGAAGAGCCGCCGAGTGCGAAATTCTTATCCTTGAAGTTCCAAGTGGCACTCTCACCGCCCATCCATACCACATTCTGCTGCGGACTGCGTGTGTCATTAATCTTCAGCACAAGTTTCTTGCCATCGACCACCACAAGATCGTAGCTGATGCCTTCCAAACCACGTGTCTTCAGCTTCGTTACATCGCAGGTCAGCGTGCCTGTACACTCGGCCACCACATATTCAGCAGCATCCTTGTCACCCAGGTTGACCGTAAGGTAGTTAGTATTCTTGAAGGTGAGGTCGCCCTCCACGATGAGGCCGAAGGAAGCAGGAACAGGCTTACCGTCACCACCATCGGGATAAAGTAAACTTGCATCCACCTCTAAATATACATTGCCGGGAAGGGTCATACTCTTCTTCGATGTGATGTGGCTGCTGACAGTCTTGAGTCGGCAGCCTTCGTAGTTCAGCGCTCCCTCGAAGGTGATAGTGTCCTTCAGTGTGACATTGCCACTCAGGGTGCCGCGGGCGCGAAGCTCCACGGGCCCGGCAATGGTTCCGTTAACGATAAGAGTACCCTCACTAATGATGTTCTGGCCCGTGTGACCAAGGTCGCCATTAAACAGGGCTGTTCCCTGCATCGATTTGATGAGTTGGCCATTACCATTGGTGCTTCCCTTGATTGTGATGTTATGCTTCAACGGGTTCATCAGATAGAGCATTGTCGGGGCTACAGCTTCTGTGCCTAAGTCCACCGAAGCAGGGGCGTTGAGGTCGAACATCACGCTTTTACCACTGGCCATCTGATTGCGCAGGTCGGCCGTAAACACAGGCGGTAGCGGTGGCATGGGCATGCCGCCACCCAGATAGAAACCTGTGTTGGGATGCTGGTAGTAGCCGCGTGTGGTGCAGTCGAGACGGTAGTGAGGATCCTGCTGGAGACAATAGATACTGTAGGTCGTAGGCATGTTCGTCGTGTAGCCCACGAGTCCTGTGGAGTGATTGTCGTCCTGCTTGGGCAGAATGATCTCCTCGCGCCAGTCACCCGTGATGTCACCCATAAAGGCGGGACGCGTGCCGGTACCGCCATGGGTGGCCCAGCTCGATTCCTGCGAGAACTCGCAGAGACGGTCGCCCAGAACGCGGGTAATCATCATATTCGTTCCCCAGCCGCTGCCACCGGGCGAGTTGAGCCATTCGCGCTGCAAGCGTCCGTCCCACCAGACACCCTCGAACATCGAGCCGCTACGGGTCTGCCCCGTTTTCTCACCCTTGCAGTCATATACGTATTCATCTACATAGCTCAGAATCTCCATGCCCTTGTGCGAGGCATCCATATCGATACAGGTGCCACGACCCACGTCGAAGACCGAGGGTAGATACCACTCTTTGATGTGCTCACCCGTAGCTGGGTCATAGATGAGCTGTCCCAGCAAAGCACTCTGCTGAATGGCGTAGGCTTCCAGTCCTGGACGGTCTGGGTCGATGTCGCTTAGGATGAAACGGTCGCCGTGACCGATGCCAGGACTCTGAAACCATCCCGTGTGCGGATTGACGCTGTAGCCACCCTGAATCATCTCGTCAGTACCGTCTCCATCGACATCAGCCACGCGCAACTGATGGAACTCAGCCGGCCAAGGTCGCTTGTCGTTACGGCTCCAGGTGTGGGAATGGTGCCAGTTGGTCGGTGAGCCGCTGCTCCAGTCGTAGTCCCAGGTAAACACATAGTTGTGATGAGTCTTATTATTGTCGCGGTCAAGACACTCCATGACCAGCGAGGGATGGATGCCGTCCAAATAGCAAATGGCGAAATGGCCGTCCATAGCCGAATAGCCGTCGCTCATATAGTTAGGACGGCTGGTACGGGTGTAGCTGTCGGATCCGTCAGACACCTCGCTGTATTTCAGCTCGTTATAGGCAATCTCAGCACCCGTGGCTCCATCGATGACCGACACGTAGAAGGGACGGTTGCGCTTCGCCTGTGTGCGATAGTCCACGATACCGTCGCCGTCAACATCAGGCACCTCGCTTCCCATCGCATACTTGCCCCACGTCTCGTTCTCCTTATCCCAGAAGCGGGTGCCGTCGCTGGCACGGATCATCACCTCGCAGCGACCGTCGCAGTTGATATCGTAGGCCACGACCATATCGTTCTGACCTGCACAGATGTTCACATTAGGTCCCATATCGACCGTCCAGAGCAGTTCGCCCGTCAGTCGGTAGGCCTGAATCTTGTGTGAGGTGGTTGCCGTATTCTCCGTGTCTTCCTCACCTGAGGCAGCACCGGAATAGAGACGGTCAACGACCAGCGCATCATACTCTCCGTTGCCGTCGAGATCCATCGGCCAGCAGTATTTCGTGCGATAGTCATCGCGTTTGATAACCTTATTGTCGAAGTCGAAGTCAAACCACACGTTGGGATAGCTCTGCGTCTTGTAGAGGAAAGGTTTGCTCTTCTCGCCCTCCACGCCCTCAGGCGAGATGGCGGCCACGGCATACTCTGTATTGTTGGTAAGTGTGGTGGCCAGACAGGTCACGGTGAGCGGCTTCGCATTCACCTTCGTGTATTCCGTGGCGCCCTTCGCCCGTTTATACACATTATAAGTAGTGCCCTCTGGTTCCTCGGCCAGTTTGCGCCAAGAGATGAGTGAACCTGTGCCCGCTGCGCTGGTCACGCTACGGATGGTGCTGCCCGAACGGTTCACGGCCACAACGCTGCGGCTCAGTTTCTGTTGCAGTCTCTGTGCTGGGCTCTCAGTGGGCATCAGCGCCACGGCCAGCAAAGTGATTTGTAGTAGTTGTAGTTTTTTCATTGTAGTATTTTTATCTTGTAGGAATGACATAGAACCGACGGTCTTTCTTGAAGTCGAGCATCCACTGGTCGAGGATGATATGGTCATCCAAAGCTTTGATCTTCAACGTGTGCTTACCCTTCTGCACCGTCATAGGGGTCTGCTTCAGAGCCTGGCCGCGCAGCACGCTCTGTTTCCAGAACTCAGAGCGATATTTTTCTTTCAGGGAGATGGTCACGGGTTCCTGATTATCAAGGGAAACCTGATAGCGCAGGTCGCCCTTGTCGTTGGGCTGCGTGGGAATCATGGCCGTATAGAGAATCGCTGACCACTCATCCCCCTCGGTGAGGTCGTGAGGGGTTTCAAATTCATAGACCACCTCGCCGCCCTTGGGAATAGAGACCGCATTCATCGAATGGCCCAGCATCTGAATGGAGCCTCCCCCTGCCCCGTCCAAAGAGAGGGGGGATGATGACTGGTAGTCGCAGGCATTGCGGGCGATGGCCTTGTCGGGAAATACCGGATGCGTGAGATATTCGCCATAGCCTGCCTTTTCATAGTTTTCAGGAAGATACGGCAGAATAGGGGGATTAAAGACGTTGAGGTCACGTGGCATCATGTTCATGATACCCTTCCATTTTCCTCCTGCCAACTCATTATTATAATAATCGGTGAGCCGCTGAATGTCGCGATAGGCATACATCGCACGGGCTGCGTGGAGCTTCATATAGTCCTCGCGACCCTCCATCGCCTCGTCGGTCTGTCCCTGATACTTCGAACGGGCCATCTGGGCTTCCAGCATCTTTGCAGCCATCGCACGGGCGGCAAAGATGGGGTACTTCACATGGGCAAAATAAGCATCCTTCAGTTCAGGCCGTATCAGTTTTTCTGCCTCCCCTACCTCTAAAACGATGTGCTCATAGGCTGAAAGATAGTGCCTAGCTTCGTTGTCAAACTCAGTAAGTGAGAACTCGGTATCGATGACCTGCGAGCGGCCACGAGGGTAAGCCTTGCGGTCGGCAAGCTCTACCTGTGTCCATCCCATGAACTCCGGTTTGCGGATGCCGCAAAGGCGATAGAATTCCTTCATGGCAGGGAACAGCTTCTTTCCAGCCTGCTCACCAAACTGGGTGCAGAGCCAATTCTCTAAGTGTTGTTCAAGCGTTCTTGTCTGACGACTCCCCTCTCTTTTCGGAGAGGGGCTGGGGGTGAGGCTTTCTATGTCCCACGCCATATCCAAGAACAACTCCAAATCGTAGGCTGCCACCTTCGGATCGTGTACATTCACAATCCAGAGTTTGCGGCAGTTATGGTCGTAGGCAGTCTTCATCTCGTTATAGATAAGGCCTGGCTGCGTAGTGGTGAGCCATAGATAATCGTGAGGCCGCCCCCAGTAGCTCAGGTGATAATACACGCCGCCCCCACCCGAGCGCTTCTGCTGCTCTTCGTCAGACAGGCGGGTCATATAGCCATAGTTATCATCACACCACATCAGCGTCACATCGTCAGGCACCTTCAGACCGCTCTCATAGATCTCCAGCACCTCCTTATAGGGGATGAACACCTGCGGCACTTTCTCCACCTCCTTATTATAATACTTGCGGATGAGTTCGCGCTGGTCGTCGATGACTTGCTGCAAGCCCTCGAGTTTTTCTTTTTTGGTCTTCACGCCCTCCATCGAACCGTCGTGAATGCCGCGCATGCCGATGGTGAACAGTTCTTCGCTGCCCTTCACCTGCTGTAGGCGTTCTATCCAGTACTGCTGCACCTGTTCGCGGTTGGTAATGTAGTTATATGGACCACGCTGAACATGGTCCCACTCGGCCACATTGTTTCTGAGCCGCGGCTCGCGGTGGCTGGTGCCGATGAGAATGCCGAAGGAGTCGGCCATCTCCTTATTGCCAGGAATGGTGAAGAAGCCCGGAGTGCCCGCATGCATGCCTGGCCAAATGGCATTGGCACGCAGGCGGAGCAACAACTGAAAGATGGCTTTATAGGTCTTGGGGCCCATCTGACCGAAGACCCCTCCCGACCTCCCCGAGGGGGAGGAGGAGCTGCCGCATGAGGGTAATGAAGGGGGAGTCACCTGTGCCGCAGGGCTCTCTCCCCCTTCGGGGGAGTTGGAGGGGGTATCATAGTGCTTCCACGCCCAGTTGCGCAGGCTCCAGTCCTCATCGTTAATGAAGATGCCGCGATAAGCCACAGACGGCGTGTGTTCGTAGGAGAAGGTCTCAGGCAGAGTGAGCTGTGCTTTCTTTTCAGGCACCACATCGCCCCACCACACCCAAGGCGACACGCCTGCCAGTCGCGATAGCTCCAGCAGTCCGTAGGCGGCACCACGACCATTATGACCCTCAATGAGAATCTGTCCCTTGGGCGAGACTGATAGGCGAAAACCATCATCATGTCCCTTGCCCTGCACAATGCGGATGGTGGCATTCTTCGAGACTACCGCCCGCTGGCCGGTGACCTGTTCCATATCTTCGCTGAACATCTGTAGTGCCATCTTCACCACAGGATCCACCTTTCCTGCCACCTGATAGCTCACAGGGTGTTGTCCGTCGTACCACACCACATCAGCTGCCTGCGCCCACAGCACAGACACCTGCAAGAGCATCATCAGCAACAAAGCCCTATAAAAATTCGTTTGTTTCATCGTTAGTCGTTTCAGTAGATTGTACCTGCAAAAGTACTACATTTCCCTCAAACGACAAAGGACATCGTCAAAAAGCCAAGTTCTTTTAGCGAAAAAAGCAGAAAAAAAACTGACAAAGCCGAAGCTCCGCGCCTTTTTTTCAAGTGGCAGAGGATGAAGTCAGGCACAAAAGTAGCGAAAAGTTTGGAAGATAAGCGAAAAATGCCTATCTTTGCAGCGTCAAAACATACGTTTGACTACGCCGCTGAGTGCGGGGAGCAAGGCGTTATCGATACTGCTCCATTTTGAATAAAAAGCTGCACCGAACATGATGCAGCTTTTTTATTTCTCGTATTTCTTACGGTATTGTCTTCGATTATAGTCAAGTGCTATAGTAATAACCTAAAAATCGTCATCGTCATTACCTTTCTTTAGGCTGTCAGCCATCGCTGCTGCCAAACCTTCTACTGTACTCGTTAAATCATTTAGCAATGCTATACCGCGTTCGTGCTTCTTACCCTTAGCTTCTTTTACAGCTTGCACCCATTTAGCGGTTGATGCAGACGATTTCATTCCATTTCTATTATATACAGCTGTAATCTGGGGAACTGTTACCGTTACTTGCGCCCTACCATCTTTACAACGTACTTTTAAAACAAAATCTGCATAACGATTCCACCCATCACCTAGAAAAACATTCTTAAAGCCTAATGAAAACACTCCTTTATAAATTACAGTTCCAGTCTCTTTTTCTTGGTAATCAATACCAGCTTTGGCCTTGCCGTCTGGTCCAGTCCAGTCGCTTAATGCAATCATTGCTCGTTCAAACAGAATAATTGCTTTAGTTGAGTCAACTACTACCACCTCTTTTTTCTCATAAGCTCCTTTGTCGTTTAATACGATTTCTTGAGCATTGATGGTCATTCCTGCCATCAGCATCATCATTGAAAATAATATTTTTTTTCATAATTAAAGTTTTAAGTTTGTCTATCTATTTCCTTTCATTCTGTTATGAGTCTTACATCGCATCTGACAGTTCATTGGTCTTAAATGAGGTTAGGTTGATTGATAATCATCGTACCTCTTTAACAATTTCATCGTGCTCTCATCTGGGAACTTTTCCATTCTTTTCTTCACCCAATTAAAGAAATCTGGCTCGCTCGTAAACTGAATATTGAAGAACATGGCCGAACTTTCGTTATACTGTTTCTCTATATCGATAATTACTTCATCCTTGATGCCTTGCTCCAAAAGCCTAATGGTCTCTGCACTTAACATTACAACATTGGTTTCGTCAAAGTATTCTGCATTTGCGAAACCTCCGAAGTTGCCAATGAGTTGACGAATAACTCGCATGTCCGTATTGGGTCTATTTGGGACATAAATCTCCATTCCTGAAATTGGATTACCTTCTCCATAGACGAGAGGAGAAGAACAACGAATGCATTTCTTTTTATCATTTTCTTCTTCATCGTCGTCGTAATCTTCTTTATAAACAGGAGGAATCCAATTATAATACGACATGTCTATGCTTATCTGTTTCTTTGGAACAGGTGGTGTCTCATAGCCAGAATAATGACCATTGAAAATCTCAAACAGTTCAGCTTCACTAATTTTTAAAGGTTTCCATCCATCATGCTCATAGCAAAGTAAGCGATTCACATCTTCCTGTTTTACATTGCTACCCATAACAAGAATTTGGGTGTCACGAGTTAGCCTTTCATTACTCTTTTTAGAAGCTCCAATTTCTTTTACTTTTTCAATGAGAGCTTTACGTGATGGTTTCTTAAACGATCCTATAAAACCAACACGGCGGTCGGTTAATGGATTCTGCTGATTGATGGCATTATCGCCAAATAAGTCTTGTTGTATCATAATATCTTTGTTTTCAGGATTGAGGTATTTTTATAAAAGATAAATGAAGCATTTTGTCCATTGCTTTATATTCCTTATAGTCTATTCCAAATTCTTTAAGCACACAAGTCTTTGCTCTAAAATGTAAGCCATATTTTGCAAACACCGTCTGCATACGGTCACAAGCAGATTCCTTTGTCAAGTCCTCTCCTTCTACGAAGCAAGCTAGAATATCCTTCTTAAATTCACATTCGCACGCATCGTCTAATTCCCTCAGATTGACAAGAACGGTATCCTTTGTCGTAGCTACTTTTTGCTGTTGCTTGTAGTAAAGGCTCAAGAGGCGATAATCTTCACTTTGTAATTCACGTTCTGTAAACCTAAAATCCTCTCCGTCTACATATTGTTTGAACTTCTTCACAAGATTGGACCACGTGGTTTTTCTTTCTTTGGGTACTTCTGCCTTAGTTTTAGACACAGCAGGTAGCTCCGTGTAATACTTTTCGTAATCCTTACCTGCAAGGATCAAATCCAAGTCTTCTTGGTATATTTTTCGAACATCCTTTCCGGCAGCAATTAATTCATCAAACTTTCTCAGTTTTGAAGGTCCTGGTTCTACTCCAACAAGAAGGTAGTTTGTCTTACTACCAACACCCGTATCTATGTCGGCACCCATCGTTTTAAGTAGATTTGCCAATTCCTGTCTTTCAATATTGAATACACCTGTTATAACTACCTTTCTATCATAAAAAGGATTGTTGGGGTCTGCACATGTCAAGTCTTTCTGAAGCACATTACCGCAGAGAATGGTATGACCTCTTTCTGCATAAGATTGATGGATACTATTGCCCAATGATGTGTTTTTAGTCCAATAATCTGGCGTTTTTCCCCTTAAAGACGCATCAAACTCCAATTCTCCTGAAAGATATTTTGGCAATACTAGAAATAGATTACCGCACATTTCCGCATCATCACAAGCGTGGTGATGACGTAGTTCCTTTACTCCAAATCGTCTGCATACAACATTAAGCGAGTACGAACCAGCCCCCCTAATATCCATGCCAAGCCTTTTATCTATCGCCTTTGATAGAAGATACGTATCCATTATATCTTCGTAAGGAATCGAAGTTTCAATATTATAATAGGCGCAGCAATCATGAATACATGCTCTTTCCACACATGCATTATGAGCGACAAGTGGCAATCCGTCAATAAAATCTTCCATTTCAGGGAGAATTTCTGCAAATGTTCTTGCATCCTTTAGTTTTTCTTTAGTGAGCCCGTGAATCCAAGTTAAAGCTGGCCCCTTTTTCCCTTCATACTCAAATGGTGGACGAATAAGACTATAGAATGTTTTCTCTTGTTTTTCTCCACTTATATATTTAACCATACCAACAGAACAGGCGGTCACACGTTGAGGATATAGATTTTCGAAATCAAAACTAACAAAAGAGGTTGGAAAAACAATATTGTCTAAATCTGATATTCTTTGTTCCCTCGATTTATTCTGACGATAGTCGTAATCTTCATAATCGGAACAGCTATCGTAATCTTCGAGACCATAAATCTCATCCCACGCCTCTCTTTCTTCTTCAAAAGGCGAGTAGAATTTTGGTTGTTTCTTCACATTCTCTTCAATCATTTGTATTCTATTTATTGATTGACGGCCTTAGGTTCATAATGACATCTGTCTATCAATCGCCTGACGCACATAAGAAAAGCGTGACACCATCCTTATCGCGTTAAGCACGGGGTGGCCTCGGAACGGAACCCCGGAAGTCTTATAAGAATGTATCACGCCAATAGCGTGAAACATTGCATTAATAAGACCTACGTAGGGCATCCTTTACGATATGTCCACCGTCACTATTTATTCCGTGCTTGTTATTCCAAATGAGTTTCCGAGGCTCTTGGCTTAACGCGAAATAATAGCAAATGCTTTCATTAGTCCGGATTTCTCCCCGAACCGAGGGCAAAGATACGAAATTTTTTTTTTCACTCCAAATAATTTGCATAAAAAAATTGTTTGGGAGTTGTAAGAGTCGCGGTAGGCTGTTACCCCCCGCCCCCAGTAAGTAGTTATATTACTACTTACATGGGGCGGTAGGGATACATCCATACGCTGGACGCGATTTACGTAAAATCCCCGATACTCCAAAAGAATATCAGGGATTTATAATGATACCTTATGCAAGGTTGTAAGAACGTAAAGATGTAAACTACTTGGTCAGCGTCTTCGTCCAACTACTCTTACCTGTCTTTTCTACCCAACCTTCCTTCTTCCAACGGCATACCATAGTGTATAGCGCATTGTCGGAATACTCACTGCCTTTCAACCGACGCAGATGGTCAAGCGTAAAGGGCGAGGGCAACTGGTCGTAAATGTTAGTATTGACGTTCGTCTGCTGGGTGGCCTCTTGCGCATTCTGACACTGCTTGCTCAATAGTGGACCAAAGAACTTTACCTGCTGTTGCAGCGTATATTCGGCCATTTTGACAGCGAAATCCACACAGGCATTGCTCTCCTTGCCAAACAACAGCATGGCAACAACCCCACATCGGAAACCAATGACACCTGCACGACGGCGGTAGACATCAGTAATTGTGTCGAAGGACTTCTTCGCTTTGATACGCTTTTCCTCCAGCCACTGGTTAATAGCCTTACGCAGACGTGGCGTATCGTAGAACCCTTGAGCACTGCGCAGTTGTTGAGCCGCCTGCTGGATGCGTTGGCGGTCGAGCTCACTGAGTTCCTTGAAGACGGTTATCTTGGCAAATGCGTTGTCAGGCATTTCCGACATCATGACACGGCCAGAAAGTCCGTTCTCCACGTTGTCACCCTTGAAACATTTAACCACGCTGCCTGGCGTCCCCATGATAGTCCAGTTGTAGCCAACAAACACGTCACCGCTCTCAGCTTGGTCGGAATTGAAGTCCTGTCCCCAGCGCGAATGGTCGAAGGCAACACGATAGATGTCGTACTTGGCCGACCATGACCCGGCACCATTGGTCTTTCGCAGGGTGTCAATCTCTTCGCAGATGCTATAGAGTGTATGACCTTTTGCCTGCTTCAGGCGCTTCAGTAATCGAGAGCACGAGATGGTGACGGGCACTATACGTACCACATCAGTAGGTGCTTCCACACCACGCTCCGATGACTTACGCAGTGCGTTGCGGGCACGGGCACGATCTTCCTTGTCACGAGCCTCGTCATCCTCGCTTCGTAGACCTTCCAACCAAATCTCAACAGCATCGCTGATGGTCGATTTGTTCGACGACTGCTCAGCGGTGATGATAGCCATGCTACCCAGGTGTTGTATCTTACCGTTGCAGTAGCGCACGGTGACACCATCGGCAAGTGCCATCAATGCAGGCATGAGACCTGTCAGGTGGGGCATGATAAAGCTGTCGGGATAGGGTTTGAGACTGGCTTGCAGCGCTATCGGCAGTGACCTGCGGCAGATGAACGGTTTGAAGTCTTCTTCGTCATCTGACAGATCGTCACCATTGGGTGGCAGTATGTTCAGCGAACGAAGGAACAAATCACGCTGCCGCTGGGTCATGGGGCGCGCTGAATCTACATACTTCGCGTAGAAGTCGTGCACCAGCGACTGGCAGTCCTGCTCACGACTATAGTCGGGCATGCGCTCAGCCAAGACTCCCAGCAGTTCTCTCTCGGTCATCATCTGACAGAGTGTGGGGAGTAGCAGTTTCAGTGTATTGTGACGAACCCCCTCACGGTTAAGCAATTCCAGTGTCAAACCTGTCATCTTCAGCGTCTCGTCGAAGGCATACAAGGTACGCCCAGTAGGTTCGACTGAGGTGATGGTCGCCTGCGTCGTGGCTGTCTCAGTGGTTGATTTCTCTTTCACCTGTTGCCAGCGATGTAGTTCGTCATCAGAGAGAATGGCAGGATGCAACTCATCGCTGAACATGCGCTCTTCATCCATATAGATAAAGTACTCACGACAGGGAATATAGGCAGCACGGGTCAGGTCGTGAACGCCATGATCGTACTTCACATCACCCAGAAGATGGGACATCCAGGCTTGTGCCTGCTGACGAGTCAATCCCTCAGGAATATCAAAGAGCACAGCAAATCCGTTGCCGCTGACTGTCGTATAAGCGGCATTGATTCCAAATTCACGCTCGCGTCCTTTAAGATACTTGTCGTAGAGTAGCGGGCCTGCGCCAAAGTTGTCAATGTCGAGCAAAGCTTTTTTTGAGTCAACGGGATCTTTGTCGCCAGCTTTGTATCCACCTCCAAAGTGGGCATGAGGAGTATAGAAGGGTAGATGCAGCTTCAGTTCAGTCTTCAGCTGATGGTACTCTTCTTTCTTCAGTGAGCCGCGCGATTTCTCCTCAAACAGGTCGAGCAACTCATTACAGGTGCGGCCAACTGTCGGGTCGTCCATCATCTTTGCAAAACCCTCGGCCGTGGCTGGCACGACCGTTGGTTTTTTAATAGAGGTTCCTATGTCAAATGTTGCCATCGTCTTTAGGATTTAATGGTTCGTTTTCTTTTTCGGCATCAGCCAAATGATGAAGGACATCGGCTGATATCTTTGCATCGCCCAAAAGAAGTTTTGCTGCAGTATGCTTGCCAACTGCTTTGGGTGTAGAGAGTTTAAGTTGTAAGTGTTGAGCTGTTTCTATCAGCCATCCAAAGGGCAACCGGCAAAGAATGTTCTTTGTGTGCCTTATAGCTTGCAACTTGTAGTGTTCAAAACGAAGTTTTCCCACTCCGTCTGCGTCCTCCAGCCAGATACGACCTTTCAAGTGTTTGTCGCCAATCTGCTGAATCATATCAAAGGCCTCGTCTGAAACGAGGAGTGTAATCTCTTTCATATATAAATATCACTAGTGTCCACTAAAAATGGACGAGTTTAAAAATTAAATAAATTAGGTTCACTTGAACCGCTTCGGTCTTTGTCATTTTTGAATATAGTTTTGTCGAAGAGATCTCTGAGATGCGTTGTTTCAGTGAGTGACATGCTAAGGATTTGCAGTACCTCATAGGTGCTTCTATCCAGTCGCATATCATGCTGCACAATGGCAACGAGGCAG
>JAEEGL014268543.1_pt1 | contig 28234 bp, 15 predicted proteins | sample 9134231 | NCBI WGS metagenome assembly JAEEGL01 (sample SAMN16246548, study PRJNA631951) | gut metagenome | biome: gut microbiome; feature: rumen; material: fiber-attached | host: Bos | place: Iran: Karaj | collected 2018-10
GGTTTCTTTTGTTGAGCTTTCCATGATAAAAGATAGGTTTCCGACGGAGGATAGGTACCGGGAGTACGTGCTGGGAGATGATTATGAGGGTCGCGGGTATCTGGAGGATTATTTGATCGATTATGACCGGACGGGAAGCGGGGAAGCTTTTCGGCTGGAGGAGATACGAAAAAAGCTGGGGATCGAGAGTTTTTATGGGATAAAGGCGCTTCCCAAAATAGCATTCTGGTGATATGTCAAGAACCAATTGAAAAAAGTTTTGATGTGGATTTTGGAAAAAAGGGTAACCTTAATAGACCTTTGATAGAAAGATTTCATTGTCAAAAGTCAGTTGGATTTGTTATTTAATTCGATGTCCAGCCTTTCGCCGGAGTACAGTTGATTTTTGGCCAGCAATCCAAAAATGAGTCGTACAAGTTTACGTGATGTAAGCGCGAGTGCTCTTTTGTGCTGATGCTTTATGACTTCTGTATACTTTTTGTCATAGAAGTCAGCGTACTCGGGAACGTGTTTGCGAACGCTATTAGCGGCTTCGCCTAAATAATAGCGAAGATAAGGGTTCCCGGCTTTTGACATTCGATTATCCTCAGAAGCAAAATCACCAGAATCACCTTTAGGCCAATATAAGCCAGCATACTTGGCGAGTGCATCTGAAGAATGAAATGCAGAAATGTCTCCTATTTCGGAGAGGATCCCAGATGCCCACACTGGACCAATACCAGGTATGGATTGCAGTATTATTAGGGCATTAGGATTCATACCATTTATACAGTTTTTGATAGCCTGCTCAATGAGCTTGATTTCCTTTTGGTACGTATGTATGCAGTTAAAAGAACTAGCTAGAGAGATATTTATGGGTTCATACATACATTTATCCATGCGGTAGGAATCTCTGGCGGCTTTTCGTAGTAGCTCAGTGGTCTTAGATATATCAGATATCCGATTCTTGCTCTTGTCAGCAAGGAAAAGGAGCAGATCCTCTTCGGACATATCTATGATGTCCTGTGGCGACATGAATTCTGTCAATATAGCTGAAGAGGTTGCCCCATAAACGTTTGAAAAGGGTTTATCTTCTCCTTCAAGAAGTTGAAGTTCGCTGAATTTAAGATAGAGATTGGACACCATATATGCCTTTTCTCTGGTGATGCATTCTGAAAGATGCATGCGATGTCGGGTTAACCGTTTAAGAGCTATGAATTGGCTGCCACGCCAAACACTAAGCTTTTTAGTGCGTCCTACTCTTCCAAAGTCCGCAATGAGATATGCATCCGTGGGATCGGTTTTTTCCATCCCGATGTAGGATTTGCGGTAATTAGCAGTTGCCTTTGGATTAACGCAGAATACGTAAGGATTGTAGGGCATTAAGATTTCGCTTGTTGAGAGGAAGTTTGAAATGTGAATGCTGTAAACGGACGTTGACTCTAAAACGATAAGAACAGTGTCCAGGTTTTTATGCGTACGCATGCATTCAGCAATTTCCGTTACAAGCTTAATTGCACCAGGCTGATTGTTGTTAAAAGAAGATGCAATGTATTTATTCTCATCAAAATCCATGGCATAAACAGCATTGGATTTTGAACTTACATCAATACCCACAAATAAGGTGGACATATAGTTGATCTTTGACATGATATCACCCCCGATCCGATCATTATTTGTGGAGCCTAAAGCTAAAGGTTTATTCCTGTGCTGCGTACGGTGACCGAAACCTCGCGCTAAATGAGCATGCACCCAGCCAGCCTTTCTTGCTGGAGCTAACGACTGGGGATGAAAATTCTGTGTAAGCGGAATGTGCCGTATTTGCCAGGCTGAATGCTATCAAAGCAGTCGCGGACTATGCCGGCTGAAAGGAGGCAAAGCAGTGCCTTCGGACATCAGGCTCTGCCTGATATCATACCACGGGAGTAACCTATAAGGATATGTAACTATTGACAGTATAGATGGGAATAGGGATGAGGGGAGTTCCTCCTGAAATACCTTACCTCTATACAAAAAGAAAAGTTTGTAAGAGAAATATCTTTCTTACAAACTTATTATACGAGGGAGGTAGAAAGATGTCAGATTCCATCAATCAGGAACAGGTAAGAGCAAAAGAGATCCTGGAGCACAAGACCCGCGTAGCGGTAAACATGGATAAAGTCAAAAATGACAGCATCACCGATTACTACAGCATGGAAAATACTCAGGCTGATATCCTTTTTATTGAACAGGTCCTCGCGCAGGAAGAGCTCAAGCAGCTGACAGATGACCAGTACCGGAGCTTAAGGACAGTCCAGGGCAGGAATATTTCACACAGATTGCTCAATCAGCAAAAATTCCTTGGCGACAGCAAAGCGATGACAAAAGTAAAGGAAAGTATCCGATATCTGGAGTCGCTTCTGGATCAAAAGGATATGGACAAGGCATCTCTGGACGAAGTGGAGTCGGCGTTCATTAAAGCCATGAAAAGCTGTGATGACTATACATCTTCCAAAAACCCCTGGTTTTCCACCGGTCAAAAGAGAAAAGAGATGGTTATAAGCCAAAGCGCCCAGCTTTTAGAGGAGTATAACCTTTTCCGGATCGGCCGTGAAGCACAAAAAAGTAAGCTGGGCCAGCATCAGACTGTCTCAGCCATGGATCTGATTACCCTCGGCAGGGAGCGAAGAGCCACTATCAATTCCACCATGGATGAGTACCACAGACATTTTGACACAGCCTTGTCAAAGGGTGAGGCTGTGTATGATGATCTGTATAAAGGCAACGAAAACCTGATCAAAACCCAAAAACCCGTTCTCTCCCCTGCCCTTTCAGCTCAGCTTGACCTGGCTTTATACAGAGACCAGGACATATACAATGCCGTAGAGAATGCTCAAAATGACTTCAAAAACGAGAATGCCCCTTATATAAAGAGAGGCAAGTTCTATATGAACGATTACTACAAAGAGGATCTCAAAGAGGTATATACGGCTATCTCCCAAACAACGAGCAAGGACAAATCAGCTGATGACTTGTATAAAAAGATGCTAAACGCAGCCTTTAACAAGCTGCAGGACTGCATTCAGGCTGCGGATGCAATTACCTTCATAAAAAACAAGATCATATCTCAAAAGGAGCATATTCATACCGATGACGATGATATAGTTGCTCTGAACAAACTGGTAAATTACTATGCCGGTGTGCTCGTTGCAAATGAAATGAGGGGATCCAAGTATAAATTACTCATCCAGAAAATATCTCGTAATGAGGCGCTTTCATCATCTGATATTGCACTTTTCGGCGGAGAGATTTCCGAAAAGGAACTGTCCAGATACGATTTTTTAAGTGACTCCAAAGAGACAACGGCTAAAAAAAGCAAGGGTACAGAGGATAACCAAAAACAAACAGGATCCGACAAACTCTTTGATTCTCTTTTGACTCCGGATAACATAGAAAAAGGCAATAATCTTCAACAGGAAAAGACTGACCGGCTGGAGCGGGAAGCCGCTGAGGAGCAGAAAAGGAAGGATGCGGAACTATTCGAGCAGAAAAAGGCGCAGCGTGAGTGGGAAACAAGGGTCGAAAATCGTCGATATGCGATCGCTTATGACAGACGCGTGCCGGATATGAAAAAATATGAGCTTCAAAAGAGATTTTATGAAGAAAAGCTCCAAAAGCAGAAGCAATACATAGAGTGGTATGAAAAGCACCACAATGAGCCGAAAATTATACGCCAGGTTATAGCCCGCGACGAAAAAGTAAGAGAGAAGTTTTCTAAACTAACAACTAATACACATGGACTATCCGGCGAAAAAGCGTTTTATAACAATATCGATAAGTATCTGGATTCAAAAGCGTGTACCGCATTCAAAAAGGAACTGAATGAAATACTTAGTGAAGGCAAATATTCTGCATACAATCTTGAAAGAGTACTTGACGGTGGTGGTAAAGCTTCTTTAGCTGAAAAGGTGGAGGATCTGTTGATCAAACACCGTCCAAAAATCATGGCACCTTTAGTTAAGAGATTACGAGACAAGGCGGAAGAAGACATCGAATACGAACAGAAAAAGAAAATTGCCAGACCACTCGATATGTTTATGAGCGTTGATTTCAGAGCTTTTCGAATGAATAAACTGAAATCTGCTGCAATTTCCTTTGGTCATCAATTAAAAGGGTATAAAGCCGGTACAGCAGTCCCTTCGACGATGCAGCTAAATGCAGCTGATCTCTACAGGAAACTGTTTGACTTTGCTTCCCATAACGAAGCCATGGAAAAGGATGAAAAGGAGAAATATTTCAAGATACTAAAAGAAAATGAGCCAAAATTTTCTTTTGTCGACAAATGGCCTGATATGGATGGCAATATTGCTTTTCTCCAGAATATATACAATGAAATGCAGCCCTTCATCCAACGCGAAGATGAGATCGTAGACGCAAAAATGTGCTACCGTTTGATGGAAGATGATGAAAAACTGTACGATGAACGCATGCAGGACTATCTTTTCAGGAAGGAATGTCATGCTGACGGAGTCGGACTTCGTGCCATAAAGCCTACTCTCAAATACCCCGGTGTAGACAAGATCCAGGCACCTAGTGAGCCAAACATCTATAATTATATGCCATCTGTAGAAGAGGTGGAAAAGATCCTCAGAGAAGAAGACGCCAAAAAGTCAAAATAGAGTATGTGGATGGATCAGAGACCCACACTCTAAATTATAAGTGATACATCATCCCTTATACACAAAGGACATCATAGTCAGATCATCAAACTGATCTGCATCCCCTACAAATGCATCTATACTCTCCCGGATGTGCTTCAAAAGCCCTTCGGGAGAGTCTTTTTTATGGGCATTCAACGCCTCGATCATGCGATCAGTGCCATACATGCTGCGGGACTTGTCTGAAGCCTCCGGTACGCCATCCGTATAGATAAATACAGCATCTCCGGGGGAGAGATCATACTCCAGATCATGGTAGGTCGTCTTTTTCCTTCCGCCCACTACCAGATCATGCTTGGTTTTGATGAGTTCGTAGTCTCCTCCTACTCTCTTGATGGCAGGGCACTCATGTCCGGCATTGACCTCCATCACATGTCCCGTTGACAGCTCCACTATCGCCATCCATATGGTAACAAACATCTTTGCCTTGTTCTCTTCAAACAGTCGCAGATTTACATCCTTGATGATCTCGGAGGGAACGCCTCCCATCTGGGAGCGGCTCTTAATCAGGGTCCTGGCCATCAGCATAAAAAGTGCCGCAGGGATACCCTTGCCTGCCACATCTCCCACCACGAGAACCAGATGATCCTTGTCTGTGAAAAATACATCATAAAAATCTCCCCCCACTTCCTTGGCGGGATCCATGGATGCATAGACGTCAAACTCCTCTCTCTCGGGGAAAAGAGGAAATGTGCTGGGAAGAACGCCTTCCTGGATAGACGCAGCCGTAGCCAGCTCCTTTTCAAAGGCCACCTTTTTTCGTCCCTGCTCGATGTTGAGGATAACATACATGATGAGGAAGTCCATCATGCCCATAACGAAATTGGCGCTGAGGCCATATGCAAAGGTCGAGAAGACAACCACCGGCAGCGGAGTCAACACATAAATTATGATAACTATGATCTGCCGCTTAGAGAACTTCTTGCGCTGCAGGAAGACCAGAAACAGGACCGACAAGCCCACTGCTATGACATAGAGCATAAACATCAGATGATGAGAGCCACGGTTGTACCGCCCCATCTCATCTATGGAAAAGAATATCCCGCTGTAGACATTGTACAGACACAAAAATATCTCCCACAGGGCGAAGGCCTTTACTATGACGTCAAACATCTTGATGGCGGGACTATGATGGCGCATGGAACGCACTACATAGTTCCAAAAGAAATAGCAGCTTATGGGAGTTGCCAGGAAAAATATAGTATTGTCTATAATACTGAGGATCCTCATGGAGGGATCCCCGTACATCAGCCACGCACCTGCATCCGTAAATACACCTACAAACGCAGCATGGACCAATATGCGAAAGATCCGGTCATCTCCCACACCGCGCTGCAGATCGATATAACTGCAGACCAGTATTACCAGGCCGATCATCATAGATGCCTCATCCATACCGATATTAAGCATCATCATGTGGTCGATATTCTCCGGTCCCTTGATATTGACGCATACAACTATCATCAACATCGCTATGAGCTCCAGCAAAAGGATCAATATATATGATAGCTGTTTTAAATTGAATTCTTTTATTTTACGCATATCCGTAATTACTCCGTCAATGCTTCGTTAAGAGGTGGCGCTTCTTTTTTGCCCAGGTATACAAAGCTGAGCATGGTCAGATCATCAAACTGATCTGCGTCACCCACAAAGGCGTCCACGCGTCTGCGTGCATGCCTGACCAGATCCTCCGGAGTCTCACCTTTGTGGGCATTCAGCGCTGCCAGCATCCTGTCTGTCCCAAACATGACTCCGTCGGCATTGGTGGCTTCAGGCACACCATCTGTATAGATAAATATCTCGTCTCCGGGCGCCAGATCATACTCATTGTCATGATAGGGGGTCTTTTTTCTGCCGCCCACCACCAGATCGTGCTTGGTGCGTATGAGTTCAAAATCTCCGCCGCCCCGTTTAAAAGCAGGGCACTCATGTCCGGCATTGACTTCCATCACATGTCCCGTATTCAGATCTATGATGACCAGCCAGATGGTAACAAACATCTTGGCTTTGTTGTCCTCAAACAGCTGCAGATTCACATCCCGAATGATCTCTGCAGGAGTGCCTCCCATCTGTGCCCGGTTTTTGATGAGGGTCCTGGACATCAGCATGAAAAGCGCGGCAGGGATACCCTTGCCTGCCACATCACCCACTACCATGGCCAGATGGTTCTCATCAGTCAGAAAGACATCATAGAAATCTCCGCCGATCTCCTTTGCCGGATCCATGGATGCGTACAGGTCAAACTCATCCCTGTCGGGAAACAGTGGGAAAGTGCTGGGCAAAACGCCTTCCTGTATGGATGCTGCTGTGGAAAGCTCCTTTTCCAAAGCCAGCTTTTCCTTGCCCTGTTCCACGTTGAGCACTGCATACATGATCAGGATATCCATCATGACTATGACGTTGTTGACACTGATACCGTATACCAGCATGGACATCAGTATGGTGGGCAGCGGCGTCAGAACGTATAGGAGTATTACCACTACCTGCCGCCGGGTAAACCACTTCCTCCGCGCAACTACAATAACGATAACAGAAACGGCCGCCACAAAGGTAAAGGCCATAAAAGCCAGATAAAGCGGTCCTCTGATGTATTCTCCGCTTTCATCAATGACAAAGAAAACACCCGTAAATCCGTTTAGCAGGCAAAGTACTACCTCAAAGATAGTACCCGCCTTGATAAGCAGATCCACCATGGCCGTCAGGGAATCCTGACGACCGATGAGCTGCTTGATGTACAACCAAAAGAAAAATACCATGGTAGGCGTGGCCATATAAAAGATCAGGTTGTCCAGATAATTTAACACCCTAAGCTCAGGTATTCCGTCTACCAGCCAGCCGCCTATATCGACGAAAATGCCGATAAAGGCCAGCTGCAGCATATAACGGAAATACCTGTAATCTGAAATACCTCGCCGGGCATCTAAGAAACTGCAGCACAGGATCACCAGCCCCAGCATCATGCCCACTATATCCATACCGACATTCAGTACCCAGATCTGGTTGATATCGTATAGCCCTCGCGCATGGATCAGCGCTATGGCAAAGATGAGAAGAAACACATCTATAGCGATATTAATGATCTTGGGCACATCCTGTATGGATAATCCCTTTTTCTTTTGCATAAAAAATCCTTATTTTTTCTGTTCCTTTTTAAGCTCTGCTTCCACTTCCTTTTTCGCCTCGGGAGAAAGAAGGCTTAAGAAGTCCTTACCCAATCTGTAAGCCAGCTTAAGCTTATGAGACATGACCTCGGTTCCGATTATGTCATTAAAGTCTTTGATAACGGTCTTTTTCCTATACTTTGCCGTTTCTTTAAGTCTTAAAAGCTCGGAACGGGTCACTTCTTCATAGGCTTTTTCTAGTTTGGCAACAGCAGTATCATACTCAATTATGTCTTTTGAGGAGAGACTATCATCTGCCTTCTTTTTAACATGAGAGCTCTCCACGGCCAAAAACTCATCATAGGCTTTTTTGAATGCCACGCCCTCCTTGCTGTTTACCTGGGCATATGACTTGATAGTGGCCTTAACATTTCTGTAATCATCAAAACCTATGCATTCTCTCCTGAGATCGCTAAACATCTTCCGTACCGGTCCGGTTTCTCGCTTGAGCGGATTTCTGACTTCCGTCAAACTCTTTACGGCCTGAACCCTGGACTTTTCCACAGTGGACGCCCGGATAAATGTCTTTTGCCGGTTGGTGTCGTAGATACTATAGTCATTTGCTGCCGCAAGCATCATATCCAGTCTCTCATCAAAAAGACTCAGCAACCACTCTGCAGTTGCTACATTGCCCTGTATAAAGCTGGCCTCAAAGTGATCATAGATGTTCGTAACGCCAAGTATTACCAGATAATCCGCAGCTTCATTTTCCATCAGGACAGCGGTCTTGTCCATCAGCTTGTCTCTTTCAACATCAAATGTAGCTCCATCTACTTTGTCATCGTATTTCAAAGCGAGGACATGCTTGAGCTCCTGTATCCATGCAGCTTTATTCTTTTTCATGGAGTCAAAAAATGCTTTATGCTCCTGATAATACTTTGCAACATTTTGTACCAGTTTTACGGTATCCGTAGCTTCCTTGTCGCCTGCCGCGATATGCGCCGCCATGACCGACTCATCCGTGTAACCATATGTTTCCATGGTCAGCTCTACGACTTTTTCATCGGCAATCGATTTATCCTTTTCGGCAACCGGTTTGTCCTTTGTTGCAGATTCTTCTTTTATCCGCTTCTGAGTATTAGCGTAGGAATCGTCAGTGTATTGGATCAGGGGATCCTCTTTACGCATACCTTTTATGGGATCCAGCTCACCCATCTGCAATTCAAGCTGCTTCATACTGATAATGATGTCGTTAAGCTCATCAAGAGCATTCTCCAGTCTCTGCTCGCAGAGGGAGAAGTTGTTCATGGCACGGGGGATGGCGATCCCACATTCCTGGGCAGCCAAAAGCGATACAAATATCTTCTTGCCGGTAAGTTCCTCGCCTCCGGACTTCATTATTTCACTAACACGCTCTTTGACGGCTTTCTTTTGCGCTTCGGTGACTTTGATCCCCTCTTTTTGAAGAAGACCTATCATAGGATCCACAAAAAAGTCCGTATTACTGATAGCTGCTCCGGCTGCCATCTTGGTGATAGGGGTGATCTCGTCATCCTCAAACTGGGTCGCGTTACCGTAATCCAGTATCGTAGCACAATCATCAGAGATCATGATATTGCCGGAGTGGAGGTCACCGTGATGGAAAAAGTTGCCGAACAGAGCCTTTTCTATCCACTTTTGAGTCAAAAGATATACGTGATTCTTTCTCTTTTCTGCCTGCACTATCGAAAGCTGCAGTTTCTCTCTAAACTCGGCAAATTTACCCAGGTTATCGGGAGTATAGCCGTTGACGTTTTTCTTTTTCTTGGCATCGAAGTAAGTAAACGTCTTCTTTACTTCCCGGAATTCCTGATTAAGCTTACTGATATAGCGGTCCAGAGTCTCTCCCTCTGCCTTATCCATAACCAGGTATTCCTTGCCATAAGGTACGTCTGTATTGATATTTACCGATTTAACTTTGGCCTTTTCTTTTTTGTCAACGGAATTATATGCCGCTCCCTTGATGGCATTTTGAACCTCTATGGAAAAGTCCAGCTCTTCTCTGACCTTGCTGATGTGGTTCTCTATGCTTTTTTTCATTACACCGCTCGGGTCGGCATCCTGAGCCAGCTTTACGAGGAATTTGGCTTCATTATCGATATGGAGCTTGGCATCGGGGCGCAGTATTTTGACAACTACCTGTTTTTTGGCGCCCTTTTTGGTCTCCAACTCACAAAGGAAGGTCTCTGCAATAGATGCTGCTCCCAGAGAGCGAATCTTTCTAACACGCTTGACATCGCCCTTTGCCATTTTGGCAAGGACAGAATCCACGTACTTGTCCGAAATCGGACGAAGGCTCGACTTAACTACGGAAAGAGTGTCCGACAGCTCCGTGGATATCATCTTTTCCGGAATGCCCTGAAGTATCTTTTGCATGACGGGACCCGCGCCCTTCATAAGGGACGCGTAGTAGGAGCCTGCCCGCTTTCTCTCAAAGTCCCTGCCGCTTGTAGCGACCTTAAGATCCTTGATCAGGTAGGACATCATAAAGCGCTTCTCTTCGACAGTCGCATACTTGTAGTAATCCTTGATGGCCTTCTGAAGGAACTTACCATTGGCAGAGTTCTTGCTGTACGCCTCATCCTTCAGACGATCCAGCTTCATTTCTCCGCTCTCCTTCTTTTCAACCTTTTCACCAAACAGGGTACCAAGATCCTCATCCTCTGAACCCTCCAGCGCACTCTCCGTAATCTGGTCCAGATATTTTTCTATCCTGACAGCGCCTGCATTAAGAGCCGCTTCGATCTCGCTGTCCTGCTTCTCCAGAAACTTAGCCATCTCCGGGCTCTTCAGGCACTCTGTCACATCGGCCGGCGCCCAGCTGCCCTGATGATACTTTTTCATCTCCTCAACTACATCACCGAGTACCTCTCCGATGGAGCGCAAAAGCTCTCCCTCCGACTTGGTCAAATAGTTGGTGATACCTCTTAACTGATCAGTCGCATCAGAGTTTAACAGCTTGATAAGTATGCCTGTATTGTTCAAAAGAACACCGCGGGTACGCTGCTTGCTGTCTACGGCAAGACCCCGGTTATCAGTAACATTGGTAGTAAAGGTAAGCTCTCCCAAAAGCTCTATGGTCTGCTTTTCATCCGCAGTCCATTCCTTCTTTTTCTCTCCCTCCTGCTTTTTTTCTCTCACGCCTGTGGGATCCCAATCCTCGTTAACGGATTCAACCCTCTTTTTGAATATCTGAGAATTAATATAGTCTTGTTCGCGCTGTTCGGAGGTCTTTTCTTCCTCGGCCTTTTTCCTTGCCTCTTCTTCTTTGAGCTGCTCTTCATGCCTTAGGTACTCGGATTTAGCAAAAGTAAGAAGCTCCTGTTTGGCATAATCAAGATCAAAGGCAGATATCTTTCCAAAATCAATGGACTTGACAAATAAAAGGAGGTTGTCATAGCCTGCCTGCAGCAGTCCGTTTAGTACCGTCTCATCATCTATCTCGAAAAATTCTCTGACAATGTTGCAAAGGTCATCCACGGGTCCGGTAATATCATCAAAGAATTCCTTGTAAAGCTTTCTGTCATAGCCTGACAGTTCCTTTTCAAGTGCATCTACCTTTTTGTGGAACCTATTTACCTTCTTTTCCCTCTCATGCTGCTCCCTGCGCTCTTTCAGATCAGCCTTTTCGTCAGCGAGAGTCCTCACTTTATCGGTTTTAAGAGCTCCTTTCATCATCCTGCGAAACTCTCTGTCGTCACGCACTCTTAAGGCTTTTACCTTTCGCCCCTTAATAACTCTTTCTTTCTCGGACTTGGATGACTCAGCCAGCATCCTTTTAAGCTGTTTCTCATCTCGTGCTTTTAAAGCTCTTGCTTTTCTCTCCTGAAAACTTGCTTTAGCTTCGCTTAATATTTTTTCTTTTTCGGATTTGGATGCATTTGCAAGCATCTCCCGATACTCTTTACTGTCACGCTCCCGGTATTCTTTTTCAAGTCTTTCCTGCTCCTGGCGCTCCTTCTCAAGCTGCTCTAACCGCTCCCCTTCAAGCTTTTTAAGGCGCTCTAACTCCTCGGGATCCTCCTCAAACATTCGAAGGCGTTCCTTCTCCTCGTTTTCACGCTCCAGCTGCTTCTGGCGCTCCTTCTCAAGCTGATCCTGACGCTCCCTCTCCAGCTTTTCCTCTTCAAGCTCTTTTAGGCGCTCTAACTCCTCGGGATCCTCCTCAAACATTCGAAGGCGTTCCTTCTCCTCGTTTTCACGCTCAAGCTGCGCCTGGCGCTCCTTCTCAAGCTGCTCCCGGCGCTTTTGTTCTTCCTGGCGCTGACGCTCCTCCCGCTCTGCCTGAAGCTTTGAAGGCGCAACATAGATCTCCCTTTCAGCCTGTAAAAGCTGCTCTGCCGACTTTGTGATATTATAATTTCTGACTACAACAGATGTATTGGCATCCTCATTGAGTCTGAAGTTATACATACAGGAATAAAAACGGATGACATTGTCATTCTTTTGCTCTGCGCCCATTACCCCCAAGTATTTTGCCATAAGGGTATCATTATCATATCCCATGATGTCATCAAGACTTACATCCCACAATGACGGTTCATCATAATATGCGATGATAGCGTCATACAAATTAGAAAGAACACTGAGCATATTACGCTTTGCCTCTACCTCTGAAAACTCTTCGGCAGTGTACTTCATCCTGAGACCCTGGTTGTTTGTAAGCAGCTTTTTATATTCTTTCATGAACGCATCCGCATCCCAGCCTGCCCTGATGATCAGATGGTTTTGTTTAAACTTTTCCGACGAGAAAAAGGTACTGTAATCCATCCCATCCAGATTCTTGACATCAAAAGCAAGGAGGAAATCAAAGAACTCCTCCAAAGCATCGACCTTTTTTTGTTTGTCCTCCAACGTCGGCTCCTGCGCACCCTCCACATCGGTCTTGATAGCAAGATTCTTATAAATATCCTTACACTGATTCTTGTCCTGAAGTACTCCCTTTTTGGATGCCATAAAAAGAGCGACTGTGGCTGTAGTACGATCAACCTCGAATTTGACTGCGCTCGTACCTATAGCCTGCTTTATATCGTGACGAAAAGCATCCTTTTCGTATTCAAATCCGCCGATACCGTTGAGCCTGCGCTGCATCTCGGCTCTGACTGCATGATGTACTCCAACAGGTTCTGCACCGCGGCGCTCTTCCAACAAGTCGCTGTTTAAGATATCAAGCACGGTGTCTGCAGCATCATATACGCCTTCCTGATCATTGGCCTGATCCATTTCCAGGGCAAAACTCAGCCTGGTCATATCCTCGGTAAGCCTCTGCATGGTCTCCTCAACAGCATTATATCTGGCTTTGTGCCAGGGCCAAAAAGGCTTGCCTCGTTTCAGATACTCAACGCAGTTATTGATTCCTGTCTGTACCTTGGATCTGGTTTCCTCCAAAAGCTGATGCCGCTCAAAAGCCGAGCCGGCCTTTTTTCTCAGGAGAATGTCTATTTCCCTGACACTGTCCTTTACAGCTTTCATAAAGTGGCTGTCTCCACCCGTCTTTTCTGTATTGACCAGCTCAAAGTTTTTGTTCTGCCTGATCCTGAACTTCAGATCCGTCTTTTCAGATTCCCTAAGCTCGAGCACATTGGCATTGAGAAGGAGATTCTCTATACGCCTCGTCTCATCCTGCGAACTTTCTACTGTGTGATATTCCCTGAGATCATTTGTCAGGACGTTCTGCTCGTTCTCGGAAAGACGCACATCACGACGAAGCTTGTGGCTCTTTATCTCCTCATAATCTCTCCGGAGCATTTCTCCTTGTTGATTGTTCTGTAAACTATCGGACATATTTTCCTCCCTATTTGAATCTTGCTAAGGAAACGCTGATTAAAGCGTTTCCTTGCGCGAAAATCGCAATGCGAAGCATCTTCCTCTGCGATTTTCTGCGCATCCCTGCGGAGCATTTAGGGGAACACTGATTAAATCAGTGTTTCCCTAATACTCCAATGGCTTGACAAAGCGCTCTACCATGCGCTGCTTATCTCCACTGATATACTGCTCCAAATGATCAAGTTCCTCTTCACTGCGTATGGGTATCTGAAGAATACGCTTGTTACCATATTTATACTTCATGGCATCCATGCTTTCAGCCAACAGCTCCCTCATGGTAGCTATGCTGGCCCCCTCTGTACCTTCAAAAGAAACTATGGATAAAATGTCGTCCGGCTCTTTTCTGACCAGGATCCATCCATCAGTTTCTCCCCTGTTGATATGTACAAAGGATACCTCCGGCTCAAAATAATCCTCCGGCTGAGAAACGATAAATCCAAGATCCTCTATATATCTGTCTCTGTATAGCTTTTTGGCTGCCCTTTTTATCTCACTTATACCGGATTCTATCAGCGGTACCAGATCCCCTTTATCATCTGTTCCGTCAGGCTCCGACAACCTGCCATGGGCTTCTCTGACAGATAGTTCAAAAAAAGGAACTCTCATATAAGCAGATCTGTATCCAAGCTTTTTCAGCAGCTCCTTGATATCCGAATGTCCCTCTACCGGAAGATCTATGCTTACACTCTCCGGGTTTCTGCTTTGGATATCTTTTTCCAGCTCAGCAAGCAGCTCTGCGGCTATACCTTGCCTCCGCAGATCCTCTCTGACAAAGAGCCACTCTATGGTAACGTATAGCACACCCTGGGCATCCTCTCTGATACAAAAGATAAGGGCTGCCGCGCCTTTCAGCTGAGGCCTCTGACCCTCTGCCGCTCCTATTCCAAAAAAACCGAAGGATCCGGCTTTTTCAAGGAGCTCCATCGGTACTATATGTGAGAAAAAAACTCTGTTTGCTCCTGTTATTCCTGTATACTCCATTATTTGTCCAGCTTCTCAACCACAATATGGGAAAACCTTTTCGCAAAATCCGTCATCTCCATCCAGAATTCTCCATTTGTTTTTTTGTTATTATCGGTTGCAACAACCTGTCCTTTATCGTCTACAGTATATTTGCAAGCATAGCCTGCCCAAGGGTTTCTGAGTTTTAGCATCAGAATTTTTTTGCCTTTATAGTCATACTCTCCTGCATCCATAATGGCGTAGGCGTGATTACCTGAAATACCATCAATTTTTTTCTCCCCTGCCGGTCCCAGGCCATCGGTTTTTCCTTTGATATCACGTGTCCCCGCTGTTGCGCGCTTACCGGCATCCAAACAGGCTTTGATCTCGCTGTACAGATTTTTCACGTTTCTTGAATAAACTCCGGTGAAAATACTTGAAGTTTCTGAATTTGAAAGTTCCGTGATACTATTATGTACTACTTCGCATGACTTTATAGCATGGAGCCTTACCAACTCGAACGCTTCTCTTTTATCCTGCTCTTCATCACCGGTACGATATGGTGTATATATCATGTGGGAAAAAAGGCTGGCTTTATCCTTGAACTCTTCAAAATCCTGTTGCTTCAGGGCCTCTATTATCTTGCCAAGATTTTCCTTTATCTGTCCTGCATTCCCACCTTTACCGATACCCAATTTCTTTCGGATCAGCTCCTGGAGATTATCACTGTCATCCTGCAAAGCTCTGATCTGTTTCTTTTTATCATTCTCATAGACGCCCATGCTTTCTCCGGGCACTTTCTCGTTCGAAGCAAATAAAATATATGGGATGATCCCCTTGTCTCCAAGCTCCCGAGCGATCCGATCTCTCTCCTCTACGAGCTGCTGGTATTCCTCCGACCCCTCCTTTGCCTTTGGCAAAAGCTCTTGCCGTATCCGGTCACGTCTCTCCATCAGCGCCATCGCATCCGGAACGGTCTTCAGCCACCTGTCGTTTATCTCTCGCAGCTTTTCGTTTACTTCTTTAAACGATGTAAAATAGCTTTCCTCCATTTCATCATAGAATACGTTGATGTTTTGCTTCATCGTCTTAGCAAACAGTTCTTTTTTTCTTTCAAACAACTTGTTGCAAAGCTCAGCATTTTTAGGATCCGCGCCCTTTTTCAGATTACCGTCCATGGTATAAGTTTTACTATAAAGGACGTTAAAGTTTCCATACTTTAAAAGCTCCTTTTCTTCTTCCAAAAGCACCGCCGTCTCACCGGAATTTGAACAAATATAGGCAACAGCATCTCTCGTTTTTTCCAGAATATCCGGCCTATCCAAAAGCGCCGGCGAATCTACACCAACAAACTCAAAATCATTTTTTCCGTAAATATCAGCATACACATATATGGGATTTCCACCGTTCCCCACATGTCCCAGCTCCAGGGGTTTATCCTTTTGTGCCGGATCAGAATCCGAGCCCACTTCTCTTTCTTTTTGTAAATATGCTGTATACGCCAACTCCATCATCTGAACCCATAAAGTGTCCTCTGAGCCGTATGACACCCAAACCTTGGGAGTTTTGACATATACGGGAACTCTTTTCTTTTTTTCTTTATCATATCTGAAAAACCGAACTGTAACCGAATCTCCGTTATCCTTCATCATACTGCGGATGTAGTCCGGGTCATTCTTAACGATAGTGGTGAGCGTCGTCAAAAAATAGCAGTCTCCCAAACCTCCCTGTGCAATATCCTGTGTACAAGGCTGATGTGCAAATAATGTCAGCCTCTTCCTGTCACTGACACGGAATTTATCTGTTACTTTCTTACCTTCTTTATCCGTGTATATGATATTGTCCTTTTTATTTGTTACATCTATAACCGCTGCATCTGCCTCCTCTTTCAGAGTACCGGATACCATTTCATTAAATAAGGTTCTATATCTGCCAACGATCTCCTTTTCTTCTTGTGAAAGCTTGCCCTCATCCAGAGTCTTTATGGTATCCATTATGGACTTGAGGTAACCTCTCTCCAGAGCCAGCTTGGTCCGTCTTGCATCCCCTTTCTTTCTGTATTTTTTCTTGACAGAATCCGGAATTTCCTCTGATTTCGCAGATGCCATACGAAACGCTGTCGAGACATGCATCGCGGTAGTATGAATATCTGCATAGCCGACAATATCATCCAAAAGTTCGCGTACTTTCTTGTTCCATGAGGATTTCCTGCATCTCTTATCCTCAAGAGCCAGATCCTTTAGATATTCCTTGTGATGCAAACGCGCTCTGTCCGAAGCTTCATAGGTCATTTCCTTGCCGCCAAATACCAGCTCCTTTTTACCGTTTTTCAACTCCAGGAACTGGATTTCCCGGGTACTTTCGACGCTCCTTTTCTTTTTGGTCTCATAATTAATACTGATGGTCTCCAGTTTCAAGGCGTGAACGGTACTTTCTACCTGAAGCCGAAGCTCCTTCACTTCTTTTTTTCTGGCTATACCGCGACTGGTGAACGGATGTCTGAAAAAGCAATACCACTTGCACGAGCTGATTATAGCCTCTGCTTCCTTAATAAGTTCCTCTGCAGCAATGGCTCTTTCCATGCTCCCTTCCGCGCTGGCATCATATTCGTTCTTTTTTTGGAAGTAGGACGCCACAGCCCGGCGGATACTTTTCATCCTGGTACTGTCATCCTCACTGACAACACCGCCCCGGACCGAAAAATCCAACGAAACCCGGGGAAGACGCTGCTCAGGCGCCGGGGCAAACTGATCCGCCCCCAGCACCTGTGTCACCGCATCAGCATTTGTCGTGCCAAGCATTGTCGCCGTCATCTGATCCTGTAAATCAGTCGTAGTCTGACCCTGGATCAGATCCTGCTGCTGGGTCTGAGTGGTTATCTCAACAAGCGGCTTATCTTTGCACAGCAGTTCACCTTCTTTTGGCATAGCGTCCCCCACTTTTATTTACTGTTCGGTAACCGCATCGAAAAACAGTCCGGTCTCTTCCAAAAACTCCTCAATAAAATCACCAACGACCGGCGGCTTCGGCATACCGGAATCTACCGGCATGGCAGCGGTGAATAACAGTCTGCCATGTTCTCTGTCAAACCGGCCCGCAGTGATCTTGAACTGCTTTTGCCACAGATGCAGCTCGCCCTCCACGTACTCCGCATCCTCTTCATCGATCTCTGTCTCCATGCGAAGCATTATAGTGTAGCGCTCTTCATCTGTCTCATCGCCCACTATCCTTATCTCGACTCCCGGATGATCATCCTTCCATCCGATATATATTCCCGGCTCATCCCCGGCAGTCGCTATAAGGCTTCCCTCATAACCTGTCTTTTCAAGATGTGACAAAAGTAAAAGCAGTCTGGGCATGGTATGACCCACATCATGAACATTTTCTCTGAGCCATGCAGCCGTCTGCTCCCCTGCAAAGGGATAATCGCCCTTAACAGCTATATGCACGCTGTCTTCTGCTTCACCCTGATCATCACGATCCTCATCTGCAATACCTATGTCAAAGCCCAGATGCTCCAAAAAGCCCTCCAGGTCCTGATGCAGCGGAAACAGGTACCGACAATGGATCTCCGGCGAACCGTCCATGGAACTGCAGGCTTTATCAAATAACATCCTGCCCACGCCCTGCCTGCGGATCTCCTCATCCACATAGAGCCAAAGCAATATCAGGCTGTTTCTCTCTCTGTCCGTCTCGCCCAGTACAAGCCCGCTGGCCATATCGTCCTCTACGACGCCCCATCCGAAAACATTTTCCGAAAGTATCTTTACCGCAACCGCCTTTGGAATATATTCTTCGAAGGAGCCCATATTCTTTTTTGTGAGTTTGATAAGTGTATACTTTTCACTTTTCATGCTCCTTCACCTTCACTTTCCGTATAAACTGCATGAAATACCTTCCAAAAATGTGTAAGCTCCATAAGGAAGATACCGTTATCGTTGCGTATGGTAGTCGTCGGCATGACCTTGCCTGTTTTTTTATTGTAGACATACTCTGTGGTATATCCCGCCCAGGGATTCCTGACACGGACCATTTTTATAAGTTTTCCTTCAAAGTAAAGCTCCTGCACACCTAAAACCGAGTATGCATGTGTACCAATCGTACCCGCGTCTTTTGACTCTCCCCTGCTCGTCCTTACACCCGCGCCGGTTCGTGATCCGGCAGCGACGAGTTTTCCTGCATCTGTGTCACGGTCAATCCTTTCATACAGTTTCAGCGCTTCATCCGAATACACTCCGGTAAAGATCTCGTTCACCTCAGAATTAGACAATTCATCAAAATTATCAGCTGCATTTGTATAAAGCCTAAGCGCCTGCTCCTTTGCAAGATCAAAAATCTCCTGCCGCGAAAGCCCTGTAACTTTGACCAGTTGGTTAAAAGAATCTCCTTCCTTTTCCTCTTCGTTCTCCGGTTCGGGAAAATCCTCATATTTCAACTTTCTAATTGCATCGGCTTTTTTCTTGAAACTGCCTTTTTGATCTTTTTTATCGATATCTATCTCAACATGGTTGGATAAGAGATTTGTACAAATCTGGAACATTGCCTCAACATTCTTTTCCTGCTCCAGTGCGGTCTCCTCTATGCTTTCATCCTTCCATATAAGCTCATTGTTATCTAAAATGTAATCTCCGGTGCGCCCCCTTGCCAGTATGTTCTTTTGAGCCGATTCCTCGTCTTTAAACCCGCAGTCCTCAAAGTATTTTCCCATCTCGACGCCGACATCTTTGGCATATTCTGACAAATCAATATTTGCCTTTACTGCCTCATCGAATATCGATTTAAAACTGCCTTTGAAATGATCTATAAAGTCCGCGAAAAAAGTACCTGCTGAATACTCATATTCTTTCGGTATCTCCTCAATATAATGAAATTTTTGGTAATACCCGTAATGCTTAAACATATTGGGGATAAGTCTTTTCATCGATCTGGCGACCTCGCGCTGCTCCTCTCTGGTCAGATTGAGTCTGTCATTTTCCAGTCTTTCATCAAAAACCTCCTCAGCCTTTGCGATCGCTATTCTGACCTTGCGCTGGCATTCGTCATACTTATAATCACGCTTTTTGTTTTTTATAAATTCATCAACTGCCTTCTTTCGATCCTTCATTTTTTGGCAGATACGATCATGAAGATCCTTGTAATGATTTATAGTCATAGGTTCGTTAAATTCTTTGAAGTGGTGCTCGTATACGGCATACTCCTGATCAAACAGCTCTTTGGTGCCATCTATATTCTTTCTGGTCTCTCTGTCTACTTTTTTCGCATAGATCGCATTAAGTACGTCCTGTACATACACGGTTTGGTATATCGGAGCGTCGGGACTTACTGTTTCTGATTTTTGTCCCGACAGAATGGGGAATACCTGATCGCTATGACCTCCATCGTCCAGGAAGCTAAAATCCAGATATTTAATACCATTTTCCTGTCTCTTTTTAACCGTATCCTTAACCCCATCAGGGCCCAGCTTATGCGCTTCCGGATAGGTCTGACAGTACGCTACCACAGCATTGGACAGAACACTTACCCACAGTGCACCGTCACCTTCGTACTTACTTACCCTCTTGTCCACCCTGAAGTACACAGGCTGCATCTTTTTGGGACGCTCCTGACCCGGTTCCGGATCCGGAGCGCTCATATCCGGCTCTTCATGCCACAGCTTGACAACGACACCGTTATCTCCCTCGTCCTTGAACATATCAAGAACAGCCTGGGGATCCTTTGCCACAAGCTCGGCTACAGCCGCCAGGTAAAAGCAATTGCCGTGGGCATACTGAACTATATCCGACACGCATGGCTTGTGTGTAAAAAGAGGTTCTCCACTGCGGTCTGACATTGTAAAGAAAAGACCTTCTTTGTTTGTGCCATCACTCTTTTTCTTGGATTTTGAAACCATCGCCTTGGAATAATCCCTGTATTCCTGGATCTTGTCAGCCGGCACGTCAGTAAGGTCCAGATTTCCTTTTTCCATAGGGAGAAGCCGGTCTGCATATTTTTTGAACATTGCCTTGACCTCCGGCGAAACACTATTATCTGCCTGGATGGCCTTCAGCTGCTGCACAATGCTCTGATATTCCGGTATCTCCTGGGGCGCATCAATATATCTGGCTTTGATCGCATACCCCAAATTATATATAGACTTGAAGGGTGTACGGATAATATATGTCAGCCACTTTGGAACATGGCGCCATGGTACTAACCCCCGCGCGCAAAGGTCACCGAAAAACTTCATTACACCGACATGCTTAAGTCTGAGATCGTACTCTCTTTTTGAGTATGACAAAATCAGAGAAAGCAGTTTCTTCTGCCCCTCTGTCAACGTAATGTCCTTGCGCTCAAGGTCAAGTGTCGCCTTTGATCTGAGATATGTCCTGTCGGTATGATTCTCATATTCTCCTTCAAGCGTCCTGTACTTGTCCAGCTTCAGCCGCTGCAGACCATCGCCCCTTTCAACCAGCTTTATCTCCTTGGGCGGCATATCGTACTTCCTTCGCTTTTTAAGCTTGGGATCTGCACTTATCTCCTGGTCATACAGACTCTCCGCAAAGTCGGTATAGTTACGACGAGCCTCCTGCAGCTCCTTTACGGCCTTGGCCTGAAGGTGACGTATTTCCTCCTTGCGACGCTGCCCTCTCTTTGAAAAAGGATGCCTGAAAAGGCAGTATGACGAGCATCTGGAAATAAGACTTTCCAAAGACGATACCATACGGTCATGGTTTAAAAGCGGATCTCCCTGCTCAGCTTCAAGACGATCCTTTGCCTTGAAATAAGCTTTCATCAGGTCACGGATCTCTTGCATCCTCTCGCTGTCGCCGGGCCTGTACCACATGTAGTTCTCATCCAGGTCAATAAACTGCGGAACAAAGTTCTCCTCCTGGTGTGCGTCTTCGCTTTGAACAGACTGCTGCCTCTGCGACTCAAAAGACCGGTTCTGCAGATCTTCCTGCAGTTCTGACGTCTCCTCTTTAAGCTTTACAGACTCTCTTTCTATTTGCTGAGAATCGGAGATATAAGAATTATCCATATACTATCCTCGTTATTCGTTTCTGCCTCCGGCATATATAGGTATACCAAAGCCTCTCGGCAAAAGCTTCTCGGTAAGCAAAAGTGACTGTTCGTTATGACGATCAAGCTCCACCAGCGTATCCGGTCCGTACTTTTCTTCCATGGCTGTGACAAACTGTCTCATCATAAACGGAAGCGTGGTCTTAAAGGTATTGTCCAGGCATACGAGAAGCTGGACAGCCATAACTCCCGATGGTCTCAGGTGAAAGAGGAAAAAGCCGTTGATCCCATTATCGTCTGATGAAACACAGGATACCTCGTCCTCAAACCAGTAGATACCCAGCTCGGAAAGATCCTCGCAAAGACCATACTTGCCATTCATAACGCACTTGGAAACGCCTTTTCTGAAGGTCCTTAAGGTAAGGCTGTTGAGCGGTGCAATGGAATCAGGTATGGGCGCTTTTTTGAGCTTTTTCATAAGTGGCATCTCCGAAAGCTCGGAAAGCTTTACCACTACCACATCGCTCTCTGACAGCCTCATATTGAAGCCCTTTTCTATAAGCATGGCCTTCATTTCTTTGCCGCCCTTTACCGGGATAAACACATGTGACCTGACAACGTCCTCGGATCTGGCCCGCTCGGAATACGCTTCCATCATCTGGTCAAAAGCTTCTTTGGCGTCACATCTGACCCATATGATGTTGCTCTCTGTGTCAGCCTCTTCGTCCAAATGCTTGACCAGCCACACCATACCGCTTTGCGGCCCGTCATCACCGACTGCCACCAGCCCGCGATAGTAAGACCTGCCTATGTTTTCGGCAAGATCCTCTCCCAAATAGGATGTATACAATTCCAGATTATCTTCATTGATATCAATTATCTGATACATAAAACTCCCCCTGTATCTGTTTTATCACTCTCCAAAGGTCAAAACATCATCAAATCCCGTCAGTTCAAACACTTCCATGATGTCATCCGACACATTTTTAATGATCATCTCACCCTCGATATCATCCATCTCCTGCTGTGCCGTAAGAAGTACACGAAGGCCAGCGCTGGTCAGATACTCCAGATCCTTGAAATCAAATACCAGCTTGGTAAGTCCGCTGTAGCAGCCCTCCAGCGCATCACTCAGCGCAGGTGTAGCCGGTGTATCCAAAATGCCCTCAAGTGAGATATAAAGCTCGCTTCCGTTCTGCTCCTTGTTTACTTTGATCATTTTTCTCCTCCAATCATTTTACTTACTGTGAAAATATTGTGTCCGTTTTTATAATCATATTCCATCTCGTCCATGGTCTTTTTAACCATGAATATGCCGAGACCACCGGGCTTTCTGCCCTCTTTGATCCTGGTTATGTTGGGATCCTCCTTTGCCAGCGGATCGTAGGGTACACCGCTGTCTATAAATGTCAGCGTCACCTTGCTCTTGTCGGAAGCGATGGCCACTCTGACGGTCAGATCCCCTTTTTCTTCACCATATCCGTAATTTGAAACGTTGGTGAAGAGCTCATCGATCACCATACCGATCTTGAGGACCAGCTTTCGCTCCACCGGTACCGTCTCAAGTCTCTCAGTGACAAATGCCGTAACCTCAGGAAGATTCGCTACATCCGCCTTGACGGTTATCTCATTATCCTTTGCATTGTCGCCATGATACGTGACAGCCAGCATGGTAAGATCGTCAAACTGAGGGGCTTCATCTACAAACTCATCGATCTTGTCTTTCATATAGGATATCATCTCCTTTGGTTCTTTATACTTTACTGCATTGAGCGCTTCCAAAAGTCTGTCATTATAGAACCGCTCGCCGGACGCATTAGTGGCCTCTGTGACTCCGTCCGTATAAATAAAGATGGTGCCTCCGGGCTCCAGAGTAAAAGCATCGTCCTTGTACTTCATGTTTTTTCTGCCGCCGAGAACAAAGCAGTGTTTTCTCTCGATGTATGAAAAATCTCCGACCGGACCTCTGACGGCAGGATTCTCATGTCCGGCATTGGACTCGATGACCTCTCCTGTATTGAGGTCCAGCACCGCCATCCACACCGTAACAAATATCTTTTCTTTGTTGCCTTTGAAAAGAGTATTGTTCACGTCGAAGAATATCTCTGACGGCGTGCCTCCATAGGACGCCCGCGCCCTGATGGTCTTCATGGCATTGACCATGAAAAGTGCCGCCGGAACACCCTTGCCTGCCACATCCGCCATAACTATGCACAGATGATCGTCATCCATGAGGAATACGTCATAAAAATCTCCGCCGATCTCCTTTGCCGGTCTCATGGAGGCATAAAGGTCAAATTCATTACGTTCCGGAAACAGCGGGAAATCCTTTGGCAGCATATCCGCCTGGATACGGCTCGCCACATCAAGCTCCGCCGATAGTCGCTCTCTCTCCGCTGTGATCCGGGTCAGGTCATTCTCGAACTTTTCGATGTCATGCTCCATCTCATCCATGGTCCGGGCGAGTTCCTCAAACTCATCTCCGGAGTTCAGATCAATGGATGAAAAGTGGCCTTTGATGCCGCGGCCTGCCAGATGATCCTCAACGTATGTTTTGGCCGCATCGGTGATGGAATTCACAGGCTTTATGATGAGCCTGTTCAGTCTGCCGTGATATAAAAAGCCCATCAGCGTAACCAGCAGCAGGATGAAGAAGAAGAACAACAGTATAAAGGAGACAACATTGCTGAGAAGCCTGGTATAAAATACATCCGCCTCTATAAATACCACAACGTCATCATCTTTGTAGGCCACCGGTTCATACCAGATAAACACCACGTACCTGGGATCCACCCGCATGTAGCGGTACAGGTTTTTGAAAAGTGAATATCGCTCCTCTTCTATGTGATCCAGATCCTCGTCCTTAAAATTACGCCACATGACATAATCCACTTTGGTAGGTGTATGGGATCCGAACTTCTCCACATCACAAAGCAGGGATGCTATATGTGTCTTTTTGTCAAAGACCATCAGAGATGTACCGTTGAGGTTTTGGTTGTTGCTGTTGAATGCGTAGAGGACATCAGATACACACCGGTAATCCTCACGCTGAGCCAGAGACGGATCCTCCTCAGTAAACCACTGATAGCTCAGGATCTGTCCCTCCTCATCACCGGCTTCATTTACAAACATCCTCTCCCTGAAAGCCTCCGGATCGGGCCGCTCCTGCTCCAGCACGGCATCCACAAGTTCGGAAATATCCAGCTGCGACGTGATGGTGTCCTTGATGGTCCGGGACATATCTATGTTGTCCGAGTATCTGCTGCGTACCACATTATAAAAGAACAACCCCGAAACAGTGGTCAGGATAAACGTCCCCAGCAAGATGTAATTCACCACCATGGTAATCGTCAGCTTTCTTCTCAGAGAGCTGTGTTTTATTTTTTTCTTCTTATCTTTCATTTGTTTTTGAGCTGATCCTCCAACGAATCATTATATGAATTAACCTCCCGGACAAGCTGCTGATTCAGGTCCTTTGAATATCCCATAAAATCTTCTCCCACATGAGCACCAAGTATCTTTTTGGACTGCTGAACACTGAGATTGTAGGAAAGATCCATTATGTATCGTACCTTTTCCTTTTTCAGATCAGGATAGGCAAGGGAAGATCCGACCTTGCTGGAAATAGCGCCACCGGTTTCAACCTTTTTTCTGTAATCTTCCTTCCATTTGCCCTTTACTTCGGCGTGAACTTCTTTAAATGCGTCCCCGTTTGCTTCTTCCAGAGCAATCATAGACGGAAATGAGTCTGCTTTTCTGACCTTTTCCTGAGCGGGATGCAGGTTGAGCATAAGCCGCGCATACTGATCTCTCAGTTCTTCATTATTGGGGTCGGCGTTTTCATCTTTCAGATACTCCTTTGGTACCGGCAGCTGCATATACCTCTCGTATGCGTCATGGAGCTCAGTCAGCGCCTTGCCCCGGTACTCGATGATCTGAGCCATCCTTTTTTCACCGATATCACATATACAGACCGGAACGGTAAACTCCCGAAGGGCTTCATGTTTCTTTTCACGCTTTTCCATGGTTTCTATCTGTTCCACAGCACCGAGGATTTCAAGAAACTGCATATCATCATCTGCCGTGTTTGTCAGAATGGCTTTAAGATCCCCCTCAAGCATTTTTGCTTTTAAATATCCTTCTTCAAGAGCTTCAAATGCCTCCAGATAGTTCGATCCTTTTGCCTCTTTTAAGGAGATCTGATTCAAGTAACTGAAGAGACTCGAATAAACGGAATTCATACGCTCGGCAAACTCGCTTATGGCCTTCTTTTTTTGGATCGAATCATGATCAGACTTGCTATCAAGGCCTTTTACGTAGTTCCTGCATTTGTTGACAATATCACTGAGAGCAATCGCAACAGCTTTGTTGTCATTTTCATATTCGGCATTTGTTGAAGCGTCGCTGATCTCCTTATTCATAAGCCGGGTCATCTTGCGATAGGCATCCTTTATGTCCTTGAGTCCGGGGTCCAAATTGCCGCTGCTATCCTTTAACTGGGAAAACATCATGGTATCCTGCAGTGCCAGCGACTGTCCTGCCGACTGCTGCAGGGGCCTGACATACTCGCCCCTCAAAATATCGTTTGCGCAAATGAGTGCCTCCGAAAAATCACCGGAAAAAGCCTTGTCCTTAAGACGATCCTTTTCCTCAAGCAGAGCCTTTCGCATATTTGCAACCCTGCGCTTCCTGCGCTTTCCTTCCGGAAACCAGGGATTCTTTTTGGACAGATAGTAGTCCATGGCATCAACTGCATTATCATAGGCGTCAAACACGCTCTGCATATCCTTCACACTGACCGGTGTATACAGCGCCTTGTCAAGAAGTGACAGCTTTGCCTTGATGCTTATCATCTCGTCACTGTCTGATTTAAGAAAGTGCTTGTCATTGTACAAAAGAGCTGCTCCGTTTTGATTAATACTCCTGCGAAGGTCATCCCTCTCCAGTTCAGAGTAGATATCATCTGTAGACTTTAATGTACCGAGCATCTTCTCTAAAGCACTGTTCTCGGCCTGTATGTCACTTTTTTTATGACCGATGACCTTGAGTCTGTCACTGGCATCCTCTACGGTTCGCTTTTCCTCCAGTGTAACCGTCTTTATATCAAAAGTATCTTTTTTTATGTTTTCATGAATTAAGTCACCCATAATCAACCATCCTTTGTACGGGTCATTTGAACTATCCCGCCTTAGCTGCCCGGTAATCGTCCATATCGGCCACCAAAAGCTTACCGCGATCCTTTTTGTCTGCAAAGATCCTTTCCATCAATGGGATCAGCTTTTCGGAGGTACAGTATATCTGAACCATCGCGGTCATTCCGTATACGCTCTTTGCTGCATTGAAAGAGTTAAGGATAAGAGCCGACTCCTCATAAGGGCTCTCCGAATACAGGTAAACAGGAAGCAGGCAAGCGTCCAGATTCCTGACCAAAAGCCCTCCAAACGCCTCGCCGGCATCCAGAAATACAAAGCTGAGATCCAGATCCAGATTCTCCTTCAAGCCCTGTACCGGGCACAGCTTTGAGGCCTGCGGAATCTGCTCCAGCTGCGCCAGCGCCGACTTGATCTGAGGCGAAGTGAGCTTTGCCAGAGATACCGGCTTTGGCATAGTCTTCAGATCCTGCTTCATGTATTCCAGTTTGGAAAGTCCCCTTAAGTCCCCAATATACTCCGGAGGGATCTCCTTCATGGTCTCAAAGAGGCGGTCCTCAAAAAAGTGCTCGCTGCTTTTGCCGAACTTGCGGGTTTCGTACTCGGTAGAGATCATGGCGTAAAGATTTCTGACGCCGCCTCCGTCCGCTATCTCATACGCCTTTAAAAGAAGCTTTTCCCCGATACCTTTGTTCTGCCTGGATGAATCCACTCCCATCCAGTTGATGCACAGGCTGTCCTCTGTAGTATGAGCCACCATCAGCCCCGCCGGGCTGTACTCTCCATTTTCATCGGCCTCCAGTGCCCCCAGAGCGAAACTGTTTGGCATGGCAAGCATATTCAGTCTCTCAAACGGATCAAACTGTGCAAAAAGATCTGCGTCCTGTGGCCTGACTCTAACAATCGCCTCTTCCATAATTAACTCCTTCCCTTTTACATTACCGGTAAAAATAAGCGAAAAAAGCCGCCAGACACGAAGAGTCATATCCTCTGTCATGTCAGCGGCTGTCCGTCAAAATAATAACCCCCCGTTGGTCATTCTGTTAATCCCTTCTATAAGAAAATAGAAACAACATAAATATTATATCAAATCCATACGCTTTGCACAAATTATTAACCAGAAGCATATTATACACCACCAATCTGCACAAAACCTACAGTGTGCACCATCAAATAAGCTTTTACCAGTCCCAATCCCAGTCATCATCATCTGAAGAGCCACTGTCATACCAGGTCGTATCCTCGAACTGTGTTCCGCTGTGACTGTAGGTCTTGTAGTCACTTTCAAGTGAAATCATGATTTGTCCTTTCTGCCAAAAACTAGTTATATGTAAAAATACCCCCGTCGCACTATAAAGGGCGTATAGTCTTTAAATACGCCGCTCAAAAGTCGGAGCCCCGCATCATTGTGGAGCCTGATCATGAGGGTCCCGCGCTTTCCGTACTTGCCCAGCGCCGATACCAGCGCTCCGTGGATCAGTCTGTAATAAGTCTGGGATGA
>JAEEGL013887663.1_pt1 | contig 28231 bp, 22 predicted proteins | sample 9134231 | NCBI WGS metagenome assembly JAEEGL01 (sample SAMN16246548, study PRJNA631951) | gut metagenome | biome: gut microbiome; feature: rumen; material: fiber-attached | host: Bos | place: Iran: Karaj | collected 2018-10
AGCGCCATCGGCCCCTACAAGGGCGGCCTCCGCTTCGACTCCACCGTCAACCTCTCGGTTCTCAAGTTCCTGGCCTTCGAGCAGGTCTTCAAGAACTCCCTGACCACCCTGCCCATGGGCGGCGGCAAGGGCGGCAGCGACTTCGCCCCCCGCGGCCGCAGCGACGCCGAGGTCATGCGCTTCTGCCAGTCCTTCATGACCGAGCTCCACCGCCACATCGGCGCCGACACCGACGTGCCCGCCGGCGACATGGGCGTGGGCGCCCGCGAAGTCGGCTACCTCTTCGGCCAGTACAAGCGCCTCACCAACCAGTTCACCGGCGTCCTGACCGGCAAGGGCCTCTCCTTCGGCGGCTCGCTGATCCGTCCCGAGGCGACCGGCTACGGCGACGTCTATTTCGCCGCGAACATGCTCGCCACCAAGAAGCAGACCCTCGAAGGCAAGGTCTGCTCCGTCTCCGGCACCGGCAACGTCGCGACCTACGCGGTCGAGAAGCTCATCCAGCTCGGCGCAAAGCCCGTGACCCTCTCCGACCGCTCCGGCTGGGTCTACGAAAAGGACGGCTTCACCCAGGAGAAGATCGACTGGATCAAGGAACTCAAGACCGTCAAGCGCGGCGAGCTTTCCGACTACGCGAAGGAATTCAAGTCGGCGAAGTTCTTCTCGCAGGGCCGCCCCTGGTCCGTCCCCGTGGACTGCGCCTTCCCGTGCGCGCGCCAGAACGAGCTGGACGGCAACGACGCCGCGACGCTCATCAAGAACGGCTGCAAGGTCGTCGCCGAAGGCGCGAACATGCCGAGCACGCCCGATGCGGTCGCCGCCTTCATCAAGGCGAAGATCCTCTTCTCGCCCGGCAAGGCCTCCAACGCCGGCGGCGTGGCGACGTCCGGTCTCGAGATGTCGCAGAACTCCGAGCGTCTCAGCTGGACGCGCGAGAAGGTTGACGCCAACCTCCGCGAAATCATGAAGAACATCCACGACAACGCCTACGAATGCGCCGCGAAGTTCGGCCACAAGGGCAACTACGTCGTCGGCGCCAACATCGCCGGCTTCATCAAGGTCGCCGATGCCATGATCGCCCAGGGTCTCGTGTAACCCCGCGTCGATTCAACGGCAAAAAGGGGGGGGAGCCTTCGCGGAGGCTCCCCCATTTTTCTTTTTCGCATCGCGCGCACCGATTGGATGCGCTGCGCGAAGGCTTGCTCACGGTGTCGAGAAGTCGATGATCGCCGTGGACTGCGGCCCAAGCGTGAGGGCGAAGACACCTGACGGCGAGACCGCGACCTTTTCGCCACGGATCCGTTCCACGGCCGCGCGCGGCACCGGGAACTCCACCTTGACGCGTGTCCTGCGCGGGGCGAGGGTGTCGTTGCAGAGCGCGAGGTAGCGACGGCCGTAGCGCTCGATGAAGACGCGGCGGTTGCTCGACCGCGCCAGCGTGACGGGTTCCCAGCCCGCCTCGCCGAGTTCGCGGATGAGCGGGACGTAGCGCCGGAAGAGGTCGCGGTCGCGCTCGTAGAGCGCCTTGTCGGCCCAGTAGGGGTTGGGGGCCGCATCGGCGCTGAAGAAGCTGGGGTAGAAGGCGTAGAAGGCCACGCGCTGCATGAAGCGCTCGATCATGGGGCGGTCGAACTTCGAGAAGTCGGAGTTCTGGAGGAGGAGATAGGGCTTCTTTCCGCTGAGGGTGCGCCAGACGGCCATCTGCGCGTCCTTTTCGGGCGCGTAGGAGCCATCCTTCCCCAGCCACACGGTCTCCGTCCCCATGACGTCGAAGTTGGCGAGGAGCCAGGGGAAGCGGTACGGAAGGCCGTTGCCGAAGAGCGTCTTTCCAATGCCGTGCAGGTCGCGCGCGACCTTTCGCGTAAACGCGAAGACCGCGATGCCCTTCAGGATGCCGGGCTTTTTCGTCCGCGCGTCGAAGGTCAGCGGCTCGGTCTCGTAGGCGAAGGCCTTTCTGTCGAAGTTCAGCTCCGGCGTCGTGTATCCCTCGGTGGAGTCGATGTATTCGCCCGCAAGGCGGCTCAGCGGCCCATGGCGACGGGCGAAGGCCGCGTCGCTCCAGTTCACGGTTGCGCCCGTAGGCGCGCCGGGCTGGGCGGGATTGGGGTTGAGCGTCCAGCAGGCGCCGTCGCACCAGGGGAGTTTGTAGAACCCCACGGCGAACTTCCCGTCGGCCTTCCGCATGCCCGAGGCAAACAGGGCGCGCGCCTTCTCGTGGCAGCTTTGGCCGGCGCATTCGTCGGACGCGTACTTCCGGGCGAGCGCGACGGCGTTGTCGTAGGTGCGCGGCATGTCGGGCGGCATTCCCATCCACCAGGTGAAGGGTTCGGTGTAGTTGTAGGCGGCGTAGCCGTTGTCGTTGTCGAAGTCGCTGCCCGCGCCGTGAATCTCGTGGAAGCGGAAGCCGAAGTCGCCATGGCGCTCGATGCCTTCGATCGGCGTGAAGGGCATCCAGATGCCCTGGGAAGTGCACCGAACGGCGAATGCATGCGGGTAGAGACGGGTGAAGGTCTCGAAGGCGCTGCGGAAGCCCCATTCCGGATCGGAGTCGAAGACGACGAAGCGAAGCCGCGCCGAAGAGACGAAGTTGGCCGTCTCCTCGACAAGGGCGACATCGTAGCGCAGGAAGAGCGTTCCACGCGCGCCATCGAATCCCGTGCGGAACTGCGCCGGCGCGTCTGGGTCAATCGCCATCGACTTCGCAAAGGCCGCGCCGCCGGGGCCGATGCCGGAGACCGTGCCAAGCGGATAGACGCCGATGGCGCCGCTGCCGCACGACGCCTTCCCGACGTTTTCATAGACGCGCCGGCCGACGATTCGACGCGACCGCCGGATGTCGTCGTGCCAGACGAGCGCGTCTCCCCGCACCGGGAGCGAGACGGCAAGCGAGACGGCGCGGTCGCCGCCGGCGGTGTCATGGAGAAGGCAGTCGTAGCGCGTGCCGAGCGGATCCCGAAAGGCAAGCACCTCGAGCCGGAGGCCAAGTGCTGCGCAGGCCAAGGTTCCCCGCGTCGCCTCGTCGGAGGCCGCCGGAACGGCGGTGAAATCTTTCCAGGAAGCAGGGTCCGCGGCCATGTCGCAGGCGGTAAAAATCAAGTCCGTTTTCATGGGAAAGATTCTAGCATACCGGCAATCGAAACGACAATTTCTGAAAGGCGCAAAAATTTTTCTTGCCAAATCCGCTGAAAAAGGGTAGTCTTTATTTGTGCCTTTATTGGGAAGCGCGGCAGGTGCGGCGCATTCCGGGCCGAAAAGTTCAACAAGAGGTGAAGACATCATGGGTAAAGTCTTGCGTGTGCTGGTCGTCTTGATTGCGTTGCTCGCCATCGCGTCAACCATCTTTGCGTACAAGAATTTTTCCAAGCGCGAAGCCCTGGCGGGACGCGCCCACGCATTGGAAGAGGCGGTCATTCGCCTCGCCTCGACCTTCGAGGCCGTCGAACTTCCCGACGTCCCCGCGCCTTCCTATCCGGCGCGCGACACCTCGCCCGTCACGAGCCGCGAAGTCGAGAACCCCGAGCGCTCCGCCTTCTGGGACAGCTACAACGCCAAGCTCGAGGCCTCGGGCGTCACGCCGTCCTTCCTGAACTACGGCACGACCGCCATGCGCCTCCAGCTGCGCCAATACTACAAGGTCGGCCCGGACGGCAAGTATGAGCTCGACCCGCTCACCCACCAGTCATCAACCGAGGGCGAAGGCACGATGTCTGAACTTCTCACCCGCGCCGTCGACCGCGCCAAGGGACAGTACAGCAACCTCACCGAGACGCGCTCCGAACTGACCCGCACGCGCACCGAACTCGTCGACACGATCGAGGAACTCAACAAGCAGAAGCAGGAAGGGCGCGCCGACAAGCGCGACATCGAGAACCTCAACGCGGAGGTCTCGCGCCTGACGACCTCGCTCCGTCAGAAGGAGCAGGAACTTGACTCGACGAAGGAGGAGTTGCAGGAGACCAAGGAGCAGGTCACCGAGCTCAACGACCAGGTCGACAACCTCAAGGAAGAGAACGACACCCTGAACGACAAGGTCACCGAACTCAACCAGATCATCGCCGAGCTCAAGGGCAAGAACACCGCGATCATCGACTCGACCGCCGCCACGAATGCGGACGGCGTCCTCACGCCGGGCGACAAGGGCAAGATCGTCGGTTGCAGCGACGAGTGGAAGTATGCCATCGTCGAGTTCTCGCCCGAGTTCATGAGCGAGCTGATCGGCGCCGCGCGCGACAAGCCCCTCCCGCAGGAGGAGGTCATGGTCAGGCGCAGCGGCGTCGAGAACCTCGACGAGGCCTTCGTGACGCGTCTGAAGCTCCGCCAGGCGATCCGCGACAAGAACATCGTCATCGCCGACATCCTCTCCGACTGGCAGCAGAAGCCGGTCAAGGTCGGCGACATCGTCTTCTACTAGGACGCCGCCATGCGCACCGACCGCGTTCATTCCGCAAAAAGGAACCGCAGCCTCCTGGCTGCGGTTCTTTCCGTCTGCGCGCTGCTCACGCTGGTCTTTTCCGGCTGCGTGGCCAACGACGTGAACGACATGCCGTGGGCCGCACCGAGCCCGAACGACGGCGCGATACGGCTTCCGGGCAACTTCAACCACCAATAGGCTGATGGCCGGCACCTCCCTTTCCCGCGCGGCATCCGCACTCCGCCGCCTGCGCGGCGGGATGGGCGACCTGTGGTGGTACACCCTGCTCATGTTCCTCGTCCAGCGCATGGGCGAGGCCATCAATCTCTTCATCGGCATTTTCCTCGTCCCGAAGTTCCTCCCCGCCTCCGAACTTGGCGCGGTGACTCCCCTTCTCTCGGTCGCCTCCTTCGTCGGCTTTCCCATTGCCATCGCGCTGCTTCCCGTCGGAAAGTTCCTGAACGTCTTCGCCGCGCGGAAGGAATACGGCAAGGTCAAGGCGCTGCTTTCAGACGCGATTGCCCTCTCCCTCCTCTTCGCCGTCGGCGTCGCCATCTGGCTCTTCTCCTCCGGCGACGGGATCCTCGAGCGCATGCACGTCACCGACCGGCGCATCTTCATCCCCATCGCCGCCGCGGCCGTCCTGACATGCATCACGCCGATCCTCGACTCGGCGCAGCGCGCGCTGAAGTGCTTCAAGGGGATGGTCGTTTCCGGCATCGCCGCGCCCTACGTCCGCCTTGCGGCCATGCTTCTCCTCCTCGCGCCGTTCGGCGCCTTCGGCTACCTTTCCGCGCAGGTTCTCACGACGCTCTCCGGCGCCCTGATAGGCTGCGTCGTTCTGTGGCTGGTCTTCCGGCGGCTGGGGCCGCGCCAGTCCTACGCCGCGAACCTGCGCGAAATGGCCGTCTACGCGGCGCCCCTCCTCGCGCTGACCCTCGCCTCCCGCATCCAGGCGCCGATCGAGGCCTTCGTCATCCGCCACCGCCTTCCCGACGAGGTGACGGCCGGCTACTACTTCTCGACGATCTTCGGTTCGATTCCCGGCTACATGACGAGCGCGCTGACCGTCGTCCTCTACCCGATCATCTCGGAGAAATTCGAGAAGGGCGAATCGACGGACGCACTCTTCCGGCAGTCGATGCTCTTCACTTTCGTTGTCGGCGCGCTGGCGCTCGCGGCGGTGGCGGCGGCCGCCCCCTTCATCTTCAGCCTGCCCGGCCCCTGGCGAGACTATCCGGGCTATTCCCGCTATGTCTGGCAGGTCGGACTCCTCGCCCTCCTCCGCAGCGTCCAGGCGACCTTCACGACGCACGAGAGCGCCTGCCGCCGCTTCCGCTACGTCTGGTATCTCGTCCCGCTCTACCTCCTTGAAGCCGGCGTGCTCTACGCCCTACCCGCCTGGAGCCTCTTCCGGGGCTTCGTGCCACCCGTCATCTGGCGGGCCGTGGACGCCGTCTGGGCGCCGTCCCTCCAGGCCTTCCTTTCCCTGACGATCTTCTTCCACGCAACATTCACGCTCGCCATGCTCATCGACGCCGCCACCGGGCAGCGGCGCCGCGAGCGGGCGGCAACCCCAGGAGCCAACCCATGAACGCACCCACCGACATCCACGGAATCCAGGTCGCGGCCGCCATCCGCAAGGCCGGCCTTCCCGTTTCGCGCCTTCTCGCGCTTGGCACCCTTGCCGGCGCCTGCATCGCCTTCGGCGCCAGCACCGGCAACATGGCAGCCCACGGCATCGCCGACTACGGCATCGCCCGCCTCGTCGCCGGCCTCGTCTTCCCCGTCGGCCTCATCCTGATCGTCCTTGTCGGCGCGGAGCTCTTCACGGGCAACTGCCTGATGGAGATGGCGTGGGCCGAACGCAAGATCACCACCGGCGGCCTTCTCCGCAACCTCGCCATCGTCTGGCTCGCGAACCTCGCCGGCTCCGTCGTCGTCGCCGCCCTGGCCTGGAAGAGCGGACAGTGGGGCGCCGCCGGCCACGCCCTCGGCGCCTATACGATCAAGGTCGCCGCCGGCAAGGCGGCCCTCAGGCCCGCCGCCGCCATCTGTTCGGGCATCCTCTGCAACATCCTCGTCTGCCTCGCCATCCTTGCCGCCGCCTCCGCCAAGAACGCCATTGGAAAGGTCTTCGCCGTCTGGTTCCCCATCATGGCCTTCGTCGCCTGCGGCTTCGAGCACTCCATTGCCAACATGTACTACCTGCCCGCCGGCCTCATGGCCCTTGCGGACGAGGCCTGCGCGGCCAAGGCCGCCGCGCTGGGGATCAACACCGACGTCCTGACCCTCGCCCACGCCGCCCGCAACCTCCTCTTCGTCACCATCGGCAACGTCGTCGGCGGCATGCTCTTCGTCGGAGCGCTCTGGGGCCGCGCGACAAGATAGGCGCGGTTCCGTCTGATTCATCCCCTAAAATAGGGGATTATCCTGCGATTGGCAACCTGTTGCAATGTCGCCGCGTTTCGTCTATAATAATTCCATGAAAACGCTTGCCATGTTTGCGGGCCAGGGTGCCCAATACGCCGGAATGGGTCGGGACCTCGCCGCCGACCCCGATGTCGCCGCGCTCTTCGCAACGGCGAATCGCGTCCTTGGCTTCGACCTGACGGCGCTCTGCTTCGACGGGCCGATCGAGGAGCTGACCAGGTCGGATCGCTGCCAGCCGGCCATTTTCCTCGTGAGCGCCGCCTGCTACACACTCTTCGCCAAGCGCCATCCGGATTTTTCCTTCGACGCCTTCGCCGGTCTCTCCCTCGGCGAGTGGACCGCGCTCTGGGCGGCGGGCGTCCTCGACTTCGAGAGCGCCCTCCGAGTCCTCGAAGCTCGTGGCCGTTTCATGCAGGAGGCCTGCGAGAAGACGCCCTCCGGCATGGCCAGCATTCTCTTGCTCCCCCTCGAGACCGTCGAGAAGATCGCCGCCGACTGCGGCGCCTACGTCTCCAACATCAACTCCCAGGCGCAGATCAACGTCGCCGGCGACACGGACGCCCTGGCGAAGTGCGCCGAGCAGGCGCAGGCGGCCGGCGGCAAGGCGGTCGCCCTCAACGTCGCCGGAGCCTTCCACTCCCCCTTCATGCAGCCGGCGCGCGAGAAACTCGCCGCCGTCCTGGAGGCCATCCCCTTCTCCGCGCCCAAGGCGCCGGTCCTCTCCAACGCAACCGGCGCGCCACACGCCGACGACCCGGCCCGAATCAAGGCCGCCATGCTCGACCAGATCACCGGCACCGTCCGCTGGCTCGACTGCATCGTCGGCTCCGGGGCGCAGCGCTTCATCGAGTTCGGCCCCGGAAAGGTCCTGTCGGGCCTTGCCCGCCGCATCGACCGGGCAAACACCGTGGCGAACGTCCAGGACCTGCCTTCCCTGGACGCCCTTCAGCTTTCTTAACCACACAGGAGGAACCATGTTCGATTTGAGCGGACAATTCGCAATCGTCACCGGCGGCGGCGCCGGCATCGGCAAGGCCATCGCCCTTGAACTCGCCCGGTGCGGAGCCGACGTCGCCATCTGCGGCCGCCGTCCCGAGCCCCTGGCCGAGACCGCCGCCGAAATCGAGGCCCTCGGGCGCCGCGTCTTCACCGGCCAGGTGGATGTCGCCGACTCGGCCTCCGTCGTCTCCTTCGTCGCGAACGCCATCAAGGAATTCGGCAAGATCGACATCCTCGTAAACAACGCCGGCGTGACAAAGGACAACCTCCTCATGCGGATGACCGAGGAGGAGTGGGACGCCGTCCTCGACACCAACCTCAAGGGCGCCTTCCTCTTTTCCAAGGCGCTGGCGCGCCCGATGATGAAGCAGCGCGGCGGCGCCATCGTCAACATCGCCTCGGTCGTGGCGCAGATCGGCAACGCGGGCCAGTGCAACTACTCCGCCTCGAAGGCCGGCCTGATCGCCATGACGAAGTCGATGGCCAAGGAACTCGCCTCGCGCGGCATCCGCGTCAACGCCGTCGCACCGGGCTTCATCACCTCCCGGATGACCGACGCAATCCCCGACGACCTCAAGGTGAAAATGCTCGAGCACATCCCCGCCGCGCGCTTCGGAAACCCCGAGGACGTGGCCAAGGCGGTGGCCTTCCTCTGCTCGTCCGACGCCTCCTACATTACCGGGCAAACCCTCGCCGTGAACGGCGGGCTTGCAATGTAACTGGATTTCGTGTATAATAGTTGTCACAAAAAAGGAGAAGCCACGATGGCAACCAAACTTGAAGAACGCGTAACAGCAATTATCGTCGATAGCCTGGGCGTCAACGCCGACCAGGTCACCCCCGAAGCGTCGTTCGTGAACGACCTGGGCGCCGACTCGCTCGACAACATCGAGCTGATCATGGCTTTCGAAGAGGAGTTCGGGGCGGAAATCCCCGATGAGGACGCCGAGAAGCTCACCACCGTGGGCGCCGTTCTCGACTACCTCAAGAGCAAGGGCCTCGACAACGAGTAGCCTCTTGGCTTCAACCAAAAAAACGGGCAGATGCATGCGTCTGCCCGTTTTTTTGTCGTATCTTGCCGCCTCTACTTCGAGAATTTCCGCCGGAGATACTGCGCACGGAGGCGGGCGACTTCGTGGCGGATGTCCCGCCAGCCCGGAACGGCCTCCTCGGCGACCTTGAGGACGTCCTCGTCAGCCATGTCGGCCGTGACGAGCGGGAGGTAGGCGTCTAGCCGTTCAAGGAGCGGGGCGACGCACTGGTCGTAGAAGTCGCCGTCGCCGAGAACGGGGTCGCGCCAACGGTCGACAGGCCCCATGGAGTAGGCGGCCTTGGCGCCCATGTAGATTCTGCGGGCGTCGAAGACCACGCCCTTCAGGATCTCGATTCGGGCCCTGGGCGGCAGGTCGAAGACAAGGCGGCCCCACTGCGAACGCCCGTGGGCGGACTCCACGCCGTTCCACGCCGCCTGGTCGGCGCGACCCCAGTGGAGGTTCTCGAACTCCCAGACGGAGCCGTTTTCGGGGATGAGCGTTGAAAAGGCGTTCCACGAGAGACGGATGTAGGAAATCGTCGAGTGGTCGGTGAAGGCGGTTTCGGACTTGCAGAGCGACTGGTCGTCGCTCCCGATGCGCCGGTGGCCCGCCGTGCTGAAGGTGGTGTTCCAGACGCTCACGGTCGCCTTGGGAGCAATGTCCATGAGGAGGCAGTAGTAGGGCTGGTTCTCGCCCGCCGCCACGTAGGCCTCGAAGGAGCCCGCGCCGCAGAGACCCGCCGCCACGTCGGGCGCCCGGTCGTCGGGCACCTCGAAGCGGAAGTGGAGGCCAACGGCATCGCAGGCGATCTGGATCGTCGGCACCAGGGCGCCCTCCTTCGGCTTCTCCGATCCAACCCCCTCCCCCCGGCTGCCAGTGGCGACGTCTGTCTCGAGGAGGATCTTCGCGCTTCCGGCATACTGCCGGTCCATCGCCTGGACTTCGGGCACGGGCTTGAGGCTCTCCCAGCCCTCCGGCCCCGTGATGGGCCGGTCGCTGTAGTGGACGACGTAGTCTCGCTTCGGATAGGGCACGAAGAGGGTCTTCCGGAAGTCCGCGAGTGCGCGGGCAAGTGGTTCGTTCGCGCCGATGACGGCGGCCGCCCCCACGCGGTCGAGGCGCGAGACGCGCGTCTTCATCGGCAGGTCGCCCGCGAACTTCGCGTCTGCGGCGCGGATGGCCGCGAGAAGCGACGCCCTGTCGCCCGTGAGCGGCAGGAGCGCGGCCATGACGTTGAGCTGGTAGAGATTCGCCGAGTCGGACGTGACGCCTTTCTCCAGGGCGTCGCGGCAGATCGCCGCGGCGGCCGCGAAGTCGTGGAGGCCGCAGTGGGCCATCGCAACATACTGCGCGGTCTGGAAGGAGCAGACGCGCCCGGCGGCCGCAAGGACGCGTTCGAGAAGGCCGTGGAGGCGGATGACGTCGGCATAGTTGCCCCGGTAGGCGGAGGAGTCTTTCTTTGCCTCCCAGATTCGGCGCTCCAGCGCCTTGACGACCGCGTTGGTGTTGGCCGGCGTGTCGCCGAGGGCGAACGGCAGGTAGCGCTCCGCAAGCACGGCGTCGGTGAGCAGCCTCTCCCAGGCCGCAAAGCGCTGTGGGCGCGGGGCGGAGGCGTCGGCGAGGACTTCACGGAAGAGTCCGAGGGCCTTTTCGCCTTCGTCGAGGTGGTCCTCGCAGATTCGCGCGGCCTCCACCCTGTCGCCGCGCTCCAGGCAGTAGTCGCGCGCGTCGGCGTAGCGGAAGAACTTCCGGTAGACGCCAACGACAAGCGCATCGACCCGCCGCTGCATGTCGGGCGAGCTGTTGTAGGCGAGGCAGCGCTTGAACGCCTCGACGGCGGCGTCGGCGTTGTCCTCCAGGACGTAGGTTTCGCCAATCGCCTTGACGATCGTCTCGTAGTTGGCGGGGAGGTTGCCGGGGAACGCGAGGCAGGTCTCCAGAAGGGCGCGCGCGCCGGCGGCGTTACCCGCCTTTCGGGCGCGTTCGGCGAGATGCTTCGCGGCGTCGATGCGCACCGATACGGAGGCATTGGTGGAGGCGAAGAGCGCCTCGTAGGAAGGTTCCGGGCTGGCGGATCCGTCGGCGACGGTGGCGTCCGGCGCGGCCGCCCCCGCCATCAAGGCGAGGGGAAGAAGGGCGAATAGAAGGAAGGGTTTCATGGGGTGATGGTCGGGATGGTCGGGATGGTCTAGATAGTCTAGATGGTCTAGATAGTCCGGATGGGTGGGATGGGTGGGAAGGTCTAGATGGGTGGGATGGGGTTACTTCTCACCGAGAAGTTCGCGGATGCGGAGGATGTGGTTCGCCATCTCCATGCGGCACATGTCGAGGCTCTCTTCGTCGCGCTTGAAGCCGGCGAGGTACTGGAGGGCGATCTTGCCCGCGTAGCGGGTCTGGAGATCCTCCGATTCGGCGGCGCGACGGCCGAGGGTCGCCATCAGCGTGGCGTAGCGGACGTCGTCGATGGCCTCGCGGAAGCCCTCCCACTGGAGCGTGTCGATGACGCCGTCGCCGCTCCCGTAGGCGAAGACCATCGGCTTGTAGGGCGACGAGTCGTCGTTGTACGGGCCGTAGTGGTGGGCGTAGTTGCAGGTGCAGTTCCAGCCCGAGAGATAGGCGCCCAGGCCGTAGAGGCGGCGGTTGTAGGCGGGGTTCTCGGCGCCGACGTGCTGCTGCGCGCCCATGCTGATGTAGGAGTAGCCAACCTTGATCCATGGCAGGACGTAGCGGTCGTCCTCGGGATTGCGCGAGACGCCGTGCCAGTCCATGAAGTAGGCCCCTTTCTCGAAGATCTTCTGGCCGTTGCCGATGATGAACTTCAGGCCGTACTTCTGGAAGGGCTCGTGGATGGCGCGGTTCGACTCGAAGCGCTTCGAGGTGGGTTCGTCGTCGTAGCCAATGTAGACGTTGCGGTGGCCGAAGAAACGGTCGAAGTAGGCGGCGTAGCGCCGGGCGGCGGCCTCGCGCACGTCAAGGGGGTCCTCCTTGCGGACCTGCATGCCCTCGGTGAAGCAGATGATCGTGTCGGTGCGCATGCCGGCCTCCGCCATCGTCCGAAGGGTGAAGATCGAGTCGCTGGTGCCGTTGGCGCGCATCCAGTGCAGAACCTGGTTGTGCTCGCGGAAGTCGCGCAGGGTGGCGGCAAACTGGCGGCGCGCCAATGCCAGGTCGCCGCCGTTCCGGTTCAGCGCGTCGCCGACGCTGCAGTAGGTGTAGGCGCTGACGAGGTAGTCGCGGTCGGGCTGGAGATAGGCCTTTGGCTGCGGGAGTTCAAAGGGAAGGACGGTCAGCTCCACGGGGATCTCGCCAAGCTGCCTGCCGTCCTTGTCCGCAAGCCGGACCGCGCCCCGGTAGGTTCCCGCCGGCGTATCGGCCGCGACGTGCGCCGTCAGGAAGAGGCAGCGGAAACGCCCTTCCTCGAGACGGACGGGCTGGAGGGTCTTCGCATCGCAGAAGCCAGGCTGCATCGAGAGGAAGGCGTCGATGCCGAAGATCCAGTCAAAGAAGCGCCTGTCGAACTGCCGAGGCGGGTTGATCCACTGCTCCGTCACCTTGCCATCGGGCCCCTTGACACGCGCGTAGTTCGAGAGCGTGGCAGCGTCGACGCGGACGAGATCCTCGTCATGGAGAAGGAGTTCGGGGCAGAGCTTGAAGCCGACGTCGCCGAAGTAGCTGTACCACCCGTTGCCGTTCTGGCACCAGACCTTGACGACCTTCATGTCGAGCCGGTTCGCCGGGAAGGTCCGCCCCGTCGCCGTCTTGAAGGGCGTGAGCGAAAAGGCGACCTTTCCCAAGTCGGCGAGGGGGTAGACGAGGAAGGCGCCGGGCTCGAACTCGTCCCTGGCCGCGACAATGCGAACCGTTTCAGACGCCTCGCCGTCGAAGGGATAGACATCCTCGAGGCGCGGGACGTCGCTCATCGGCGGCACGGCGTAGTGCACGAAGGGCGCCGTCGGAACGGCGTTGGAAACATCCTGGTACACGCGCGCGGCGAGAATGGCCGCCCCGCGGTCCTTCGCGGCGTTCCCGTGGGCGCGCAGCAGATGGTCGCGCATCGGGCCGGCGGGAAGTCCGGCCTTCACCTGCGCCGCGAGGGTGGCCAGCTCCCTCTCCTGCCGGGCGGCGGAAAGACATTCAACCTGCGCCAGGCCCGCCACGGGGGAAAGGACGAGGGCCAGCCCGGCGAAAAGCGACATGCGTCTGGAAACTACCATTCGTTCTCCTTGAAAACAGGGAAGCAAGCCGGTGCCGCGACATCGGGCGGCCCGCTTGCGCTTCACGAATATTATCGCATTTTTCCATAAACCCGTCAAAGGCGCGGCGACGCGGCGGCCGCCTTTTGACAAACGCCCCGATTTTTGGTTAAATAATGGGCTGGTGCTAACATCCGCCCAGCCTCCGGCCGGGCGATCTTCCAACCTCTCAACAAGGAGACATCAACAATGAAGAACACGGTGACCCTGGCGCTTGCCGCCATCCTGACGGCGCATGTGGCGCTTTCGCAGTCCTTCCAACCCCAGGTCGTTCCCGCATCCTCCAAGGTCGCTGCGAAGATCGACTTCGACAAGACGCGCTCGCTCCCCACGTGCAACGCCCTTGCCACCTGGCTCTTTGCCAACGTGGACTTCATGCGCCAGGAGGGCGCCATCCTGAGCAAGAGCATGGGCATCACCATCCCCGACGACCTCTCAGCCCTGGTCGTCTTCTCCGACGGCTTCGCACCCACCGCCAACAACACCGTCTCCGTCAAGAACTCCTCCTCCTACGTCAGGGGCAAGTTCGACGAGGCCCGCATCGACAAGGCCATTCGCGCAGCCCCCGGCTTCAAGTCCGCCAAGGCCGGCTCGCGCGAGGCGGTGACGGCGACTTTCTCGCGCGGCGCCTGGTTCGCCTTCCCGGAGAAGTCGACGATGCTCGTCTCCTCGGGCAGCGAAGCGGCCAAGGCGGCCCTCGGCGTCTACGACAAGACGGCGCCCTCCATTTCACCCACATCCCCCATCGCCGCGGAACTCGTTTCGCAGGCCCCGCTGGCCGCGGTCGCCATCGGCGGCGACGGCAGCAGCAACCTCAAGATCCTCACGCACGGCGTCATCCCCGCCGACGCCGACCTGATTGTCGCCCGCGTGACCGAGGACGCCTCCGGCACGGCGACGGCCAAGGTTGAAATGACCTTCCCCTCCGCCGAGACGGCCGACAAGATCTACAAGACGATCAACGGCCTCAAGCTCCTCGCGGCCTTCAACGCCAACGGGGTCGAGGGGCTCGTGCAGGAGTTCATGGCGGCGAACGTGGCCGTCGACGGCAACAAGGTGACCTTCCAGATGAACGTCACCGCCGCCGATCTGGCAAAGCTGAAGAAGTGATGAGCGAATCCGTCCTGGAAATAGCCGACCTCTGCCAGTCCTACGGACGTCACCAGGTCCTGAAAAACCTTTCGCTTTCGCTCAAGAGGGGCGAAATCCTCGGCGTAATCGGCGAGAACGGCGCCGGCAAGTCCACGCTTGTCAAGTGCATCCTCGGCATGCTGACGCCGTCATCGGGCACGATTGCCCTGCACTGCTCGGCGGCCGCGATCCACCAGGAGCTGAACCTCGCCGGCGACCTCCCCGTCTGCGGCAACTTCTTCCTCGGACGCGAGATCGTCGGGCCGTTCGGGCTCCTCGACCGGGCGACCATGGCGAAGCGCACGGCCGAAGGCCTGGCCCGGCTGGGCGCCGACGTCGATCCGCTGGCCGAGACTTCGACCCTCTCCGTCTCCGAGAAGCAGATGCTTGAAATCGCGCGCGCGGTGGACATCGACGCGGGATTGCTCATCCTCGACGAGCCAAGCGCCCTTCTGGACGAGGACGAGACCCAGCGCCTCTTTGCCGTCATGCGCAAGCTGAAGGCCGGCGGCACGGCGATGATCTACATCTCGCACAAGCTGGCCGAGATTCCGCAGATCTGCGACCGCGTCGCGGTACTGCGCGACGGCGCCCTGGCGGGGGCGGGATCCGCAACCGACATTTCCCCGCGCGAGATGGCCGAGATGATGGTGGGGCGCTCGCTCGACAACATCTACCCGGAGAAGAACGTCCCCGCCGAAACCGTCGCGCTCGCCTTCGAGTCGCCGTTGACCGGCGCCTTCGCCATTCGCGAGGGCGAGATCCTCGGCGTGGCGGGTCTCGCCGGGTCGGGCGGCGAGGAACTGGGCGAAATCCTCGCCGGCTTCAGGCGCGTCCCCGAGGCGACCCTCCGCGTGCGCGGCCGCGAGGTGCCGCTTTCCAGTCCCGGCGACGCGCGGCGCGCCGGCATCGGATTCCTCGCCGCCGACCGCCTCGCGAACGGCATCTGGCGCGACTTCACCGTTGCCGAGAACATCGCCCACGGGGCCCTCGACCGCCTCTCCCGGCTGTCGGTTGTCTCGGGCGAGGCCGTCCGCCGCGAAGCCGGCCGCTACGTCGAGGCCTTCGCGATCAAGTGCCAGGGCACCGGGGACAGGGCCGGTGCCCTCTCCGGCGGCAACCAGCAGAAGGTGTCGATCGCGAAGTCCCTCGCCGACAGGCCTTCCGCCGTCGTCCTCAACGAGCCCACGCAGGGCGTCGACGTCGGCGCGCGGCAGGAGATCTACGCGAGCATCGCCCGTCTCGCCGCCAGCGGCCTGGCCATCCTGCTGGTCTCCTCCGACCTGGTCGAGCTGATCGGCCTCTGCCACCGCATCATCGTCATGCGCGAAGGGCGGATTGCCGGCGAGGTCTCCGGCGACGCGCTCGACGAGAAGGCGATTATCCGCCTCGCGACGGGAACGAGCTAGCCCGGGAGACGCGGAAATGGCAGTTCCCATGGCTAGTCTTCAGGGCGCGAACGGCGAGGCCGTCCAGCAAATCGCCTCCCTGGTCGCCGGGGCCGGCGGCCGCGCCTACCTTGTCGGCGGCGCCGTCCGCGACCTCGTGACCGGCTCCGTGCCCAAGGATCTCGACCTCGAGGTCTTCGGCATTCCGCCCGACAGTCTCGTCGCGCTTGTCTCGAAGGAGTTTCCCCTCGACCTCGTCGGCGCCTCCTTCGGCGTCCTGAAGGTCAAGGGCCACGACATCGACATCTCCCTGCCCCGCCGCGAATCGAAAAGCGGCCGCGGCCACAAGGGCTTCGAGATCTTCTCCGACCCGACGCTCTCGGTCGAGGAGGCCGCCTCCCGCCGCGACTTCACGATCAACGCCATCTACCTCGACGCCATCACCGGCGAGACGCGCGACCCCTTCGGCGGCCAGGCCGACCTCGCCTCGAAGACCCTCCGCCATGTCTCGGAGAAGTTTTCCGAGGATCCCCTGCGCGTCCTGCGCGGCATGCAGTTCGTCGCCCGCTTCGGCCTCGACCCCGCGCCGGAGACGGTCGCCCTCTGCCGCACCATCTCGCCGGAGGGCCTTCCGCCCGAGCGGCAGTTCGAGGAATGGACGAAGCTGCTCGTCAAGGGCGTCGCGATCTCCCGCGGCCTCGACTTCCTGCGCCGCACGGGCTGGGTCGGACTCTACCCGGAACTCGCGGCGCTGATCGGCTGCGAGCAGGACAGCCACTGGCACCCCGAAGGCGATGTCTGGAACCACACCCTGGCGGCGCTGGACGCCTTCGCGCGCCACCGGACGGGCGACCGCTACGAGGATCTCGTCGTCGGGCTGGCGGTTCTTTGCCATGACTTCGGCAAACCCGCCACGACCCGCTTCCAGAACGGCCACCTCCGCGCCCTCGGCCACGACGCCGCCGGCGAGGAACCCACGCGTGCCTTTCTGGCGCGGCTCACCAACGAGGCGCGAATCGCCAAGGATGTCGTCCCGCTTGTCCTCTGCCACATGCGCCCCTTCGCGCTCTGGAAGGCCCACGCCGGCGACTCGGCCGTCCGCAAGCTCGCCGCAAAGGTGGGGAGGATCGACCGGCTGCTGCGCGTCGCCCACGCCGACGACGAGGGGCGTCCCCCCTTCCCCCCTGGCGGCTCCTCGAACGGCGCGGATCTCGCCTGGCTGGAAGAAGCCGCCGAACGGCTCCGCCTCGCCGACTCCGCCCCGAAGCCGATCCTGCTGGGCCGCCACCTCCTCGCGCTCGGCTACGCCCCCTCCCCTCTCTTCCACGACTGGCTCGACGCCGCTTTCGCGGCGCAACTCGACGGCAAGTTCGCCGACCTCGCGGGCGCCCTCGCCTACTTCAACGCCCATATCGCCCCTTCGCGAAAGGCCCTGCCATGAGACTGACACCTAGACTCCCCTTCGCCCTTGCCGCCGCGGCCCTGCTTCTCTCCGGATGTGCCCTTTTCCAGGAAAAGCCGGTCACGGAGGTCAACGACTCGCAGCTCAACTGGATGACGGTGCGGTACCACCCCGCCGACCCCGATCGCAAGCCCTGCTACATCAACATCCTCGGCGTCGGCTCCATTGAGTTCAGGCAGGGGCGCTCCCCGCTCGTCTTCGACTCGTTTTCGCAGGATGTCGACAACCCGCTATGGGGCGACATCGACTCCGAGAAGCTCGGCATGACGCCCGACCAGGCCCGCTGGATTCTCCAGCTCTTCGTCGATGCCGGGCTCACCACCGAGAGCAAGCGCATGAAGCGCCTCGGTTCGTCCGAGAAGGGGAAGGCGGAAGCGGGCATCGCCCTATTCTCGGCCAAGCTCAACAACGAGGAGTATCGCACCGCGACGAACAGCCCCAAGTTGATCGACACGCTTGAAACCGTCATCAAGGTCATCACCGAAAACAGGGGGTTCCACTAATGGCTTCGCACAACGACACCCTCCGCCGCGTCTCGGCTTTCCTTTCCGCCCTCCTCCTCGCGGCGGCTCCCGCCGGCGCCGCCGCCGTCGACGCATCGGCCGGCGGCGGGCCGGCCACCGCCCCGACGTCTTCGGCCATGCGCCAGATCGCCGTCGCGCGGCTTTCGTCCATTTCCGACTACACAAGCGCGATCGACGCCGGGCTGAAGGGCATCGTGCCGGAGGCCTTCTGCGACGATGCCATCGCCGCGCTCTCCTGGCTCGTTCCCCTGCCCTCGCGCTCCTGCGTCGACGTCTCGCGGCCGATCGTCATCTGCCTGCTGACCTCCGTGCATGAACTCGAAATGCCAGAACGCGTCGTCATCCTGCCGCTCTCCCCCTACGGCGGTGAGTTCTCCCTGCGCGAATCGCTTGCCGCGACCTACGGCGACATCTCCGGGTCGTCCGTTCTCTACTGCTCGAAGCCCACGGTGACGAACGCCCCTCCGGAACTCTGCATGCTCATCAAAGACGGTTCCGCCGTCGTGGCTGAAAGCCGCGAGGGGCTGCGATGGATCGTCCGGAAATTCCGCGACGGCGACCTGCCCTCGGTTCATCCCGTCCGATCCCCCTGCCCCGTCACCGTCTCCTTCGACGGGGCGCTTCTCTCCGATCTCCTCGGGCAAATCCTTCCGGCCGGGGCCACCGCCTCGTCGTCGTATGGCTTCGTCGCGCTTCTGCGCGACCTTCTCGCCAGCCTCCAGTCGCTCGACGTCTCCTTCTCCGCCAACTCGCGTCGGTGGCACGCCGCCGTTCGGCTCAACTTCGCCGAGCAGTCGGTGCCCGTCAAGGCCGTCCCGGAAGTGCGCGGCCGCCTCTGCTCCGAGCTGCCCGGCCATTCCTTCTGCCGGTCGGTGAGCGCCCTGCCCTCCCTGATTGCCTCGTTGCCGATGTCGTTCCGCGAACGCTACGGTGAGTCCTCGCCCTACGCGCCGTACTGCGGCTTCCACATCCTTCCGGGAATTCCCCTCGTTGACAAGGTCCTCTTCCCCTACCTTGCCGGCGAACGGGCCGCCTGCTACATCGTTTCGTCGCGCACCCGCACGGCCGGCAAGGTCGAGGTCTTCCACCTCACCGACCCCGCCGCCGTCGCCGACATCGTCGCCAGGACCGTCTCAGGCGCCGCCGCGATCCCCGGCGCGAAGATCAAGCCCCACGCGGTGCGCTTCTCGCACGGGACGATGGTCGTCGGCTACACGACGACCCTCAACACGAAAGGCGCGATCGACCGCGGCGAGGTCGACGCCGTCGCGATCTCCGCCGCGACCGGCCTCAACAACATCGAGACCGCCGTCGTCGGCGACCTCCTCGTCGTGGCCTACGGCAAGCTCGGCGTCATCGACACCTGGTTTGCCGGACGGCACGCCGCCCACAGCTCCGCCAACCTTTCGGAGATCATCGGCTCGTCGCAACCTCCGCCGGAAGGCGAGACGTCGCTGGGCGGCGGCGAGATGAACATCTCCGCCACGCTCAAGTCCGCGTTGGCGGTCTTCCCGGACTTGGAGACGATCGCCGCGCGCCTTCCGCGCTCCGGCGGCAACGTCAACTGGCGCATCACCCGCTGCCCCACGGGCGCCGTCGTCGAGATGGAGGCGACCAGCATGGAGCTGATCGCCCTTCAGCTCATCCGCCAGATCGACACCTCCGACCTCATCAAGACGATGAACAGCGACGCCCTCGACATGGACTGGGACCCCACGCGCTAGCGCATCCCGCTTGTCGCCAACGCTGAAATGCCGGGCGGGACAAGCATAAATCCGCGGAGCGAAAGCACACCCGTGGCATTTTCACGACAGGCGCAACGGCCGTGGCTCATTTCAGCTGCGGATGCTCGTTTCGGTGGATGAAGCCGACCTCCTTGATGTCGGCGGCGATTGCGGGGTCGAGGTCGCCGCGCGGCGGGTAGATCTGCGTCCATCCGCGCCGGTTGAAGTCGTATTTCTCCTCCATGCCGTGGTGGTAGCCGTGGAAGGTCGGCAGCGGCGGCACGCCCGCCTCCATTTTCGCCTTGAGTTCGTCGAGATGGCGCTCGTAGACGCCGCGTGGCGTCTCCCCGTGCGCCACGCAGACCGCCGCCGCAAGACCCACGACCTCGCCGAGCATCCCCAGCGTCCGCTGGACGCGCACCGCCGCGAAGGCGACGTGCGAGCAGGAGATGTCGCGTCCGGCGAGGAAGAGGTTCTCGCAGTCGCGGGCGTAGAGGCAGCGGTAGGGAACCGGGTAGTCGTCGCCGAAGCCCCGGTGGTAGGCGGCGCTGCGGAAGGGTTCGACGAACTTGCGGACGTTCTCCGGGTCGGGGAAGTGCAGGTCGATGTCCCAGGTGATGGACGCCGTGGCGTCCGGGTGGGCGACTTGGTCCTCGAGGTCGTTCTGCGTGAGGACGAAGTCGCCGACGGTGCGGTAGCTCTCGCGCTTGCCGCCGGTCGGGGATATCCACGTGAAGGCGGTCCGGGCGTAGTCGGCCCTATTCGGCGAATGGTTCTTGACCCAGTTCCAGTTGGAGAAGATGGCGAGCAGGCCGTAGTCGCGGATGCGCTCGGTGTCGTCCGCCATGTCGCGCAGGAAGCCTGTCTCCTGCTCCCAGGAACCACGCGTCTGGTAGTAGCCGGTGGCGTCGTCGATGGACAGCGCCCAGTCGGAGATGTCCGGGAACGGCGCAGGGGCGGCGCGTTCTTCCGTGAGCCACTGCACGCTCATGCCCATCACCTGGCGGTCGGCCTCGACCGGGGCGCTGATTTCGCCGAAGCGGTCGCGCGCCTCGCGGCCCTACATGACCTCGCATCCGGCGAGACGCGAGAGGACGGCGTCGCCGGTGGCGTCGCAGAAGAGGGCGGCGCGGACGCGCGTGACGGCTCCCGTGCGCGTGTCGCGGGCGAGGACGGCGGCAATGCGGCGCGGGTTCTGCGGATCCATTTCGACGCCGACGACGCGGCGGCGCAGGAGGAGCGTCGGCGCAACGCCGGGAACGGCTCCGCCGTAGAGCTCGCGCACGTGGAAGGCCGCCTCCTTGCGGGCGTCCTCGTAGTAGCTGCCGGGAAGCGGCCGCCCGTAGCCGAAGAGGGGCTGGATTTCCTCGACGACGCGGCCCAGTGCCGGATAGGGCGCGGTGTGGATGCGCCCGCCCATGCCGACGCGCACCTCGGAGGAGTTGCATCCGCCCAGCACCTCGCGGTCCTGGAGAAGCAGCGTCCTGACGCCCGAACGCGCCGCTGCAAGCGCCGCGCAGACGCCGGCCACGCCGCCGCCTACGACGACGAGGTCGGCGGCGACTTCGCCGGTGACCTCGTCGTCGAATGACAAGTGACGAATGACGAGTGACGAATGACGAGTACTCCCCCCGGCGCTTTGCGCCACCCCCCTCTCTGAGGGGGGCTGTTCAGGCGAACCACAAAGCGCCAGCCACAGCGCCGCGCAGCGGCCGTTGAAGCCGGTGAGGTCATGCAGGGCGATGCGAACGGCGCCGGCGGGCAGGTCGATTTCACCGGCCTTCGCCCAATGCCAGGCGGCATCTCCGGCGCCGAGTTCGGCGGCAAGCGGTGCGCCGTTCACAAGCACCTGGAAGCGGCCTGCCGCGACCGGCTTGCCATCCGCGCCCAGGCGCGGCCAGATGGCGTTCCAGTTGCGTGTATAGGCCCAGACGGCCCAGCGGCCCGGCGCCGGGATTTCGACCTCCGTCGCCGCGTCCGCCACCGGAACGCCCATGCCATGCGCCATCAGGTAGCCGCAGCCGAGCTGCCGCGTCGACTGGGTGTCAAGCGCCCATCCGCCCCGTTCGCGGAACGATTCGCAATTCAAAAGGATTTTGCTCGTTGACGACATAAGTCTCACCTCAAAACAAACAGGGACATTGGCGTGTCTTCGCCTTTCTATTTGCGCCCAAGTAGAAGATCGATGGGGATTATGGCGTCAAACCAGGCGTTCCCCCTTACCACAGGGGCCAATCGCCCCTCGTAAACCAGCGCGGCCCGCATGGACATGTCGCGGCATGGATGTATTCGCGCTATTTTCTTCGCCATCTCTTCCTCGACCTCATCACCGATTTCCCTGCGTCGTTTTATCTCCACTGCAAAAATGCCCTTCCTCGTCTGTACCAGGAGGTCGATTTGGGCGCCCTCACTCGATTTTGATTGTTTTTTCAAATAGGGCGCAGCGGAAAGAATGGGAACTCCGTCAAGGTGGAGGAACGGCATCAGCTCCATTGAGTGATTGACTATAAGGTTTTCAAATTGCAAGCCCAGGGTCGATTCCCAGCCAGGCAGGGAGTCAAGCGATGCAAAAGCGAAGCGCCCGGCTTCAATTTCAGGCAAATGCGGCTCAATGAATCGAAGGAAGAACCTCGTATAGTTGTCTGCGAGACGATAACGTCCTTGCCGTGCACGGTTTCCGGTTTCAGGATTGAGTCCCGAATCTCTTGCGACAAAGCCTGCGAGCTCCAACTCTTCAAGATTCCTTGCGACATGCCCGCCGCGCTCGGTCCCCATGCACTCCGCGATTTCCTGGCTTGTCTTTGCGCCAGCGCCGAGAATGCGGAGGATTTCCCTCTTGCAGGTCGCGCTTTCACCGAAAACATCGTTGAAAATCTGCGTGAAGTCGTGGACGAGCGGGCCTGAAGGCCGAAAACACAGCCGTCTGATGTTTTCACTCGCGGATACGGAAGGATCGATTTCCTCCAAGTACTTCGGAACACCTCCGGTAACGGAAAGGACATCCACTATGTCGCGCGTGGATGTCCGCAATGCCTTCTCACCCCAAAAGCGGACGCAGTCCTTCAATGGGAGTTCCCTTAATACAATATCTCTGGAAATCCTTCCCACAAAACCGGTGTTGTTGAGTATGTTCTCCGCAATCCATGCGGAAACACTCCCGCATAAAACCAGAATAAGATGGGAATGCTTTTTGAAAAGATTGTCCCATGCTATTTTCAAGTCTCCGGGGAAGCCGCGATCATGTTTCCCCATCCATGAAATCTCATCGAGGAGAACCACTGTTTTCCGATTGCCGGAAAGTGCAAGATCCAGAAGGGCGAATGCCTCCCCCCAATCTGCGGCATGAGTCCTCGCCACTTGTGCTTGTACCGAAAGCGAACGGCAGAATTCGTCAAGCTGATCCTGGTTGCTTTGCCCTGGCTCCGGTGCCTTCCCCTCGATTTTAAGGAATCTGCATTTGCTTTGCTTTGCGAAATGTTCCACCAAGGTGCTCTTGCCAATGCGACGGCGCCCCCGGCAAACAACAAGCGACGCTCCTGGCTTGGCCCAAAGTTCGTGCAACTCCGCCAATTCGGCTTCCCTGGCAAGGAAAAACTCGGCATTTCTTCCCATTGCTCACCCCTCGACAAACTAAACATTGGCTTCAATTCTCTCATAAGGCCAAGCGAATGTCAAGCCCCGAAATTTAGAAAAACTATTTTTCGGGGCATTTAAATGTCTGGTTTTCAAGCCCCGAAAATCGAAAAACATCGTTTTCGGGGCTAAGCACGATATCCCCAAACCCTCTGTCCGCCTCTGCGAACGGTCGCACGGCATTGCCCAGCAATCGGCGCGCCACTGATCTGGCTGTGCCTATGCGTCGCCTTTCGCGAGGGCCGCGATGGCGCGCAGGGACTCGACATGCTGGCGGATGGTGAAGGGTTTCTCCGCGCTGGGGGAAGCCTCGCCTTGCAGCTGCTTGAGGCGCGGCGCGGAGCAGAGGAGCGGCATCTCGGCCTTCCAGTCGGTCTTGCCGCGCGGGTCGGTCGGGATCCAGTGGCGGTCCCAGATGCGGTCGTTGGTGTGAAGGTGGCAGGTCACGATATGCGGCAGGAGGCGGCGGAGGTAGTCGCCGGTGTCGCTCCACTCGGCCGGTCCCTCCGGCCAGCCGCTTTCCTTCCACGACTTGCGGCAGCTCTGCTCCGGGACGTCCGGACTGTCGGAGCGCGAGAGCTGCGCGTGGCCGCTGTCCCAGCAGATGCCCAGCCACGGGGAGTCGAACGTCGCGATCGCGTCCAGCAGCATTCCGGCGGTATTGGTGGAATCCCAGATGTTCTCGATGCAGATGACGCAGCGGCAGTCCTCGGCGACCGGAAGCAGCTTCTCCAGCGCGAGCAGCGCGTTGGCATGCAGCCTGGCGCTGTCACGGCAGTATTCGCTCGGGCGCCCCACGTGGATCGTGCACGACTCGACGCCGAACTCCGCGCAGAGCCTCAGGCAGCTGGCGTGCATCGCCACGATGTGGGGCATCAGCTCCGGGACCGGGGAGGAAAGGTCCTTGAGCGGACCGAACGGCGCGTGTCCGTCGCGGAAGCGGACGCCGCTTGACTTCTGCATCCTTTTCCAGCGGAGTATCTCGCCGGGGTCGCCCATCATCTCCGCCATCTGGGAGGGATTGAAGTTGATGCCGTCCGCGCCGGCTTCGGCGAACTGGTTCAGCGCCACTTCATGGAGGCGTCTCTCGCTGTTGTTGAACGGCCAGAAAAAGGTGAGTGGTAATGTGTTCATGGTGGCAGAAAGTGGTTGGTGACGGATGGGATAATTATACCATACGCGCCCTCTCCGCCGTCTCTCGTGGCAATTGTCCACCAATCGGCCATGCATTGCTGGCATTGCTGAACACTGGTGGCAATGGTGGGAATGGAAAATGGTGGACATTCCCTCTTACGCCCGCCGCCTCTGCGGCCATTTCCGCTTCTCCAACTTGACAATCTTGCTCGAATGGTCCATAATACTTGGGAATCGGACCGATAAAAGGAAGCGCCATTTCAACGCCGTCGCCACTCTCCAGGCGATGATCTTCGATGACTGTCCTTCCTGTCGCGCATGAGACAACAAAGGTGTGCAAACATGGACAATGAACGGAATCGGACAGCGGGGCGTCTCTCGCCTCTAACCGCCTGGGCGCTGGCCTTCGGGTGCGCCGTGGGCTGGGGGTCGTTCGTCATGCCGGGCACGACCTTCCTTCCCAAGGCGGGACCGCTCGGCACGGTGCTGGGCGTTCTTCTCGGCGGAGCGTGCATGTGCGTCATCGCCTGGAACTACCATGCCATGATCAACCGCAGCCCCGGCCCCGGCGGCGCCTACGCCTACGCCACCGAGGCCTTCGGCTTCGACCACGGCTTCCTCTGCGCCTGGTTCCTCTTCCTGGCATACGTGGCCATCGTCTGGGCGAACGCCACGGCGCTGGCCATTGTCGCGGACTACACGCTGGGCGACATCTTCAAGTTCGGCTTCCACTACCGCATCGTGGGCTTCGACGTCTGGCTCGGCGACATCCTCCTCGCGGCGGCGGCCATAGCCACCGCGGCGGCGATCTGCCGCCGGCGGGGAATCGCGGGCTGCGTCCAGCGCGTTTTCGCCATCGGCTTCGCGCTCGGCATCCTCGTTACCTACGTGGCGGCGACCGTGGAGCATGAAGGCGGGCTCGCCACCACCGCCCCCGCCTTCTCGCCGGAGGGCAGTCCCGTCGGGCAGGTCCTGAAGATCGTCGCCCTTTCGCCGTGGCTCTTCGTCGGCTTCGAGTCGATCTCCCATGCCTCGGGGGAGTTCGGCTTTCCCATCCGGCGCACGTTCGGCGTCTTGGCGGCGGCCCTCGCCACGTCGGTGCTGGCCTACGCCTTGCTCGCCGTCCTGCCCGCGCTCGTGCCGATCGAGGGGACCAACGGCTGGGTGGACTACATCGGCCACCTCGGCCAGAAGAGCGGGGCGCTGGCTCTCCCGACCTTCGCCACGGCCAGCCGCGCCCTCGGCCGCGTCGGCGTCGCCATCATCGGCGTCACCATGTTCGGCGCCATCTTCACCGGCCTCGTCGGCAACATCTTCGCCGCTAGCCGCCTCGTCGCCACCCTCTCCGACGACGGCATCATCCCGCGCTGGTTCGGGGGACGCGCCGACGACGGCTCCCCCGGGAACGCCGTCCTTGCGATTGCAGGCGTCTCCATCCTCATCCCCGTCCTTGGCCGGACGGCCATCGGCTTCATCGTCGACGTCGCCACCATCGGCGCCGCCATCGCCTACGCCTACACCTCCGCCGCCACCTGGCGCCTGTCGCGCGACGACTGGCGCGGCAGGACGATCGGTCTCTGCGGCGTCGCGCTTTCCATCGCCGTCCTCGTGCTCTTCATCGTGCCCAACTATGCCTCCGGCACCATGATGGCCACCGAGTCCTACCTCCTTCTTGTCCTGTGGTGCACCCTCGGCTTCCTCCTCTACCGCTCCATCTTCCGCAGGGACCGCCAGCAACGCTTCGGGAATTCGACGGTCGTCTGGATTGCGATCATTTCGCTGATTACCTTTATGTCTCTGATGTGGATGCGCCAGACGACCGGCGACACCGCGCGCCGCGCCGTCGTCGAAATCGAGCGCACACACGACGAGGTCTTTCCGGACGCCAACCCGGTCAACGAATCCGCATGGGACGCCGCCCTTGTGAAAATCGAGAGCACCATGGGCAGGGCCTTCATGCACGGAAGCCTCGCCCAGACCGGCCTCATGATCGTCGCCTTCGTCATTTTCGCCAACCTCTACTCCATGCTCCGCCAGCGCGAACGCGAGGCCGAGCGCGAAAAGACGCGGGCGAAGAGCTACTTTTTCTCCACCGTAAGCCATGACATCCGGACGCCCCTCAACGCCATCATCGGCTTCTCGGAGATGCTGAAGGCGGGATTCAAGACCGAGGCCGAGCGCGACCAGGCCCTCGATTCAATCCTCGCGAGCAGCAAGACCCTCCTCGGCCTGATCAACGACGTCCTCGACCTCTCGAAGCTTGAATCGGGCAAGATGGCGATATCCCCGGAACCGACCGACTGCCCCCATCTCCTGCGCGAAATCGCGGATGTCTTCCGCGATGCCAAGAGCAAGTCGGGGCTGGAAGTGCGCGTCCGCGTGGAAGAGATGCCGCTCCTGATGCTCGATCCGCTGCGGCTGCGGCAGATCGTCTTCAACCTCGTTGGCAACGCCGTGAAATTCACCGAGAAGGGCTTTGTCGAGATTCGCGCCGACTACATGCGCGTAGAAGGCGCCGACACCGGCACCTTCCGGCTGGAAGTCGAGGATACCGGCCACGGCATCTCACGGGAAGACCTGAAGCGCATCTCCTCGGCCTATGTCCAGGTCGGCTCCAAGAAGTACCGCAACGGCGGCACGGGCCTTGGCCTCGCCATCTGCAAGCAGCTCGCGGAGGCGATGGGCGGCGTTTTGGAGATAGCCTCCGAACTCGGAAAGGGCTCGACGTTTTCGGTGACGATCCGCGGCGTCGCCACCGCCACGGCTCCGGCCACGCCGCCTCCCCCCACCCCCATTCCCCTTCCCTCGGCCGCCACGCAATCCCCCGCCACTCCTCCCTCATCCCCCATCCCCCATTCCCCATCCCCCAGGAAGGTCCACCGCGTCCTCCTCGTTGACGACGCGAAGATCAACCTCATGGTTCTCAAGGCGCTCCTCAAGCAACTCGGCACCTTCGAGATCTCGCTGGCAGCGGACGGCGACGAGGCGCTGAAGATGCTGAAGGCCTCCGGCGACGCGCCCTACACCCTCGTCCTCACCGACATGTGGATGCCCAACCTCCACGGCGAGGGGCTCGTCAAGGCCATCCGCGAAGACCCGGCGCTCGCCGACCTGCGCGTAGTCGTCGTCACGGCCGATGTGGAACTGCGCACGAAGGGCGCCGAAATGGGGTTCGACGACATCCTGCTCAAGCCCGTCACAAGCGAAAGCCTGACAAAGGCCATCGCCGCCACGCCAGACGACAATCGGAAATAATTGCCGGACCGTGCCGAACAATGGCGGCAGTGGTGGCTCTGCACATTGGCGGTCACTTCCACTGGGGGCCGCGGCCGCGCCTTTGACAATCACCCCCTTTTTTGGTTGAATAGAATGACGTTTCAACAACGGACCGCCAGTCGGGCGGTCCTCCGGGAGTCTCAAACTATGGAAGAAAGCTGTCTTTTCTGCAAAATCGCCGCCGGGAAGATCCCGTCGGCCAAGGTCTATGAGGACGACGCGGTTCTCGCCTTCCTCGACATCTCGCCCGTCGAGAAGGGTCACACCCTCGTGATCTCGAAGGTCGCCCACACCGAGGCGCTCGTCGATACGCCGCCCGAAATCCTCGCCCCGATGCTCGCCGCCGCGCGCAAGATCGGCGCCGCGATGCTCCAAGTCGGTTTCGGCGGCTTCAATGTCGTCCAGAACAACTACCCCGACGGGGGCCAGGCCATCCCCCACATCCACCTCCACATCATCCCCCGCCAGAAGAACCGCAAGGGCCCTCTCGCCTGGGCAAGCGGGGCGAACCCCTACGCCGACGACAACGAGCGCGACGCGGTCGCGCGCCAGCTCTGCGAGGCCGTCGCCTCGCTGAAATAGGAGGCAGGCAATGGTCAAGTTCAAGAAGGTGGCCGTCCTCATGGGCGGCATTTCAAGCGAACGCGAAGTCTCCCTCCGCTCCGGCGCGGGCATCGCCCAGGGGCTGATCGACGCCGGCTGCGACGTCACCGGCATCGTCCTCGACGAGGAGTCGATCGCCGGCAAGATCCCCGCCGGAACCGAGGCGGTCTTCATCGCCCTGCACGGCGGCTACGGCGAAAACGGTGGCGTCCAGGCCGACCTGAAC
>JAEEGL014570643.1_pt1 | contig 28231 bp, 26 predicted proteins | sample 9134231 | NCBI WGS metagenome assembly JAEEGL01 (sample SAMN16246548, study PRJNA631951) | gut metagenome | biome: gut microbiome; feature: rumen; material: fiber-attached | host: Bos | place: Iran: Karaj | collected 2018-10
AAAATGTTCCTGCAGATGATGCCGCCTTAACTCAAATGCAGCAAGAAAATGAACAAAAACGTACAGAAGAATTTAATAAAACATTACCGCAAGAGGCAGCATCTACGGTTCCTGAAAACGCGCAAACTCATACCTCTCAATCTATGGAAGAATCAATGGCCAGTGCCTTCGCAGGAGAACCGATAAATGCAAGCATAACAAAAATCGCTTGGGAAATACCTGAAAAATATGCGTATAACTCGGCATTTAGACAATATTTACAGGTTGCGGGTAAAAATTTAAAATTGAATATGCAAAACGAATTAATATTGTCAGATAATATGGCATATTCTGATAAAGTTATCGTAAATATAACGATATCTAAAAACGGTACGCTGCAAAAATCAGAATTGGTTCGTTCAAGCGGTTCAAAAGGTATTGATAAGATAGTGTTACAGAATGTAAAATCGACTTTAAACTACTTAAAAATGCCTGATGGCGCTATTAATGATAATTCTGTTGAAGCAACTCTTATCATAAGTTTTTAATTGTGCTATAATGTTTTCTGAGGGCATGGAAACATTTGGAAGAAAAAGTGGAATTAAAATTAGAGCAAGAGTATATTGATTTAATAAAAAAATCAATAATAAATAACAAAAAATATGCAAATAACGAAGATTTGTATGATGATTTTTTCAATGAAACTTGTAAAAGAGCCTTGGTAATAATAAAGACCATAAAAAATAAAGCTGCGCTTGAAGCTTATTTGAAAAAAATTGCTACAACGTCAATAATACAAGTTTTGAAAGATTCAGGAAGAGTAAGAAGAGTTTCCGGCAGTTATGTTAAACAAGTTGAAGAACCTTTAGAAACTGTAGTGACAGAATGCTTATCTTCAAACGGCAATAAATACAGCAATGTAAAAATAAATTACGATATTATTGATATAAGTGACGGACCGGAAGAAGTTGCAATAAAAAATGATGTTATGCAAAGGCTTTATGATGCAATAACAGTTGCAAATTCAACAACTCCTGCAAAACAGTTTTTGACATTATACAACTTGAGATACGTAAAAAATCTTAAGCAAAAAGAAATTGCTGCAGAGATGAATATTTCTCAAAGTGAGGTTTCTAAACGTTTACTTGAACTTATGGAGCAGGTAAAAGTAACTTTGAATAACGGTTAGTACATATGATATGTCCTAAATGTAAAAAACAAATTCCGGAAAAGGCATTAAAATGTGGTTTTTGTGGTACAAGAGTTGCAACGACATGTAAAAAGTGCGGTGCATATAATTCTGTATATAACCTAAAATGCGTAAACTGCGGCGATGTCCTTTTGAAAATATGTCCTTCTTGCAAGAGTGTAAATCTTCCTGATGCAAATAAATGCAGAAAATGCGGTTATGTTTTTAAGGAAAAAAGTACAACAATAGCTGATAACATTGGTGGTGAAAGCGATTTTAGTATCCCTGATTACGATGCTCAACTTTATTCGCAACAAAATGCGAAAGAAATATTAAAAAAAGCATTTGCATCCGATGGGAAAAAAATAATATCAATAAACGGTGAAAAGGGTATAGGTAAATCCATTGTATTAAAATCTGCTATTAATGAATTCGATTTTGAGGAGAAAATTTGGCTGGTTGGTGAATGCTCTCCGATAACACAACTTTCTCCTTGCGGTTTGATACAAAATGTATTATTGACATTTTTTAATGTTCCGACTTTTTGTATTGATAATCTTCAATTAAAAAAAGAATCTCAAAGCTTTTTCCAATCCGAATTTCCGACTCTTACAAATGAAGAAATTTTTAATTTATTAAACTTTTTGTATCCTAAAAATACCGCATATTATGAAAATATACTTTTGAATAAGGATAAAACCTTTGTATTCTTAGAAAAATTATTTAGAACAATTGTAGAAACGCGAAAAACTGTTTTTATAATAGAGAACTTTGATTTTATAGACGGGCTTTCTTATGAATTTATTCATCATTTGATAAACACGGATATGATAGAGAACAAATTAAAAATTTTATTGACATATTCCGAAAAACGACCTGTTCAAGGTTATTTGTATAACAGTTATTTGAAAGATGAAAATTATTTGGATATTTCCTTAAGTTTGCTGGAAAAAAGTCAAATGGAGCTATTTATAGACAGATTTTTTGAGAATGCGAAATGTCCTGTCAGCATAAAAAATAAATTAGCGTTGCTTTCAAGGGGTAATCCTGCTGTTTTGGAACAGTACATAGGTCTTTTGTTGGATAAAAAACGGACGAATACGTCTTTTTCTGATTTTCCATCAAACGTGAATTTTGTATTAAAAGAACGATTGGAATTATTGAAGAAGAATTGGGATGCTTATAGAATATTGGTAATAGCAGCTATACAAGGACTTAATTTTTCTCCTACATTGATAAATGAAGTTTTACAATTAAATGAAGAAATTTTTGTAGAAAATTTGAATTTGCTACAGGGACTGAATTTAATAATACCGATAACACAGCATGTATACTCATTTAAGAATACTCTTGTCTGGAATGAAATATTTGAAATATTGAAAAAAGATGAAGAGTTTATTGATTATAACAGTACTCTGTTGGAAGTATTGAAAGAATATACCTTATCTTCAAATTCAATAATGGCAATATTATCTCAAAACATAAAAAATAATAATCTGGCATTTGAATATTGGACAAAAAATATAAAACTGGCAGCGTATATTGGTGATACTAATTTGTATGCTATATCTCAAAAGCAATGCCTTACTTTTATAGATACATTGACAGATGCAGATACTGAATTGGTAAAAAATAACATATATGAACGTTTGGGAAAACTTCTTGCAAAAACAAATCCTGAAGAAGCTATAAAATATCTCCCTAATGCAATAGAAAATGCAAAATTAAAAGGTAATAAGTTTAAAGAAATTGAATTAACAGGTTATATGGCAGAATGTTGTATGAAGCAGTGCAATTATAACGGTGTTATAGAATGTGTAGATTCTGTTTTGCAAAAACTGGATATGACAAACGATTTGGAAATAGCAATGGTAAAATCCAGAAAATTAAAACCATTGTTTAGTATAGGAAATAGCGGAGAGCTCATAAGTATTGCCGATAATGAAATAATGCCAGTATTTGAAAAATATTTGAACGCAAAACCGCATAAAAATATATCAATACAAAATTTGTATAAAAGTTGGTTAGAAACTTATCTGTATCTTGCAAAAGCTTTAATTTTTCAGGGAAATTCTAGGGCTTTTGAAGTTATAGCAACATTATTTGAATTATTTGAAAAAAATAACTTTACGGATAGGTTGTTTATATGTAAAACGAAATTGGCATTTGCATTTGCAAATACAATGAAGGGTGATATACAAGCATCTGAGGAAACTTTAAGTGAGGTATTGCAAACTTATAAAACGGATATAATGGATAACGACTCTATTTGCGAATGGAATATAATAAACATTTTAAACAATTTTATAAACAAAAACTACACGGGTTTGAAAGAAGAACTGTTTCAAGTTGTCACATTTGCAAATAACGTAAATGATAATTTTACCAAAAATATATTAAAGACCTTGCTTGGTAAACTTTTAAGAGATGAAGAAAGTATAAAACAGGCATTAGAAATATATTCACAACAAATAACTTATTTTTCAAAAGAGAAAAATGCGATAGGTGCATTGTTGGCTTGGTATTTGATAGCTGAAGCAAGACTTGTTACAGACGGGCCTCAAAAATCAATAGAAATATCACAAAAGGCTTTGGAAATATCAAAAAATCCAAAAATAAACAATTATATATTTATAGTTTTATTTAACAAGCTTATTGCAGAGGCAAATATAATAAGCGGAGATTTTGAAGCAGCCAAAATTCACATAGAAAAAGCTATAATGTTTGCAAGAAAATTTGAACTTTTACATCTGTTAAGTGAGTTGTATTTGCTATATGGTAAATATTTGCAAGATTTTGCTCTTGTTAAAACGGATTCTCAAGCTGAATATATTGTAAGTGCTGTAAAGATGTATAAAAAAGCGCTGAATGAAGCTCAAAATATAAGAAGTCAGCTTATTATGAGAAAAACAGAACAAGCTTTTGCATCTTTGAAATCTTTTTGCTCATTAAATAAAATAGATATTCAAATTTCCTGATAATAACTCCTGTTATTTTTTGCGTTGAATGATATTTTCTTTTACATCGTTCAGAGGACCGTTATTAGGGGCTTTAAATATGCTTATATATTTTTTCACATAAACAATAGGAAATTTAGGCAGCCAAGAAAATTTCATAATAACAGGAACAGTATCTGCACCTTTTGAAAACATTAATTCATCAATAGTGGCTTCATAAGCAGGAGAAATAGAGGAGATAATTTTTAAAACGTAATCGGTGAATGTTATTACAGAATATCCTGAAATAATTCCCGTATTAATAACTATATTTTTAACCGTAAAATCTTTATCTCCTATAGATAAAATATCATTTTCATCAGGTCTTTCAATACTATTTTTATCTATAGCTTCAATTTCTGACCATTCTCCCTGATATTTAATTCTCATTGTCTTGGGAGTAGGCATGTATATAGCTTCAAATACGTTTTCAAAAATGATATTTCCGTCAAAATCAATAACTCCGTATTTGTAATTTTTACAAGTTACGAAAAGTTTTCCGAACATAGGTTCAATCAAAGAATATTCATGAGGAATAATTTCTTTTCCTGTTTCATCGTGAATGCCGTAATCTTTTTCATTACCTAATTTAGCATATTTGTTAAAAACTCTGTCTGCGTGTGTATATTTTGGTTTGACTAAATAGATGCCGTTACTGTCAATAATCCCGAATTTATTTTTCTTCTGAATAATCCAAGAAGAAGCACCCAAGGTTATCATTTTTTTAAATTCAGGTTCAATTATAACGTTACCTTTATTATCTTTCAAACCAAAAAGATTATTTTCGCAAAATACTGCATAATTTTGATTTGCAAAGGAGTATGTTTGCAAAAATATTAGCATAAAAAATATGTAAAATATAAAAAATAATTTCTTCATCTTTATGTCTTGTGGGTCAGAGAGCCGTATTCTTATCAAACTGCTTTGTCTAGAATAATAGCACAAACTCAGAATAATAAAAAACCAAATGTTCTGTATAACAAATGTATATCTGAATTTCAGGTTTGTCAAGTCCGTATTTTTACTTACGTAAAAATACGGACTTTTATTTTTTTTTAAATTTTACATAATAAATAAGAGGAGGAAATTAAAATGACACAAAACAATTATTTATCATTAACAACTTTTGTTCCGGGAACAAAGGCAAAAGCAGATGAAGTAAATTCTAATTTTACGGTGTTAAAAAACGCAATATTAGAAAAAGCTTCACAAGAGGGAGATTCATCGCAAAGTTTTTATGTGGCAGATGCAACAGATGCAAAACATGCCGTTAATAAAGAGCAATTGGATGAAACAAAAGAAGAATTGGAGAATTCTTTAGCAAAACTGGGTTATAGGTTTTGTATAAGAAAAGGTAATACAACAGGAGGTGATGGTGATTTATTTGAAGTATCATTGTCTAATTTAGTAGTTACACCAAAAATAGGTGGAGCATATTCAAATCTTGTAATTTCTGATTATACGGGAGCTGTTCACACCATACGAACGGCAGACAATTTTACTATGCAAGGTAAGTCTGACGGTGAATACAATGTTTTTGCAAACGCCGACGGTGAAATATACGTATTAAAAAACAAAGTGTATACGCAAAAATCTCGTCCGGAACTTATAGACGGAGATATCTGGCTTGATACCAGCTGTGAACCTTTGTATTGTATCAAATATACAAATAACACAGACGAAGAATTTTTAGATGTACCAATCGGTAAAATAACAATGACAAATGGTGTTATATCCGAAATAAAAACTCTGCCTTTTGTAAGCAATGGTTATGATGTTACATATAATAATTTTCCTGAATATAAATATGATTACGGAAAACCTATAAGCCGTTCTTTTGGTGTTACATATACGGCAGAAACCGATGGACTTTTATATGTAAGAGGCTCTAATACAAATACACATTGTATGGCAGTATTAGACGGTTACGGATATACTATTCACATATCTTCATCACAGGGTTCGGTTGCGGGCGGATTTATTCCTGTTTCTAAAAATCAAACATATTCTGTTGCTTACGGAACGCAGCTGCTGTTTGTTCCAAAAGTTAAATATTAAGCCGTTTTTCTTTTAAACCACTTGATTTATTAAAATTTTTATACTACTATGGTTGTGCTAGTTTAAATATAAAGGTGGTGAGAAACGAATGCCGGAAGTTAAAGTAGGCGAAAACGAAAGTTTGGAAAGCGCATTGCGTCGTTTTAAAAAGAAAGTTCAAAAAGCCGGAACTTTGTCTGAAGTAAAAAGACGTGAACGTTACGAAAAACCTAGCGTTAAAAGAAAACGTAAATCCGAAACAGCTCGTAAAAGAAAATAGTTTGTGATTTATAAAGAATAAGGGATGCGATATTGTTCGTGTCCCTTATTTTATAAGACCAAAAACAAAACGACTTTACATGTTTTCTGTTTTAAAGTATTATAAACCTATAATTATAAGAGAGATGGGTATCCTATGGAAAATAATTTAAAATATAAAAGAATATTGCTAAAAATAAGCGGTGAGGCTTTGATGGGTCACCAACAATTTGGGATTGACCCTGAACCTTTGCAAATGATAGCGGAGGAAATAAAATCCGCACGTGATGCAGGCGTTCAAATAGCTATTGTTGTCGGAGGCGGAAATATTTTCAGAGGAATGAAAAATTCCGCAAAATTCGGAATGGATCAGGCTTCCGGTGATTATGTAGGCATGTTAGCTACAGTTATGAATGCAATATCATTGCAAAGTGCCCTGAAAGCAATAGATGTCCCATGTCGAGTACAAACAGCTATTCAAATGAATCAAATAGCGGAACCTTATTTGAGGTTAAAAGCAATAAGACACTTAGAAAAAGGTCGCGTGGTAATATTTGCGGCAGGAACCGGAAATCCGTTCTTTACTACCGACACTGCAGCAGCGTTGAGAGCTTCGGAAATAAATGCGGATGCAATGCTAATGGCGAAAAATGGTGTAGACGGTGTTTATACGGATGACCCGAGAACAAATCCAAACGCAAAAAAATTAGAAAAAATAGATTACAACGAGATTATAAAGAACGGTCTGAAAGTTATGGATACAGCGGCATGCGCTCTGTGTCAGCAAAATAATATACCGATTGTTGTGTTTGATTTTCAAACAAAAGGCGGTATTTTAGATATTATAAATTCAAAAGAAGTAGGAACTTATATAGGAGGATAATATGTCAGAAGCGGTTGATGAATTATTTTTAAACGGCGAAGAAAAAATGGAAAAAGCTATCGGTCAGTTGAAGCGCGAATTAGGAACAATTCGTTCGGGACGTGCAAATCCAATGATTTTGGATAAAGTTTTGGTTGATTACTATGGTGTTCCGACTCCTCTAAGGCAAATGTCACAGGTATCGGTTCAAGACGGTACAACATTAGTTATCACTCCTTATGATAAATCAATAATGAAAGAAATAGAAAAGGCTATTATCAAAGCTGAAATAGGTATTACACCAAACAGTGACGGTATTGTTATCAGATTAGCTTTTCCTCCTCTAACAGAGGACAGAAGAAAAGAAATCACTAAAGATGTTAAAAAAATCGGTGAAGATTCTAAAGTTGCAATAAGAAATTCAAGACGTGACATAGTAGACGGATTAAAAAAACTTGAAAAATCGGAAAATCTTCCTGAAGATGTAGTAAAAGATAAGCAAGATGAAGTTCAAAAACTTACTGACAAATACACAAGGATAATAGATTCATTGGTTGAAGAAAAAGAAAAAGAGGTTTTGACGGTATAGTGGCAGAATTAAGTAAAAATTTAACAAGAGTATTAACCGGTACAATAATAGGTGTTATTGTACTGGGTTGTTTGCTGTATGGTGGAATTGCACTGTTAGCGCTTTTGTCGATTTTTATTTTTGTGGGGTCGAAAGAATACGTTCAAATCCTTAAAAACAAAGGATTTTATCCGAGTTTTAAGGTTATAATCTGCTCGGATATAGTGCTTGCAATATTGACTTATTTTAACCGTTTTGATTTAATAGCACCTACACTGACTTGCTGTTCAATAGCTGCTTTTATGTGGGTTTTATTTAAAGGCAGACAACCTTATATTGCAAATGCTTCGACTACTATTTTAGGTTTTATATACGGTGGTTGGATGCCTCTGCATTTATTGCTTTTAAGAGGAATAAATTCCGATTATCCTCTGGGACTTTTAAAATTAAATGTTCAAAATGAGGGTTTGGGTTACGTGGTGTTGCTATTCTTAGCGATACTTTGCACCGATACGGGATGTTATTATTTCGGCAGTAAGTTCGGTAAACATAAGCTTGCACCTACAATAAGTCCGAAAAAAACAATTGAGGGCGCTGTAGGAGGTGCTTTATGTGCAATTATATGTGCGTTGATTGTTGGATATTTTATAAAGATTAGTGTTGTAACTTCTTTAATTTTAGGCTTTTTGTGTGCATTTTTTGCTCAAATCGGAGATTTATGCGAATCTTTGATAAAAAGAGATGCCGGTGTTAAAGATTCAGGAGATTTATTACCCGGTCATGGCGGCTTTTTGGACAGAACAGACAGTTATGTATTCACTATTCCTGCGGTATATTATTACTTAAAATATTTTGTATTATCAAATCAGTTGAGTGTGGATTTTGTAAACTTTGTAAAAGGCTTTTTGCATGCAATCGGATTTTAGTTCAAATCTAAAAAAATTAGAAAAATGTTTTAATGTAGAAATAAAAGATGAAAGTAATTTTTTGCGTGCATTAACTCATACTTCTTACACGGGAGAAAATAATATTGATGCGAAAGAAAGTTATGAACGCTTGGAATTTTTGGGTGATGCCGTATTAAAGCTTTTTATGTCCGATGTTTTGTACAAAAAATATCCTAATTTTCATGAGGGAAGTTTAACAAAAATACGTTCAATTTTAGTTTCGGATAATATGCTTGCAAAACTCGGCAGGCAAATAGGTTTAGATAAAATGGTTATCCTTGGGCACCAAGAGGAAAAATTAGGCGGAAGAAAAAAGTCATCAATTACTGCCTGTGCTTTTGAAGCGGTGCTTGGAGCTTATTATCTTGACGGCTCATTAAATAAAATATCAAAAGTTTTAGAAGATTTATTCAAAGAAGAAATTGAAGCAGTGAATTTGAATGTGGATAAAATAAATACAAAAGCGACTTTGCAAGAATATACACAAAGTAAAAATAAAGAACTTCCTATATATAGAGTTGTTGAAGAAAAAGGCCCCGAGCATGATAAAATATTTGTAGTAGAAGTTTCTTATATGGGAAAAGTTCTTGCACAAGGCAAAGGAAAAACCAAAAAAGATGCTGAACAAGATAGTGCAGCAAAAGCTTGCAGAAAGTTAGGAATAATAAATGAATAATATAATAATTTCTCCTTCTATATTATCGGCTGATTTTGCAAATTTGGAACGTGATATAAAATTAGTGGAAGAAAATGGTGCTGATTGGATTCATGCGGATGTAATGGACGGACATTTTGTTCCTAATATTTCTATCGGAATACCTGTTGTAAAATCAATAAAAAAAATTGCGAAACTTCCTTTGGATGTTCATTTGATGATAGATAATCCTGAAAAATATGTTGAAAAGTTTAGAAATGCAGGTGCGGATATAATAACGGTGCATTTTGAAGCGACTGACGATGTGCCGTCGCTTATAAGACAAATCAGAGAAACAGGTGCAAAAGTCGGATTGTCAATAAAACCAAAGACAGATGCAAAAGAAATTTTTAAATATTTAGACCATATAGATATGCTGCTTATAATGACTGTAGAACCGGGGTTTGGCGGGCAATCTTTTATTCATGAGTGTGCGCAAAAAATAGCTCAAGTGAGAGAACAAAATACAAATGTGATTGTGCAGGTAGATGGTGGTATAAATAATGTAACAGGACATATTTGTACATCTTTGGGTGCAAATTCACTTGTAGCGGGAAGCTACATTTATGGTGCGGAAGATGTTGCACAGGCTATTTCAAGTTTGAGATAGTCTAAGCCAAATATTTTTGTACAATAGTTTTATCAAAAACTTCAATGCTATCCTGTGAGTGAATAAATATCATACAAGATATCAAAGATTTGAACATTTCAAATTCCGCAAAAGCAAGTTTTTTTCTCAAATCTGCCATATTATTTGCCATAAATTCTGTTATAACGGTCTTATCTTTAAATACAAGACTTGAAAAATAATCAAAAGCTTCTTTTGTTTGCACACCCTCAAGATAGATTACATCGGGGGACTGAAATTCTATAAATCTCAATGCTTTGTCAAGGTTAAAACCTATGTTTTCATTTATTTCGCACTGGTTTACATGCTCCAAATCATATTTCGCAATTGATTCTATTGTCATAATATTTTTTGGAGTGTTTGCAATTTCTTGTAAAAGAGAGTATATAACGTGTGTCTTACCGCTTAAAGCAGAGCCGCAGACAAGTATTATACCCGGATTATCCAGCGCATTTTTAATATTATTTATCATTCCCTCATTTATGATAATTTGATTTAATTTTTTAGGCGGTTTGTATATTTTTAATGAAATTCTTTCACCTAAAATTGTAGGGAAAGCTGAAACGCTTGCAATTAAAGATATATCATCAACTTTGAAATTTAATTTACCTAATTGCGGAACTTCGCTTACTGACGGGTCAAGATTTGAGAGTGATTTAAGTTTTAATGTAAATGAAGAAGTCAAAATTGACGGTATGTAGCCTCTATCTACAACTTCAAAATTAGTTTTAAAATTAACCCCCAAACCGTCAGGCATGTATTCAAAATAAACTTCATGAACATTTTCCATAACCGCTTGTTTCAAAATCGCTCTAATTATTTTTTGAATATGGTCTTCGGATAAATCATCTTTATGTAATTCTTCTCTCCAGTCGTAATCAAAACTTCTTTTGTCAGTATAAATTTCGCAAACAGATTTTTCAGCTTTGTAGTATTCATCAATTTTTCTAAGAATTGAAATTTCTGAGGATATTACAGGTTCAATAGAACACCCTGCCGTTTCGACAATTTTGTCTATTGCAAACAAGTCAAAAGGGTCTGACATTGCGACAGTCAAAACATCTTCAATTTTGAAAAGCGGTATTATTTTAAAATGTTTTGCATCAGAGTAACTGATAAAATCCAAACACTTTTTATCTAAAGTATAATCCTCTAAATTAACATAAGGTATATGTAATTTAGATTCTATAAATTTTAACAAGGTTTCTTCTGTCAAAACTCCTGAATTGATAAGTGCCTGCCCTATATTTATATGTTGAGCATTGGCAATTTCTTCGGCTTTTTCAATTGTTTCGTATTCTACCAAAGCTTCTCTGACAAGGTCATATTTTAACTTTTCAAGAGTTTTATTTGTAACTACCTGTTCCATATTTAACTTAAATATCCTTCAACTTTTCTTACAATTTCATCAATCTCAAAAGGCTTTGTTATGTATTCATCCGCACCTGTTTCTTCACCGATAAGTTTGTCCTCTTCTTGCGAGCGGGCAGTCAGCATAAGTATCGGAATATTTTTGTATTTATTATCATATTTTAAGAGTCTGCAAATTTTAAAACCGTTGATTTTAGGCATCATAACATCAAGAATAATCAAATCGGGCAAAACCTCTCTTGCCAAATTCAATCCTTCTTCTCCGTCATAAGCGCAATGACAGTCATAACCTGCTGTTTCCAGCACAAATTGTAAACTTTCCACGATATCTTGTTCATCATCAACTATCAATATTTTTTTCATCTCTCACCCTTTATACTTCGTTTGTAATCTTTATTAACTGAAATGATTTATCAACTTTTTTTAATAAATCGATGTCGTCTAATGCATCTCTCGGATATATCCCGTATGAGAACATTATATCACAATTTTCGTATGATTTTTTGTTGGCATTTATAAATTCTTCTATTCTTTTCTTTATAAAATCCGCAGAAAAATTATCCGCATCTGTTATAGACATTGATAATTCCGTTTCGTCACCGATTTCTTCGAGAAGATAATTTTGAAGATAACTTTCTTTTAAAGCATTTTGTTTTATATCATTTATTACATCGTTTGCGCCTTTAATTTTTATAAGTGCCAGTGTGGAATTTGAAACTTTTGCTTTTTGCAGATTTTGTTTGAAATCTACTAAAAATTTGTTTTTTTCACTTGCAACAGGAATTGCAAAGTAAAAAGACGAACCTTTATTTGGCTTGCTGTTACACCATATTGTTCCGTTATGAGCTTCCAAAAGCTGTCTTGCAATAGGCAGTCCTAAGCCTGAGCCTCCGACTTTTCTTGACAGGGAATTTTCTATTTGTGCAAATTTGTCAAAAACATGCGCCAAATTTTCTTCATTTATACCTATTCCGTTGTCCTTAACCAGAACTTGAAGATATTTACCTTTTAATTTTTTTAGTTCATCATCAAATTTTGCTACGGGATAAATTTCACTTGCGTCTAAAACTTTTGTTCTTATTTCAATTTTACCTGCTTCGTTTGTAAATTTTATAGCGTTAGAAACAAGATTGGTCAGTATTTGCTCTAATCTTCCCGAATCTGCGTAAATATCAGCAAATCCATCCTCTAAGGTCGTTACCAGCTCAAGTTTTTTTTCGCTTGCCATCTGCTCAAGATTATTTTTAACATATTCTACAACCGAACCAATTTTTATAACTTCAAATTTAAAATCCATTTTTCCTGCTTCGATTTTAGATAAGTCAAGCAAGTCATTTATAATACCCGATAATCTTATTACATTTCTTCTTCCCATGTTTATAAATTTATCCATGGTACTTGTTAAATTTCCTGTTTTTCCGCTCAATATTATATCCATAGAATTTTTAATAGCGGTGAGCGGAGTTCTCAGTTCGTGGGAAACAATAGAAATAAATTCAGATTTCATTCTTTCTAATCTTGCGAGTTTTTTGTTAGTTTGTTCTTTTGCTTCATATAAAGTTGCACTTTTCAACGGCAATGACACTTGCTGCGCAAGGGTTTGAAAACAGGTGGTATCTTCTGTTGAAAATTCTGACTCTCTAAAAATTTCGATAAATCCGAAAAAATTTTCGCCCATATTAATAGGTGCAAATAAATTATCACTTCTAAGTACGGAAAAATCATACTCTTTTATCGGGTGCTTTATGTTTTTTTCAACTTTCAAATTTTTTATATCCAGTTCAAATGGCATAGGAATGTTTTCAAATAAGGATTTATAGTTCAAAACAGCTCTCAGCTTTAGGGCTTCAAGCAGTCTGTCTGAAATATTATACAGTGAATTTATAAGTAAAACAGGTTCAAGCTCGCTTTTGAAAGTAAGAACACAAGATAATCCGAAGCTTAAACTTTTATCCAAACCCTCAATCATAATTTTAATAAGTTTATCTCTGTCCAAAGTTCCTGCAAATTGAGAGCTTGTGCTGTACAATACATTTAATTGATATAAGCTTCTTGCGAGTTCTTGGTTCGAGTTTGCAAGTTTTTCCAAAGATTGTTTTGTTTTTAAATTTGCGGAAACAGTTGATATAAGTAAATCTTTTGAGAAAGGCTCCTGCAAAAAAGCGTTTGAATGCTTCATTAATTCAGGCTCTATTTTTTTATCACCGATTAAAAGAATTGTTAAAACATTATCAAAAGATTTAATGCTTTTGTTTAATGACACAAGCTCTATATTTTCGTTATATATCGTATCTAATATAACAATATCGGGTAATTGGGTTTTCATAATATCATTGGCTAAAAGCTGATTATCCGCATATAAAAATTCGTAAGAATTTTTTTGCAAAAATTCTTGCAGCTCTTGAGCCCTGTCTAAATTAGTTGATACTAAAAGTATTTTAGCCACTGCAAATCCCCTCGATAATATTTTATCAGTTATTAAGTAGTTTGTTAAATTGTTAATATTTTGCAAAGGAGAGATAATGACAAAACTTCTAAACTTTTACAAAATCTTAATGTAAAAAAACTTGACCTTATGATAAAATAATACTTTAATGAAATAGGTATTTGATTAAAGGGGAAGTATAATGACGGAATTTACTCATAAACCAAAAGACGGAAAAACATACAGTGATGCAGATATAAAAAAATTATTGAAGGAAAATGATATCAAATTTATAAAACTGCAATTCGTTGATATAAACGGTCAGGCAAAAAATTTGGCAATGCCTGTTGAACAAATAGACAGAGTTTTAAATAATGAAATAATGCTTGACGGTTCTTCTATCAAAGGTTTTAGAAGTATTGAAACTTCCGATATGTTTTTCTTTCCTGATAAAAATACATTTCAAATTATCCCTTGGACTTCGGGCAACGGAAAAAGCGCCCGTTTAATTTGTGATATTCATAACGCTGACGGAACTCCTTTTGAGGGCTGTCCAAGATGTAACTTAAAAAGAATTATGCAGTCTGCCGAAAAAATGGGCTTTTCGATGAATATCGGTCCTGAAGCGGAATTTTTCCTTTTTAACAAAAAAGAGGGTAAAATTTCAACAGAAGTCAACGACAGGGCAGGATACTATGATGTAGGTCCTGATGATTTTGGTATTAACGTTCGTGCAGATATTGTCCATGTCCTAAAACAAATGGGATTTGATATAGAAGCATCACATCATGAAGTTGCGGCAGGTCAGCATGAAATAGACTTTAAATACGGTGATATTTTGACAACGGCAGATAATGTTATGACTTTCAAAATGGCAGTCAAAGCTATCGCTGCACAACACGGTGTTCATGCAACATTTATGCCTAAGCCTGTTTATGGTATAAACGGTTCGGGAATGCATTGTAATATGTCACTATTCAAAGATGGTAAAAATGCATTCTTAGATGAATCGAAAGAATATCAGTTATCAGATATTGCATTATATTCAATTGGCGGTGTTTTAAGACATGTAAAAAGTATAACCGCAATTACAAATCCGCTTGTAAATAGCTACAAACGTTTAGTTCCCGGATATGAAGCACCTGTATATCTGGCATGGTCTTTGGCTAACAGAAGTGCATTGTTAAGAGTTCCTGCAAAGAGAGGAAATGCCACTCGTGTGGAACTTCGTTCTCCTGATCCAAGCTGTAACCCTTATTTAGCGTTTGCAACAATATTGGAAGCCGCATTAGACGGTATAAGAAATAAAATAGACCCTCCTGCTCCCGTTGAAAGTAATATTTACCACTTAACATCAAAAGAACGTAAAAAACAAAGAATAGATTCGCTTCCGGGAAGTCTTGCAGAAGCATTGGAACTGCTTGATAAATCACTTGTTGCAAGAGCAGCTTTGGGTGAACATATTTTCTCTGAATTTATGAGCGCAAAGAAAAAAGAATGGGATTCTTTCAGAACTTACGTTTCAGGCTGGGAAATCGACAGATATTTGGAAAGGTACTAAGGAAAAAAGCAGGCATATAGCCTGCTTTCCCTAAATATTTCCCAAAAATAACCAAATTCCCAAAATTTCGTAATTAGTCTAATAAACTTTCCAAAATGCTTGCGTTTCTTGCTGCTGTTGCATTATTTCTAAGTTTATTTCTGTGAATATATGTTCTGAGTGCTTCTCTGATAAGTTCAGAGCGTGTACGGTTTTCACCGCCAGCAACTTCATCAATTCTGTTTAAAAATTCTTCGGGCATTGAAATTAAAACTCTCGCCATAATAATATCTCCTTTTGTAATGTAAATCGTTCTTACACAATTATAAAAACACAAGTATATAAAAAAGTGCTTTTTTGTATTTAAAAAGTATATATCATATTCCCAAAACGCAATAAAATCAAGAAAAATTTTATTAAGAATTGTAAAGTACTAAATAAAATTTTATATTTTTGTAAAATATTTTTAAAAAACAGTAAATAAAAATTATTCATAATCTTTAATGGAGTGTGTGTAAAAGAGGTAAGATATGCAAATAAATTCAATATACAGCAGTCCGATAGTTGTAAATTATGGTATTAAATCAAAAACCAAGCAAACTGAACAAAATACAAATAATGTGAATTTTGGTTTGCATAATCCTCAAGCTGCATATAATCGTGCTTTACAATTGAAATCCGATTACGCAAAGCTGGGTATAAATTATATAATGCCGTCAAAGGTGTGGTCTGACAGTAAAGTAGCAAAGATGGTGAACAGAGTAGATAGCAGTGTAAAAGCAATGATAGCAGCGAGTTGTTTAACAAAGGAAAAGATAGAAGAAGAAATAAATAAAACAATGCCTGATGAGGATAAAAATTCTATAAAAATATATGATTTAAAAGACTTGGAAAAAGAACTGATAAAAGAAGGCTATTCAAAACAGGAAGCGAAAAAATTTGTTGAAACTTCAGGCGGCATGCAAATGCCTGTGGATGATAAAAGCGGTATATTTCTGCCAATAGAACAATGTCTGTCAGAAAGTGATGATGAATATTATCAATTGAATTTAAGAATGACATTAGCTCATGAACTTACACATGCTTATATGTCAAAATTTCAAAATATAGAAGCTTCTCATAATTATCATTATGAAAAATTAAGTAATGATAATTTTTATGAAAGAGATTTTTTCAACAATTTTGAACAAATATTCTATGATAAATTTGACAAAGATTCCGTGTATGACAAGGTGAAACATCCGTCAGAACAAGGGTTTTATAAATTTATACAAGTAAAAAACGAAGAAGATTTATTTAAAGAATTTGATAGAGCATTTAATAAAGTAGTATTTGATGATTTTGCAACAGTACCTCCGAAAGTGCACAATTCAAAGCAATTTTTTAACTATTGTAAGTCAAGAGCACAAGATGAAAAAGAGGCATATAAGACGAATAGAATAATGGATGAATTGGAAAAGCCTTATGGTGTTCCGATAAAGAATGATTATCAAAGTGAGTTGTATGCAAAAATGGAAAAATATTTCAGATTAAGAGCACAAAATGCTCAAAATTTACCTGAGCAAGAATAAAATTTAAAAAACCGAGAGATTTTCAGTTAAAGTAAAATAATAGAAATCTCTCGGTTATATAATTTATTTATTAATTTTCATGCCTAATGTAATTGAGTTATTATGTTTTTGTTCTTTGTTATCATTTAAAAAACTATGTTCATATTTCACATATACAGAATTATCTTTGTTACTATTGATATCAATACCTAAATTTGCCGAAAGCTCTGAGGAGTTGTTATTTTGAGAATATTTACCTTCATATTCTGCTCCACCTATAAGATTCAACGAACCGTTCTCGTCTTGGTTAATAGTTCTTTTAAAAGAAACCTTTGCAGACGGATTAAATATATTTCCCTCTCCTGCAATTTTTGCTCCGGCAGTATATGAAACATTGTCAAATGCATTTTCATAATTAACCCCGACACCATAAAGAGGAACGGCTGATTTTTCTGAATTTAAAGGAATTTTAACTCCTATATCTGAAAAGACATTGAAATTTCCTTTGTCAGTATTGTAATAGTGATTATTTATTTCTTCAGCATGGAATGACATTTCTTTAGTTTTATCTTTGCCAACTTTATTTGTTTCAGCGTCGATACCTGCTTTTAAAGATAGTTTATTGTTATTTATATCATTAAAATATACTTCGGCATCTATGGTTTTATTTATATTTTCTGCTCTGTTGCTTATTTCTTTTGAATAGTCCATTGCTAATTTAATTCCGGCATTGTCAGATAAAGAATAATCAGTTTCTCCTTTTGTAAAGTATATTATTCCATTATTAGATAATGAAACCCCTCCATTATTAGTAAACGTTCTTTTAGATTTCTTATCTTCTTCAAATACACAATCTATCTGTTCTTGTTGAGTTTTATTATCTGTAGTTTCTTGACTTTCTCCAATTTTTAGAATTTCTTTATTTGCTCCTATTGAGTTTATAGAATCCATCTTTTTTCTCCTTTATATCTAAACCTCTTAATTTTTATTACGGAAGAATTAAAATAAACTTTAATTATTTGAAATAAATGTTAATTTTTATTAATTAAAAAATAAAATTGTCCGAGGTATTTTTCACGATAAGGCACGTGAGAGAAAAAGACCGAGTGTCATATTAGACGGCGAAGACACTTACGGCTTGCGGGTCAGCAAGACGGAAGTGTCGGAGTTCCGCTTTTGGTTGACACATCAAAAAGATTTTATAATAATAGATAAAAATACTATTCGATGTGTTACTCTGCCGAAGAAAAGTTGCCTGTGGCAAGTTTTCTGAGAGGGTTGGTAAAACCAACCTCCGACACAGAGACGGTATGAAAAATTGACAATCAAAAGGGATTTTATAATAATAAAAACAGAATACCAGTCGATGTGTTGGAATGGTAGACAAGCATGCTTGAGGTGCATGTGGCGAGAGCTGTGGGGGTTCGAGTCCCCCCATCGACAAGTAAAGAGTCGATATGGTGGAATTGGTAGACACGCATGATTCAGGTTCATGTGCTTAACGGCTTGGGGGTTCGAGTCCCCCTATCGACATTTTTAAATTAAAAAAGAATTGCAAAATGAGAATACAGCCTATAAAATCAAATAACATAAATAGTTTTGGAGCAAATTTTACCTTATCAAAAAGTACAATAAGTGCTATTTCAAAGCATACAAGATTATCAGAGGATGAATTAAAAAATTTGTCACCTGAAACCGCAAGAAAAATAATGATTGAACGTGGGGCGATAAAACAAACAAGTAAAATAAAACAATTTTTTGAAAATTTATATAAAAAAATCGGTGAAAATTTGAGTCTTATAAAACCTGAGTATCATATTTATACTGATATTGACTAATTTTTATTATAAAAGCCGAGGATGATTAAAAATCATCCTCGGCTTTTTATTTATATGGTTTGTGAGTATGTATGAATTACATCATACCGCCCATGCCGCCCATACCGCCCATTGCTGACATATCAGGCATTGCAGGTTTTTCTTCAGGAATATCTACAACTGCGGCTTCTGTTGTTAATAACATTGATGCTACTGATGCCGCATTTTCTAATGCTGAACGAGTTACTTTTGCAGGGTCAACGATACCTGATTTTATCATATCAGTAAATTCATTTTTCAATGCATCATAACCAAATGCACCTTTTTCTGATTTTACTTTGTCAATTACAACATCAGCTTTAGCACCTGCGTTGTGAGCAATTGATTTTAGAGGAATATCAAGTGCTGCTGTCAAAATTTTGAAACCAACTTTTTCATCATCAGTATCAAATTCTGTTTTTTCAAGTTGTTCTTCAAGTGCTTGTTGTACTCTTACAAGTGCAACACCACCACCTGGAACAATACCTTCTTCGTTAGCGGCTCTTGTTGCGTTAAGTGCATCTTCTATTCTTAATTTTCTTTCTTTAAGCTCAATTTCTGTAGCTGCACCAACTTCGATTACTGCAACACCGCCTGATAGTTTTGCAACTCTTTCTTGAAGTTTTTCTTTATCATAATCAGAATCAGATGCTTCTATTTGTTTTCTGATTAATTTCACTCTTTCTTCAACAGCTTTTTTAGTTTCATCGCCTACAACAATTGTTGTTTCGTCTTTTGTTACCGTAACACGTTTTGCAGTACCCATCATTTGAGTTGTAACGTTTTCAAGTTTGATACCTAATTCTTCAGTAAACATTTCGCCGCCTGTCAGAATTGCGATATCTTGAAGCATTTCTTTTCTTCTGTCACCAAAGCCCGGAGCTTTAACCGCAACGGCTCTTAATACTTTTCTCATTGTATTAACAACCAATGTTGCCAAAGCTTCACCTTCAATATCTTCAGCTATGATAAGTAATGATTTACCGTCACGTGCAACTTGTTCCAAAACAGGAACTAAATCTGCAATCAAGTTTATTTTTTTGTTTACACACAAAACATAAGCATCTTCTAATACTGCTTCCATTCTTTCAGGGTCGGTAACGAAATATGGAGAAATATAACCTTTATCAAACTGCATACCTTCAACAACCTTAAGGTTAGTACCGAATGATTTTGATTCTTCAACTGTAATAACACCGTCGTGTCCTACTTTTTGCATAGCTTCTGCTATTAATTCTCCGATTTCAGAATTGTTGCCTGCTGAAATTGTAGCAACTTGTGCGGTTTCAGCTTGTGTATTTACAGGTTTAGACATTGATTTGATTTTATCAACAGAAATATTAACAGCTTTATCAATACCACGTTTAATGCTCATAGGATTAGCTCCTGCTGTTAAGTTTCTCAAACCTTCTCTGACAATTGCCTGAGCAAGAACTGATGCTGTTGTCGTACCGTCACCTGCTACATCATTTGTTTTGGAAGAAACTTCTTTCAACAATTGAGCTCCTGCATTTTCTAAGCCGTTTTGTAATTCGATTTCTTTTGCAATAGTTACACCGTCGTTAACGATTTGAGGTGCGCCGAATTTTTTTTGCAAAATTACATTTCTTCCTTTTGGTCCAAGCGTAACTTTAACGGCATCTGCTACCGCATCAATACCTTTTAGCAAACTTTTTCTTGCTTCTTCTTCAAATATAATTTGTTTAGCCATGATTATTTTCTCCTTAAACTATGCTTCCAATACTGCCAAAACATCTTTTACAGATAAAATTTTATATACTGTTCCGTCAATTTTAACGTCAGTACCTGCATATTTAGCATACAATATAGTTTCTCCGACTTTAACATCAAGAGGTTCTCTTTCTCCGCTATCTAAAGTTTTTCCCAAACCAATAGCAATAACTTCACCTTTTTGAGGTTTTTCCTTTGCATTATCAGGAATAAAGATGCCGCCCTGAGTTTGTTCGTTATCTTCAATAACTTTGATTACGATTCTGTCGCCTAATGGTCTTATTGTCATAGTAAATCCTCCTTTTATGATAATAACCTTTTTCTACCTTAATTATTTTATACAACAGTTTTTTTAATAAAATTAAAAAGTTAAGGAAAAATTAATATTTTAAATAAATAATTAAGAAAAGATTAATTTGAATGACTGATTTATATTTTAGATATAATATTAAATAAGAAAGATAGAATAAAAGAGTGAGAAAACAATGACAAAGAAAAAAGAAGAAGCATCAAAAAATCCTTTCAAAAATACTGATGAAGAAGTTATTGATGAAAAACAAACAATAGAAGAAATTACGGAAGAAAATGAAAATCCCGAAAATAAAGATGAAACAGCAAAATTAAAAGCGGATTATGAAGCATTGAATAATCAATATATTCGTCTTGCTGCAGACTTTGATAATTTTAGAAAACGTCAGGCACAAGAAAGAGAAAGCTTAATTTCATACGGCGCACAAGATGCGATGAAAAAACTTATAGAAGTTTTGGATAATTTTGACAGAGCAAAAGCCGCTATTGAAAAAGTAGATGATGTGAATGCAGTAAAACAAAGTTTTGAAGTTTTATATAATCAAATGTTTGATAATTTATCAAATTTGGGTCTTGAGGTTATAAAAGCTCAAGGAGAAGAATTTGACCCTAATTTTCACGAAGCCGTTATGAATACCCCTACAAGTGAATATCCTGAAAATCATGTTATAATGGAATTACAAAAAGGATACAAACTTGGGGATAAAGTATTGAGAGCAGCTTTAGTTAATGTGGCAACAGCAGAAAGTTAAGCTCTCATTTGAAAGGTTTTACATAAATGGCAGATTACTACGAAATTTTAGGAATAGACAGAAACGCTGGAAAAGATGAAATAAAAAGTGCATTTAGAAAAATGGCACGTAAATATCACCCCGATGTAAATAAAGCTCCTGATGCCGAAGAAAAATTTAAAGAATTAGGTAAAGCTTATGAAACATTAATGGATGATGATAAAAGAGCTCTGTATGACAGGTATGGAGAGGATGGTCTGCAAAATGCCGGTTATAATACACAAGGACCTTTCGCAGGCGGTTTTGGTGATTTGAATGATATATTTAATTCGTTTTTCGGCGGAGGTTTTGGCTTTTCTCAAAGAGAGGCTGATCCTAATGCACCTCAACAAGGCGATGATTTAAGAATAGATATAGAATTATCATTTGAAGAAGCTGTATTTGGACTTACAAAGCAAATAAAAATAGACCATTTGGAAACTTGCTCTGAATGTAAAGGTACAGGTGCTCAAGCAGGTTCTAAACCTGTTACATGTAAAACTTGCGGCGGAAGCGGAAAAGTTCAACAAACGACTCAAACAATTTTAGGACATTTTACTCAAATTACTACCTGCCCTGATTGTCATGGCAAGGGTGTAAAAATAGAATCTCCTTGTAAGGTATGCCATGGTGAAGGCAGAGTACAAAAGGAAAAAACGGTAGAATTAAAAATTCCTGCAGGTGTTGACAACGGGTCAAAAATGCGTCTTTCGGGCGAGGGTGACATGGGTAAAAACGGAGGTCCCGCAGGTGATTTATATGTGGTAATTCATGTTGCACCATCCGAATATTTTAAAAGAGAAGGTTTCAATGTTTATACAAAACTTACAATATCTCCTGCTCAAGCTGTTTTGGGTGACGAAGTTATTGTAAAAACACTGAGCGGTGAAAAAACAGTAGCAATTCCTGCCGGTATTCAATGTAAAGAACCTTTGAAATTAAAAGGAGAGGGAATACAATATCTTGGCAGAAATAACCAAAAAGGCGACCATATTATTATTGTAGATATAAAAACTCCTACAAATATTACTGATGAAGAAAAGCAGCTTTATAAGAAACTGTATGAAATACATACAAAGAAAAAATACAATGAAAAAAGCAGTATAATAGATAAAGTAAAAGGCTCTTTCAGCAGAGTTTAGGTGCATTTTGTTTGTCCGAGGCTGTTTTGGAGTTTTACTTTTAAAACTCTGTTAACTTTTTTTAAGAAAGTAGCAAAAAAAAATTATTACATGTTTTAAAACACAAGAGATAGCAAGTAATAATTACGAGGTATAAGAAATGAGAGAAATTAACAACACAAATTTAGGAAAAATCCAACAGCCGGAATTAAGAGTTGAAAAACAGCAAACTGCTGAATTGAAAAATGATATCAAAGACGATGTTATTCAAGATTTTTCAAATCCTAAAGCAGAATCATTGGGTCGTTCACAAGTAATGGGCAGTGATAACTTGAAAAATGATATTGCATTTTTAAAAGCAAATCCAAAAGCCGTTCAGAATGCAGAAGCGTTTTTTAATATGGCTTATGCGGATTTATTAAAAAAAGATGTTCCAAATGCTTATGAAAAGGCAGCAGCAATGGCAACAATGTTTGCACAGGAAATAGTAGCAAAATAAGCTTTTAAAAGAGCCGAAGTTCTTATAAGAACTTCGGCTCTTTTTATTTGCATTCTTTATTATTTTCCTAGCATATGCAGGTTATTCATAACTTCTTCATTATCAGGTTCAAGTCTTAATATATCTTCGTACAAAGCAATTGCATCTTCAAGTTTGCCCATATGTTCATACATGAGCGCAAGCTTTAATTTTGCATCTACAAAATTCGGATCAAGCTCAACGGCTTTCTCCATATTGATAAGTGCGTTATTTGAATCGTTTTGTAATTCATAATTTAAACTCAACTTGTAATAAATAACAGGGTTAGAGTCATCAAATTTCAATATTTCGTTTAAATATTTTTTTTGCTCGTATACGCTGTCCATTGCTTCGTAACATTCGGCAATTGCATAATAATAATCTACGTTTTGACTATCTAAATCAAGAGCTTTTTTAAAATTACCCAATGCTTCTTTGTAGTTATTTATTTCTTTATCAATACAGCCTAATTTCCAATATATTATCGGGTTTTCGGTATTGTAGCCCAATGCGGTGTTGAATTTTTTGAAGCATTCATCAATATTTCCCTCCTGAAACAGATACATTCCCCAATTTGCGTATATAGCGCTTAATTCGGAATTCAAAATGCTTGCATCATGCACTGTTGTTTTGGGGTCATCAATAGATTTTTTATATATAGAAACAGCTGTTTCAAAATCATTATTTCTCAAATATGCGGTTGCTAAATTTTTTCTCAGGCTTATATTATCAGGAACTTCGTTGATAAGGTCTGTCCAAATATTTATTCCTTCATCACCTCTTCCTATTTCTACAAGAATTTGTGCTATATCATCTCTTGCTTTAACTTTATCGGAAACAGGATTGTCATTTATTTTTTGTGCAATTTCCAGCGCTAAATCATAATTGCCTAAAGTTTTATATGTTTTTAACAGTTTTTGTAAAGCCCATAGTGCATCTTTTTCTGTTAATACGGTTTCACAAATATTATTTGCAAGTCTTATTACGCTGTCGTAGTCTTTTTCTTTTTCGTAGCTCTCACAAAGAGCCATTTTTGTTAAAATATCATCAGGGAATATTTCTAAGATATCTTTATAATTTCTTATCGCATTTTTGTTGTCATTTACTGAAGAATAAAGGTCGGCAAGAATGGTTTTTGTTTCGACTTTCTCATTTATATTTTCGACGAAATCAAGCATTTTTTCATACATTTTTATTGCAGAAAATTTTTGATTTGTTTCCATGTACAAAACCGCAATATTTCTCATAACCCAACTGTTTGTTGAATCATAATCCAAAATTTTCTTTAATGTTTCAATAGCATCTTCTGCCTTTTTCATTGTTCTGTAGCAGTTTGCCAGAAAAACTCTATGCTCGGTTTCTTTTGGTTTGTATTTAATAACAAATTTAATTTGTTCAATGGCTTTCTCAAAGTTTCCGTTGTCATAGTATGCTTTTGCAAGCAAAGTTCTTACTTCGTGACAAAATGTTTTGTGTTTAAGATAATTAGTCGCCAAATTTTCAACAATGTCATATTTTTTTTGTTTCATTAAAAATTTCATTTGTTGAATAATTTCTTCGGGAGTAATTTGTAATTCTTTCGAATCTTTTTCAACATTCCACAATATTTTATATGCAATGTAAGTAATAAATGTGGTAGAAAATATTGCAATGAATATAATTACGTAATCATTCATAGTCAAGCACCTTGACATTTATTATAGCACATTTTTCAAGATAGTTGAAACATAATAGTAAAAAAGGAGGATATTTTATAAAAAAAATTGATTATCAGATTAAAATCATTATAATTTATTATATGAAAAAGCTTTTTGTAATATTGTTAATAATGTCTTTTCCGGCTTTTTCGCTTGCTATAGATGATGAAAATTCTTTTGGTGATATTACTGATATGTATAAGTACAGTGATACCTTTACAAATCCTTATGCAGGTCAAAAACAAATTACAGATGAAGAATTTCAAAAAACGGTTGACGAAATAAAAGCAAAACAAAAAAAGAGAATTAGAAAAAAAGACCGCATGCCTGAAAAAAATACCATAAAACAGGATGATGAAGGCGGTTATATAGATGAAACCTCAGAGGGGGCATCTATATTGAATGTTCCTTTAGCATTGGTAAACGGCGATTATACAGTAATTCCCGTCGGGTATTACAAGGTAGTCGGTGTTCAAGAGGATAATAAATATTTTCTAAATTTATGGCAAGGAAATTCCGTAATTGCCAAGGTTCCTGCAATTATGACAAAACATGATTTTGATGAAAAAGAAATAAATTTTGCAAAAATACTTCCTTATGATGAGCAAAGAGTAAAACTCATTTTTGGCTCTATTGATTTTAATGCTTACACCTTTTTGAGTATTTTAAAATAATCTATCCACAAGAATAGGTTTAAATTTGTATTTTTTGTGCTACTTTTAAAGAATGAAAAAAATATTTCAGATATCAATTATATGTATCTTTTGCTTATTTATTTCCGTTTCTTGTATTAAAAAAGATAAAAATACGGATAATATAAAAAAAGAAACTTATAATTCTCAAGAAAAAACAATTTTTCCGCCAAAAGCAAAAACAGTAACAATAAATAATGTCGATTATCTGCAAAGTCAAGCGCCTGTGGGAAGATTCGGAGGAAATCTTATTTCTTCAACAATAGGTGAAGGTCCTAAAACTTTTAATCCTTTTAATACAAAAGATGCAACCTCCGCTGCAATGGCAGAAGTTATGTATGACGGATTGTTGACAACAGATGCCCAAACCGGTGAAGTAATACCGAAGCTTGCAAAATCATACTCAATTTCACCTGACGGTAAAACCTATACAATAAATTTGCGAAAAGGTATAAAGTGGTCTGACGGCAAACCGATTACGGCGGATGATGTATATTTTACTTGGAAAGATATAATTTTTGCAGGACTTGGTAATACTTCCACAAGAGATTCCGTTTTGATAGACAATCAATTACCAAAAATAAAAAAAATTGATGATTATACAATTCAATTTATTACAATAAAACCTTTTGCACCTTTCATAAGAAATTTGAGCGCACCAATTGCTCCTAAACACATTTTTGAACCTGCCGTAAAAAAGGGTGCAAAATATTTTGACAGTTTTTTAGGTACAACAACAAATCCAAAAGATTTTGTAATAAGCGGAGCTTTCACGTTAAAAGAATATGTGCCGGCTCAAAGAATTGTTTTTGTCAGAAATCCTGACTATTATCAAATAAATAAAAAAAATCAAAAACTTCCTTATTTGGATAAACTCGTTTATATTATAGTTGCAGATTTAAATAATGAAATTTTAAAATTTGAAGCAGAAGAAATTGATGTTATCTCTCTCAGAGGCTCAACTGTCGGAAAATACAAAGAAAAAGAGAAAAAATCAGATTATACAATATACAATATAGGTCCTGATACAGGTACTATGTTCGTTGCTATAAATTTAAATGACAGAAAAAATAAAAGCGGAAAATATTATGTAAATCCTATAAAACAAACTTGGTTCCATGATAAAAATTTTAGAACGGCACTGGATTGGGCAATAGATAGACGTGCTTTAGCAGATAATATTGCAAACGGTTTGGCTACACCTTTATTTACGGCTGAAAGCTTAAATTCAATTTATTTAAATAAATCTTTAGCAAAAGGGCATGAAAAAAACATTCAAAAAGCAAAAGAATATCTGCAACTATCGGGATTTGTTTTGAAAGATAAAAAACTTTATGATAAATCAGGAAATCTTGTTGAATTTGATTTATATACCAATGCAGGCAATACAGAGCGCGAAGCTATCGGGGTAATGATAAAACAGGATTTTGAAGATTTAGGAATGAAAGTAAACTTCAAACCTATTGAATTCAACTCTCTTGTTAATAAATTGGTAAATGACCCACAGTGGGATATGGTGATAATGGGCTTAACAGGTTCACCTTTAGAACCGCATAACGGAAAAAATGTTTGGTATTCTACAGGCTCTCTGCACTTATTCAATCAAAGATTAAGCGGTGAAAAATCAACTCTTCTTTTGTGGGAAAAGGAGTTGGATAAAATCATTGATGAAGCATCTTTAAAAATTTCTTATGCCAAAAGAAAAGAACTTTATGACAAATACCAGCAAATAATATACGATGAAAAACCAATTTTATATTTATATTCTCCACTGAGGGTTATTGCAATAAGGAAAAAATTTAAAAATATTTTCCCATCAGAATTGGCAGGTGTAACATACAATATAGAAGAAATTTATATAGATAGAGAAAAATAATGCAAATACTAAAGTACATACTGAAAAGAATTCTGCAAACGATACCGTTATTAATAATAGTGTCGTTAATAAGCTTTTTTATAATAAGGTTAAGTCCTGTTGACCCTCTTGCAGAATTGAGATTAAATCCTGCTATTTCAAAAGAGACTTTGCAAAAAGAAACGCAGCGTTTGGGACTTGATAAACCAATATACGTACAGTACGCAAAGTGGGCAAAAGGATTTGTAAAAGGTGATTTAGGGTATTGCTCTACAGGTGAGAGAGTTTCAACAAAACTAAAAGAAAGAATTCCTAATACCCTGCTTTTAACAAGTCTTGTAATATTATTGACGTGGATAACAGGAATACCTCTAGGAATTACGGCTGCCTTAAAATGGAAAACCGATTTTGACAGGATTCTAACAGTTTTAACAAGTATCGGTATGGCTATACCGTCATTTTTCTTTGCAATATTAATGCTGATTTTTGCGGTGAAAACAGGTCTGTTCCCTGTGGGAGGGCTTACAAGCTACAATTTTAACGAAATGAATTTTATGGGAAAATTTTTTGATATCACAAAACATTTGATATTGCCTGTAACTGTCTTATTTACAATTTCTTTGGCAGGTTTGCAAAGAC
>JAEEGL011531516.1_pt1 | contig 28228 bp, 23 predicted proteins | sample 9134231 | NCBI WGS metagenome assembly JAEEGL01 (sample SAMN16246548, study PRJNA631951) | gut metagenome | biome: gut microbiome; feature: rumen; material: fiber-attached | host: Bos | place: Iran: Karaj | collected 2018-10
TATAAGGCAGATTCAAGAAGTGAAGAATGCCATCAAGACCTATGAGCTGTATTCAACTCTGGATGCTTTTAAGGAAAAAGATTTGTTAAAAGCTCATGGGGTGATGATGCAGGCTTTACTTGATGACGCCGGAAGCTACAGGCGCGGCGGAGTAGGAGTTTTTGGTAAAGAGGGCATAGTTCATCTGGCTCCGCCGGCTGATAGGGTGCCCTTTTTGATGAATGATCTTTTTACCTGGCTAAAAAATTCTAAAGACCACCTCTTAATTCGCTCCTGTGTTTTTCACTATGAATTTGAATTTATACACCCTTTTATTGATGGTAATGGGCGGACAGGGCGGTTGTGGCAATCGCTGATTCTCGGTAAGCTGCACCCTCTTTTTGAGCATTTGCCGGTTGAAAATATGGTTTATGCCAATCAACAGGCTTATTATGAGGCTATTAATGCCAGCACTGGTGCCGGTGAGTCGGGCCCCTTTATTGATTTTATGCTCAGCGAAATATATAAAACACTAAAAGAGCATCAGGGAGCCCAGCTTTCGCTTGGAGGAGCAAATATTGCCGATGAGTTCGGTGTAAAGTTCGGTGTAAAGTTCGGTGTAAATGGAAAGAAAGTTTTAGAGCTACTAAATTTAAATCCGGCAATTTCGGCTGGCGAGATAGCGGAAAAGCTGGGGCTTAGTAAACGCGGTGTAGAAAAACAGCTTAAAAAGTTTCGTGATCTAAGGATAATCAGTCGTCAGGGCAGTGATAAAAACGGCCTATGGATTATTAATAAGGAATAGCCCTTTGGCGCTTGAAAATCGGCCGCTTTTGCAGTAAAGTGCGCGCCGAACTTAGGCCAGCCAAAGAAGGCCATAAGCGGAGTTACAATAATGGGAAAATTAATTTCGGTTGGCGTGAATGACGAGATGCGCTCGGCGTATCTGGAATACGCCATGAGTGTTATAGTCGGTCGTGCCTTGCCTGATGCCCGCGACGGCTTAAAACCGGTGCATCGGCGCATCCTCTTCTCCATGCACGACATGGGGATAACGAGCGATTCCAAGAATACCAAAAAGTCGGCTTCCATCGTTGGTGAGTGTATGGGTAAATATCACCCCCACGGTGATAGCTCCATTTATGAAGCCCTGGTGCGTATGGCCCAGCCCTTCTCTATGCGCCACACTCTGATTTACGGCCAGGGTAACTTTGGTGATATGGACGGCAACCAGGCCGCCGCCATGCGTTATACCGAAGCCAAACTCGATAAATTGGCCGATAACATGATGGCCGATTTGGAGAAAAAGACTGTCGATTTTGTACCCAACTATGACGGCGAGCATGCTGAGCCCACCGTTTTGCCGGTGACTTTCCCCAACCTTTTGGTGAATGGTTCTTCCGGTATTGCCGTTGGTATGGCTACTAATATTCCCACTCATAATCTGGGGGAGACTATTGATGCCACCATTGCGATGATTCATGACCCGGAAATAACCGTGCCCGAGCTGATGAAAATCATGCCCGGCCCCGATTTCCCCACCGGCGGTATCATTTGCGGCGCGAGCGGCTTGCGCCTGGCTTACGAGACGGGGCGCGGGCTCATCAAAATCCGCGCCAAAGCGGCTATTGAGACCGATAAGCAGGGTGCGGAATCCATCGTTATTACCGAGCTCCCATATCAAGTGAATAAGAGCGAGCTTTTGCAGCGCATCGGCGAGCTCCACCGCAACAAGATTATTATGGGTATAAGCCCCAGCAAAAAGGTGGAAGATCTCACCGATCTTGATAACGGCCTTAAGATAATAATCCATATTCAAAAAGGATTTTCGGCTGATGTGGTTTTGAATCAGCTTTATAATCAAACCCAGCTGGAAAGCTCCTTTGGTATCAACTTTTTGGCTATCGACGACGGCCAGCCCAAGACGCTCACTCTGCCTGATATGCTGCGCTGCTTTATTAAGCACCGCCGCGATGTGGTGCGTAGGCGCACTAAATTTGAGCTTGATAAGGCGAGAGCCGGCTTTAACCGCGTGGCTGTTTTACGGGTGGCTCTGGATTATATCGACCGCATTATTGAAATTATCCGCACCAGTAAAGATACCCCCGAAGCAACGGCCCGTCTCATGGCCGAAAACTTTATTTTGAACCCGGTGATGCACGAGCTTTTGGCCCGGGCTGAGGAATATACCGCGCCTTTTGGCAAAAAGCTGAATATCGGCGATGTGCTGCACTTTAGCCGGGAGCAGGCCGAGGCTATCTTAGACCTCAAATTGCAGCGCTTAACCGGCCTGGAGCGCGAAAAACTGGAAGCTCAGGCCGAAGATTTCCGGCAAAAGATGGAATATCTTTTGGCTATTTTGCGCAGCGACAAGCGGCTCATGGAAGTTATTGTCGAAGAGCTGGAAGATGTTAAGGCCAAATTTGCCGATAAAAGGCGCACCCAGATTGATTACACGGCTGAAGACTTTACCATTGAAGATTTAATCGAAGAGCAAAATATGGTGGTGACCATCAGCCATCAGCATTACATTAAGCGCTGTAAACCGGCTCTCTACCGCAGCCAGCGCCGCGGCGGCCAGGGTCTCCATGGCATGGCCACCAAAGATACCGATTTTGTGGAAAAGATTTTCACCGCTTCCACTCACGATTATATGCTCATCTTTACCAATAATGCCCGTTGCTACTGGCTCAAAGTCTATGAGCTGCCCGAGGGTGACCGCACGGCGCGCGGTAAAGATATTGTCAATTTGATCGATCTCCAGCCCGGTGACTCCATTGCCGCCGTGGTGCCGGTGCGCCATTTTGACGATGAACACTTTGTGATCACCGCCACCGAGCAGGGTATTATCAACCGCCGCTCGCTCATGGCTTATTCTAACCCGCGCTCTAAAGGCATTATTGCTACCGGTCTCACCGAGGGCGATCGCATCATTGATGTGCAGATTTCCAACGGCAAGTCCGATGTCATTATTACCACCCGCTATGGCAAAGCCATTCGCTTTAATGAGCAGGAAATTCGCGAGACCGGCCGCACCTCTGTCGGCGTGCGCGCCATTACTCTTGGCGATGACACTACTTACGGCCCCGATGGCGTAGTGGCTATGCAAGTGGTGGCTGATGCCAGCAAAGATCTGTTGAGCGTTTGCGAAAACGGTTACGGCAAGCGCACGCCCATTGCCGAATATCCGCAGCAGCACCGCGGCGGCCAGGGGCGCATTGCCATTAAACTCAGCGAGCGCAACGGCGGCCTGGTGGGCGTGGTGGCCTGCGAAGAGGGCGAAGACCTCATGATTATGGCCGACAACGGCATAGTTATCCGCACACCTATCGAAGATATTCGCTCCATCGGCCGCAATACTCAGGGCGTGCGTCTCATCAATATCAATAACAAAGATGAAGACAAATTAGCCAAGGTGGTGGCTGTGGTCACTGTCGATCGTGAGCCGGAAGAGCCTGAAGAGCCTGAAGAAGTAAGCGCTAATGAAGGCGGAGAAATTCCGGAAGGTGAGGCGGAAGCCAGTGCAAATGGCGAAAAACCCATTGAAGATACAGATGAATCTTCCAGTGAAGAATTAGCTTCGGATGCTACCCCCGCTAATGAAGAATAATATGCTACGCTCTCTTTTCCTGGCGCTTTTTTTAACCTTAACGCTTGCTGCTTGCCAGGAAGAGCGGGTGAGCATAGCTCTGGCTGATATTGAAGAGCTCATGTCTCAGGGGTCTGCACCCTCTTATAAAGCTGCCGAAAAATTGGCCTATGATACGCTGAAAAAGCTTAAAGCCAATAATAGCCCGGCTGCCATAGAAGAGCGGCGCACGGTGCTCAGGGCACTTATTGAAATTAAACTTAAATTTCGCCAGGATCCCCAGGCGGCAGTTGATTTACTTAAGCAGCTTGCCGCTATTGCCGGCCCGGAAGAGCGCTATAAAATAAAGCTCTCTATGGCTAATCTCTTTGAAAATGAACTGGGCCTTATCACTGAGGCAGTTTTTGTTTTGCAAGAGGTTATCGCCACCGCCGAAAAAGAGGGGCGCGATGATTTGGATGAGAATTATTATCGGTTGATAAAAGATCTTTTTGCTCTCCGCAAATATGAGCAGTGCCGCGAAGCTGTGCATCAACTTTCTCTTAAATGTCCTGATTCGCCCTATTTGGTGCGTAGCCGCCTTATTGAGGCCAATAGCTTTTTTATTCAGGAAGAATATCATAAAGCTATAGCTTTGCACCGCGCTCTTTTGGAGGAGCCATTGACGCCGGAAGAGCAGGGCACGGTTTATTTTGAACTTGGCAGCTCCTACCAGATGTTAAATGAACAAAAAGAGGCCCTAGGTTATTATAAACTGGCTCTAAAAGGGCATAAGAACCCGCAAATGGTGCAAAATCACATTAGCTATATGCAAATTTTGCTGGATAACGCCAATGTGGAAAAGCAAATCCGCCGTTCCAAGTTGGAACAGGCTTATCTGGAGCGGGCCTCGCCGGAAAATGAGCACGAGATGCGCCTCATTAGGTAGTCTTGCTGATCTTTTCGGTAAAATACTTGAATAAATTATATTATTTTGCTAAAATAGTGCAGCTTTTTGTGGGAGGCGATTATGCGTATTACCAAGCTGTTAGGAATCTTAACTGCCAGCCTGCTCCTTGTTTCCTGTGCCAAAAAAGAGGCCGAAAGGGTGCCGGAAGACGCTTTGCAAGTTAAAACCGCAGATCCAGCTTCCGTTGATATACCAGCCGATGAGCCGGGTGATAAGCCAGGTGATAATGGGCCGTTAGATAACGAGCATACCGATGAACAGTTGGAAATTCCTGATAATTTACCGGATGTTATTGAGCCGGATGAAGATGAGCCGGAAGAGCCGGAAGTCGATCCAACTCTCAACATAGATGCTTACACTGAAGAGCCGCCGGCACCGGAGGGCGCTTCGTGTATTCTTGATTATGGCTTTAGATACGATAACATGACGCTGGAAAACTTGGCTTATATGTTGCCAACGCCGCGTATTATTTGGGATAGCGCCTGGCAAGGTGAGCCGGAGCCCGTTAATCTTACCCCGGATAGTGACCGGATTGCCTACCCCGAAGAGGAACCGCCGGCTTATTATCTCTTAAAAATGCGCCGCGGTTTTCATAAAGCGGCTACCAGCCTGATTATGCCGGCTTATACTGATACCTTGCCTCTTTTTGACCGCGCCGCCGCTTGGAATGATGATGAAGAGCGTTGTTATATTTATCCGCAGTGGGCTTCTCAGGGGGGCGATAGCTTAACTCAGGATAAAGCCTATGATCTTTATGTGAAAATTGCCGAGCTTACCGTTGGTGTGACTTTGAACCAAGCGGCCGAGCGGCGTAATGTAATTGGTATTCGCGGTGCTCACCCGGGGCAATTCTTTTACAACGGCGATGGGCCGAACCGCTTTAATGATACCATTGTTTTGCTTTGGAAAGATAAGGCCGGTAAAAAGTATGTGCGTGAATTTCCCGTGAATACCAATACCGGTGTGCAAAAAACGCGCAAGAGCGGCCAGGCTTCCGCCCTAAAAGCCAACCGCCATTATCGCTATAAAAACGGCACGCACAAAGGTTATAATGCTCTGCAAATTAATGAGTACAGTTATAATACCCGCGACGATGCCAACAACAACGGCCACATTGATAACGACCGCAACGGCTGGCTCTCGCCGCGTGATAATCCTCAGGATTACGACCGCACCGGTAGCGGCCACAATATTCACTATGGTAAAGCTACAGCTCTTGAGACTTCGCCGGTGAGCAATTGGTCGGCCGGTTGCCAGGTTATCCCCGGTGTGGAAAACTGGACCATGTTTATTACCAATGCCTGGACAGGGAGCGGCGCGGCCGTAGATTATTATCTGGTTGATGCCCGCGATATTGATAAGCGCGTTTTTACAGACTGCTCGCCGGATGGCAGCCATGACTGCCCATTCCCGATAGTTTTTACAAATGGCTCATTTAGTGCCAGCGGTACTTTAAGCGGCAATGCCCCGGATAATGCTTTTGATGCCTATAACTGCGCTCCTGATACCAATGAATCCGGCCCGGAAGCTGTCTATTTCTTCACTTGGGACGGTAGCAGCACAGCTAAAAAGGAGCTTACGGTGACTGTCTCCAGCGCCGACGGCGACCCGGATATCCACCTCTTAAATGCCGATGACGTAAATGATTGTATTACCCGCCATGATAAAACTTTTACGGCGACAATAGACCCCGGCCGCTATTTTATTATTGTTGATACTTATGTGCGGAGTAGCGGCGAAGTGCGCGAAGGTAGCTACGAACTTACCGTTTCTTTGAAATAAGATTTTTCCCACAGCAGCCGCTATAATAAAAAGCAAAAACTAAAGAATAAGCAGAATTGTTGCGCAAAAACTAAAAAATAACTATTATACGCGCGGATTTTGTGGGGAGAGGAGTCCTTTATGGCCGGTCGTCGTCACAAGCAAGATGAGTTACGTTGTTCATTCTGCGGCAAAGAGCAGGCCGAAGTGCGCAAACTGGTGGCCGGCCCGGAAGTGAGCATTTGCAACGAATGTATTAAAATATGCGTAGATATGCTGGCTGAAGAGTTTGCTCCCCACCCAAAGCAAGATACAGAGCTGCATCTCTTTTTGCCCCATGAAATAAAGGCCTATCTTGACCAATATGTCATTGGCCAGGAGCAGGCCAAAAAGGTGCTTTCGGTGGCTATTTATAACCATTATAAGCGCCTTATTTCCCAGGAGTCCGGGTCGGCCGACGATGTAGAAATCACTAAGTCCAATGTGCTGCTCTTGGGTCCTACCGGCACCGGCAAAACCCTTTTGGCCCAGACTTTGGCCCGCCTTTTAAATGTGCCGTTTACTATTGCCGATGTCACCACGCTAACCGAGGCCGGCTATGTGGGCGAAGATGTAGAAAATATCATTGCCAATCTGTTGGCAGCGGCCGACGGCGATGTGGAACGCACGAAGCAAGGCATTGTTTATATTGACGAAATTGATAAAATAGCCCGCCGCAGCGGCGACACGCCGGCCGCCACCCGCGATGTGGGCGGCGAAGGGGTGCAGCAGGGCCTTTTGAAGCTCATTGAAGGCACAGTAGCCATGGTGACCCCGCATGGCAAGCGCGGCCTCACTCAGGTGGAGACCATCCCCATTGATACGCGCAATATCCTCTTTATTTGCGGTGGTACTTTTCAGGGGCTGGAAGAGGTAATCAGCCGGCGTATAGGCCAGAAATCACTGGGTTTTGGCGCGAATTTAGAACAAGCGGAAAAGAAGAACAGCGGCGAAATTTTGAGCCATGTGGAAACCGAAGATTTGGTAAAATTCGGCATTATTCCCGAGCTCATCGGCCGCTTGCCGGTTATTGCCACTTTGGGTAATCTTAGCGAGCATGATTTGGAGCGCATTCTCACCGAGCCGAAAAATGCCCTCACCAAGCAATATGAGGCTCTTTTTGCCATGGAGAATGTAAAGCTTACTTTTACCAAAGCGGCTATTAAAGCTATTGCTAAAAAAGCTATGGGGCACCCGGCTTCAGCGCGGGCGCTAAGAGCGGTAATTGAAGAATATATGCTGGAAATTATGTATGAAACTCCTTTTGTCCCCGGGCTCAAGGAGTGCCAGATTGGCGCTGAAGTTTTTACCAAAAGAGAGCCACCTATCTTGATTTATAATAATCCTAAACGTCAAAGTGCCTGAAAGGAGAAACAATGGATCCCTTTGCCAAGCCGGATATGTTTTTTAAACGCGTTAATGAGCTTTTTGCCGAAAATACCCCTTTTGCCATAGCTACTGTTATTGAATCCGAGGGCTCCACACCGCGTAAATCGGGCGCCAAAATGCTTATAAGAGCCGATGGCAGCCACGAAGGCACGGTGGGTGGCGGCATTTTTGAAGACGAAACGGTAAAAGCGGCGCTAAATAGCCTGAAAACCATGGCTCCCACTATAGTTGGCGTGGATTTAAGCAAAGAGGGCGGCAAGTCGATGTGCGGCGGCGGCATGAAAGCTTATATCGAGCCTTATTCGCCTCTGCCCTGGCTCATTATCTTTGGGGCCGGTCATGTGGGGCTGGCTTGCATCAGCGTTTTTCATGCTCTAGGCTTTCGTATTGCCGTAGCTGAGGAATATGCGCCCGATTTAACGCCGGAAACGCGGCCCATGGTGGATATAGTAGTGCCCACTTTTGATACCGCCAAAATGGAAGAGCTGCCCTTTGGGCCCAATAGTTATGTGCTGGTTTGTACGCGCGGCCATGCTCACGACCTCGAGATGGCCACTTTTGCCATAAAGCATGAATTTGCTTATTTAGGCGTTATCGGTAGCAAGAGTAAATCCAAGTTTATTATGGATAATCTGCGCGCCGCTTCCCCGGATGAGGAGCGCCTAAGTAAAGTATATACGCCTATCGGCCTGCCCATCGGCTCGCAAACTCCGGCCGAAATAGCTGTGAGCCTGGCGGCGCAGATTATTGCTCTTCAGCATGGAAAAACGCTCTAAATATAAAGCCTTAGCCATTATTACCAGCGCCGGCAAAAGTTCGCGCATGGGGCAGCCCAAAGCGCTTTTGCCCTTTGACGAAAACCACACTTTTATTGAGCAGATAGTAGCTACTTACAGTGAGCAGAATATTGCCACTTTTGTGGTGACCAATGAGCTTCTGGCGCCTGCTTTGGCCCCTTTGGTGGCCGGGGCCGGCGGCTTTTTGGCCCCTTGTGCTAAGCCCGAGTGGCAGATGATCGATTCGCTGCGCTATGGTCTCTCCTGCCTGCCTGTGGCCAACCTGCCGCTCTTTATTCAGCCGGTGGATATGCCCTTTATCAGCGCGCCATTACTTAAGGCCATGCTAGAGCTGGTGGCCAAAAAGCCGGAGGCCTTTATTGTGCCGATGACTCCTGCCGGCCCCGGCCACCCGCTGCTTATCCCGCCGGGCCGCCTTAACTGGCTTAAAAGCCCGGCCACTGCTGGCGGCCTGAAAAAGGCACTTAGTGAGCTCAAAGAGCCGCCGCTCCCCCTGGCCTGGAGTGATAGCCGCCTGGCGCTTAATATCAATACGCCGGAAGATTATAAAAAATTAGGGCTTTAATTTACACTCCCAGCACCAATCCGCATTCCGGGCATTCTGCTCGCGCATCGGCCGGAGTAAAAGAGGTGCCGCAACCGGGGCAGGTAATGGGAGCGTCGCCATCCAGCTTTATTTCTTCATTGGCCGAAGGAGAATGGCAGCAGCAAGCAATTCCTTCTTTTTCCACACTTTTTTGAAAACGATCATTAAATATCTTTTGTACTCTTTCCAGCTCTTTGGGTTCACAGGCCAAAACACATGGTTGCTGGCCGTGGCAGTTGCAGCCGCCCTCGGCAGCCTGGATAGTGGTGGGAATATTGTAGCCAGCCAAAAGATCCTGACCTTCGCGGCAAGTGTCAATATAGCCCATGTGAATAACTACTACCTCCTTGCCCATGAGATAGCGATTCATTTCTATGGGGCTGGAACATATATCTGACTGCGGTTTTTCGGCAATTAAATCGGCATCGCAGTTTTTACAGTGGGTTATTCCTTCAACAAATTCACCTTTACATATTGGGCAATAGGGCATCTTTTCCTCCGTGGCGCCTTAAACAGCGTTGGCTACTTATATACCAATAAGACTCTCCGGCAAAGACTAAAAGGTTAGAATAGGTTTAGAACTCTCTGGTAAAAGCCATTTGATTTAGGGCTCTCAAAACAAGAACAAACTGGGGGCTCAAGAATTAATGGGGGGCAAAAATGAATGGGCTTGTTATTTCTCAATAAATAAGTTATTATTTCCGCATCACTTGGGCCAGAGGGCCGCTTTTTAAGGGGGCGCATGAAGATGCAGTATTTTCTAGTGCGCTACGTTAAAGCTTAAAAAGCAGAGGGGCGGCGCGCATTATAATGGATAGTCAGCTAAACATAAGCTATTTACCTGTTCATTTTTACTTGCGCTTTGCCGCTCCGGTGCGCGCCGATGTACCGCCCCTTTTTGTCTTGCGCAGCGTGCTGGGCAAGGAGCTTAGATCCATGTGCTGCCTGGCTCCCACTGCCAGTTGTCAAGAGTGCATGTATATTTGTATCATTTGGGCATAAAAACGGAATAAAAGGTTTAATGATGTATTGTGTTTTTTATAGATATTTTACTATAGAGCCAGATTATGAAGAAGGTAGTTGTTTACCACCTGAAATTAAAGAACTATTACATGGCGATGAACAGCTTAAAAAAATATATGGTTGTATAGAATCAATTTATACAAACACCTCTGTAAGTCGTGTTATTAGACATTATGTGGATACCGTGCCTGTTGTCTCCTAGCCTTTCTTGCTTTCCGTTTTTTGAAACAAAGACCTTGTTGGCAAACAATAATAGTAATTTTGCTTATATCTTAGATAGTAAAATACCTGTAGAATTTGTGGAAAAATTAAATACATCTAGTTGTTTTTATGATATTGCTAAGTCTATAGACAAACATTTAACAGTGCATATTAAAAGCATTATTAAAGAGTATGACTTTAATGATGAAAGCTATCCAGACAGTTCTGGTTTAAATGGAATTGTTAATCAAGAATATACCAACTTGTTGCAGCTTTGGCAACTATGCCATCAAGCAGAAAAAGAGATGTTAAATATTTGCCCTGCTTTAGTTTTTTCACAAACAGCTTCCCATAAGATGAGAATGATAATTGAGCAAATTCATCGGTATGTTTCTTTCTATAACAAGAAAGAAGTGCCATATCAAGTGATTGCATAAAAAAACCTGCATTAAATATTTTTCTTTGCTATCCTAGCTAAGGACTTAGGTTATGACCAAAAGAAGGTATACTTTGAAAGACAAAAAGATTTACAGTTTGCAAAACTTGGTGAATCAGCTCGGTGCTATGCCGATTACCAAACCGAATCTTATGATGTGGATTAATTCAATTCCGATTGTCCCCATTGAAGAAATGCCACATGCACCTCTGCTATTGTATGGCGATTTCCAATACATACTCTTATAATTGTGAGCTGAAAAACCCTCATTTAGGTCTGAACGCTTTGAACTGTGATCTCTCCCGCTAACACTGAAAACTACTACCTTTCGCCCCTCCATCAAAGAGAGATGGGCTCCGTTTAATTGTCTACTTGGAAGGGGACTGGTTACTATTTAATATCTCCTTCCACCAGCCGCCCAAACCTGCTATACTGCGCCGCCGGAGGAAGTCATGAGTAAGCGTATGTTCCCCATCGGTATGCAAACATTTAGTGATATTCGCGCGCGAGGTGCTATTTACATAGACAAGTCTGCGCTCATTTACAAGCTGGTAACCGAGGGCAAAGTCTATTTCCTCTCCCGGCCGCGCCGTTTCGGTAAAAGCCTTTTAATTTCCACCCTTGAAGCCTATTTTAAAGGGCAAAAAGAGCTTTTTAGCGGGCTTGCCATAGAAAAGCTGGAAAATGAGTGGATAAAATACCCGGTTTTTCGCTTTGATTTTAGTTACAAAAAATCGGCAACACCGGAGGGCCTTTCCAATTTAATGGACAATTTGCTCTCCGAATATGAGGCTCGCTATACTGTTCCCAAGGCTCCGGTGAATGATTATGCCCTAAGGCTAAAAAATCTCATCACTACTGCCCACGAACAAACAGGGCAACAAGTGGTGATTTTGATTGATGAATATGATGCGCCGCTTTTGGATACCATGGCCGATGCGGCCACCTTTAAAACGCTGCGCACCATGATGCGCGATTTTTACAGCCCCTTAAAAGCTGCCGATGCCCACCTAAAATTTATTTTTTTATCCGGCATTACCAAGTTCAGCCAGCTCAGTATTTTTAGCGAGCTCAATAATCTTAAAAATATCAGCATGAAAGATGAATATGCTGCTCTTTGCGGCATCACCAAAGAGGAGCTAAAAACGGCCTTGCAACCGGAAGTGGCAGAAATGGCCGCCAAGTTGCAAATTAGTTCTGAAGAGACTTATGAGCTGCTCAAAAATATGTATGACGGCTACCACTTTAGCAAAAATTCGCCGGATATTTTTAACCCCTTTAGCCTCTTAAATGCTTTGCAGGATAAAGATCTTAATCATTATTGGTATTCCACCGGCACGCCAACGCATCTCACCGAAATGGTTAGTAAATACACCCTGCGCCCCGAAGATTTGGAGGGCTTTTTGGCTGGGGAGATGGATTTTAATGTGCCCTTTGAAGGGGCTGAAACACCCATCCCGGCGCTTTACCAAAGCGGCTATTTAACTATAAAAAAATTCGATGGTTATGATTACATTCTGGGCTTTCCTAACGAAGAGGTTAGAGTGAGCTTTTTAAAGGGGCTCATGCCATATTATACCAAGAAGACAGCCAGCGAGAATAACTCTGTAATTCAGCGGAGTTTGCGCTTTTTGAGAAATCACGATATTGATAGTGCGCTCACTCTTTTGCGCTCATTTTTCAGCTCCATACCCTATAATGCCGAGCGCCAGGACGAAGCGCACTATAAAACCATTTTTTATCTTATTTTTACTTTAGCGAGCGAATACAGCGTGCGCACCGAAGAATGTACTGCCGCCGGCCGATCCGATGCCCTCATCGAGACAGAAGACACCATTTATCTCTTTGAATTTAAACTATCCGGCACAGCCGAAGAGGCGCTTAAGCAGATAGATGACAAAGGTTATGCCATAAAATATGCGGCTGGGGAGAAAAAAGTGGTTAAAATCGGCGTTAATTTTGATAAAGAGAAGCGCACTATCGAGCGCTGGGTAATTGGCTAAAATTTTCCCAAAAATCACCTACTATTTCTCACAGATAGGGCGCTAGAACCTACTAAAACGCAAGAGTTTTGCTGGCCATGAAGGGTGGGGCAGTAGTTTTATATAACTATAGGCTGTAGCAGGTGGTGCACGCTCACAGGCATGAAAAAGAAAGATTATTCAGCCTTTTGAAGTGCCTCTCTATAAATCCCCGCCATATCGTTACCAAAGCAGCAAAAAATAACCTTTTTCACCTTTTGGGCCGGATACTCGCGGACTTCCCGCACGGCAATAGCGGCGGCCTCCGCCCAGGGATAGCCGTAAACGCCGGTGGAAATCGCTGGGAAGGCGATAGAAGCGCAATTATTTTCCTCAGCTAGTTTAAGGCAATTTTGGTAGCAGGAGGCCAAAAGAGTCGGTTCTCCATGCCGGCCGTCACGATATACCGGCCCCGGAGTGTGAATGACAAACATGGCCGGGAGCCTAAAGCCCGGGGTGATTTTGGCCCCACCGGTCGCGCAGCCATTTAATGGAATGCAGGCTTGTAAAAGCTCCGGGCCGGCGGCACGATGAATGGCGCCATCGACTCCACCGCCGCCCAGTAGCGAGCAATTGGCGGCGTTTACGATGGCATCGACTTTTAGAGTGGTTATGTCGCCTTCGAGAACTTCGATGTCCAGCATGGTAAACTCCTGAAGGTTATTAGTCATGGCACCGCGGGGAGTATAGCAGGGGAAGGAAAGTGGGGGAAGGGGTGTTTTGAGTCGGCTGCAATTTGGAACAAGCAAGGGTAATGCATGGGAAGCTAATTAAGATAATTATACCGGCGCTGTTTGTCCTCTATTGTAATAAATTTCATTCGTGGGCTGGGGCGGAAGATTTTTTCATAGACATAACGGCGAATCTGGTTATCGAGGTCAGTTTTTAGGGCATTAAGGTAATACTTATCTTCATCATCATTTGAATACGCCCGCTGGAGCTCATGAATAACCGATAAAATCACATATTTTTCGGCATAATCATTGCTGTTCCGATAATCTTTTTTCCCATCATTTGTTAGTGAAAAAGTACCCAGATCTTTTCCATTGATAGTAGCTCCGGTGGGCGAAATCCTGAGCTTTTTCCAATCCCCATAATAAAAATATTCAGGAGCTTCATTTTTAAAAAATGGTAATTTTTTTATATTCATTTTTATTTTTTCTAACTGATCACCAGCCCAATTATTGGCATAAACATTAGGAAAAAAGCGTAAGGTGGCAGAGTCGAAAATTAACGCATGAATATCATTATCTTTCACCCCCAAATCAACGCCCAGTATCGACAAGTTAAATTTAAAATATTGTTGGCTAAAAAGAAGAATAAAGGCGTTTGATATTTCATGGCCGTTATTAATTTTTGTTAATCGCTCGTTGATATCACCTCCAGTTAGGTCTTGGCATTTGTTTTCTGGAATATGATAGCAAGCAAACATGATGTCGCCGCGTTCTTCTTTGCTTATTTCAATTTTTTCTCCTGTGTCATAAGAGTATCGCGCATTTTCGAGACGTGATTCAAAAAGGTGGTAAAAGAAATCATTTCTCTTTTTATCATTCAATTGGGCAATTACAGGACGAGAAGCAATAACGTTTCCGCTTTTAAGAGCATCAATATATTTCTTAGTTTCTGTCTCATCAAGACCTAACATTGTTTGTTTTTGCAAAAAGTATTGTTTAAGATAACGGGCAGTTTTAAATGCAGAGGTCAATTCCACATAATTATATTTAAGTTTCGCATTATTATCAATTCTAATCGCTTTATCTATAGATTTCTCTCTGCCCTCTTTCGTATTAAAATCAGTACCTGCATCAAATAATTCAAACATTAATTCTGTCAGGTTATCAAAATCGCTGTCTTCTGTTGCTATAATTTTGTTTGTACTTTTCCATCTGAGATCTTTAATTTGTCTAAGAGCCTTAATATATTTTTCTTCTTGAGACAGTTTATCTTTGGTTCTTGTATTTTTGCGCAAAAGGTCTTCAGCCAGGGTAGGAATCTCGTCTAAATTGCTTTCTGTGCTATTAATCGCCTTTTGAACCTTATAAAAGGCATCGATGTATTTTTCGTATTCCTCGTTTCGTTTCCTATCGTCTTCCGGTTCTCTCAGCGAAGTGGCAAGATAAACCAAAGCCCTCGCTTGCCTATCTTCAGGTTTATTAATTTTTTCGTCTTTAAGATCAACATAGTAAATCCGTCCATGTTTATAAATAAACATTGTGTGATAGTTATCGCTGGCATAACCTAAAACAGCATCCTCTTCTTTATAGTGGAAGGGGTCAAAATACATGAAAATTTGTACTCTGTCTTTACCTGTATTTTCTTCACCTGTATTTGTATCGCGTACGTTTTTATAAAATTCTTTGTTGTCTCCTTTAAAAGGAAGGCCACTGTCACCGATTCGTATTTTCCATTTCTCTTTTTTGCTGCTAATGACCAGAGAATCGCGGTAAAACATATCATCTTTATTTTCATTAATCTCCAAATCATCCAAAATAGCGGCGTTGCCAGCAATTTTTAAATCAAGCAGCAGCCATTTCAACCTGTAAGTATTAAAATATTCACCTACTTCTGTTTTAATTTGTTCGCCAGTGATATTATTGAGAACTTTTTCAGCCATTTTCTGGGCATCAGTGAGAATCCCTAATTCAACAGCATAATCCCTGGCTTTTTGTTCATAAACATCGGTTACAATCCTTATGCGGCCAACATTATCAGAATTATTACCTTCGGCATCCGCACGTATCTCGACTGTGCCCAAATTAGTACTGCCCAAAATCTCAACTTTAAAGCCATCATCACCGTTTTTATTGCTTTTATTCAGGTCAATACCAGCTTTTACTTCATAGGTTCTGATTGCGATATATGGGCCATCCTTACCTTCAAAAACTTGAAGAAAATCCAAACGACGTTTAGCGGTCACCAGCTTCATCTCGTTTTTAATTTTTGTGATGGAAATATGGGTGTCGTATGTTTTGGATTGACGGAGTCCTAATGAAAAAGGCAGACTCTTGTATATGATGGCTTTAATATCATCTAAAGAGCAGCCGGTTAGGCAAAAAGCACATAGCAGAAGTAAGGAGAATTTAGTGGTTGCTGAGTTAGTTTTATACATTTTGTTCACCACCTTAATCATTTAGGTTTATTTCAACATGGTCATAATCGGAATGTGTAGCTACGAATTCTTCCAGGCTAGTTAAAAATGTACCATAAATATTAGTCTCTTCTAAGTTTTTCTTGAAAAGAAATCCGTTGTCTTCATCGATAATTTGCTTTTCAAATTCTTTTTGAATTTCCGGTTTTATCTTTTTTATCTGATCGTCAGGTGTCATAGTATTGGTTATTAAATCTTTGTTGTAGTTTATTATTGAGCCAGCCTGAAGTATTTTTATTGGCTTTGATTCCATTGTATATACCGGTATAACATCTGTTATATTTACTTTGACATTAAATGGTAGGTCAGATGAATTTTTTTGGTAATCAAAAACAAGAGTTTTTGTGTCTCTGCTACTTCTTTCTTTATTTATTACCAAACTTTCAATATCGGCAAATGAGATCTCAGCTTTACCTTTAATGAGGTATATATATATCTCCTTAGTATATTCAGAATTCGCAATAATAGTATCCCGTGATTCTTCTTGAACGATAAATTTATTGAAACTAATTTCTTGAAATATAAGTTCCTGCTTCTGCAGATCGGCCAAATTGAATTCTTCAAACATATTCTGAGAATTAATATAGCAGGCTATTCCAAATGGCACTAAAAATGCCAGAACAAGGCAAATAATTGTTGAAATAATAATTCGCTTAATTGAAAAAAGTTTTTTAATACTCTTGGGAACCATTGGCTTGCGTGATAATACGCCAAGAGTAATAATAAGGACAATAAAAATAAACGCTATAGCCCATGTAATCAGGTAATACTTATTAATATCAGTGGTGTTCATTTTGCATATACTCCATAAGACTCAAGTCTTTCTGTAATATCCTCGAATTCTTTTTGATTATTTTTATCTCGTTTAGTTTCTGCCAATTGTATGGCATTGAGAGTTTTACCTCCCTCAGTAATTGTAGCATGTACATTGGCACCATACATGCGCAGATATTCCATAGCCTTGTAATCTTTATTATAAGCGGCGGCATAAAGAAAAGCTGTCCAGCCTGATTTGTCTTTGCGCTCGAGGCAATTGGGATCGTTTTTCAGCAATATCGGCAGATAGTTCAAGATAATGTCCGGAGGCGCATGGTGTGCCAGAAGTCTTATAATAGTTGCTTCACCCTCATTTTTGCCAAAATTTGCACCAAGCTTTTTAGTGAGTGCATTGAATATACTGCGAGCTGTCGTTTCTTCATTCGTGGTTTGTCCCTTGTCCAGATTTTCGATAGCATACATCAAAGCTGTTTTATTTTGAGTGTTTTTGATAGTTATATCGGCACCTTTTTTAAGAAGGTGTTCTGTCAGTATTAGATCGCCTCTCTCCACGGCAAGAATCAGCGCAGTAGAACCGGACATCTCACCGCCACGTACTTGTTCATTGATATCGGCGTCAGATAAGGCATCAATAATGTTCTTTCTATATATACTGAGACTATTATCAAATTTACCTTTATCCTGGATTTCAAAAGCTGCGGTATAAAGTAAAGGAGTAAACTGGCCATTTTTGTATTGCTTTGTTTTTTTTGTAAGGTTTCTGTCTTTTTTTATAAAATCCTCGATATAATTATGCGAATTAAAATCTTCGTTAAGTTCAACTTCTATTGCCGTAAAAATTGATTTGCCGAGCTGGCGATTCTCATTAATAAGTTTTTTGATAATGTAGCTACGCTTGTTGCTAAAGGCATAATCAATAGCATTTTGGCCCTTGCTGTCTTCCTTGTATAAACCGGCTCCATAATTGATCAGCATTTCAATTATATCATCGTTGTCAGCCATATGAATTGGCCGCGTTCCGTCTTTTTTGTTTATTGGCTCATCCAAGCCTCTATGTTGAAATTTATTTTGTTTGTCAAATAAAATCTTTAATACGCACTTGCGATCGGAAGCATCTGGTTTTTGTTGAACATCAGGTGTACCTACTATTGCCGCATAAACAAAAGGATCAACCGGAGTCTGCTTGTCACCGATTCTTTTTGATATATCAGCGCTGTTTGGCATACGATCCAACCATTTGTTGAGCCAATCCTTGGCATCACTCTTGTCGCATCCATATTTAAAGGCATAATCGATCAAAGAAAAAATTGATTCTGAGCTTCCGATATCATTTTGCGGAGTAGCGGGTATATTTTTTTCCAAGATATGATTTACAACATCTCTACGATCAAATTTTAAAGCATAATCAAGGACATTTTTGCCTTCAGTAGTCCGCTCTTGCCAGGATATTTTGATTTCACCATTATCAGTACAGCTATCTTCAGTATATCCGTCAAGAAGCTGAATGACTTTATCAAAGGCACCATTTATCTCAAAAACTTTATTGTTGTCCTCATGCTTTTTTATCAGAATGTGAACCAAATTTTCTTTTATACTATTACGGCATTTCGAGTCCGAGTTCTTGACTGAAGCTGAATTTGGAGTCTTGAGTATACGATTACTTTTATCTTTACAGATTATTTCTCTAAATTCATTATCTTGCGGCAACTTGTGACCGTCGTCCAGCCGAAAGCCAAGGTAGGCTGCCATATCGTTTTCACAGTTCTCCGCCTTGTAATCCAGGGCACTTTTGCCACACTCCGTCTTAAAATCACACTTGGCGGGAGCATCTTGTTTTCGCAGGTCACCGCCATTTTGTACAAAGGTGTTATAGAGATCTTCATAATTCTTTTTGGCGACATAATGGAATGGTGAATATTTGTGCTGGCCTTTTATGCCAGGGAACTGATTGTTTTTCTGGAGATAGTTTGGGTCAGCATGGTGCTTTATCAATAGATTAATTATTTCTTCTCTCTCTCTCTTTTCTTGGTCATTCTCACTATTAAGCTTAATGATTGCCATTAGAAGCTGCGTGAACTCTCCGGACATTTGGTTATCTGTCCCTGTTATTTGTAATGGGTTGTTGTTTAGGTTATCAAGCTTTTCATACTCAAGGTCAAGGAGTTGTTTAATAGCTGTTTTGATAAAGGATTCCCTGCCAGATGTTTGTTTGGTTTCATCATAATCAAAGAATAAAGTATTTAGTACTGATGTTTTGGCAAGTTGGCCAGATTTTCCGGATATCGGTCCAACCTTGGCATTTATACAATCGCCTTCCCCTTTACATTTTTCAAAAATCTTATCAAATATGTTGCTGTTTCCTGTCGCTTCTCCGATTTGCGCTGCCAGATAAAGCGGTGTATAAGTTATTCCATCAATAAGCGTTTTATCTGTTTCAGCCTTATGAGTGATTAATTTATCTATTAAACCATAATCATTAGCCTGTTTGTTGGAAGAAAGCTTATAATAAAGCTTATATAAAAGGTAGGTTAGGGCCGTGTATTTAATTCCGCCGACACTTAGCTCATTGTCTACATTGATATTCTTTTTATTACTAGCTTCAACTTGCCCCTCATCTAAAAATTTGTCAATATTGTCTAATAATCCTTTCTCTGGCTGTTTTCCTGAATCGACAATAGATTTAATCAAATAAGAAAATGGTGCTGCGCTTATTCGTGTTTTGCTGTCTGAGATAGTGGTTTCTATTGAAGCGGTTCCTTTTTCACGGTCAAGTATGAGGTCAATGATTCTTGGATCGTTGGTATAACAGGCAGCAAACAGTGGGGTTAATTGCTTGAAGTCTGAACCAAACTCTTTACTAATTAGGTCCTCCCTGGCATAGTGCTTACTACCAATATAGGTATTAACGTCTGCACCTTCTTGGATGGCTTGGTCAATGATGCGATAATTTTTATGAAGAATAAGGTTAATAAGGATTATTTGTTTATATTTGAGATTATAAAAAACATACGGAAGCATTGCCTCTATAAGATCGTCATCACCTTGTTCAATGGCATAGTCGATTGGAAGATAATTATACTGATCCGGTGTGGTGAGCTCTTCCCGCAGATCGTCTATCAGATTTGTTTGATCTTCCTTGTCATCTTCTTTATCTTTTATATCTTTTATACGTTTGTCCATGAGGACTTTATGATATTTATCTATCTCAGGTAAATTATTGTGATATTTCTCGGAAATATCTTGGAAAGTACATCCGGTTGTTGCTTTGAAGAAATTAAAAAAGTCACACCCCAAGGCCGACGCTTTCCCCGTAAAGGCCAAACATATAATGATTGTCAGTAAAATTATCCGCATCTAAACTTTTCCTTCCTGAGTGTATCTATCCTGTATTGACGCATTATAGTCTCTCATTAAGAAGCAAAGCCCAATAAATTGGCGCGATAAATTATATGAAATCTTCTATAATTAAATAAACTTACTGAACTGAACATTACCAGCCCCTTATGGCTAAAAACCGTAAAAAAAACTAGCGAATCGGTTTGGGGCTGTCAAGCGGAAAATTGGGTATTTGACAACCAATTAATTCTTGGACACGCTTGTCTCATGAACTTTTCCCTCAAACCATTGTTAGAACCGGCTAACTGCTCCAATGTCAGCCAAGCTCTCCTCACGAATATAAAAGGGTGGGACTATCAAATTACGATAGTGCAAAGAAGAAAAATAAAAAAAATGATTCTCGTCCCCAAAATGCCAAGCAGTGGCTCTAGGCCGGTGGACTAGCATTTGGGCTGTGGCCACTTGCCAGGAATTAGCAAATTTACCCGAGTTTTTTCACAGAGGCCCTTAAAGAGCCTATCAGCAGGCCATTTTTTCTGCTATACTGCGCCGCCGGGAGGAAGTCATGAGCGAGCGTATGTTCCCCATCGGTATGCAAACATTTGGAGATATTCGCCGGCGCGAAGCTATTTATATTGATAAAACAGATCTCATTTATCAGCTGGTGACAGAGGGCAAAGTCTATTTTTTCTCCCGGCCGCGCCGTTTCGGTAAAAGCCTTTTAATTTCTACACTTGAGGCCTATTTTAAAGGGCAAAAGGAACTTTTTAAGGGCCTAGCCATGGAAAAACTGGAGAAGGAATGGCTAGAATACCCGGTTTTTCGCTTTGACCTCTCCGGCTCAAAATATACCGATTTGGCAATGCTCCAGGAAAGCCTGAATTTTATTCTGGCTAAATATGAGAACATTTATGGCCGGGCCCCAAATGCTGAAAAGCCGAGCACCCGCCTCAAATGGCTTATCGAAAGTGCCCATGCCAAAACTGGCAGGCAAGTTGTTGTTTTAGTTGATGAATACGACGCGCCGCTCCTTGATACGCTGGTTGATGATGCCACATTTAAAGAAATGCGCACTATGTTGCGTGACTTCTATAGCCCCTTAAAATCGGAAGATGCCAATTTGCAATTTGTTTTTTTGACCGGCATCAGCAAATTCAGCCAGCTCTCCATCTTCAGCGAGCTCAATAATTTAACCAATATTTCCATGAATAACGAATTTGCCGCCCTCTGTGGTATCACCAAAGAGGAGCTGAGCGAGCAGCTAGAGCCGGAAATAGCTAACCTGGCCAAAGCTCTTGGCATTACTCCGGCGTCAGCTCTTTCCCGGCTAAAAAAGAATTACGACGGCTACCACTTTACTGCCAAAAGTCCGGATGTTTTTAACCCTTTTAGCCTTTTAAACAGCCTCAAGGATAAAGAATTTAAAAATTATTGGTATTCCACCGGCACGCCGACTCATCTCACCGAAATGCTTAGTAAATACACCCTGCGCCCCGAAGATTTGGAGGGCTTTTTGGCCGGGGAGATGGATTTTAATGTGCCCTTCGATGGGGCTGAAACGCCCATCCCGGCGCTTTACCAGAGCGGTTATTTAACCATAAAAAGCTGCAGGCGCAATTTATATACTCTGGGCTTTCCCAATGAAGAGGTGCGTGTCAGCTTTATTAAAGGACTCATGCCTTATTATACCAAAACTTCGCTCTCCCAGAACAGCTCTTTTATTGTGCATTTAATGGACGCTCTGGATAATTGCGCCATCGATAGTGCGCTCACTCTCTTGCGCTCATTTTTCAGCTCCATACCCTATAATGCTGAGCGCCAGGACGAAGCGCATTATAAAACCATTTTTTACCTCATTTTTACCCTGGCCAGCGAATACAGCGTGCGCACCGAGGAATGCACTGCCGCCGGCCGATCCGATGCCCTCATCGAGACGGAAGACACCATTTATCTTTTTGAATTTAAACTATCCGGCACAGCCGAAGAAGCTTTAAAGCAAATAGATGACAAAGGTTATGCCATAAAATACGAAGCCGGAGAGAAAAAGGTGGTTAAAATCGGCGTTAATTTTGATAAAGAGAAGCGCACTATCGAGCGCTGGGTAATTGGCTAAAATTTTCCCCAAAATCACCTACTATTTCTCACAGATAGGGCGCTAGAACCTACTAAAACGCACGAGTTTTGCTGGCCATGAAGGGTGGGGGAGAGCAGTGCCCAAAGGTACTGGAGTTTTAATGAGAAATCATTAATTTTCGCTTATTACTAAAAGGTGAGCGCCAGATTCAAGGAGCCGGATTTTTTGCCGATAACCGGATAAACAGCCATTTGATGCTGTTTTTTTAAATCCTCGAGCCGATGTTTGGTTTTCACTTCAAAAACAGTGAAGACAATAGAGCCGGCAATAGCTGCGCCGCCCAGAATCATCATAGTTACCCCCGGGACACCTAAATCTGCATCACCTAAACTGGTGGCGAGTAACATTCCGGTGCCGGCAGTAAGAACGAGCGCGCCGGGAATCGCCAGAGCAACCCTACCGGCATGAAAGCCCTTCTTTTTCTTTTCATAACGGGCAATTATAGATTCGGTAACCTCTTGGTTAGCTTCGCCTTTTACACAGCGAATTGAGAGATGAGTATCCTTGCTACCGCTGTTTACAGCTACATTGTTGGTATCTACATAGAGCCCATAGGCTTTTAGAGCGCCTTTTTCGGTGCTTGACCAGAAATAAGCGGCAGTTTCAAAAGGTGTGCAACCGTGGCGGTCGCAGTAGCCGGCGGGTTTAGCTCCGAAGCCGGAGGTATTTTTTCCGCCTTCCCATGATGTATCTCTAAGCTTTTCTGAACCTTTTACCCCTTTGCCAACCATGCCGTAAAGAGAGTCAAATTCCGCTTTTGAAGGCAGGTGCCAGCCACTTGGGCACACTCTTTGGGCATCTTCCCAATTATATAAATAAGCAAATTTTTCTATATCTTTAGTGGGTTTGTAATTTATCTTATCATCAAGATAGCGCATATTTTCCGTTATCCATATTCTGCCGCCAATGTTGGCAGTTTTATATCTGTTGCCGTCACGCGGATCGGTAAAGCCGAAGACATCGCTATCTTCCTCAAAGTTTTTGATGCAGCGAACCGAAAGCCTTTCGGTTGTTTGATTATTGCATTTTTGGGCGGAAACACTCTCCGGCAATACCGAAAAAGAGAAGGCGTTGATACCGTCGCTATCACACTCGGTGCTGGTCCAGAAGTAAGCGCCGGAACCAAACATGACATAGCTGCCGGATTCGCTGTAGCCAGAGGGCAGTGCCCCGAAACCTGATTCGTTCTTCCCACCTTCCCAGCTTTCATGGCGGAGATTTATAGCGCCTTCTTTACCGTCTCCGACATTGCTTAAAAGTCTGGCATATTCTACTCTGGTTGGCAAATGCCAGCCGACCGGGCAAACTTTCTGCGCATCACCGTAGGCATATAAACAGCCGTTATCTTTCACGGACGCACCATGGCGGCTATCGACGCTGCAGGAGATATTTTCGCTAATATACTTCATATGTTCGGCCAGCCAAGTCCCGCCGCCGATTTTTACTGTTTTGTAAGTGTTGCCGTCGCGACTGTCGGTAAAGGTACCGTATTCCTGCGCCAGAGCCGGAGAAGCAAATGACAAGACAGCCAAACAAATTGCTGCTTTTAGCCCTAAATTAACCATATGGCCTCCTTTAGTTTCTCTTTGGAAAAAATGCGCCTGTATAGGCGCAAAACAAGCGAAATTATTGAAAAAATATGAAAAAAGTACTTGAAAAAAACTTGGAAATGTGTTAGAACTGAACTGAACTGAACTGAACTGAACTGAACTTATTAAAAGCCCTTACGAGAAAGACAAAAGCAGGGCGCAAGCTAATATAGATAGCAATTAATTGCAAGCACTTTTCCTTTTTGTGGTGAGCGAAAGCGGATATTTGATATTTGCTCTTGGTGCTTATAAGGCGCAGAAGTTATAGACGTCGGCAGCTTTACATTCTTTACCGTCGGCACAGCCAAGGGAATTATCGCCATCTTTGGTGCAGAGTTTGTGGCAAACATTGCCTTTTATACAGACCAGCCCTTTAGCGCAAGCGTTTGCAATATCACAGGCTTCACCAACTTGCTTAGTGCCAGCTTTTATAGCAGTCAAAGAATCGCCTATTGGTTGGCATGTTTCAGAGAGAGAAGCGTCATCGCTATATTCCCCATTGGCGCTAACAGTGTAAGTGCATTTCTTTTTGCATACACCCACATTGGGTTTAATGATTGCACAAATGTCATTATCGCCCTCACAATCATTGCTAGTGGTGCAAGTACCAGAGATAGGCATGTCTCCAACGCAAGCACCTGTGCCCAAAAAATAGCTGTCAGGGCCAACGCTATATAGCGGCTCGCAATATTGGTTGTCATTGCACTCCGTTTTGCCATAATAGTCGGTGCATTTTTTGGAAAAAGTTGAAAAAAAGACTTGACAACCGATTATAGATCTAGCACCCTTGCTTGATTAACCATTGCCCGTCCTCCATAGCACCAGAAACAAGACGATTTTACCTAGTGTATTGGGCCTAGGCAATACCCAATCTATATTAATTTGTATTTAAAATTTTATAGCCTATGAGCCAGCGCCACGGCAATGGCCAGAGCATCGGAAGCATCTTTGGTTTTGATAGGCGGCAGGCCCAGCAAAATAGAAATCATTTCGCTCACCTGCTCTTTGCTGGCGTTACCGTTGCCCACAGCCGCTTTTTTTACCGCTGTGGGCGCAATTTCGCTGATTTGCACCCCGGCTTGTTCCATAGCCAGCATAATGACGCCGCGCACATGGCCCAAAACCAGGGCGCTGTGAGTATTTTCGGCATGAAAAATGGCTTCTACAGCTCCGGTCTCCGGCTGAAAGCGCTCAATAACAGCGCCGATTTTGGTATAAAGATTGGCCAGGCGGGCGGGGAGAGGAGTCTTTGTGCTCATGTTGATGACTCCATAGCCCAGGCACTTTATCTGGCTGCGCGGCGCGAGTTGCACTACGCCCCAGCCGCAGTGAATAGAACCGGGATCAATACCGAGTAATATGGGATAAGAGGGGAGGCTAGCCACGGCTATCAGGCGTTTTGCAGCCTTTCGAGCTCTTCTTCGTCGATGTCAAAGTTGGCATAGACATTACTGACATCGTCACATTCTTCCAGCTTATCGATGAGCTTTAAGTTGTTGGCTGCATCTTTGCCGGTGACTTTAACGGTGTTGTCGGGCACGCGGGTGACTTCGGCCGAGATGTATTCCATCTTTTTGGCATCAAAGCCTTCTTTGACATCCACAAAGCTGGCGACATCGGTGGTGACGGTGATTTGATCGTCTTCCTGGGCCACATCATCGGCGCCGAGGTCGAGAGCGATTTCCATCAGCTCATCTTCGCTGTATTTGGCGGCATCAAAGATGATTTGCCCGCATTGTTTAAACATATAGGCCACGCAGCCGGAGGCGCCCAAATTGCCGTTGGATTTGGAGAAAATCTGGCGCACATCGGAAGTGGTGCGGTTTTTGTTATCGGAAGTGGCTTCCACAAAAATAGCCACGCCGCCGGGGCCGTAACCTTCAAAGGTCATTTCTTCGATGGTTTCGCCCTCGAGTTCGCCGGTGCCTTTTTTGATGGCGCGGTCGATATTGTCGTTGGGCATGTTTTGCGCTTTAGCTGTGGCAATAGCGGTACGCAGGCGGGCATTGGAAGTGGGATCACCGCCACCAGAGCGGGCAGCGATGGTGATCTCGCGGATTAATTTGGTAAAGATTTTGCCGCGTTTGGCATCTGCGGCGCCTTTTCTGGCTTTAATGGTGCTCCATTTGTTATGACCTGACATTTAAGGTACTCCTTTAGTTTTAAAGCTTGAACCCTACCAAAGAGGGCAGGGTTGCATAGCATGGTTTAAGAATTAATTCAAGCGTTTCTTAGGGAAGAAAATGAGGAAAAAGGCAAAGAGCAGGAGAAAAGCGGTGTCGGCATGAGAAGTGGCATTGCAACCGCTTTTAACTTCTTTGGTGGTACTCTCTGCCGGTTCGCCTTTTGGTTTATAAACAGCGATATAGCCCTTTTTCTCTTTGATAATTTCGCCGCCACCCCAAGTGACTGTTAAAGTAACGGTATAGTCTCCGGGGGCGATGTATTCGTGAGTGGGGTTTTCTTCGCTGGAAATGGCCCCGGTGTCACCGAATTTCCACTTGTAACCGGTTATTTCTCCGCCCTTGGTGGTATTGGTAAAGGCGACTTTCAGCGGGGCATAACCGGCAGTCGGTGTGGCAGTGAAGTCCACGACCGGTTCAGTCGGCTTAATAATTTTGGCAGTGACATTTATTGCCGTGCTGTGGCCCATCTCACTATTAACAATAATCTGGTTGTTTAATTTGCCATCGCTGGCAGCGTCATTATTAATAGAGATAGTAACCACTTGTTCTTCGCCGACATTCAAAGTGCCGTCAAGCGGATTCATAAGCACCGGAGATTTGGTTTGCGCACTCCAGCGAACAGCCCGGCCGCCGCAATTGCGCACAGTGATGGTTTTGCTGGCAGAAGCGCCGTAAATGGATACATCGCCGAGATTTATTGCTTCCTCGGAAATGCAGGGATAACCGGGCAAGTCCGCTTTATTAAAATCAAAATAAAGCACATTGTGCCCGATTTCCAGCGGTGAACCGCTAGCCAAATTAACGGTGTCGGCCAGGACCTTCATGTAGCCCTTCATACCCCACTTCTCGCCGAGAATATTGCGAATAATGAAGAGCAGGCGGCCCTTGTCATCGGTTTCCCAGCCAACCAGCGTGACGGTGTAAACGCCGATAGAGGCCTCCTCGGCTTCCGGTTCATAGAGGCCGCTGGTATAATTTCCCATGCTGTTAAAGAAAGTCATGGTAATAGCCAGTGGGCCATGTTCGAGAAGAGCTTTTTTGAGAGTCTCCTTTGTGTGGGAACCCTGTAAATCGCAATTAGCGGCTTTAAGCTGCCGCTGAGCAATTTGGGCACAGTTATTGGTTGAACACTCCGGAGCTATGTTGTTAGCCGGAGTAGGTGCCAGAGATACACACTGTTCATCGGTGAGCCCGGTTGTTATGCGGCTGCAAATATTTTTAAAAAGCTGGCCGGCTATTGGTGAATCATTGCATTTTTCGCCGGCGTAGTAGCCACATTGATAAGTATATTGCTCGCTGAGATTGATATGATAGCCGGGCTCATTCAGTTGCGCGGCCATAGCTCCCTCGATAGCGGCATTTACTCCATGCTCCCAACACCTTGTTTCTTCCAGGGCACTGAGAGAAGCCACATGATTTTCAAAGGGAGGCAAAAAGTTTTTACCGCCGACATTTGTCCAGCTGAAGGCTGCGTCAGACACGGTGGCACTACCGGCTGCCGGCAAATATGCACTAAGCAAAGAGCTGATAAGCAAGATGTGGAAAGTCATGTGCGCCTCCTACAAAAAAATAATTATTTGCCACCGCCGATATTACCAAAGCGGAAAGAGATACCGACGTGCAAACCATGGTAACCTAAATCAAAGCGCATAGCGGCAGCTTTGCTGAAGTTCCAATAGGCACCGATCGAAGTTTCCCAATCGAAGTCCGCAGCGCTGTGACCGTTATAGCTACGTGCGGCCCAGAATCTTACACCAAAGAGGGTGCGGATATAGACGGTCCAAGCTTTGGTGAGGTAGAGCGAATAGCGCACGCCGCCCATAATACTTTGATAATAGGCGGTGGAATAGCCATAATCGCCATACCAAAGACCGAGAGTTGTACCAACTTCAATTTCAAAAGAATCGTTAAGAGCCGGAGCAAAGCCGTTGGGTACGATGGGAATATCGAGCCAGAGTGAAGGACCGACATACCACCAGTTGGCGCCCACGGTGACATCGAGAGTGAGCGGGCGGCCATGCTTTGTGCCTTTGGGCTCTTTTAAAGTCAGCTTGCTGCTTTTGCCTGAAGACTCGGAACTGCCGGAAGAAGAGGAGCTGGCAGAAGATTCCTCTTTGGTTTCTTCATCGGCATAAGCAGCGGGAGCAGCGAGTAACATAGCGGCTATTAAGGCCCATAACATTGATTTTTTCATAAAATCCTCCTAATTGTACCGAATGCGGTACGAGTTTACGCCACACCTTATAAACGAATTTTTCTATGGCCTCAATGAAAAAATTAGTTTTAAA
>JAEEGL014687300.1_pt1 | contig 28228 bp, 24 predicted proteins | sample 9134231 | NCBI WGS metagenome assembly JAEEGL01 (sample SAMN16246548, study PRJNA631951) | gut metagenome | biome: gut microbiome; feature: rumen; material: fiber-attached | host: Bos | place: Iran: Karaj | collected 2018-10
GTTGAGGTATTCAACCAGGTCGGCGGCGAGGTCAATAGTCTTGTCGGTTGTGCCGCCAAAATCGAAGCGGTATTGCAAGTTGAAGGTGCCGTTCTCAACGTTCTTCACATAGAGTATCTCGCTGCCATTGGCGGACTTGCCTTTCTGCAGGTCTTTCTTGAAGTTGACGAAGACGGGCTGGATAGGTTTGGCCTTGGCAGCGTCGGCTTTCACTTGTGCCAGGAAGGGGCTCTCGTTGTCGCGGCTCACGTAGATTGGGGTGATGGCTGGCTTCTGCACTTTGGTCACGGGATCGGGGCTGTCCTGGTGTTTGTAGACGATGACATAGTTGTTGTCCTTGCAGATGCGGTTGGCAAAGTCGACGATGTCCTTTTTGGTAATCTTGGCGAGCTCATTGATTTCGTTGCACACCTTGTCCCAGGTCTGGTGCTGCACGAAGGCGTAGGCCATCTGCGAGGCACGGCTATTGTTGCTCTCGGCCTGCTTCATGATGCGGAGCTTCAGCTGGTTGATGCTGGCCTCGATAAGGCTCTCGTCGAACTTGCCCTGCTTCACGAGGTCGAGCTGCTCCAGCAGCAGGTCGCGCAGCTGGCCGAGGCTCTGGCCCTGGGTGGGACTGCCGCCGAGCATGAAGGCGGCATAGTCGTTCAGCGTGTAGGTGCCGGCGTAGGCGCTGAGGCAGAGCTGCTTCTGGTTGAGGTTGAGGTCTATCAGACCGCACGAGCCGTTGTTCAGCACCATCTCCATGGCCTGAGCCAGCAGGGCGTCGCGGCTGCCGTTACCCTCCTCGATACGGAAGGCGATGGTGAGGTTCTCGGGGTCCTGGCCGTTCACCAGACGGATGATAGGCGTGGTGATGGGTTCCTCCTTCACCTTCTTGAACTCAGGCACCGTGCCCGTCTTCCAGCCGCCGAAATACTTGTCGATAATCTTGATGGCCTCGTCGGGATTGAAATCGCCGGCCAGCGCGATGCACATATTGTTGGGCACATAGTAGGTGCGGTGGAAGCGGTAGATATTGGTCATCGAGGGATTCTTCAGGTGCTCGATGGTGCCGAGGGTGGTCTGCTGGCCGTAGGGATGGTGGGGGAACAGGGCGCGCATCATCTCCTCGTTCACGCGGCGGTTGTCCTGCGCCAGGCTGATATTCTTCTCTTCATAGACGGCTTCCAACTCTGTGTGGAACAGGCGCAGCACCAGGTTGGGGAAGCGGTCGCCCTCCACCTTGGCCCAGGTCTCCAGCTGGTTGGCGGGGATATTCTCCACATACATCGTGTAATCGTTCGAGGTGAAGGCGTTGGTGCCCTCGCTGCCGATGGCCGTCATCGACTTGTCATACTCGTTGGCAATGGCGATAGTCGAAGCCACATAGCTGATGGAGTCAATCTGGTGGTAGATGGCTGCACGGGCGGCCTCGTCGGTCGTCTTGCGGTACACCTCGTAGAGGTTCTCAATCTTCTGCAGCTCCACCTTCTCGCGCTCCCAGTCGGTGGTGCCCAGCTGGTGGCTGCCCTTGAAGAGCATGTGCTCCAGGTAGTGGGCCAGGCCGGTGGTCTCATGCGGGTCGTTCTTCGAACCTGCGCGCACGGCGATATAGGTCTGGATACGCGGTGCGTCCTTATAGACGCTCATAAACACCTTCAACCCGTTCTTCAGCGTGTACTCGCGCACGCCCAGCGGGTCGTTGTCATAGGTCTTGTACTGGTACTGCTGTGCTCCGGCCATTATTGCCATAGCCACGAAACAGAGGGTCACTACTATTTTCTTCATCGGTACGATATTTTATTTAATAATAAATGCAAAAATACAACTTTTTCCTCACATAAAATGAATAATTTTATCGTCGCAATGATACACAATCACTTACACAACACTGAGAGCCTTTATGTCTTTATGTTTATGGGGCATTAAGACTATGAGTCTATATGACCTTGCGCCCATTGTCTCTTCGACTTTTCGACTCTTTGGCTTTTCGGCCCTTTGACTTTTTGTCTTTTTGACTCTTCGACTCAACGTCTCTTTGACTCAGCCACTCAGTCACCTAGTCACTTGATGTCTCGTTATCTCGACGTCTCGTTGGCTTTTCGGCTTTTCCACTCTTCGACTTTTCGACTCTTCGACTTCTCAACTCAACGTCTCATTGACTCAGCCACCCAGCCACTCGTTGTCTCGACGTCTCGTTGTCTTGACGTCTTTTTGACTCTTCGACTTTTCGACTCTTCGACTTCTCAACTCAACGTCTCATTGACTCAGCCACTCAGTCACCCAGCCACCCGATGCCTCGTTGTCTCGAGTGTAACATTTTCGTTTTTTCCATACTCTATGGATGAACTGGGAACTCTCGACACCCCACCATCCCCACTACGGGAAAGCCACCCGACAGGAGCCACACTCATTTTAAGGCTTGAAGGCAACAAGTTGCCCTCACTGCGGCCATCCGACTGGATGGCCGCCCTCCCGCCGGGGGTTCTTCAGCTGCACACCCTCCCGACTAAACACGCATTCCCACATTCAAACATTAACTGTCAAACTATAAACCGTAAACAGTAAACCTTATCCTTTTCAATTCTCACTTTTCAATTCTCCGTCGTCTCGTTGTCTCGACGTCTCGTTGTCTTTTTGACTCTTCCACTCTTTGACTTTTCGACTCAACGTCTCGTTGACTCAGCCACTCAGTCACCCAGCCACCCGATGCCTCGTTGTCTCGTAAACCTTAAACTGTAAACCTTACCGGCACAGACGTGACAGCATCGTCCAGAAAGCCCCTATACCTGGCGATAGGGAATAGTGAGATCCTGTCTCGTGGAGTGCGCGACCAGTGGCATCGAGGTGTTCTTGACGCAGCCGTTTGACGGCGGCAGCGCTTGCGAGGGCATCAATCGTTTGGCAGTAGTAGGTGTAAAGTATGGGGTACAGATGGGTGAAGTCATCGTTGATGTTTTGAGCCATCTGAAGGTGATTGTCATCAAGCGGAAGGTTTTCGCCCTGCAGCAAGCGTGTACGGAGTTTCGCGAGGTGGTGCTTCACGCGGTAGACGGTGACACGGTAGGAGACAGAAGACATTCCGAGGGCTTCTGCCATCTCTTCGTTAGGCATCGCCTGCTGCTTGTTGAGCAGTGTGAGGAGGGTGCGCAAGAGGATGAAGCGGTCGCGCGGCAGAGAGGTCTGGTGGGCGTAAGCGATGAGGGTGGAGGCAAAGGCAAGCTTACGCTCGTCGGTCAATGGAGAGCAGGGAACATCTGGATTTTGGATTTTAGATTCTGATTCGAGATTAGTGGTGGCGATAGTGAGAGGTGGCTTTGCATTTGCGGTGACGCCAATATAATTCCGGAAGGTATTGAGCATCCAAGTCTCGAAGGCATCCTTACTTTTAATGCTCCTCAGGGACAGATAAGTCACCGTGTTTCTTCCCTCTTTCCCATCTCTTAGATACAGGAAGAAATCCGCCAGTACATCGTCGAAGTCGTCCTGCAGCTGCCGCTGGTAGATTTCGTATCGATTTCGTAGCCGGCCGAGAAGCCGCTGGTGCAGAAGGAAGTACATCGCCTCGTCGGCACGTGCTCCACCCTCCTGGATAATATCGAGGAAATTGGGAATTGGCATCTCCGCAAAAGAACCCGCATCCTTCATATTCTTTAACCTTTAACCATTATTCATTCTCCATTATCCGTTATTCATTCTCCATTATTCATTCTCCATTATTCATTCTCCATTATTCATTCTCCATTATTCATTCTCCATTATCCCCAACATCTCAACCATCGTAAAGCGGTTAGTGTTATGTGTCACTCTCCAACTTTATGACCCTTTGACTCCTCGTCTTTTTGACCTTTTGGCTTTTCGACTTTTCGACCCTTATACTTTTTAACTTTTTGACTCTTCGACTTTTTGACTCTTCAACTTTTTGACTCTTCCACTCAATCCATTATTCAGAATCTCATAACATTGAAGGCATTCTTGATATGTCTGAAGTCCACGCCTTTTTCGTTTTTGACGATAGCGATAACATCGAGTCGGACATTCTCCTTGCGGCCGTGGCTGCGGACATATTGATTGCCGATCCGTATCAAGTTGAGACGTTTCTTGTGGTCGACGGCATCCTCTGGCTGCAACACGGTGTCGTAGGAGCGCGTCTTCACCTCTATGATGACTAGGTCGCCAAGACCATTCATGTCTGAATAGGGGGCGTTGAACTCTGAGCGAGGGTCAAGTGCGATGATGTCAATCTCTAGATGTCCCTTGCGGTAGTTACGTTCGAGGATGGTGTACCCGTTGTCCTCCAGATACTTCGTCGCCATCTGTTCGCCCAGTTTTCCCAGTTCCAGCGCCTCTCGCCGTTGCTCCGGCGTGAGCTTGTTCTCCCGAGGAATGAGTACCTTCAGTCGTGCCATTTGTCTTTTCGTTTGTGGCTGCAAAGATACGAAAACATTTTGAACCGGAGAAAAAGATTGCATCTTGATGTAACATTCTTCGACTAATCCATACTTTATATGCGATCGGACAACATTATAACTTATGATACCCACCCGCGAACAATTCAAAGAGTTTATGGCATACGTGCAGCATGCACAGGAAAAAGAAGACAAAGTGAATGATGCCTTTGAACTCATCTGGGACGATGAGCAGGCTCAACACGTCCCGTTCTATATCTCTCCCTGGTGGAAAGTGGTGAGATATGCATTCTGCCTCCTTTTCAATCTCAAATTCAATAAACTGGGAATCGACGATGTACTGGAATGGTGGCTGGAAGAAGCCCCCAAAGGGGAGGCAAAATACTGGATTGACGAGAAAGAATACAACGTCAGTGACATCGACGCCTTCTACGACTACCTAGTCAAAATTGCGAACGAGTAAAACAACAAATCAGAGAAAAAACAAATATGCGAGTAAAAGATGGCGACACCTATTGTCAGTACAGAAGTCACCTCCGACTTGACCCGATTCTAATGAGGGTTATAACGGTCATTGACCCTGATTGCTGTGGCCACGAGATTTGCAAAGTTCGATGGTATATCCTCGGAAAGAATCGATTATACACATCTGTATTCCCAATGGCAACCATCAAAAAAGAAGTATTTGCAGACTTCATACCGATGCCCCGAGAGCAGTACTTTGAATGTGTAAACATCCTGAAGACAGTAGAGTCATATAAAAATGCCAGACGACGGGTCATTTACAGGATAATTAAACTAAAAAAAAACGATAGAGAAACAACATGCTAGAAATTCCTGATGTTAAAAGCATTGTGGTGAGTGGCGACATCCATGGCGACTTCACGCAGCTTGTGTATAAGTGCTGTGTGCAATACAGCATGACCGACACGCTGATAATTGTTGCAGGTGATTGTGGGTTTGGTTTCGAAAAGCCAGACTATTACGATAATATTTACAAGCGGTGCCGAGAGAGATTATCGAAATCCAACAACTGGTTACTATTCGTCCGTGGCAATCACGACAACCCAGCCTATTTTAATCTAGCCCCCATCAAGCATCAACGGTGGATGACATTGCCAGACTACTCTGTAGTGAAAGCCTGTAGTCATACCGTCCTTTGCGTTGGTGGTGCCACATCCATTGATCGGACTTACCGGATGAATTCCAAATATTTTCATTTTCAGAAACCAAGTGAGCCATTCGTGCCCAATGTCTATTGGCTGGACGAGAGGGCAATCTTTGACCAAGCTAAGTTAGATGCCGTCAGTGGAGTGTGTGCCGTCGACACTGTCATTACGCACACATCTCCCTCGTTCTGCGAATTGTGTTCGCGCCAAAGTCTACAGAGTTTTGCAGTACGTGATGAAGATTTAATGGACGTTGTAAAACGTGAGCGCAATGTGATGGACGGTATTTTTGCCTATCTCCTCTCAAAGAACCATCCATTGCGTTATTGGTATTATGGTCACTTCCATCAGAGTTGGCATCGTGTGATAGAGGGGGTGCAGTACAATATGCTCGACTGCATGGAGCTAAGGGAGATAAGAAATACAACATCAAACTAATCAACGGAATAATTATGGGAACCTACAGTAGCATTTTTTTCGAATTCAAGAAAAAGAACGATTCACAGTGGCACCTGCTCGAAGCAGCCGTTCCACTTTCATTTGTGGACCACACCTACAGCGAAGAATCTGCAGACGACAACCACACCATTGAGATTGGTGGAGTGAAGATGAACCGGATGTTCACCCTCGTGCGTCAGGGCGACGTGCGGGATTTATTGGCCGGACATGATGCTCCTTTCAACGACAGAGGCTTTCCCGACGACCTCAGTCCCGAGCTGAAGGAGATGTTTGACAAGGTCCAGCAAAAAATTGATTCAAAAGAAAATGACTTTCTCTTGGGACGTGACTGGCGCTGGGGAAAATCCTGGTGCTATCTCTCCGAACTGGAATCCTATCTGGACAAACGCCTGGAGAAATGCAAGTCTGATATACTGAAAGAGCACTCCAAACTGTTTTCCCGTGACATCTCTGACAAACTGGATACAATTCTCGCTGCCGTTTCAGGGGACAAGCAGATACCAACGAGAAAGGATGAGACAGATGATTACAACGAGATAGAAGAAATGCTGGACTACTACATGAACGAAGAATTGGATTCCATTATCTGGTTAAAGCAGTTCGTCTCTGGCATCGCCCTCATCCACGAATTCCTGACTGACGACTGGTGCTACGATTCATCAATCCGTCTCGTCTTTTATGCCAGCTAAGCATACTATCGAAATGTTACATCCCCACCGCCAAATTTTTATTCCCTCACCCACGATTTATTCCCCCATCCCATAAAAAAAGGCCGATGCCTAAACACCAGCCCTATGAATACAAATTGTTTTGTTTTCTACGCAAAAAACATAACAACTTCAACTCTTCCCTCCTCAAAACCCTCAAATCTTATTTCTGGATAACCGACAAATAATAGGCTCATAATTACTCGCAAGCCTTCATTTAACATTTTAACAATTAACAATTCACTCGACCTCTGGTCGCTTCGCTCGTCGAAGATGGACACCAACCTCCGCATCTGATTATTTTTGGCTGAAACCGGTAATTTCACCTTTTTTTCAGCCAACAATATTTGCACTTACTCCCCCAGCAGCAGCTCCACTTGCTTCCAATACCAGAACGCCTCGGGGCGCAACGCCTTCACTTTGTTGATCACTGGGCTAACCAGCGCCTGTCCCGAACCATCCAAAACCATTCCAACCCGGTCACTCCGCAAATCTACCGAAGGGTCATACCGTCTGATCTCGTCAATTCCCTTCACCAGCAATACCGAAAGATATGCCGCTTTCGATGCTGCCACAATCGCAGAATACTGGTTGAAATTCTCGCTGATAATCAAGTCCCTGATCCTGCGTACACCGCCCTGCAGCTCCTGGAACTCAAAACTCTGGGCATTCATATAAACACCCGTGCACACCAGCTCTGCCGTCCGGTAGATATCATCCAACACAGCTTGCACATTCTCACGGTCCATCCCGCGATACTCCAGTTCAATAGGTGCAATTTTCCCGAACGTCTCACGCACCACAGCCAGGTTCTCTACCCGGTCAAACAGCGAAGCCACATCAAACAACTGCTTGATAATCTCCATCGAGCAGTGCCTCTCCTCCATTGAGCCGTCACGTCCACGCACCATCTTGATGTACGGAATGCCCGTAGTATTAGGAGCAAAAGCCGTCAGTTTGTCTCCAAGCAGATCCTCCTTGCTGGGCAGCGAAACCTTTAGTGGCTCGCCCGCCGTAAGCAGAAACGGACTCACAATGGGCAGCTGCTCCACCCGCGTATACCACACATCTTCAAACAGCACGTCCAGCAGCACCTTCTCTTGCGCCTTGTTCGTCACATATGACACCTGGTAAAAACACTTCGCGTGCGTCTTAGGCACATTCGTTCTTGACAGACGCTCCGTAGGCACTATCTCCCCAAAGCCGTACTCCTCAGCATAAGGCTCCAGATAAGCTATCACATCCGTTCCCGGAGGGCATACAATGTCTATATCCACCGACAACCGCTGTGTACATCCCAGCTGCAGCATCAGTGCGCTGCCGCCCTTGAACAGAAACGGACAGCCCGATTTGGCCAGCGCCTCCAGCAGCGAGAAGGCGCGGATGGTCTTCTCCATCAGCGTCGGGTCATTCACCTTGTTCCTTTGGCAGGACTCCAGTATCCACTCCCTACTCCTACTTCTTCCGTCTATCATACCATTGTCGCATTAATCAGTTTCTCTATCTCTTCCCGCCGGCCACGACGCATAGCATACCGCAACATCGTCTTGCGGCCAATCTCATACATCTCGCCAGCATTCTCAAATACCGTAAAAATCTCTCCACCCCGGGCAAACTCCAGCTCCGGAGCCACCGTAGCGTCCACCAGAATCTTCTCCAACTGCGGCACCATCACCCCGTCCACCTCCTGCACAGGTCCCTCACTCACCAGGTCCTTCACCAATAGTGAGCGTTGGCCCGATGCGTACAGCCGGTACTCCCTTTCCGAAGGGTTCAGCAGCACCACGCGGCCTTCTGCCACACTTCGCACATCTTCGTAAACAGCCTCCGCAGCCACCTTCTCCACCTCCAGAATCAGCACGTTCAGATTAGGCACATGTTGCATGAAAGCCCCCAGTTCACTCGCCTGCCAGAGGCAAAGGTTCGTGTATGGATACAACCTCTTCACCTCCTCATAGAGTCGCTTCATCTCTTCGTTCACCGTAGGCCGGTAATTCGGTTTCACCCCCTCGCCCAAACGCAACACACCGTATCCTGTCCTCACAAGAGTCCCTTGCGTCACCATTTGCTGCATGGCGATGTCCATACTGCGTGCCGATCTGTCGGGATATGACTCCGCAAACCACCGCATAAAATCCTTACGCACAATTACTTTGTCGTGCTCGTAAGCATAATTCAATATGATCTCTACGTTCGTCATTCTGGCTGCAAAATTACAACTTTTTTGGCAATTAACGAAGAAATTGCCGAAATTATTGTATATATCGCAAGAAAAAAGGCCGATGCCTAAGCACCAGCCTTCACCTTTCAATTTTCACTTTCCACCTTCCTTTTTTCACCTTTCCCCTGTAAACTGTAAACCGTAAACTGTAAACTTTACCCCATTTCACTTTCCCTTATTCCCAAGTCATCAATAGAATCCACCGAATTCAGTCCATATAGGGTCGTCCGGGACATCACGCCACAGTTCATAGCCATCTATCCCGAATTCATAAGAAAAGATTGGAAGTCTTCTATCAATACTCTTTAGTTCACCATATTGTAACCCGTACCATAGTGATTCACCTTCCCATAGGGAATCGATTTTACAAAGAATTACAAAAGACAAAGCCTCAGAGACATCCAAATAGTTATCGTCCCATTCCTTCTTCGCCCTTCGTATTACACGATACTCTTGCTCATACTCCCATTCCTTCCTCTTGCAGAAAAAGATTTCATCTTTCCTACGCCATATCTCTGCTTTTAGGCCGGATTTACTCTTATTCATAAACCCATAATCTGGGAGCACGATGTCCATATATTCAACATTATTTGCATAATCACCCTCTACGAGCTTCAACTTTTCTTTGTCAAACACCAAGCAGACTCCATCCCCTTTCTCCGCATACAATCCCCACATGGGATGAAGATTAAACCCTTCATATATTCTGCCATCGACGCATCTGTCTTGAGCAAAACTAATCTGTTGGTATTTATGCATTTCCTTCTCAGCAAACAATCCATTTAGATTATCTTCTTCCAAACCGCCGAAGACAACCCGCTGAAAGACCATCTTATTACTCTCGACCAAATCATTCATTTGTGACAATTTCCCGAATCTCAGCCGCTTGCTTTTGACAATCTTACACGCTGATTCAAAACTCGTAAAATGATATAGGCGAGACATCTCTGCGAATCTTTCTCTTATACTTTTACCCATAGAATTATTATTTGTGCTTCATTTTCATAAGGTTTTTGAATAGCCATTTTTTGCTAATTCGTGTTATCCGTGAGATCTGTGTTCGAAAAGATATTACTGCAGTTTCTGCGCCATCTGCGAAACCTTTCAGTTAGGGTTAAGGTTAGCGTTATGGCTACCATTAGAAAATCCACGCTTTCAGCGAGACACAAAAAAGGCCTCGCCGTAGCGAAGCCCTATCTCTAAACTAGTCAAGCGTATTGATTCACCCTCCTATATTCCTCGCACAACGCTAACAGTTCTTTAAACTTCCCCAGCCGTGGCTCCAGCAACTCCCCCGCATTCATCTTCTTCCTATTTGCCTTCAGCCAGTTCAGCATATCATGCTCCTCCATACGATGACGCGACGGATTTCTATGGTTTTTCTCCATAAAATCCATCACGTCCTGATATCTTGTCAACCATCGAGTATCTTGATCCATATCCTTAGTTCCATAAATCCATCGTTCCGTAAGTCCTGCGAAGCAACCTTCGGTCCCCATTGCGGCACGAACATGTACAGATAGAACAGACGTTCCTCTTGCAGCCATCACCTCCGTACCAACCTTCTTCTTGGCGCAAGTTATGACAGAGACATTCGATTATTCTTCAGTTCCGATTTTTAAGAAATCTTTCCCATTAAAGTAAAATAGGTTGGCAAGGTAAAACATGTAGTGCCCATATTTTAGCATTCCCATCGTACCCATTAGGCCATGCGCCAAATTATTCCTGTAGTTCACATCACTGCCGTCTGTCAGGAACATGCAGAGTTCCTCATGAAGTGTAGGATTGCAATAGGGTTTCAATTGTTTCAAGACATTTATAAGTGTGGGCTCATGCTGTAACTCCTCGTTCAGTTTCGTCACATCCCCCACAAGCTCTTCCAGCAAGTTGCGCAAAGCCCGTTCGAACTGAGGCATCAACAGATGGCTTGCAATCACAATGTCCCCTGTGAAATAATAGAAATAGGCTTTTGACCATATCTGTACCATCTCCTCGTCCACAAACGAAGGCTTGCAATCTTTCAAGATTTTGTAGAACCGCTCTTCACTATAGTCCAACATATGTTCCTTAACCCGCATAAAGGCACACGTCAGACAATACATCACAAGCGACCTGAAGCACCAGTGCACCCGAAGCTTTTTATCGCGTTCAAAGTCAGAAACTCCCGACACGTTACCCTCGTCGTCTACGGAATGACTTATGGGGAAATAGCGTTCCAGAATATCGCTTTTGTTGTCAAATGCTTTCAATTGTGAGTCTACCAGTTTCGTCCAGGCGGTCAAAAATGGTACACGCATTAATAAGACGATGGCCTGCTCCACAACCTCCATATTGGCAGCACCCATCTCCTTGTGTATATGATGGACAATCTCTTTGGGTATCTCATATTTGAACTGCACACCATAGACCGACATCATCTCTGCGAACTCCTTTTTTGCAGCATTATACTTGTCTCGGATGCGCTTGAACTCTTCTGGATAAGCCTCTTTTACAACGAATACTTCCTTATATGCGTCCTGTAAAACTAAATGGTAGCTCATGTTGAACACATTGGGTTTCTTATTTGCCTCCATCTGGTCGGCATATGCCTCCCAGTTCAACGCCTTCCGATAGTGCCATACCCTGTCTTCGATACTGCCAATCTCGTGCATCATATCCCAATAGGAGCCCACCCAATGTACGTCCTTTGACTCTGCGGCTTTGGCGTATGCCGTCAAAATCTCCCTCATATAAGGATTCTTTACGCCATCCTCCACATTCAGTCTCACTTGGTTCAGTGCCTTTGTCAGCCATCCGGGGTGCACCTCCCTTTCAAAGACCACATCTCTCAATGTCCGTAAAAACTCATCGTCATAAAGCTGCCGTACCTTTCTTAGTTCGAGGGAGCGAACAAAAAAGAGGTGTGTACCAGTCTCCTTGAACAGTTTCAGATAGCCGTCCGACACCTCGCGCATCATTTCGATACGATTCTTGCCTTTGGCAAATCGTAACATCACATCCTTACAGCGAGTTCTCACTTCAAGATTCGGATGCTCCATCCACCCGCTCTCCTTCACAATCCTGCGTTCTTCCTCACTCAACGAGATATCTCCTATAGTCTCGTGCTGAGTCTCACCGTCCCGTTCTCTCACCCAAGCCATGCAAATTCTGCGTAGCAAAGCCCATACCTTCCGATCCTCATCATCGATAGGCTCGTAAGGCCAAAAGAGGCCAAGAAGTTTGTGTTCGTACAAGTCCTGTTCAATAGTAATCATGGGGTTCCATCTGAAATAAAATTACTGTTAACGCCATATCCAATAATGTCACAATCAAATGGCTATATCCTGAGGACGGCAACTATGTTTGTTAATACCTCTTTCCTGTAATATTGATTTTGATATTGATTCTATTTTACTGCTCCGCCTAATTCTGCAACTCTTTAAACTTCCCCAGCCTTGGCTCCCGTAACTCCCCCACATTCATCCTCTTCCTTTTTGTCTTCAGTCAGTTCTGCATATCATGTTCTTACAATCTGTATCGCGACGGATTTCTATGATTCGTTCCAATAAAGGTTTACTCCTCATAGTATCGCTGCAACCACCTTGTCTCCTAATCTATAATCCATTGTTCTTCAGCACCTTCAATTCGTGTTCAAAAAAGAGCATCTGCGTTCTCTGTGCTATCTGTGTGACCTGCTCCAGAGAACTTGTTTTCATAAACACTTAGGTTATAGCAAACAAAACATCTGTGGGAAATAATCCGTATAGATTAGTGTAATTCATGTTCAAAATCTTTTCTGCAATCTATGCGATTTCTACGAGCCTACACTCCTTCATTGACCCTTCTTTATGACGTTATATACTCAACATAAGGTTCTATCTCATCAGGCTCGCCCACCCTAGCATCAATATAGCAAAACACTTTATGATACTTTGGTTCCACCCTCAACTTAAACACCTTGTCGTCCACAAAGTCCTGTGCCGTCACATGCACCTTCAGCTCTATTTCTTCCGCACCTTGCGGCGGCTCAACATAGAATTCATGCAGCCCTCTGGCATCCTCTGGATGATAATCAGCCATGTTACGATAACTCACGCCATCCTCACTGACGCTCATCCTGTCTGCAAGTTGCAGATTGGCCAATTCCAGCCCAAATTTATCTTTCTCTTTCTCCAAATAGAACTTCACATCAGTATTAGAGCTAATCTCCACCCTTACATCTTTCATCGTCACTTCAGATTTATTCTCTATCGTGATCCTTATCAAGCACCGTGCATGGTGAATCTCTTTGGAGATAGGCCTAGCTTCGACTGGTATCAATTTCTTTTGCGTCTCTTGCATTGACTGAACCACTGCCATCAGGCTGTTTGGTCCAAACAGGTCCATTGTCGAATATTTCCTATGCGCCTTTTCTTTGAGCGATTGCGGCAGATAGTGCGTTTGCCTAAAAATAGGTCGCAAAATCATATCCTCGGGTTCTTCCACTGCCACCTCTACCAACTGCTCGCGCCTCTTCGACAGATTCAAATACCAGTCTCGCACCTCTGTATGCAACTCCAATAGGTTTTCAATATCCTGCCACCCGAACAAATCTATTGAGAACGAACCTGCACCCATATTCGATTGGCTCAATTCCGCCGTAAAACTATCCAGTTCCACATCCGAGTCAAACGTAGTTGCTATCACATAATGTTTGATGGCAGGCTTGAACTTCTTGGCCTTCTCCACCTCTTCCTTGATGATGGCCTCCGTCAGCTTTTTTTCTTCCTCCTTGCACTTACACTGTATGGCGCCTATCTCTTGTCCATCCATATACCTACCAAACACATCCACGCCGTCCTGATGCTGACCAGGGCGACCGTATGTCTTCAGCGAAGTGGTCTTCCACTCCGCTTTCCAGATGGCCAGACATAGTCTTTCTAAGTCTTGCCAGTTTCTTGGCTTCGGTATCTGATATGGTGTGTACATTAAATTATAGTTTTGACTCGTTAATCTTCAAATAATCATCACCGAACCGTTTCCTCAAGAAATGCTGAATCTCATGAACATACACAAGATGTGCTTTTTTAACCAATTCTTTGAAAGAAACCCTCTTATCATCAAAACTATGCTCAAAAGCATCCATATAATAAGAAAAATCCTTATAGTGAGTGGGAATTTCCTCACCAGAAAATACAATTGAGGCAGCTATCACAGGGTCATAGTATATCCAACGGTCTTCAACACCATCAACCGCCACAGGCAACAACTCCGTCTTTGGCACCTCTTGATTCACGTCAACAAGTCTTACAGTTTTATTCCCGATGGAAAGAATTTTATATAGATTGACACGCTCCTCGCCATAAATTCCCGACTTGACATACAACTCAGGGTGCTTCAACCGGATAATATCACCCGCTTTATAGGCCTCCGGAATCTTGATAAAAGAGAACAATTTTCTTTCAGTAACCTTGTCGTCAGGCCTCAATGTTCCAATTAGCAACGGAGAATGAGGATCGTGAGCCAAACGGTTTTGCGCAACAACGGCGTCCTTAAAATTAGCATAACAATACTTACAACCGTGGGCACAAGTATTATATTCACCTATGTCAATACTCTGCACACAGCCACACTCTTTGCGCTGGGTTGAATCTTTGCTCACCACCAACTTCACCCCCAACAAATCTTCGATTAGCGTATTGTCAATACACTTGCCGTGTTTGATGCCAACAGTTTCCAGTGCAATTTCTTCTGCACATGTCTGTATGGTTATTCCATATTTGCTTGCTATGAGATACATTTTTGCAGCCAACTCAAACATTTCTTGCATAGAGGGCTCGCGAGCTGTAGTATCTTGAAGGTTACGCTGTGTTTTTTTGTATAAATCCACGAAACTGATGACACAGGTGTCTGTATAGCCTTTAAGTCTCTTGGCAATTTCTTCAAAATAGTGCAAGTGATAGTCGATGTTCATGCTGTCTGTCAGCAGAATAGGGTCGTATCTCCATATTACCCTTTTCCGGCCTATCTTTCCCGAAAGTTCCTTAAATGTATTTATAATGCCCTCTTTACGTGGAACGCCTAACTCAAAACCTTTGTCGTATGGATTAATGGTGAACTGGAAATAATACATATAATCCTTCAGCTCATCCAAACGGTTCAGCATCGGCTTTGGATTCTTGCTCCAGAAGACAATGCAGTCAATCAATTCCGGCGTAAGCGTTATCTTACTTACCTGATGAATATTCATCGGGTTCCTCACAAAAACAAAGCCTTCCTTCAGACGGTTGAAAAACCAATCTGAATAAAAGGCTGGTATGTCTGTTCTACGAGAGACAGATAGTATCATAGTTTACAAATAAATCTTCTTTAGTTTGTCTATTATGCCATCTATGTCAAGTTTGCCAAAATAGTCGATTGTCCAATAGTATCTTGGATTACTTGGATGTGCCTTCTGATAGAGATGTTTATAATAATTAGAGATGGCGCTCTCATTAGTCTCATTTTTATGTATTCTATTGACATACCATCTAAAATCGTCTTTAACCTTGTTCCTTACAATTGGATCATTGGGAAGCATCGGCTCTATATACTGCCATGCATTAAAGTCAAATTTCTTGGGTGTATCAACTTGCTGCTTTTCAAATAATTCTGGTTGAACAACTTTTCCAACGGGTTCGTTTGCCGAAAGTACTTCTTTTATCCTTCCTAATTTAACTTTACCTATGCCTTTTATGCCTGATAATTGATCATAGAATGCACTATCAGCTTTCCCATTTGCCCTATTCCATATCTCTATTAATGCAGCTTTCTGAACTTTTGTCAACCCGATAGACTTGTCATTCAACATCTTACCAAGACCATCTACTGTTTTTTGCTGCTTACTTATTCTCTTGAACTGATATGTATGCTGGGTCAAATTATAACCTTCAGGCACTTTAGCTATATGTTGTAGTGTTGACAAGTATATTTTAGATAACCCCTGAGAATCTAATCTCATCCTGTGAATTCCGGTTTTTGGAGTATCAACATATCCCATGCACGCCCCCCAAATGCCCAAAACAAAACGATAATCCATCACGGCATTATACTCCATAAGACGCATCATTTCTTCAAAATCATCGCCTTTCAACACAAAAACAGCAATAGATTTAAGCGTGATATCAGGTGCCTTTGATAAATCAAACGGAGCACCAGATGCAATATGCTGCCTTAGGTCATTCATGAAAACACGAACTGGACTCCCCTCCCAGACATTCCCTGTTTCAACCATTATGTCACGCATCATGCGAGTTAACTCCGATGCGAAATCAAGCCTATTAAGCCGAAGACCATCCATGTTAAACCACTCGAGACCTAATATTATTCTATTAATTAATCTGCCATAAAAAAGCCCATATTCAGAGTTCATTGTTACGGTGATCCCATCTATGGTAAAATCATCACTCGTATCTGTGTTTCCCTTCTTTGCCCTAAATGACTGTATCTGCGTTTGGGTATAATCATCTAAAGATTTTTTATATGAATCCCATTCGTAGCTTCTTGCATAGGCCATTGAAGGGCGGCTCCAAAGAGTGATTCCAGCAGATTTAGCCAAATTGGCCTTCATCAAACTTTCTGCTTCCAAATCGTGTACTACTCTTTCAAAGGCCTCCTGATTCTCCTTTCCCACAAAGTTGCGTTCAATCAAAGATTTCCAAAGCTTTTGTAATTCACCTTTGGCTGGGTCGTGTTTTTCAAAAAGTTCTTCAAGTTCGTTTAAACGTTTCAAGAAAGCATCCTTTTCATAAGACTGCAACCCTGGGATGGTGGTGGCAATGTCATACATTTGGCGTTCAACTTGTTTAAAATAAGCCAAAGACTGGGATAAAGAAGAGTAACGGCCAAGTATATATGCAAACAGAAAGCCTTTAAGTCTGTTGTATTGTGCCTCAAGCCGAATATCTTTTGTTGGTATTTCTTCCTCTATATTCGTAAGATTATTATCAACAGACACGGGACTAACATCAAGCAAATCAAACCTATAATACTCCCACATCTTATTGCACAGGCTCGAACGGCACATCATTACCGCCTGATACAAATCAACTTCGTTAAGGAAAAGGAAACGACTATTCCAGGGATATAAAGAAATCGTATCTGCAATAGCTACAGCATTTTTTAAAACAATCCGCGTCCCGCCTTCACAAATGCATGAGTCATCCACCTCAATATAACAAGCCGACTGTTTATTTGCAGAAGCATTCTCGACTTTTGGAACATGGTTAAAAAGAATCACTACCTTGTTAAAGGTGTAATTCCCCAATGAAATAAAATAAGGATACCCAAAACCACGAACCGGATAAGTATCAGCTGGTGCAATACTCTCAGCAGAAATCACATTATCAATATTGTCAATATGGATTGGTATATAGTATTTCATAACTTATCACTCTTTAAATTTCTTCAATCTGGGTTTCTCCTGCGTAGATATTTGAATCCAATGGAGGGAAAATATCTGGATTGGGTTGACCGGTATATCCAATATACAAACGATTGTAAGCACGTGTTATTGCAACATAAAGAGCTTTTTTCATCACCTCATCATAAGGTGTTTCACAGAACGGGATAAACACGTCATTGAATTGCAAACCTTTTACACTATGCCAAGGTATGATTTTTGTTGCCGATGAATTAAAATCAAGAGTCATTACATCTCTCCTTTTCGAGCTCTTCTTAACCTCAACAGGTATATTTCTAGACACGAAGAAATCTTGCACATAATCTACAGACAATTTCCTGTCCTTATTGGGGGAACTAAGAGCTGTTGCTTCCGTGTTATAGGGCACAAGAACACAGGCTCTTGTAAGGTTATTTGTATTAATAATCTCAACAATTTTGCTCAGTTGCTCATCAAAAGTAGCCCCTTCAATTAACTGAGGCTTTACTCCATTTCGCCTACAGTATCTTACCAGGTCATTTCTATTTCCAACCGCTTCAGCAAGCAAAGCATTCTCTTTGGTTAATCGATAATTCACTCTTAGATACTCAACAGGTACTCCAACCATATTTGCCGTATCCTCAACAGTTTGTTTAACCGATCCATCAAAATCCATAATGGTCTGACTCGTATCTCCAAAGAAAAATATTTTGTCGCAATTGTTTATATACTGCTCAATCTCCTCGGCCGTAAAATCTTGGCACTCGTCAACGAACAAATAATCCACATGCCTTCCCTCGCCCCTTTCTTGCTTGTAATGAACCATTGTTTCCGGTATTTGAAGTACTTGCATCCCGTCTTCAAAATATTTTTTCAATGCTTTGGAGAACACAACCAGTGCCGCACTCTTATCTTGAGGTACAAGAGCAAGTTTATGTAGAGCGATAAGCGATTTGCCTGTTCCAGCACTTCCACCTACCACCTCACTTCTATGGAAGAGAGTTCGGATGATGTTTCTCTGATAATCATCCAATTTACCAAATTCTACATAAAAATCGCCTTCCATTATTTCAATTAATTATTAATATCAAATGCATCAGCTGATCTTCTGCCACTTAAACTCAAGCAACTTTCCCAATCAAGATTCCGGATATATGATATTCCGGGGGTTATGCCTCTATAAATACTATCAACGAATCCAGCCCTTCCTATCACACGATAAACAACCTTATCTGCTGCCGTAAAAGATTCCAAAAACCGCTTGTTGGTAAAACACCTGTAGCCTGGACATATTCTATCATAAAAATGGCATGGAATAGGCAATAATGTTTTAAATCCCTTATTAGCTTTAGAAAAAGCACATAGCCCCCTGTTAAGGTTCTTAGGTTGCCATTCCTTACAATGTTTATCTGTCACATCTAATATAGTCATAAGCCCTGTTTCACTAATCTTAGGAGCCAGAATTTCAGCCAAAACTCTAAATCCATCTTTTTGAAGGATATTATCATCCATCAATTCATTCACAAATTTGAATGACGTGATCAGGTCATAACCCTCACCCATATTCGCAATATAATGTTGTAAATCATCTATGGATGTCACAGGTAAAGGTATAAACTGTTTATCATCATCTTCAATAATAAACCTCTTGCTTATAGGCTTAAGATTTAACAAATCGCTTAAGTAGTCTATCGCAATATTATTACCATCAAAAGCAACAATTTTAAGTCTCTTGATATTCGGTAGAAATAATGATATAGCACAAACCAAGCCTATGATATCACCACCAGTACCGCAGCCGATACTTAAAATTGAAAGTTTTTCTTTCCCCTGCAACGCTACCCTATATGGTTCATATCTAAACAAATTTTCATGAATGCAAAACGACTCCGCAAAACTCCTGGGGAAATATGTCCCAAGATAAATTTTGTTCTTTTCGTCATCAGAATGCAGATTCTGACAAAATTGTTTAGGGTCCGGCTTCTCTTCTGCACCTAAAAAACCGAAAATATATTCTTTAAGCCATCGTGGTAAAGGACTGTTTGTAATCATTGTCCTTGATTCTATTACAACATTTCTTCTCCCACCCAACGATACTCCCTTGAGAATCCTTGACGGGTTTCGTAAGTACGCTTGGGATCTTCTATCAATACGCGCTTCAACAAGTTTCCAGCAGCACGGCCTGCCTGTTTCACGGCGTATTCGCTATCGCCATTACTTATCTTAAGATAGTGTTCATATAAGTCATACAAAGGCGTTCCTTGCCAATAATAGTTGGCGCCGCCAAGCAGGTCTCTGGCAGCAAACCATTCACCTTTTCGGTCTCTACACCAAACTTGCACCGCGCCAAGAAGATAATCGCGCATAGGTTTGAGCTCTTCTTCTTTTAAGCACCAAACGTATCTGAAATTATTGTCATTTATTATCATACTTATTCGTACTGGTTCTTATGCTTATATTGTTCGCTCAACGCCAGCAGTTCCTTGAACATCTTCAAACGAGTCTCTTTCAACTCCCCTGCATTCATCTTTTTTCTTGTAGCCTTGAGCCAGTTGAGCATATCATGCTCTTCAATCCGATGTCGTGAGGGATTGCGGTGGTTGGACTCAATAAAATCCAACACTTCTTCATATCTTGTCAGCCATCTTTCATCTTGGGTCATATGTTAAAAAATACGTTTTAATTTCTTTTTCAATATCCCGTTCCTGTTCAATATCATCTCCACCAGCCCCTCAGCGCTGTATATCCGTCTTGCTGCTGCCACGTATCATTGACAATACTCATTCTTAATATCCCAGCAGGTTTCTGTACTGTTGTAATAATTGTCCCAGGGCGACAGGATTTCATCTGATTCTGACGATGAACAATGGATAAGCTTACTGACTATTGGTGCGACCAATCTTCTCAAATTCATTTTGTTGTTGGCTTCAATCTCGGAATCAGTATCAGAAATCCGAGTAGCGGAAAACAAGCGTCCTAATCCTATTATGAGATTCATCTGTACAAAGCCATAATCTAAGCAATCCTCTTTTTTCTCAATAAAATACTTTAATCCCTCGATGATAGGGATTTGTCCTAGTTCTGCATTGCTGCGGAAGTACTGACTCATCACTTCTACAAAACGCAACACATCATGACCCTTTTCATATAATAGTATGACGGCAGCTACAGCATCGTCCACAAATTGTTTTTCGGACGAACCAAGTTGCCTTGGAATGGCTTTCTCCAGCTTTTTTATCTCACTCTTTTTGTTCGTCAATGCAAGTCTCATTCTCAAAGATGGCATACCATACGCTTCGAATTCCATCGCCATTCTCATCAAATCGGACTTGTTGTTGTCTTCCAAAAGGTGAAAACGTGGAGCAAGAATCTTGACGACTATCCTTTCTACATCTTCAAACCGCAATCTTAATTCTTCTTTGGGCGACAAGTATTGGATGACACCTTCATTTTCAAGCAGTCTTTCCTTATCCCCATCCCACATTTTGATGATTTTCGAACAAATATGGTTAAGCAGAGATTCGTCCCAATAGAAGTTTTCGTCTTTTGCCGCACCTAACAACTCTCTAAACACAGGAACAGAGCCTCCATAAAAAGACACCATCGATCCTTTACCCATAACCGGGAAGGATTGCTTCTTAATATACTCCTTCAACAGCAACTGTGGGTCTATGGATACTGGATGAGGATATGACAAGAAAGCGTAATGCCAGAAAACTGTTTCAAAAGGGAAACCACTGGCATCTCGTTTCTCCCAAAGTTTTTTTGCCAATTGATTCTGTTGTCGTTTAGACAAAGCCCCACGTTTGTATAAAAACAAAAGCCGAAACAACAAGGCCTTATCTTCCTTCTGATTTGTACCCAAGCGTCCAAACAGTTCCTCAACTACTGATTGAACAGGCGTGTCAATTTTCTCTGGGTTTGAAACATGGGACAACGGCTCAAATCCACAATCTCCGTTTCTGCCCTTAGCAACAGGCAACGAAGCGAGTTTTGGGATCAGCTTTTTGATTTCCGACGATGAAAAAGAGGAGACGATTGACGAAATCATATTGTCAAGACCACTGAAATCAAAAATCTCCTTTGTAGCGAAGAGCGTGCCCACACAATCGAAAACCGCAACCCTAGACTGATAGGATGACTTCATACATAAACGCGACAGAATCTCGGGAACAACTCTCTTAAAAGCAAGCATCCAAGGTTGTGATTCGCCATCCTCCTCTGTTTTAGCCAACCTATCCAAATACCCGAGATAACGATTGAATAAAGCATCCACATCCTTGAACCTAGTTCTTTCAAGAAACCTACGGTTATAAACAGCTGGCACCACATTAGAGTCACCAGAGCGCAACAGCCAACATTCCGCAATAGGATGTGAGCAATACTCCATCACCGACAGCGCCTTCTTTAATGTGGTTTTCTCTACTGTATTCAAGTATGGCAAATGTATGGGGAACCCCGTTTCCTCGTAATACATAAAAAAGGCGTATGCGATGCGATAATCCATAGCATTGCCTCCCAGATTTGTTGTTTTACGGATATGTCCGAGCCGAAATGTCGTCGTTTTGGTTTGCACCTTCAAAACCTCTTCAATTGGCCTTAAGTGCGCATCGAAAAACTCCCGTTCATACCAAATGTCGTCATAAGGAAGCAGTTCCTGCCATGTGTTGCGAGCGGCTTTTCTTTCTTCCTCCCCGTCCGAGAAATTCGCTTGCGCCATACAATTCCACACGGTATGGGCATGCACTTTTCGTGAAGCCCAATAAAAGCGCTCTTGCTCTCGACTTGAGGTCTTCAATCTTTCACAGATAACACGAAATGCTTTACGGGTAACAGCTTTACCTTTTTCAAGCGACAGGTATTCCGCCCACAAGGCACCCCTCCGGATGTCCCAATATGGGTCCGAAGTGGATTCTCTCCAATTCTCCAGTATCTTTTCAAGCAGCTTGAAATCACTCTGATATACCGCCTCCAATGCTTGTTCATAATCAAAACGACCTCGTTGGTCATCATTCATCTTCTCCTTGATAGAGCGAAGCTCATCACAAAGACTTACCCACTTTTCATGCCAACCCTCTTGACAATAAAGTCGCAACAATCCCAATTTCAGATTCACCCATGCATCACGGACATCCGAGCGACAGCGTTTCGAAAATGGCTGATATCTTTCTATTACAGATTGGTATATTGGTTCCCAACGGTTTTCAATCGGATACAAACATTTCTCAATACGCCAGTTAAACAAATCCAAGAAAAGGATGTCTTCGTATTTCTTTAGACCTGACAACAGGTCTTGCGAGAGCGTGAACCCTTCCGTATTCGTCCAATACTCCCTTTTGTCGCGAGGCAGAACAAGCCAACCAGGATAGGAATCGCGTTCCTTTCTCCAACACTCTAACAGTTGCCTACTGTTTTTTTGCTCGTGTATACTCCTTCCCCAATCCAAAGCAGCACTCCAAAACCATTTTCTGTCATTATCGCGTTTTTGCTGGTAATCTTCCAAACACTGGACAGCTGTAGCCATGATATCCGATGGCTTTGTTCCCTTCTTCACCAGTTTTTGCAAGTCAACGACAACTACATTTTTCTTCTCAAACGTCTTTTTGGTCGCCTCGGCAAAATCGCCAATAGTTAAAAGATATACTTTTCTCTGTTTATCGTTCAAAACATCCTTAACCCACCCAAGCCATTGAAGAAAGTTCGGGTCGTTTCCGGAAAAGCCAATGAGTACCAACGTGTTTCTCAAGATGGTAGTCCTGATAACATTGATCATGGCTTGATGACCGTGGGGATACGTCCGATAGTCCTCTTCCGTAATAATTATTGATTTAGGGTCGTTGATATCTCCATGAAGCTTCATCAAAAAGGGAGAGGACGCTCCCCCTATTTCCTCGTCATTCCTGATGAGGAAGTATGACCGATTTTCCTGTTCTTTTAGCCTAATGGAACTCCTATCCAACAGTGTGTCATAGTTAGTCGTAAAAACGTCCTGCCACGGGAGCGCCAGCAGCTGCATGTGCAAGTCTGACGGTTCTAACTTGTCGTCGTTAATCGCGTTTCTAATCAGTTCAGTCAAAGCTTCACGTCCACAAACGTTTTCAACCTCCTCCGCCAACCTAAGAACATTGGCATAAGCCCGGTCCTTGGGATGGATTTTTCGTTTTCTCGACTTTTCCAGAAACAAATCGCCCAGTTCATCCCAATCGGGTGGCATTTGGCCATCCGGCAATACATGAGCATTCTTGCTGAATCCTGCACCCACAAGAAGACTTGCCCGACCATTCCAAAGATGCTCGGCAATGATATTAAGCTGTTCTTGTGTTGTTTTATTCATTTTTGATGTTCACTATTGTGGTCTCACCTGTCCAAATCACATTTTTTTATCCAAGTTCTTGCCCCGAATTTATTATGCGCCTCCACCATTAACCGGCCGTGCTGCTCTGCTTAGGCCTCTCATAGCATTAACAACGTTGATGTTAAAGGCAGGATTCGCTCTCAAACCCCTAAGTATTGAGGTTCGCCAGTCGTTCCTTCCATACCTGGATTCAATACTCAGTTCAGATGACATTAAATCTAATTGAAGCTCTCTGTCTGTCGAACACCTGTAGCCTCCTATTAAATCATTCAGAAACATTATTCCTGCTTTATGAAGCCTCTTCGTCAGCTCAAGCGCAACAAACTGATGTTCGGTTCTCCGAGCAATATCTCCATTCCCTAACGCATTTTTATCAATCCAAAATACCATTCCCACTTTGTTATTCTTCACTGTTATGGTTGTTACAAGGAAGTCCGCATCCGGATAATGATCATAATATGCATGAACGAAATCAGTATAAGCTCCATCGTGTTTTAGTAGGTTGCAACGTCCGCAAACAGGAACTAAATTCAATCTGCAACAAGCCAACTGTCCATAAGTTCCTTCATTCATAAAATGATCTAGTTGTGTAGGCTCATTTATACTACACATCGGACAGTTGTCAACATTGTTGTTTAACTCTTGCCGCACATACCCAAGTGTCTTATGCCCAGTCATCTTTGACTTGTACTGATCCTTGATGACATCCTTGACACCATCAAGCGGGCTTAGCTCTGCAGCCGTGGCACAACCATTATTGACATAATACTGCCTATACAGTTTCACTAACAATGGCTTATGGGCATTGTTCAGATTATTACAATGGTCCACTAAAGGGTCAATGTCTCCTAATGCCTGGTCTATAGACGGTTTGTTTCCTACAATCCACATATTCCTCCTAGTCCTTATCTGGGTTGTCCCCGTAATACTTACTAATAAGATACGATGCCACCTGATTACTCACGGGCCTTTTCAGATTTTTCCGCATATCCTCCAACATATCATTCGCGCTTGCCTTAGCACCCAAATTCCATGCATCATATAATTCATCTATTGCAGAGAAATATCCAGACACATCTGCTGTCAAACCAAACACCTCAGAGTTGATTTCACCAAAAGTTGCCCCAAATGTCTCAATTACGGGTTTCTTGATTCTTATCTTATTTCCCTCTCTATATACCTTCAGAACATTGTCGGCAAACAACTCCTGTATTATTACCGGAGAGTGGGTTGACACCAACATCACCGAGTTGTATTTGGCAAGAATCTCTCTGTATTGAGACATCATAAATGACAGTAAGGGTGGATGAATATGGTTCTCCGGCTCATCGAAGAGAACAAGCGAACCCTCCAGTAGAAAAGCCAAGACATACGTCAAAGAATGGAACAGGAACTTATAGCCAGTAGAAAGTCCCATAAATATTTCTTTCCATTCTTCAGGATTGTCGGGTATGGCCATTTGATTCATCTTTTCTGCCAAATCAGGATGCTGGATCTTTGCCTTTTCCATTATTTCCATCCATAATGGAAAGCTTGATTGATCTTCGCCCTTTTTCAACTGGTTAAATGCCAAAGCAAAATCCGCAGCCAATCTCTCTTGTGTTTTAGCAATAGTTATTTTGTGGCGGTCTATTTGAATATAATTCATATCCTTCATTACACCATTGTCCTGCTGAACACGATGCTCCTCATCCAAGTCCCGAATGCCACAATAGACAAACCTTCCATCTTTCTCGCGAGTCATATCCTGAACATCGTGCATGGCATAATTCATTGTGGTTGGGAACGTGAAATTGTCAAACGGGCTATAGGATATCAGGATTAATCTTTCAACACCAATGTCATTAGGGATAATCTGACAGAATTTCCTTTTCAACTGTTCCCTGTCTTCCGGGAAAAGGTACATAGCCTTGGCTAAGTTATACAGAGCCGTGCTCTTTCCTGACCCATTAGCACCAATAAAAGCAACAATACCATTTGGAATATCGTTCGATTCTATTGAAGGCAAACATGAGAAAGATAATTGCACTTCTTCATCGCAATTGTCATATTTCAACGTTATCTGCTGCTTCCTCAGTTCGTAGCGACGTTCTATTTGGTTAATCCACTGGTTCGCTTTATAGAATACGTAGTTATCAAGTGTGGTATCGCGGAGCAGAGCCACTTGGAAACATTCATCATCTTTCACCATTTCGTAGTATGGTGAATCTTTGCTTAATATAAAGTGTAGCTGATTAGCCAATGCCTGACGTTCTTCTACGGGGCGAAAAGATAACCATTTATACAATTTATATTCCAATGTAAATGACACAAAATCAGGCGGTAGCTCATAGAAAACATTTCTTTGAAATCTTCCCGAGAGTAGAGAATGTTCATTCTTCTGCTGCCCCTTTCGCATTATTCTCACATAACCGAGACATGTGTTTTGTGTGCCCGTCAGGCGCTTCGTTGCATGAAGATGGTAAAGCACGTAATAATAGTAGTCGTTCCAATCGTTTTCTTCCAGATAGAAATCTGCATCATCTCCCGGATATTGAGAAGCATCTTGGAAACATTTACTTATTATTTTAAATTCTAATGGTTTCTTCATCTTTACAGAAATGACAAAGGGGGTTCTTGTATATTCCCTGCTAATTTTTCAAATACTCAACTCTCGATTTCACCTCCCCATTCTTGTTGATATTAACAAACAATGTACGGGGAGTGTAGCTGGGCTCATATGCGAAGCCTTCAACTAGTCGATCAAGATAGTTTGTTTTAAACATTTTTCTCGATATGTTCCGCAGGTGCATTTGTTCCAAAACCACTCCTGTCTGCACATTGAATGAACCGCTTAGCATCTCCACGTGGTCATCAAACACACCAGCATAGAACTTTGCATGGAACTGAGACCTGGTCTTAACCCTTGTCTTCGGGTCATCAACCATCTTTTGCAGATTGTTCATCAAATCCCACTCTCTCAACACTTCTGTAGGCACCTCAAGTTTTTCCTGACATTTTTTTAGCGAGCCATACGTTGTCACCCTTGTGATGAACGTCGTCTTATCTATATCAAGTGTACTGTTCAACAGCTCCCATAATCCAATCAGCTCCGCCCTGTCCTTGTCCTTTGAGAAAGGAAAATCAAAGCCTATAAAAGGTGTTACCACTACCACCTGATTGGCTATCAGCTTCCAACGTGTTAAACAGCGAAACAGGTAGTTCATCATCTCGTTTCGGGAATACACTCCGTCTATATCTTTATCACTACCTGCGTGATTTATGAGATGAAAATGCTTGCAGCAAAATGTAGAGTCATTCTTCAACTCTTTCCCCCACGTGGCCTCGTACACCCGTCCTCCGCTTTCATATTCTTGAGCAACTATGCATCTTTCAACATCATCAAAGCCAGGCATGCTTTTCACCCATACATTATATAGGTTCTTCAGCTCCATATTTACCTGATTGCCAAACTCCTTGAAGCGTTCCTCTGCTGTTATTTCCAAATTTAAATCTTTGTCTTGCCAGAAAGGACAATCTAAACTGAGATGAAAAACAGTTGGCATACCTTCTGCGGGTTCATTTCCCATCACTATTGCCGTTTCGCCATCTGGCAAAGAGTCATACTCGCTATCACTCCCGTCTACCCAGGCATCTATGATATCAAAGTTGTCAAAGCAACCATCTTTAGAAGGGTTTTTTATTCTAATTTTGGTTACTTCGCCGCATTTCTTACATTTCACGGCTATGTATCCGTGGTCATTGATTCCTCCAGGCTCATAGTTTTCAAAAATGTGGAAAACCTCCTTACAACGTTTTCCTCTACATTTAACTGCTTTCTCGTTACTTGCCATAATTGTTTTTTTTCTTGGGGCCTTCTTTGCGGCACAAACGGTCCTTCTTTGCATTCACACAGCATTGCTGGTTCAATGCATTGGATTGTGTGCCACACATTCTTAGGGATGTCAACCCCATAGTTGCCACTCTCTTGACTCAACACCACATCTTCTATGATAGAGCCATCATCATTGTGAGTAGTCACTCTAACCTTGCCTCGCAGGATAACGAACGACTCATCCTTCGTTGGGTGCCGATGGATAGACACCACAGTCCCTGGCTCCACCGCATTCAAGAATCGATGGCACTTATCCTCCAGCGACTGATGGAAGTTATAGTTCATGCGCAGACGGGGAGATTCCTTCGCATGCTCAGAAACCTTATCCAACAATGTTGCATCAATTACCTTCATTTTAGCATCTTCTTTCTTCCGTATCAAAGTTCCTGTCCCCCTGATTCCTGATTCCTGATTCCTATGGATTTATGTAGAGATGTGACATCCTTGGGATTGTCATAGAAGAATATCAGAGGCTTTCCTCCAAAACAGAATAAAGCTGATGCTTCGCTCAGTGGATTCTGAGGGTCTTGCAACAGATACAATACCCGCTCAGGCAACTTCACCTTATTGACCCATTCAGAATCATTTAAGGTCACGAAGCCACCCTTGTCGCTTATGGCCAGCATTTCGTATATGTCTTCTATTCTTCTCATATCTACGCCCTTTATATTAGCA
>JAEEGL011253853.1_pt1 | contig 28226 bp, 28 predicted proteins | sample 9134231 | NCBI WGS metagenome assembly JAEEGL01 (sample SAMN16246548, study PRJNA631951) | gut metagenome | biome: gut microbiome; feature: rumen; material: fiber-attached | host: Bos | place: Iran: Karaj | collected 2018-10
GAGACTAGACACGGCACACCTAAAGAGCATAGCTCCAAGGTGAAGGAATAGTCCAGACCACAAACAGAAATGGTGGCGAAAGCCATAGTGGTAAGAAAATCCCTTGGCCCGAAACGGCCGTGCGGGTTCGATTCCCGCCCGGGGCACAAACCAGACTTTGTTAGTTGTTGATTTTCAACCACTTAACAAAATCTGGTTTTTTCTATTCACCAAATTTGGTCACTTTTGGTCACCTTTTTGAAATCCCCATCAAGATGGAAGCCCCAGTGCATAGTCTGCAGTGGAGCTTCTTTGATTCTAGAATCTTGTCCCCCAGTAAGAATCCAGGGTCATAAAGCAAGTTATGCGAATCTAGCCGTTTAAAACGATATACGCAAGGCTTATGGCCGCAATTTGATAAATCTTTTCTCGGGGTCTTCAGGAATCTTATTTCTCTCCTCCTGTGCTAAAACTGATGCAGGTGGTCGCTGGTCAAAGTTCTTGTCCTGTAGGGTCTGCTCCACGTCATCTGCAATCTCCCTTACCAAGTCATCCCTGTTGATAGATGATAGTTCCGGGTGGATGGCTAGATAGTTTCTGGCATAGTTCTCTGCTTTCTCGCGGAGATCGTCTATCGTAGTCGTATGATCCTGGCATATCCAGAGTATGACTTGTGCTACACAGTCTTCAAACCATAGATAAGATGAGCGGGGGGATTTCTTCCCCTCACTCATCATAGCAGTGAATTCATTGATATCCAGCAGGTTCTGTAACTTCATACAGTATTTATGCAGCGGGGATGTAGATGCCAGTCCTTCCAGTGGCTGTTTCAGTGGGGATGATTCCCCCTACGTGATTGATCCTGGTGTGCTGACGATAAGCCTTCCCCTTGGGCTCTTCATTCCCCAGACATAGAATCTTATTCACAGGCTCCCCAGAAAGGAGTTCATCAAAGGTGGGAAGATGACGATTGTTCTTCTTGGGAGTCACAGGATGATAGAGAGCCTTGTATTCAGGGACATCAGAGAGGAGACTTTCAAAAGTGGGAAGGGACTCTTCAGGTGCAGAAGAGGTCGATTCCTTGATAGGGATACTGTAGAAATCCACCGTGATATACTTACCCTCATACCACATATATGCCGTGCAGTCTTCAGTAGAAAACACATCAGTAGCGTGCAGAGACTTAGCAAATCCCTTGTTCTCCGCCTTGATAGACTTCAGGTTCTCAACAGACTCATTCCTTCCAAAGGTGTCTGCGTCCAGTGCAAGTTCCCCCTTCTTTGATACAGCAAACTCATAGGTGACAAAATAGGGTTCATTGACATCGATACCATCTGCAACAGGGAGGGTCTTGGCAAGTTCAACAGCCTTTTCTACAAGGGTCTTTTCAGATGCAGGGGGGATAGCACTCTTCTTGGCCTTCAGGGGATTATAGGGCTCCTTGAGAGCGGGGAGATCGAACACGCTGGTGGTCTTGGTCTCCTCCTGGTGTTCAGGGAGAGCAAGGGCCTCCACAGCGTTGTTCTCCTTTGCTTCAGGGAGAGCCACAGTTTCAGTAATGTCATCTACCTCCTGCGTGGTAGCCAGGTTGATAGAGTCCTCTCCTCCCAGAATAGACATCATCTCCTCCTTGGTAACACCATAGGTGTCCATACAGACCCGAAGGGCCTCCTTGATAGATGCCTCCCTCTTGAGGTTGATCGCCTTCTGGTATTCAACACTCTTTGCCACAAGAGCCTCGATGGCCTTCTGGGTTTCAGCATTCTTTGCTACAAGCTCATTGTAGCTCATCTCATTAAGATTCATATTCTTCATATTGTTGATTATTAAAAGGTTATACTTATGCCACAACACCATACTTGGTGATATCCAGCTGCTTGTAAAGAGCTTCCATCACATTCACAACAATGGAGTTCCCTGACTGCTTGCTGAACTGGTGATTGCTAACCACCTGCTTGAAGGAATCCGGGAATCCCATCAGACGGATGCGCTCCCTGGCCGTGAGGTACCTCACACCAGGAGTCTTGTCATCCAGAAAGTCCATCACACACTTCTCCAGCTTGATAGGAGCAGGGAAGAGGAAATCAGTCTTCTTGAGAAAACCAATGCAGAACAGACGGTCACGGTGCTGAGGGATACCATAGTCTGAAGCGTCCAGGATGTTCCAGTGAAGGTCATAGTCGAGACCGGCTTCCTTGAACATATCTGTCATCTGGTTCAGGAGGAAAGGCCAACTACGCTGTTCTTCACCATCAATGGTGTTTGTGCAGCGCACAATGTTATCAACGTTCTCGAAGATCCACACCTTGGGCTGGCACTCACAAATGACCCTCACAAACTCCTTGAAGAGCTTACCACGAGGATCCTCCCACCCCTCCATCTTGCCGGAGAGCGACCAAGGCTGACAGCACACCCCCGCCACAAAAAGGTCTACCAAACCCTTATACTTTGTAGCATCGAGGTTGTTGATATCATCACACCACCTGTCTTCAGTGATAGGATAGTTGGCAAAATAGGACTTCTTTGCAGGCTTATCAATGTCACAGGCGAACACGATGTCGTGCTTGACACCAAGCTGCTGAAGAGCCATTTCAGGGGAGCCAATCCCGGAGAAAGCGGTTCCAATGCGGACCGTGTTCTCGGGGTGGCTGAAGGGCTTATCTACCCAGGACTGACCATACCAGTCAATCCCGGTGTTGCTGTCCAGAATAGGAGCATTGAGTGATGTAGAGTACTTTTTCATATATCTATCTTTTTGGTTTTGTTTGATGTTTCACACCGCGAAGCTACTACTGTTTACCCCCTTTTGCCCAGGACTCAATATTGAGAGCTTTAGGGGGAGATAGACAGGAAAGGATCTTTAGTGGCGGATTATCAATTATAATTGGGGCTTCAGAGAGCACCCTTCTTGCTTGAGCAGTGTATTTTCACTATCTTTGAAGGAGCAAGTAATAACACATAAAGCAAGTAATTATGGACATCAACAGAATCAAGAGCATACTTCAGCAACCTTTCCCTAGGGAACTAGAAAGCATAGTACCTGGCGAGGTTAGATACTTTGCCTCTACAGATGGTTTGGATTCGTGGGAGATTTATACATTATGGGAGTTTTTGAGATACTTCAGGAGACTCCGTAAGGGCAACAATATCAAGTTGAACATAGTCTCCACCGAAGATAAACGTTTGATAGGAGCCTTTGCTGGTAGGAGTGTAGAAGAGATTAGAGCTCCTTTCAAGGTAATCGTTAGCACCTGGGATACGGTTGCGGGATTCGCATCGCAGTATTTTGGTGAGGATATTCAGAAAGTGGTGGAAAGAGCTCCTTCAACAGGAGTAGCAAGCCGCCTTTCTATCAGTGCTGACAAGCTCCCTGTGGTCATCACCATAAACCCTGAAGATTGCCCGGTCAAGAAAACACAGCCCACATCACTACCAGCACAATTCTCCTGCCCATTTATAGATGGGGATAATGATGGTTTTGATATGGGATTGAAGATAGCCAAACCAGAACCAGGATCAAAAGCTGAGAAAGCACTCAAAACTAGAATGGAAAGGAAACTGGAAAAAGTGTTGAGAGACTGCACCATTCTGGATATTGAACTTGATGTAGATAGAATCAAACAGAAGGTTATTAATTCCCTGAAGAGCACTATAGAGTATAAGCTTGCCCTTAACATCAAAACCATAAAAGAAGATTCTCTATCCTTCTGCACGGTGTGTGATATATATGTAGCAGAGGGGGAAGAATATAAGCTGGATCTGACCGCTGGGGAAAAGGCCGTCTATCTTACATTTATGCTATATGAGGATGGTATTCGAATAAAAGAGACAGCGGAGTCATCATTTCGCAGTATAACACAAAAGATATACAACCAGCTACCTGATGACAATAAATGCGAGAAGACTGCTGGAGGTATTCTTGATACAGGGGATGTGATCTATGATGTATATGAAAAAACTCTTCGTAGTGATATATCAAGAATAAGGGCAGAGATTGATGATAAAATCGCTAATCCTTTGATAGCACAGGACTTTGCTATAGAGGGATTTAAGGACAAGGAGTTTGGCATCTCTTACAGTACCCCTGAGCTTAGAGCACAGATTAAACAGGCTTTTGACTTATAAGATTATATCTTTTATGAAATCTCAACAAACCAAGGAACCTGTTGTCGATAAGGATAGTGCTTTGAAGAAATATCTAGACGAGATAAAAGACACAAAGACTCTATCTAAAGAGGAAGAGGCTGAACTGGCTCAAAGGATTCAAAATGGTGATGAGAAAGCGAAGGGGGAACTGATAACAGCCAACCTCAAGTTTGTTGTTTATGTGGCGAAGAACTATCAACATAGAGGATTGGATCTTGAAGATCTTATCAATGAGGGCAACATCGGGCTGGTAAAAGCAGCAGAAAGATTTGATGGGACAAAAGGATATAAGTTTATCTCATATGCTGTTTGGTGGATACGGGAATTTATCCTTCAGGCTCTAGCAAATAATGGTCGCACAATTCGTTTGCCAAGGAAACAGATAGAACTAATAGGCAAGATAAACACAACAATCAAGGAATTTGAACTTGAGCACGGAAGAGTACCGACAGCAGAGGAGATTTCGAAGATTCTGGAAGTAGTTGATAAAAAAGTGCAATTCGCCCTTGAATCATCAAGCAGGGTTGAGTCCATAGATTCTGCACAGACGGATGATGACGACAGAACAATTTTGGACAAATATGACGCTCCAGACTCTGTTACTGCAGACAAAGAGTTGATAGACGAAGAAACCAGAGCTGAATTCAAGCGCATTCTATCAGTCATCTCCCCACAAGGTCAATATGTCATCGGTCATTTCTTTGGTATTGGATATGAAAAGATGACTTTGGAGAAAATAGCTGAACGGTTAGATATGCCGAAGGAGAAAATTCAGCAGATAAAAGAAAAAGGCATCAGGCAGCTGAAGACAAGAACCAAAAACAAGCGCCTGAAGAAACTTCTAGAAAACCTTTAAACATACAGATTGATGGTTATCAAGCCCTGCCACTCTGTGGTGGGGCTCTTTCATATATACACCTCTCAATATTGGGTCTTGAAACAGGATGTTTTATGAGGGCTATGATGGTATCGTAAAACAAAAAACAAAGCAATTATGAAAACAATAGAAACCATCACCATCATCAATGGGATTCTCTTTGGAAAGGACTCTATCACATTCAACACACAGGCTGATTATGAGAACCACATCAATGCAATGATAGATTATGTGAAGAGCAGAAAACAGGACGGATTCAAGTATCTGATCACAGAGAATTGTATAGCCTGGAAGGATGCTGAAGTTATCACCATCTGTACTATCAAGTAAGGATACTCTCAATATTGGCTGATAAACCAGAATAGCAGAACAGTAATAAAATGGATATAGATTTTAATTCAATTGATATGACAACAACATTCAATGCAAACAACTTCATCAAGTCCTTCAAGGAAGGATATGAAGCAATCGCCAATCATCAGGGTGATCAGGCCGCCAAGGTTCAGGTAGGAGATGCTATCAAGGCTACCGGCTTCAATCCTGATGTAGTTCTCGCTTACATCTGTGACAGGATGGGCAACCCTTCTATCAAGCTCAGCAATGAGGAGTGGAAGGACATCATCAAGAGGGCCATCAAGAATGGTGACCTTGTAGGTAAGTGTCTGGAGGTATGTGCTGCTGTAGAGAATGGCAGCAAGAAGGTTTCTTATGAAGACCTGTTCTCTGCAGTGGTTTCCCTCTGCGGTGGGAATCCTAACCTCCTGCTTCAGGAACTCTATCTCAATCAGGTAGGCTGGAATAAGGTTGCTGATACCCTGGTCAAGACCGAGGTGGAAACCGAGGTCGCCAAGATTGAAGACACCAAAACCGTGGAGAAGGCTGTGGTCAAGAAGGAGAAGAAGTCCTCTATCAAGACCCCCAAGGTGGATCCCCGCAGCAAGTCTGTCATCCTTATCAAGGATGGTGTGAAGAAGGAATGGGCATCATACAGTGTATGCGAGAAGGAGATTGGTGTAGGTCACGGAATCATCTCCCAGCTGGTTTCTGGTAAGGTCAAGAAGGCCAATGGTTGGAGCCTCTGGAAGGAGGAGTCAAAGACCCCTGTCAAGAGTCACAAGCATCCCAGGAACAAGGCTGTCCGCCAGTATGGCGTTGATAAGGATGGTCACAAGGTTGATAGGATTTGGAGTTCTATCACCGAAGCCTCCAAGGCTACAGGAATCTCTCACTCTGGTATCAGCAAGACTGTTACTGGAACCTATCAGAGCGCTGGTGGATATAAGTGGGAAAAGACCAACGAGTCCGCAGCATAGATAGACAAAAAACAATTATTATAAACATTTAAAAGACAAAGAATTATGAAGATTTCTATTACCAAGAAGCACGAGTATCTTTCCGGTTGGACCGCTTATGATATGACCTGGAAGACCGATTACACTGGAGTCCGCAAGAATATGACTCTTCAGTCTGTCGTGTGGGTTTCTAATGAGCCTTTTTCCTCCAAGACCATCAAGGCCTGGGCTTCTGAACTCGGGTATGACCTTGACGCTCTCTTTACCGTTCTGGACAACTCCAAGGAGGACTGCGAGAAGATGAACAAGCTTATCAAGGTGCTGAACAAGGAGTCTGAAAAGAACTATGAAGGGCTCAACAACAACAATAAGTGCCTGGTTCACTATTCCGCCACCCTTAATCCCAATTATCGCCCTCTCAAGACGGCTTTTGAAACCATTGAAGCCTATAATGTGAAGGTGTATGTCGAGTATAAGTCTGGCTATTTTGAGATGGTGTTCCCTTCTCAGGGACGCAAGAAGAGTGAGTCTTGCCCGATGATTATGCTCTCTGGACCGCATATGGGGAAGAGCATCGGTGAAGAGGATGAGGCTATTGAAAAGATTTCCAGCCACATTGAGCGCTATATCAATGACTGTGACTCCATTGAGAAGTTCAAGGAGCTCCCCAAGAAGTTTGCAGAGGTTAAGGCGCAGTTGATGAAGTACTACAAGTAGAGATAGACCTGTTGCGCTATCAGAAAAGGGTGTGAACCAAGTGTTCATACCCTTTTTCAATCTCCATATCAAGACTTTATGCTTTTGGAAGCGCCCTCATCAGGGTCTTTTCTGAAGTAATCTACCTCACAGTGGGTATGTGCGACCATAGTGGATGTGGCCTTGAAACCAAAGTAGTTCTGAAGTATGGTCACTATAAGCCCTGGAAGCCTGGAGTTACCAGCGTAGGTAGTAAATTCAAAGCTATCCTGCCCTTGCCCATATGGGTCGTCGAAACCCTTTCCCTCGGGTGACCGCATAAACTTCCTCGCTTCCGAAATCGTGTCGAAGTAGATAACCGTTATTGTCTGGAGCATCTGTCCAGATTGATTCATAAAACCTGTTACGATGATGTGAATATGATCGTCATCGTCACTCTCTCCTATTTCAGTTGATATAAAGCCACCTTCTCCTGTAAAAGGTATGCGCACAAGATTGTCCGCCAGCGCTCTCTTGATAACCTGGGTAATGGTCATATCAGCGCAAGTTATTCTTCGTATGTCGTCTTTCTTGCTTATCATTTCTGCTGGAGTTTGGAAGGAACAGAATCTTCAATATCGTTGATGATGTCTTGATAGATTGCGCCCAAATCCCAGGGAGCATCATCTTCAGACTTGCTCTTATCCCAATCACAGTACTCGTACTTGTCATAGATGACGGTCAGAGTCTTCCCGTCACCATAGCACAGAGCTAGGACAAACCTGTCCTGCCCCTTATCATAGGTCAGAGAGAATACCTCCAGAGTCTCCACAAAACCCATTTTCGAGGTGTTTATGCCCCCTTTAATCGCCTTTTTGATAAAATCTTTTATCTCGTCCCTAAGTGTGCTGTAACGGTCAAAAACAGGCATCTGAACAATGGTGGGTGCCGGTTTGGAAATCTGATAGGTTTGACCGCCGACAATGACAAGTCCTTGAGCGGAATCTGGCCGCATCGTTAGGAGCTCGGATACAGAGATGTTGATAGCACTGGCTATGTCCTGAAGTGTTGATAGTTTGGGATTCCCCTTGACGCTCTGAATCAGGTTGGACTGACCAGAACCCATTCTATCAGCAACATCAGAGAGTCGGAGTCCTTTTCTGCGACATATCTCCCGGAGGTTTTCTTCTACGTTTATCATATCCTCTATTTTTTGCAAAGATAGGAATATTATTGGCAAAACAACAATATTATAAGAAGATTTATTGATAAACCACTAATTATTGGAATGGGATTGTCAGTTTATGGAACTCTCGGCTCAATTCACTATCTTTGTATATCTCCGGAAATCAAACATAAAGCAAGATATGAAACGAAAGAGATTCACTTTGAATGGCAGTGCCCCCAAAACTCTAAATGAGATATTCAGGGATATTGTCATTGATTATGCTACAAAGCACCCTTCACTTGATGCACAGCAAATCCGCAATATTTTCGTGACCGTTTGCAAAGGAGTCAAAATACCTCACATCGTGGAAACAGAGTCGGAGTATCATTTGAGAGATTACCAACCATCTCAAGAAAGGACTGTAGAAGAGATCGTCATCCCCAATGGAGAGAAACTATATGTTGCCAATCAGTGGCGGGCTGGGAAACCCGGAGACAATTTCTTCCAATTACAGGATATTGTTCATAAAATGGGTTGGGGTAAGATAGTATAGATCTCTATCATAAGTAGAATATGGCCAAGATATATGTTGCTTCCAGTTGGAGGAATCAATTCTATCCAGAAGTAGTATCGCAGCTTCGCAGTGCCGGACACGAGGTGTATGACTTCCGCAATCCTCCCCACGGTGGAAATGGATTCCATTGGACAGACATTGATAAAAACGCCCCAAATTGGACATTCAAAGAGTACGATGAGGGTTTGCACCATCCGCTCGCAGAAAGCCAATTTAAGGCCGATTTAGAGGCTTTGAAATGGGCCGACACCTGTGTTCTGGTTCTCCCTTGCGGCCGCAGCGCACATACTGAAGCGGGATGGATGGCAGGTGCGGGTAAAAAGGTTATCGTCTATATCCCAGAGATGGTGGAGCCAGAATTGATGTATAAACTATTTGACCAGGTTGTCGGAAATCTGGACGACCTGGTCAAATACTTGTGATAGATGGTGGGATTCTAGTCGTCAGACGTGTCTCCCATTCTAAACTTATAATCGTAGTTGATGATATAATCCAATTCCTCTTGAGAAAGAGCGAAATGCCTAGCCAAGACACAATCTATTTCATCCATTATTGGTTTTGATGGTTTGGGTTTGAACTCATCATATTCATTAAACCCATTTCTTTGTCCATTTGTAATCTTGCGAATCTTATTTGCATTAAGATCCGCCATAAGCTTTGAACAAAGCCCCACCAATTGCGCTCTATCCTCTTTTGACATATGATTAAGACCTAGAGGGAATCCTTCTATCTCTCTGGTATTCAAATGTCGACAATCTGAAAGAGCCACATACCACATATAGAACAAAGAGCTATTCAAAACCGCAGAACAAACATCACGATCTTCTTTTGTTCTGAAGTTTAAGCGCTTTACAGATGAAGAAATTGTATCACCATTACTATTTCTGAAGTATGGGAGGAAATTGGTGCCACGAGTAAAGTACAATGGAGCATTATGGTAGTACATCGGGTAATTGCCATCCCTACACACATATTGCCCTATCGACCTATTGGGTATTATTTTCTCCATAATAGAACGCGCCACATCATCTCCAATTTTGGGGATTGAGTTATAGTTAGATAGCTCTAGTTCGGGAACAACATCAATCCCATCTAGCAGATATGGACGGAATTCTGTGTACCACCTATAGTATCGAGAAGTATATGTTCTTTGATTTGTATCTGTAGAAATGACTATCGTGGCGCGAATATGCTCTAGATTCTCAAATAGTTTTCCTGGACGATCATCAAAATTATATAACCAATTTGTCCGTTCTTTTAGCATTCTTTGAGCCGAAACCATTCTATCCGTGCAAACAATAGGAAGCTGGACTATCATCCCCAAGTATCCGTGTGTGTGCAATAAGTCAAAACCGCGTTCCAACATACAGGTATAGACATTGCCACAATCTTCGGTCTCATAACCATTCAGCCTATAGTCAAGTTCTCGATTCTCACGATACGGCGGATTGCCAAGCACAACGTGGAATCCACCACTTTTAATAACATCATAGAATCTTATCGGCCAATTGAGGGGGGCGTTCCCATCTAGCCAAGCGAATTCCCTTGCGTCATTACGCAACCGACCATTGATATATGTGTCAGCGTGCTTGATAGATGTTATGATAGCATCTTTCTCTGCGTGGGTCGTGGCTAGACTTTGATTGGAATATTGGGAAGATTTATAAGTTTTAATCCTTTGAGAGATTGACTCTAGCTCCCCTCTCAATGCCGTAACATCATTACAAGAAGAAGACCCTGTCAAGGAATTGCCACAGGTAATGTTGAAATCAATATCAGGCAGGGTCTTTAGTCCATTATTCTGCTCTCGAAGGTCAACTTCAAGTGTAGATACAATTCGGAGGAACAGCCTTAATTTTGCAATTTCAATGGCCTCGGGCATAATGTCCACGCCATATATGTTATTTGTCGCTATAAGTGTACAAATGTTGAAGTCCACATATTTGTCCACCGTTCCAATTCTATCAAGCTCTTCTTTAAAGAGTGTTCTGTCAGACTCCCTAAAATGAGACATTTGAACAAAACATTCTTCATATAGGGATTCCAAAACATTCATAGCGGCAAACAAGAATGCCCCACTTCCACACGCAGGATCAAGAATCTTTAATGAGGACAACGTGTTATAGATAACGGACAACTCCTCATACGATTCACACTTTGAAATCAAATCCACACAGAGCAATCGCCCATTTATATTCTTTGATATAAGATCTTCAATCCGTAGTTGATTCTTTGATAGCTCAATAATTGAATCACATTTCTTAAACCTAAAAATTGTATCTCTCCAGGTTTCTCTAGGAAGACCGACATTATTAGGTGTTCTATCATTCCATTTATCACGTGCTGAATTTTCAAGTCCACAGAATATATCAGCCGGCAGTCTCATTTTCCAGTCTCTCTGGTAACCATATTTGACAGTGTCGTAAATATATCTTTCAGGATCTCTGTCAAACAACGAATTCAGTTGTGAAATAATAGTTTCTTTATAAGATGATTCAAATAATGAATTCAATAGCGATGGAATAATGCAATTCCTTGATATAAAATCTGTTATGTCTTCTTGAGTATAAAAAGCCCCCATCTTGGCTCTATCATTGATATATTGCTCAAAAATATAACCAAGAACATCTGGATTAATATCCTTCCCAGAAGCAGATAATCTTGTATCGAGATGCCATTCCCAGTTATCAAAAAACTGGAACAATTCGATGAATGCTTCATCATCTATATCCATCTCCGGATATTTCCGCTCAACCAAATGACTAGCAAAGAGTCCACCATTAACATATGGTATCTTTCCATACAATGCGTAGAAATTTGCATCTCTGGTGGGAGAATCTAATCCATCCTGGAACAGAGAGCGTAAAAAACCTTTATAAAACGATCCATAGAATTTGTTAATACCCTTTTGGATCCTCACCCAGTTAAGCTTCTCTACAAGGTAATTAACATTGCCATCTAGAAATCCTTTCTTTTGGATAAAATAGCAGAACATTAATCTGTTGAGCATAATGGATGCATACCATTGTTTCCATCTGTTTGTGGAGACTGGTGTAGCATCCTCAAGGCCAGTAATATGGTTGGCAAAACTATTCAAAATGACCTTGAATCCTCGATAGAAGTCTTTTGTGATTCTCTCGGAGTTAACCGCAAATGTGCTTTGGACTCTATCCTTTATATCCCTAATTGTGGTCTCTTCGTCAATTCTAAAAGAAAGACCATCAATTTTTGAGAACAAAAATGTGGTTTGGTCGATAGATTCATATTCTATAGATACCAACGTCCTTTTCCCAAGTTTAACAATTGGCGCCACCCATTGATGGTGCATTGTTCTATTTTGGCAAAAAATGCAGATATAATCAAAAGCAGAGCGCCGAAGCTTAGTATCTATCCTTTTACAAACAGTTAACGACGGGATAAAATCAGTATTACACACCAATATTTTGAAGCCATTGCGTATGGCAATAATGTTGAAAACATATTCGTTGTTTTCAACCGCAATATGAGGGAGTGTTGATTGGCCGTGAACCTGATTCCATCCAAGTTCAGTAATGAAGAGACGCTTGAAGTCTTGACTGCTAATGCAGTTATTGAATGCTTGCCTTCTCATATCAAACTACCTTAATCCCATTGAACAAATAATTGAAGCGTGTTTTCGAATATAGTTTTCTTCAGCAGAATGACACAAATTCCCACTTGCTCTCATTTCCAGGATTGTGCTGACGATTTCACTCGCTGGAGCTGTTTTAAGCATACGCCCAATAATAAACTTGCTACTCTCCAGCATTGGCAAATTGTATAGGTCGTCAATCGCAAGTTTTAGTTGAGAAACAATCCCATCATCTGCAGGCTGTGCTTGCAATAAATCTATTTGCTTATTAATTAACGCCACAATGCGATACTTTACACTATTTTTATTGCCAAGTATTCCTCCAAAAGACGTCCTTTCTTCAGATATGGCTTTGATAGATTGAGCTACAACTTCGTGGTGATAATCAAGAATCTCAAGTGCCGGCTCATTTATCGAGCATCTCATCGCTTCTAAAATCTTACTCTGCGATTGCGAGATGATATTCCCATCCTTATCTAACCAAGATAAGACATCATAATCACTTTTTGTCTTCGCATATGTAATGACCCCTTTCGGCTGTCCATCAACAGCGGATTTTGTTGAATAAATGACATTGCTTAAAGAGGGTATTATTCTCTTGAGATCAGGATTAGCATCTGTTGCATCTTTCCAAATTTGATAGGCTTTTGATGATAAGTCAACATCAAAATCATCTACATCATCCAGAGTTCCGCTCTTTTCATTAAACATATCTCGAAGGTTCTGTTCGTTACCCTCGAAGAACACCTCGTCACTTCCAATAACGTGAGCACTTTCGTTTATTCTTTGATTTAAGCGCCCCCTAAGATTGATAAGGTTTTCGACCCCGTCTGCAGGGAAAAATGAATAACACTGGATTTCTTCAGCTGTTTGACCAATTCTATCAACTCGCCCAGCGCGCTGTATGAGACGGATGATAGCCCAAGGGAGATCGAAATTAACAATAATATGGGAATCCTGAAGATTCTGCCCCTCACTCAGCACATCAGTTGCAATTAACACCCGAAGTTGCTTATCTTGAGGGATACTGGCCTTATTACTTTTAGGTGAAAAACGTGTAGCTAATCCAGTCGGGTTGTCACTATCCCCAGTAACACAGGCAATAGATTGGAGACCTCTTGCTTGTAACTGTTTCTTAATATAATTGGCGGTGTCAGCATATTGTGTAAACACAAGAACTTTGTCGCTTGCGTGAGTGTCATTCAATAACCGTTCAAGTTCATTCAGTTTTTCGTCATTGTCAGTATTCCAGGATCCACATATTGACAGCACTTTCATAAGCTTCTGGCAGTCATCCTCCAAAGCGTCTTTTAACTTTGGAGAAAAATAACTGCTTGATATCCAATCAACATTGTCCCTATCAACAACAGCATTATAATAGGACTCTGCACGTTGCTTGTATGTGTTCAAGTTTAATGGAAGAGACAGAGTCCTCCCAACAGTAAACTCTTCCCCTTCCACATAATCAAAGATGTCATTATAATCATTGTCATCTCCATAATTCTCTTTCAACAAATTGTCATCACCAATGGGGAAAGGAAGACTGTTCTCTATTGCATATAGAAATACAGAATTCCGCAAAATATGACGATATAATGAAAGAAGAAAACTATAACAACTACTATCTAGGCGCTTGAAGAAGGTGCTCTTACAGAATCCCATCATCTGCTGTCCAGCTCTTGAAAGATTATCCAGGACTCTCTGCTCTGTTTCAGATGCATTTCTTACGGCATCGTTTGCCAAGTACTTGCTAAGCCCATATCTTGGCAGTGACAAGTCTGTTATTATATCTACAACATCGGCAGAATGGAAACGAGAGAACTGATCCCCTTCTTCTGTTTTAAACTTTACGGCACGTGGTATTCTTGTCGGGAAGTATGACTTGGTTCCATCATTTAAAAGAAGGTACTTTCGACCATTGGAGGAGTCAGTCTTAGCATAATTGTCTTTAATAAAGGTTCTTGTTCGCCGAACAAGGAATTGCTTCATCAAGTCGCTCCAATCCTCCGGGAATGGACTTTTCTCAAAGGCTTTAATGCTTCTTGAAAAAACATCGGCGTGTTCTAATTGGAACTGTAATTCCCCGCCAAGCGTGCTTATATATTTTTCTGGACGGACACCCAGGTCTTGATCTTCCGAGATAAATAAACGAAGTTGATTTGATAAGTCCGAGTAGTCTTTATTATATGGAGTTGCCGTTAAAAGCAAGACCTTGCTATCAAGATGTTCGATAAGGGCTTTAATGTTTCTATACCTTTTCCCCTCTGAATTCCGTAAATTATGACTTTCATCAATAATTATAAGCTTATAATACTTGGAATCCTCTATATCAATATGTTGCGCAACAGACTGAACGTCTGCTTTTAAATCATAATCACGAACATAACCAGCCCACATCTCCTGAAGATTGGCCGGACAAATAATTAGGGTTCTTGCAGCATAATTGAGTTCAAATATTTTAGATATGGCACAGGCGGTTATGGTCTTCCCAAGTCCCACAACATCTCCAATCATCGCACCTCGTTTATTGTCATCAGATAGTTTTTTCGCTATCATTTTGACTGCCGCCTCCTGGAAATCAAATAGTTTTCCTTTAAACTCAACAGGGAGAGTATATCCGCTAATACCCTCTCTTGCATCTTGGCTAAGGTGATAAGCTGTTTTTAGATAGATGAAATATGGTGGCACCACCTGGCTCGATGCCCAGCTTGTATCGATGGCATTAATAAGCACATCCGTAATGTCCAAAGAATAACGGTCATTCCACCTGTCCTCAAACCAATTTGACAACTTGTGAGCGCTATCACTATCTGCAAATTCTGCATTAAGCTCTCCTTCTCTCGTAAGCCCAGAATATGTTAAATTGCTGCTCCCCATAATTGAAAGTATGGGGTTAAAAGAATCACTTGGTCGATGTGCCAGATATAACTTGGCGTGAAGTGGTTCTTTTAAATAAAGCTTGACAGTAACTTTACCTTCTTTTAGTTGCTGTGACAGGTGTTTTAATGTACTTTCATCAGCAGACGTGGGAACACCTAGTAACAATTGTCTCTTAAAGTCTTCCGCTATTTTTCGTTTACAGCGCAAAACATATTCGGAATCTACAAAGTTCTCATCGTTTGAGTAAAGTTCTTCAATAAGCTCCTCTGCAGGCCGCTGCATTCCTATCAATAGACGACAGGTTCTAAATGGAGTCTGACCATCCTCATAAACATAGTCGCCCTGTAATAAATCAATTTCATTCTCAACAAGACTCCACCCCCGCAGGTTGAAATAGCCAACGCAGAAATCAACTCTATTAACTCCCAAGTTGGTTATGATATCCTTGAGCCCTTGGTTAAACTGGATATCTATGTTGTCATATATTCTAGCCATATCTATTCCTCGTTTTTAGCGATAACAACTGCTATAGCTCTTGCCAAGAATGGAGGCACCGCATTACCAACTTCTTTCATTTGTATGGTTTTGGGGCCATAAAAAACAAAATCATCAGGGAAGGTCTGTATTCTTGCCGCTTCGCGAACAGTGAGACACCTATTAAGAACAGGGTGGGTAAAACGTCCAGAAGAAGGAGTATCAAAGCGTGTGGTAATTGTGGCAGCAACACCATCTTCAAGCAAACGGCACCAAGTGCCACTATAGATAGATTTTGTTCTATGCTCTATGGGGAGAACCTCTTTCCCAGCACCTTTGGGAATCAAAGAGAGTCTTTCTAGCGCTATTTTGGAATGCGCTGTCGCCACGTGATTGTGTAGAAGAGTGGCGTTCTTTCTCATCTCTTTGGCAAAAGGAGATATGGCTGGTTTATCATATTCTGAAACTTCTGAACCCTCTGAAGAGTTTAAGAACGGCAAATCATAGATGGCATCTTTTACAGTATTATGCTCACCGGTTGGCTTGGGTAAAGACACCTCAAGTTTTCCTCTTTGCCCTAGAAATACTGCACGATGTCTATCTTGCGGAACTCCATAATCCACCGCCTTGAGCACACCATAAGTGACGTCATAACCAAGCCTGTTAAAAGCTGCAACAATTTGATCCTTGAAATACCCATTTGATGTTGTAATAATGTTGGGGACATTTTCAAGGACAAAGTATTTGGGTTGAAATTCTTCCACAAATCGCACATACTGCTGGAAAAGATAATTACGGGGGTCATCTAGACTAAGTCTCTTACCTTTTTGCGAAAACCCTTGGCAAGGCGGGCCCCCAATTATAACATCTATCTTTGGATGTTTCTTGTGAAGTTCTTTCACATCTATTTGGGAGATGTCTTCGGCGTAAACATCTGTCCCTATATGGTTCTTTTGATATGCATCCGCTATATCTTTGTCAAATTCAACAGCAAAGGCAATGTCAAATCCGGCCATTTTAAAGCCTTGAGACATTCCTCCCACACCAGCAAATAAGTCACCAACAATCATTTTAGCTCCTCCAAATTATTGATTCTAGCTTGTGCTATTGTGTAGTAATCATTATCCAATTCAATTCCGATATATCGTCGGCCAGTTAGAGCAGCCGCGACACAAGTTGAGCCCGATCCCATAAAGGGGTCAAGCACAATGTCATTAGGGTCTGTCGTTGTTTCTATAAGCTTTTTTAGTATTGATAGAGGCTTCTGGGTGGGATGATTCCCGTGCTTTTTCTCTGATTTAGGGCAAACCGATGATTCCAAGAAATCGTGACATACTTTACCATTATTATGAAAAGTCCCTGACGTCCCACGATTAATGAAATAAATCCAACTCTCGGTAGAATTTACGAATTGAATCTTCATATTCCTTGGCATAGGATTAGTTTTGTGCCAAATCCCAGTTGTTTTATAATAGAAGCCTTGCTCTTCAGCGAGTTTTATTACATCCTCGACTTTAATGATGGCCATAAAAATGATGAGCGTCCCTCTCTTCTTTAAAACCCGAGAACATTCTTTAAGCCACTCCCTGATATTGTGTTCCCATTCTGCGAATTCAAGATTGTCCCATCCCGCAAATGCAAATTGGTTATCACGCATCTTTTGAAGATTAGTGTTTCGCTTATGCATAAAAAGTCCCAGATTATATGGCGGGTCGGTTATTATACAATCGACCGATGCATCTGGGAGCCCCCTCATGCATTCCGTGCAATCCCCAAGAAGTAACTGTGAAGGGATTGGCTTGATGACTATATCGTCTGCCACGAATATACGTATTTGAGATTCTTGATTAAAGAACAAAGATAATAATAATCGCTGAATCCACGGAATAATACGCCGGCTTTCTATCTTTATCCCTCTGGTGATATGAGTAATAATAAGAGAAAGAGTCCTGCCTAACCAGCAAGACTCTCTATCAATAACCAATTAAAAACAGGCCTTATTTTTCTTCTTTCATATGAACAATCTTCTCCAAATCTGCCAAATCTATGACAGCACCAATCACATAATAATCGTTTGAAAAGAGCCCGTCATCCCACCTGCAGGTGATTGTTAGCACACTATAGACGGTATCTCCAGGAAAGGTTATCTGGATATATGCAGGCCCTGAAAACTGATCGCTGTAAGTTTCCAATGTCAGCTCACTAAAATCTGCTTTGATGGGGTATATCATAGCGTGAGTCTGAACATCCGCCACATACTGAACATCACGAAAGTAATCGTGGAGTTGTTCTACATTGTCTGGCTGGAGGATAGAAGCTATCGATCGGCCAAAGAAATAGTTCACTATCTTATCGACCTCCGGTGACTGAAGCACCTTCTCCGGGTCAAGCACATCATCGAAGAGGATAAGGGTTGGAGTTGTATCACCCACTATCAATTGCTGTTCTTCTAGCAGGATTTCACTTAACTTCTTCATAGCCTTACAGGGTTTCTTTCTTTATGTCATCAAGGATTTCCTTGGCAATCTGATGGGCGAAGAGTTTCTTGGCCTGTTTGAACACAATTTTCTCATCACCATTGTCCTTCTTCAGTTTCTGGCCGTTTAACTCGATAGAGGCGGTCTTCAGGTACTCATCTGCAATCCCGGTAAGGTAATCGACAAGGTTAGTTCCCTCCTTCTCAACGACCTTCAGAATATCATCATACTTGAGGCTTCCTGCTTCTTTTTCCAACTTGTCCAGACAGAACTCCAGAGCTTTTTCATCGTGCTTGAGAGTGAGCCTATCAACGTCTTCCTTCAACAAGTTTGAAAAATCGCCAAAACCAGCCACTTTCCTTTCTCCGTAGTAGCAATCGTCATCATAATAACCACAGTCATAGTCCAAAGAGACTTTTGATAGAGGTTTGGGGTCTGTTTCAGGTTCTGGTTCAGGCTCAAGGCCTGCTTCCACCCTTACCTTGTGAAGGATGTCGCTGGCAAGCTGGGATATTACCAGTGTTTTTGCTCCTATCGCTGCCGTATCACCGGTGAGACACCCACAGTCTCCACCAAGGATAGTATCGCCATATTTTTGGAAAAGAAGATCTCTGACGTGTGCGATTATCAAGTCTTCGCCTGATCCTGGGACTTCTCTATCGATGATGAGGTATTTTACCTTGATGTAGTCTATCAATGTGTTCCAATCTATAGGCTCACCACCACCGACATAACGGAGATCTCCAAGGACTGATTCAATAGCGTCTTGGTAGAAGGGTACATCTATGGCCACTTCATTGTTTTCCTTCAATAGCTGTTTCTTTTTTTGTGCTTTGCAGAATTGGTCAAATGTGCCAATGCGCTGCGATGTAATAGTTTTTTTGTTCATACCCGAAAGGTTTATTTTATATGTGCGAGCGACCGCTGCGAACAGAATATCACTCAAGATATTTATGTGATTTCTGGGTTTTGGGGATGAGTTTTGGCCGTTTCGGTTAATTTCTGGAAAAGCTGTTATATTTATCTTCAGAGGGGGCAATATTTCACCGCCCCTGTTATTACACCAGATTAAATATAAACAGCTATGCAGTTTGCCACAACTGTAGGGAATCCACCGTTTGGAGACCTACACCTAAAGATAATTGATTCAGTTATCCCCCACATAGCGGATGATGGGACAGGTTGTTTTATTCACCCCGCCAGATGGTATGAAGACCCCTTGGCTAAATACAAGAAGAACTCCGATCAGGTCAAGTTCAAGAGGATTGTAGATAGGCTGGAGGACGTCAAGATTATGGAAACCAGAGAGGTGGAAACATCCTTTGGAATCACCAGGAACGGAGACCTGATGATTTCCAGATTGAAGTCAAGACCAACAGGAAAGAAGATAGAGATATATGATGCTATGGTCAAAGAAGCCCTTGATGTCATATTACCTTACTCTAGAGAACATAACCTGGAAGTCCATATGGATGAGAACCAGATTGACGGATGGAGAGTCCAAATAAAGGCGCTGACAGCGATCGATCCCCATATCCACAGTATGAGCAAAAAGGACAGGAAAGGCCAGTGTAACATCTTTGGAATGAATAAGTCCAATGTGTTTCACAATGGATTCGATGGTGATGTCGAATGGATGCTCACCCGAAGGCAGACCACAGGGAGAAAGACCCCAGGAGCTCCGTTGCCATATTCTATCAAGTTTAGGACAGAACAGGAAGCCAGGAACTTTGAGAAGAGTTGTAATAGCAATTTCTATCAGAACATAATGTACCTCCTGAAGTGTGATATGCACTCTCCGCTGAAGTATCTGCCCTGGATGGAGGACTATTCTCACCCTTGGACAGACAAGGACTATTGCAGTTATTTTGGAGCGCTGGGGATGAGTACAGAGTGCCAGAAATGGATGTGTCGAGAGGTCTATGATTACAGGACAAAAGATTTCATAAAGAAGGAGCACATAAATAATTAGGGATTAAGCAGGTTGCTAGGATGTCTCGCCCGATAGTCTGAAGCGGCCAATACATAAGAAAGATATACTGAAGCACAGTAACCGAAAGGAAGGGCGAGTCCAAGTAGGTTACGGTGCTTTTTTGTTGGTTATGAAAGTGATATTTGATGATAGGTCAGAATGGAAGAAGGAACGACAGTGTCGTTTCGCAGTACTAGCGTATAATCCAGAGTATCCCAAGAAGTATAGAGATAGACTCATTGCTCATCACGATGGATTGTATGAAACGCCGAAGGTCTTCAATTCTGATGGAATAGCATATAACGACGGATCCTGGCTTATTTATAATACATATCGGTCAAGAGAAGGCAAGTATAGGGGGAAAATCCTGTGCAGTAATAAAAAACAAGTAATAGAGCATATCTATGGGTATGTCTGTTTTCTCCGTAAGGTCGGTATCGACTGGCGCGATGAAATGGAGTATTATACTATTTGCTATATCGTTGATAAACTGACATTCCCGAAAGGGATATTTGGTTGCACCCGGTCCAATATACGATTGATAGAGGAGAAGGTGTTTAAGATTATGAATAAGGAGTATGAGGACATTGACTGTTCAAGACAGGACAAGAGAAAGTTTTGTATGGATCCGGCAATAAAGAAAGATATGAGCCGCTCTGATAAAGTCAGGTTAGAGAAAGCCGAACAGAAAAAAGAGACATATAAGTTTATCGCCAAGTACTATGACCCCAGACGGACAAAGATAGAGAATCTGATGGAGTTCATAAAACACGGAAAGCCTATATCAGAAAGCACATATAAGCGCTGGAAAAGGGAATACAAGGGGGGTCATATGGATTTTTGATAAAATGACAGGCATAATACTATACTCCTGGTTTTCAGGGGGTTATGAGTGTCATATGGTTTGTGATAAAGCAGACATCACATTAATTTCCCTAATAATAATGTTTGATTATCAATGAGTTATGGGTGTCATATGGTTATATACTATATTACATATAGAAACTACTCCGTAGGAATCCATCAACACAAATAACCGTTCTTTTGCCTTTGGGTGTGCCGAGCAAGCTCGGTTAATCATTCTTCTCTCGCTTCGTAAACTCAGCACCGAGAAGAATGAATTAAAGGGTAGGGAAATCGATAGATATTAGACTATCCAATAGAATTACTGTTCTACGGAATAAGAAGAGTCATTCTGTCTCTCAAATACTATCAATACCCCTTACGGGAAGGCCAAGGCCGGTGGCTTCGCTTCACTCAGCCACCACCCTTGATATTTGGATAGAGAAAGATAAGGAAGGTGCTCCTTCTTTTCTTTGATGTAGTATAAGAGGAGGTCTGGTTCTGGCAGGGTTATTCCGCTCTCCACCACCTTCCCTTATCCCTTGATAGACTGGTCTCCTCCCCCGGTGGTCATACTACCACCTTATTAGCAGAGACACCCTAGGGCTCCCTTGGGAGAATTCCCTTATCTATCTTCCTTACCCCTGTCACTGCCCCTGTTCCGCTGGCGCTCCACCACCCATAGACCATAAATACTGTACCTAGGGACATCAATAAAGTCCCTAGATAGAGTAATACAATACAATAAAAATTAAGTGATTATGAAACGTTACCTTATTAAACTAAGCCAACCGGTGATTGTTGATGACAGCACCTGTAAAGAAAAGAAACAAACCACCATTTATGGCTTTCTCGGGCCTGTGGTAGAGGAGAATAAAGAACCGGCTGATTATCTCTTATATGACATCAATTCTTATGTTGATTATCTGGCCGCGATGGACGAAAGAAACACCATAAATGAAAAAGAATTTGATGCTGAAAAAGATAATAACTTGATAGGCTGGAGTCAAAGAGTAAGTGAAATCGGCAGAAACTATAGGGAGAAAAATGGCCTTACTTTTACAATATCGACGATAGACCTTGAAAGAATTGAAGGAGATTGTCTTATTTGCGGTTTGGATAGATCTATCATCATTTGTGACTCCTTGATGGATAGTCTTACCAGACTGGCAGAACAACAGGCGGAAGAGGAGAAAAAGGAGCAACACAACGTCGTTTTATTCAACCGCCCTATCTGGTTACCCAATAACATACTCTGGGAAGGAGAAGATGGATTCTGTCACATATATGGACTTGTTCTTGATGAAGATATTGATAGAAAGCTGCTTGAAACCTGTAATTTATACCTGGGATACCTAGCTATGATAGAGGAAGTCACCTTGAATGATGTGACTCCATCTGGTTATACATCAGACGTGAAGGAGGATGGCGTTCTTTGGTATGATAGAGGAAGTGGCTATACCTGCATCTCTGATAAAATTAAGAAAGAATGTGACATCTGCCGCCATAAGAACAACTTGAAACTCCGCGGTGCGGTTGTTCATATCCCCCAGGAGGATATAGAAGATTGTGTCAAGGATGGATATATCTTGTCCCAGTGGCTATATGAGCACCTTATAGAGATTGTTGCGAATGCGAAAGATGCAACTGGATGTCGAAATGAAAATCCAGATACCACTAAAGAGGCCCCTTTACTGATAGATAACCCCCCTTTTAAATGTCCCAAGTGCTGACAGGCACGTTTCATACCCACTTTTTACCCCGGACCGAGAGAAAGATAGAATTCTGGATCTCGGTCCGTTATTCTTCCTGAACACACACTGTTTAACCCCCTTGAACCAACTAAACTCCCCCCGGTTTGATAGAGCCGTCAAAAATGATTAAATTAGCAACATCAAATGGGAATCATATGGACAAGAAACAGATTGATGCTTATGTAAAGCAGATTGCGGACGCCCTCACGGAAGAAGCAATGGACTATATTGTTGAGAATGGAAATGAAGACCTCATCTCTGATGAAGGTCTGGCTAAACTATTCAGTAAGAAGTTCATTTCTTTTGAGGATTATCCTAGGGGTTGGTTTGGGATGTCCTTGGAATATGATGATATCAATTCTGAAATGGGGTTGTTCTCAAGTTGGGGCCATTGTATATGGAGTGTAAAATGCGACGTCAAAGACCCCCAGTCAATTATTGGTTGTGCTATTGAGTGTCTGAACAATAGCCCAAAAGAGTTTGATGTTGAGTTTGATAAGTATAAGAACAAAGACGAGAACAAATCACAAAAGGTGTTTGATAGGCTCTTCAAGGCTTTGGATAAGGAGTACCAGAAGTTTCTGAAAAGGAAAGCCAAAAAGAATGAAGAGATAGAAGACCCCGAGGAAGATGGAAACTGGACTACTTTCTATGAAAAGGCGGAAGAGATGGGGAAGGATGCCGTGATAGAAATGGGGGTAAAGGAAGATCAAGCTGAAATGATGTTTGAGGAGTTTTGGGATGATGCGAACAGCGCTAGGGATGATGCTAGAATAGATAAGAATTATCAAGCACTTGTTAAAAAGTTCACAAAGCACTATAACAAGGTCATTGCAGAGACAGTAAATGCCATTTGCAGGATAAGGTTGCAGATGAGTGACAAGTATGTCTATGAAATGAAATAGCGTACGTGACCTGATGAATAATTAAAGGGCATCACCCCTTTTAAAAGGCCAGGAGAAGATTGTTCTTTCTCCTGGCCTTTTTCTTTGTCCGCACCACTTAACCTTGAATACAGAAAAACCGCTGCGATCTTTGCGAACGATTTCGTGCGAAACATCAAAGCCCTATTCCCACATATGTTGATAGGGTTTTTTCTCTGCGAAAAATATCGCAGCGAACGCCCCATTTTGAATACGCTTTTATCTCACTAAAGGGGTCTCAATATTGAGTCCCTGACCAAACTTTTTAATAGTAAATATCTTGTCACTGCTTTCAGATGGAACCAGGCTGAAAGATATGTTAAATGCTTAAAGAACAAGATATTATGATTACAAAAGGTATGAGCACTAATGAGGTGCTGAAAGAACTCCAGAAAGACGACAGGGTCATCCACGAAAGGACGAATGGACTCAAGCTCAAGAACCGCAAGAAGCTGAAAAACCGCTTTGTCAAGCACAATGAGATTATGTCTGTTTCCAACTGGGTTATCCCTGAAACACAGAATGAAGTTGTGGTATACGCCACAAAGAATCTGATGACACTGAAGGGAAAAGACTATGCTTCAATGTGCCTTAGCTATTACTACAAGACTCCATATGGCACCTACATTATGCCCTTTTTCAACGAAACGACTCTGGCGGAGTATATGGAGGTTTCCTCTCACGCTGTTGATAGGATTAAGGAAAGGCTCCATAAAGACTTTGATACCTTCTTCAAAGAGGACTGGATCAAGAAGAACGAGTCGACAATGGCCATTGTGGATTATAAGTACAATGGGAATGAGTACGAGTATGTCGCCCACATTGGTGATGCATTTATGATTATGGAGGAGGACGCATATGGGAAGAAGACCACTGTCAAGACCGTTCTTGACACAAGTAAACTCTATGTAAATCAGTTGAAGTGTAAACTGAATAGCAAAAAAGCGGGAGAGTATTACAGCGATCGGTTGCAGGAGCAGATTGATTCTATCTCTGAAGCTCATCTCAAGGTGCTCCGCAGGATGGGGGTGGTAATGAAGGTGGCTTAAGAACCAATCATCTATCAAGGGTGCAAGGGAACTCTCAATATTGAGTCCTCAAGCAAGCCCGAGAATAGCGCCTATCTTGTGACTGCTTTCAGAAGAAACAAAACTGAAACAACAAAACAATAATAGTTTAACAAATTAACACACAAAGTATTATGGCATACATTGCAAAAAACAAGTACAGTGAATCACTGCTGAAATCATTGACCGAAAAGGGATGTCAGGTTTTCTGGCACCGCAACAGTTGTAGGAAGGTTTATTACAAGGTTAGTGTGACTGACGGCGGCCTTGATCTGAGGAGGGCTACCAACACTAGGGAGTACCCGGATAAGGAGGGATACAAGTGGTTTATTGCTGGAACTCTGGATTTGGAAACTGTTGATAGGGTTCTCGATATTGTCCACGAGGATTTTGCTAACAAGCGGAATAGTAATCGTGCCAATTCCAGCCTTGAGAAGTTTAAGAAGCAGTATTATTCTATCATCTGTGCCTATGGTGAAGAATATGCCGATTACCTTCTCGAAGAACCGGAGCTCTTTCTGGAAAGCGTAAAGGTATACGATAGGTGGAGCGACAAAGATATCTATTGGAAAGATGTCAAGTATAAGGAAGATGTTGATGAATGGATCTATTGGTCTGTTGATTCTGAAGACATCTACGACTATGTGGCACAGGAGATGATTTGTGACGATGAGTCCAAAAGGAAGGAAGGGCAGTACAGCAGCAAGGAATATGAAGAGTTGGCAAGGAAAGCCGGGGATAAGGAACTCAACTATTTCTGCGGTGGGATCTATCGCCGTATCAAGAGTTGCGTTGGTTTTGAGAATGGCTATTATGGTTCATTTGGACTGAGGTTCAACAGCCGGCTCTATAGGAAATTCAAGGAGTACGATGTGTTTGAAGGAGATCCTGATAAAATGACCGCAGGAGATTATAAGCGCAGTTTTATCAAGATTGGTGAAACCCCTGATAGTATTGCTGACTTTGTTTCTATCCGTGAGGGAGACCTGTCTTTTAAAGAGGACATTGAAGAACGTCAGTATAAAGAAGATTGGGACTGGGACAAGGTGTATGCTGATGCGGTCAAAAAGATTAATAAGGAAGTTGGTAAAGGCTCTGTCTATTTCGCCTATCCTGATTTTGCAGAGTGCGTGGCGGAGTATGTTGTTGGGAATTATCGCTTTGCAAAGTGGTTTAAGAAGAAGTATCCTGGAACTGACCTCAAGACCTGGCTTAAGGAGAGCATTGTTGATGAGGATGGAGAGTACTACGACCACAGCTATGGGAAGCACTTTGACTTTGAGGAGTGGTGGAAGGAATCTTTTGAGTCTGAAGCAGATTAAAGGTAGAATGATATGAGAACATTTGGAACTGAAAAGAACTACGCTGTCTGGAACAACCAGATTACTGAAATCCTGATGCAGGAGAGAACGACTGCGACCAGGTTTCCTATCAACCCTGATGAAATTATGCCCAGGTATCTGAAGGCCGCTATGGAACAGAAGTCCAGGACTAAAGGGAAAGCGGAGGTCTTCACCCCCTATGACATTGTAAAGAAGATGAATGATTCCGTCCAGGAGGGTTTCCAGGGATCCAGGGAGAAGTTTATTAAACAGCGGGTACTGGAAGTAACCTGTGGCGAAGCACCGTTCCTTACCACCAGATATGATGCTGCTACCGGGGAGGAGATTTCTATTGAGAACAGGATTGGTCTCCTTGATAGGAAGCTCCGCTGCATCCCCGACGTCCTTGATAATGAAGGATATGTAGAGTGTGCTAATGAAGCTCTGAAGGCTGTGTATGGATATGAATGGCAGTATGATTCCCTTTTTCTGGCGAGAAGGAATCTCCTGATGACCACTATCGAGAACTATGTTGATAGATTTGGTGCCGAACCAGGCTATGAACAGGTGTTGAAGTGGGCGACAATCATCTCCTATAATATCTTTAGGATGGATGGGGTTTCAATGTGCTTCCCTGAAACGAACATCCCAGCTATGACTATGAATTGGGAAACCGGAAAAATGGAATCATTTGGTTAATAAACTCAATCACGATTCTCATTATGACCCTGGTCTGCAGTGATGCACGCCAGGGTTTTTCTATCAAAAAAGTCCAACTGTATTCAAATCTTTCCCGACAAAACGACAAAACAGACTGACGCACACCATATCGGCGCAAAGGCTGTAGATAGAAAAGTGTATTCGATTCCTTGACGGAACGACAGAACAACTAAAAAAAACAAGGTATGGAAGACCAGAAAACAATCATTGTCATTGACAAAGAGACTTTATTATTTCTAGCATCAGCAATAATCGTTGCTGGAATGGCCAGCAACTATTCCACAGTTTGCCCATCAGAGACTCACGCTCTCATTGCCAATGGAGTGGCCGAGAAGCTTATGGAGATTATCCGCAAGTAACTAGATGTATTCAAACAACTCAAAGCGTTTCACGCATACGAAAACGAAATCCCCAAAAAACAAGAATAATCAAGAATCAACAGCAAAAAGTGTATTCAATCGTGCTTCGCATTTTCTGAATACGCTTACTTCTAAAAGACAAGCAATATGATGAAAGGTGTTATTTATGCTCGAGTGTCCTCGGAAGGCGACAGGCAAAATACCGAGCGCCAAATATTTTCTCTTACCAGCTGGGCGAGCAAGAACGACGTGGAGATAGATAAGGTTTTCTCTGAAAAGAAATCAGGAGGAGTCAAGAACTCCGAACGCTTGGTGCTTCAAGAGTGCCTGAAGTACTGTGTGGAAAACAAGATAGACCTTCTGATGGTAAATGCCCTTGACCGCCTGGGTAGAAAGGTTGATGAGGTGCTTGAAACTATCAAGTGGGCGAAAGATAGAGGTTTGAATATCTATCTGGAGAAAGAGAATATGTCCCTCTATGATTTCAAAGAGCACAAAGAATCCCCCTTCCTCACAATTTTTGTGTCAATCCTCGGTACCTGTGCTGAACTCGAAAGATCTGCGATCGAGTACCGCCTTCGCCAGGGGTTGGCTCTCTACAAAGAACGAGGCGGTAAAGTTGGACGACACAAAGGTTCTATCAAACCAAGAGAAGAATATGAGGCCGATTACAAGGCCACTATCAAGTTGCTCCGCCAAGGCTTTAGTGTGCGCAAGACTGCGGTTCTTTCAAAGACCTCGGTCTCGTCTGTACAAAGGATAAAGAAGATGTTTGGGCTATAGCAAGAAAAACGAACCTAAACTCTGGGATTGTTTCGCAAGCAATCCTAAACCTTTGGCACAAGGCGGCTCGATGGTTCAGAGTGAGGTCCGTTCAAAAGACAAAGATAGCAAAAATGGAGAATAAAGACGTCAAAAGAGGTCCGGACACCAGAAGAAAATGTCCAATCTGTCGGAAACGCTTTGAAGGTTATGGGAAAGATGCAATACCTGTATGGCCAGGGAGATGCTGTGAAAGGTGTTATAGAAACTATGTCATCCCTATGAAAATGCGGCTTTTGGGGCAATTGAGTGAAGAAAATGAAAAAAAGTGAAAAAAAGTTCCACAAAATCC
>JAEEGL013737153.1_pt1 | contig 28224 bp, 26 predicted proteins | sample 9134231 | NCBI WGS metagenome assembly JAEEGL01 (sample SAMN16246548, study PRJNA631951) | gut metagenome | biome: gut microbiome; feature: rumen; material: fiber-attached | host: Bos | place: Iran: Karaj | collected 2018-10
GGCAGATCACGATTCCGCCCTCCGGCATCCATCTCTCCCGGCTCAAGAATCTCAACCGCCTTTCCTATACCGTCTGTCAGAAACGGCCGGATCCGGAGAAGTTGATGCATCTGCTGGAAGAAGCCGAGATCGTCCGGGATTATCCGGACTTCGTCATCCTGCTGGGACAGGTTGTCGGCATGCTGTGCCTCTGCTTCCTTTTCAACGGATCCTGGCGCGACAGTGTCTGCGTTGCCATCATCACGGCCGTGATCCATTACCTGATGATGCTGCTCTCCAAACCCGGCATCAACCGGATTCTCTGCAACTTCTTCTATATGTTTGCTGCCACCTGCATGGCCATCTTTGGTGTGTATACCGGGTTTGCGGATCACTTTTCTTCCATCGTCATCACCATAACCATGCTGATCCTTCCCGGTATTCCGCTGGTCAACGCGGTCCGGAACCTGATCTGCGATCATGAAATCAACGGCTTCCTGCAGATTCTGAAGGTTGCTTTTGAAACACTTGCGCTTGCCCTGGGCACAGTGGCTGCCCTCGGACTCTTCGGGAGGTGGATTACATGGTAAATGATCTGATTCTTGTGCTTGTCTCCTTCGCCGCCTCCACCGCATTCGGCATTGTTTTCCGGATCACCGGCAAAGATCTGCTCCTGGCCGGTCTCGGCGGTGCGCTCACCCGCATTGTCCTGATCATTCTCAGCCAGTTCATTCCCGAGCGCTTTGTCTATGTCATGCTCTCGGCACTGTTTGCCTCCGCCTACGGTGAGCTTCTGGCCAATATCACCAAGGATCCGTCCACCTATTTCATTTATCCCGCCATCATCCCGCTCATTCCCGGCGATCTGTTCTATTACACCATGACCGGAGCCATCCGCGGAAATGCCTCTCTCTTCGCACTCAACGGCACCAACTGCCTGCTGACACTGCTCGGCATGTCCGTCGGGTTTGTTCTTTCCTCCACCATTGCACACTATATCCGCAGGACCCTGTATCGCCGCAAGGCGGCTGTTCCGCGCGGAAAGAAATAAAAAAAGCGGGGTTTCCCGCTTTTTTACCAGCTCAGCACTTCATACCCGGTTTCCGTCACAAGCACCATGTTTTCCCACTGCGCACTGGGCAGTCCGTCCTTTGTGCTGATCTCCCAGTTGTTGACACGGTTCGTGACCACATCCGGTTTCCCCATGTTGACCATGGGCTCGATGGTGAAGATCATGCCGGGAACCAGGACCACGCCTTCCCCGAAATTGCCGACATGACTGACAAACGGATCTTCATGGAATTCGATGCCGCAGCCATGTCCGCCGATTTCTTCCACCACGGAAAACCCGTTTTCCCTGGCGTGCCGGTCAATCACCGCGCCGATATCGCCCAGATGCCCCCACGGTTTGACCTGCTCAAGCGCAAGCTGAACGCACTCATAGGTGACCTGGACAAGCTTCTTTTTGGCTTCGGACACCTCCCCGATGCAGTACATGCGTGAGGAATCCGAGAAATAGCCGTCCAGAATGGAGGAACAGTCCACGTTGACGATGTCGCCCTCCTGCAGGATCACATGCTTTGACGGGAAACCGTGACAGACCTGTTCGTTGACCGACGTGCAGACGCTGTAGGGATATCCTTCATAATGCAGCGGTGCCGGAATGCCCCCCATGGAATAGGTCACGTCATTGACAATCTCGTTGATCCGGGAGGTCGGCATGCCCGGTCCGATTTCCCGGCCCACGGCATCCAGAACCGCAAGATTGACCTTACAGCTTTCCTTGATTCTTGCAATCTGATCTGCGTTCTTGATCATCTTGTGCGTCGGGATCTCTTCCCCGGCTTCTGCGAGTGCTTCCAACCGGGTATCCATGTTGTAATGGCAGGCCTTGTATTTTTTCCCGCTCCCGCACCAGCAGGGCAGGTTGCGTCCCAGTTTTTCAAACATGTTTCTTCCTCGTTTCTGTGCTGCTCTTCAGCACATGGGAAATGTATCACACACAAAATGGTTTGTAAAGCTCATGAAGGAAATTCGTTAGACAAGACAAACTGTTCAGCAGGGAGGATTTTTCATGATTCAGCGCTATGTCTACGGCCATCCCCTTCCCACCGATGCTGTTGTCCGTGATCTGCCCGTTCTTCCGGTGGACCCTGACGGTCTGACCGTCACGCAGAATGCACCGGCCGTTACCTTTTCCATGAAACTGGAGGAAGACGATCTTGTCTTCGGTCTGGGCGAAACAATCCGCGGAATCAACAAGCGCGGCCATATCTACCGCTCCTGGAACCTCGATGAAGTGATGCATACCGAGGACCGGCAAAGCCTGTACGGCGCGCACAACTTCCTGGTGATCACCAGCGGAAAACGGACGTTCGGCCTCTTCCTGGACGATCCGGGTGAGGTTACCTGGGACCTTGGTGCCACCCGGCTGGACCGGATGGACATCACTTCCTGCAACGGCAATCTCTCCCTGTATGTGATCACCGGCCGTACGCCCCGGGCGGTCTGCCATGAATTCCGCGGCCTGATCGGCTCTTCCTATCTCCCGCCTTACTGGGCCTTCGGCTACATCCAGAGCCGCTGGGGCTACGGGTCCAGTGAAGACATGCACAATGTCATTCACGAGCACCGCTCCCGCGGCATTCCGCTGGACGGCGTCTGCCTGGACATTGACTATATGGACCATTACCGCGACTTTACCTGGGACACGGAAAAAATTCCGGATCTCCCCGGACTCGTCGCCGACATGCGCAGCCAGGACATTCATCTGATCCCGATCATCGATGCCGGTATTCCGGCAGACCCCTCCGACCCGGCCTCCGAGGACGGCGTCCGGCAGGATACCTTTGTCAAACGCGAAGACGGAACCCTCTTCCGCGCGGCAGTCTGGCCCGGACTCAGCTACTTTACCGATTACCTCAATACCCGTGCCCGGACGTGGTTCGGTTCCCTCTATCGTCCCATGCTGGAAGCAGGCATCGACGGCTTCTGGAATGATATGAATGAACCGTCCCTGTTCTATTCTCCGGAAGGCATGCAGGCGGCCTATGCCGTGGCCGATGAACTGCGCGGAAAGAACCTCGCCAACGATGACAACTGGAAGCTGCAGAGTTCCTTCGGCTCCCTGGCCAGCAGCCGGAAGGATTACCAGTCTTTCTATCACGATCTGGACGGCCTGCGGGTACGCCATGACAAGGTCCACAACCTTTACGGGTTCGGGATGAGCCGGGCCACCATGGACGGCATGCACGCCTTTGATCCGGACCGCCGCTTCCTGCTCTTCAGCCGTTCCAGCTATATCGGCGCCCACCGCTATGCCGGCGTCTGGCAGGGCGACAACCGGTCCTGGTGGGCACACCTGAAACTGAATCTGCAGATGCTTCCCAGCCTGAACATGTGCGGTTTCCTCTATACCGGTGCAGACATCGGGGGATTTGGAAACGATGCAACGGAAGACCTGCTGCTCCGCTGGCTGGAACTGGGGATCTTTACGCCGCTCATGCGCAACCATTCCGCCCTGCATACCCGCGACCAGGAAGTCTACCGCTTCAGCATCTGGGAGCATATGAAGAACATCATTACGGTGCGCTATGCCCTGCTGCCTTACCTCTACAGTGAATTCATGAAGGCAGCGCGCGAGGATGACCTGATGTTCCGTCCACTTGCCTTTGACTATCCCCATGATGAAATCGCCTGCCAGACGGAAGACCAGCTCATGCTCGGCAACGAATGCATGATCGCCCCGGTCTGCCAGCAGAATGCCACCGGACGCATCGTTTATCTGCCGGAAGACATGCTGCTTGTCCGCCTGCGCGCCTACAACGATATGGATGTGGAACCCCTGAAGAAAGGGCATCACTGGGTGCCTGCCCGGCTGCATGAAGCCCTTCTCTTCATCCGCAGGGGCTGCGTGATTCCCTTTGCCGCAGGAAAAACCGAGTCCACCGTCGGCCTCAAGGATCACCCGCTCTACCTGATCGGCTGGGATTCCCAGGCGGAAGGCTATACGCTCTATGAGGATGACGGCATTTCCTACCGGGAAGGCAGCTTCCGCGTCCTGATTCCGTCCGATCTCCCCGATTCGGTCTTCGCAGAGGGAGAGGCAACATAATGGACGCATGCACGCTTTGCCCCAGGAACTGTCACGCCCTGCGCACCCCGGAAGCCGGCAGCGGTTTCTGCCGGATGCCCGAAACGATGCGTATCGCCCGGATTGCTCCGCATCTCTGGGAGGAGCCGCCCATTTCCGGCACGCACGGAACCGGTGCCGTCTTCTTCTCCGGGTGTACCCTGCGATGCGTCTACTGCCAGAATGCCGATATCTCACACCGCAATGCCGGTCATTCCTTTACCCCGGAGGCGCTGGCCGAAAGTCTCCGCCGCCTGGTGGGTTTGGGCATGGAAACCATTTCCTTCATCACGGCCACGCCGTTTGTTCCGAAGATTCTGGAAACCCTCGCCATCTACCGTCCCCCGGTCCCCCTGGTCTGGAACACGTCCGGATACGAGTCCGTGGAAACGCTGAAAATGCTGGACGGATGGATCGATGTGTATCTGCCCGACCTGAAACATTACAGTCCCTCCATGAGCAGGCTCTGTGCCGGTACGGATGACTATTTTGAGAAAACCAGCCTTGCCATTCAGGAGATGGTGCGCCAGTGCGGCATCCCGGTATATGACAAAAACGGCATCATGCGCCGCGGTGTACTCATCCGGCACCTGATTCTTCCCGGCTGCACCGGGGAAAGCATCCGCCTCCTGGACTGGGTGCATGACAATCTGCCCCGCGGGATTCCCGTCAGTCTCATGCAGCAGTATGTCCCGTGCAATCATGTCAGCATACCCGGCCTTCAGCGGCGGATCACCCACAGGGAATATGCCCGTGTCCAGGAACACATGCTTGCGCTGGAGCTTCCCGGGTTCTACCAGGGTCCGACCAGCGCCACCGTCGATTTCATTCCTGTGTTCAATCAGGAGGAAAGCTTTGTCTGAAAGCATTCGAAAACGCTCCGCAGCTGTGGAGCGTTTTTGATCGTTTTCGTTTTTATTTTCCGGTCCGGATACAGGTGGTCCCCATGTATCCCAGGAAGACACTCTCAAGGAAAAGCACCCGTGTCTCCTCCGTGGCCAGGATATGCAGGACGTCCACGCGCGTTCCCTGGGTTTCCAGGTACTGGTACACGATCACGCCGGCAATCAAAAGGGTCGGAAGCCAGAGCAGGCCGGCAAACGGTTCCCTGCGGCGGCCTGCACCCGACAGGGGCAGCAGCAGGGCCAGCACAATTCCGAGAATCAGTCCCCGGAACGCATCCGTGAACAGACCCAGTTTCAGGAGATCCGCATAGGGCAGAAGAAAAATGAGCCCGGCGAGCAGCAGCAGCGGCAGCACCATTACGGTCAGTTTTCGGAGGAACACAGTCCCACCTCCCGCATCCATTTTTTCTCTTTCACCGTCAGTTCTGCTTTTTCAAACAGATCCGGGCGGAAACGCCGGGTGGCCAGCAGGGACTGCTGACGGCGCCATTCCCGGATTTTTGCATGGTTGCCCGAAAGCAGGACTTCCGGCACTTCCATGCCATTCCATTCTCTCGGCCGGGTATACTGCGGATACTCCAGAAGACCATCCGAGAAAGATTCCTCCTCGGGACTCTCCTCGGAACCGAGAACACCGGGGATGAAGCGGGAGACGCAGTCCACCAGAACCATGGCGGCCAGTTCACCGCCTGTCAGGATATAATCCCCGATGCTGATTTCTTCATCAATACAGGTGTCCAGGACACGCTGGTCCACCCCTTCATAATGGCCGCACAGAAGCACCAGATGCTCCTCATGGGAAAGCTCTCTGGCCAGTTCGGTGGTGAGGGTGCGTCCTCTCGGTCCGAGATAGATTCGCTTCCCATGGAAATCTTCCCCGGTCACGAATGCCATGGCATCTGCAATAGGCTGCGCCATCATCACCATGCCGGCACCGCCTCCGAAGGGATAGTCATCCGTATTCTTGTGCTTGCACTCGGAAAACGGGCGGATGTCCGTGCACTGCACATCGATCAGTCCGTTTTCGCTCGCCCGTCCGAGAATGCTGGAGGAGAGGACAGACTGAAACATTTCCGGGAAAATCGTCAGAATATCAATCTTCAAGGACAGCCACCTCTTCCAGTCGTTCCCTGTCGACGATGATCTTCCTGTTTTCCACGTCCGTTTCCACAAACACCTTTTTCAGGGCCGGTGCCATCAGGCTTCCCTTTCTTGTGCGGAAAACATAGGTGTCGACCGTCCCGTACTGAAGCACATCGATCAGCGTCCCGACGGTCTCTCCCTCACGGGTCACCGCCTCACAGCCGATCAGGTCGGAGATGTAGACTTCATCCTCACCCAGCGGTGCGGCATGTTCCCTGTCCACATAGAGTTCCCGTCCGCGGAGCCGCTCCACATCCTCCGGGGTGCTGCAGCCTTCCAGGGTAACATAGGCAAACCCGTCATGCACCCGGGAGCAGCGTGCCGCAGCGGCGCGGTAGTTTTCCCCGTCCTTCAGGTACAGCGTTTTCCATCGTTTGAAGTCATCCGGATTGGCGGCATAGGGTTTCACTTTGGCCTCTCCATGGACGCCCTGCGGTTTCAGGATTTCTCCCACCAGAAAATAAGGATTCAGCATTCGTATCACCATGATCTGTATTTTTCGAAAAAACGGGCCCCGTTTTCATCGGAAAACAGAAGCCTGGACCTTCTGCGGATCCTTGGCAGAATCAGAGGAAATCAGCGGTTTCCCCGGTGCCTCATCACCTGACATAAAATCAGATGGACAGAATTCAGGTCGTTCTGAAGTATAACATAGCTTTCCGGGAATGGAAAGGTTGCTCCAACGGCATCTTTCCGGATGGACACTCCCGGCACGGAAAAAGAAGCGGCATGGCCAAAACCATACCGCTTCCGAAACATCCGATGCTGTTGAAAAACTGCTTACACTGCACCCTGAGCCATCATGGCATCTGCAACCTTCAGGAAGCCTGCAATGTTGGCGCCGGCGACATAGTCGCCCTTGGTGGCATATTCGGCAGCCGCCTCGTCGAGCTTTTTGAAAATGTTCACCATGATGTCCTTGAGCCGTGCATCCACTTCTTCGAACGTCCAGCTGAGACGCAGGCTGTTCTGGCTCATTTCAAGAGCAGAAACCGAGACACCGCCGGCATTGGCAGCTTTTGCCGGTCCGAAGAGGACGCCGGCCTTCTGGAAGGCAGCGGTGGCCTCAAGGGTGGAGGGCATGTTGGCACCTTCTGCCACGGCCTTGACGCCATTGGCGATGAGGATATTGGCCGATTCTTCATTGATTTCATTCTGGGTGGCGCAGGGCAGGGCGATATCGCAGGGGATCGTCCAGATGCCGCGGCAGCCTTCCGTGTAGGTCGCGGTGGGCACATCCTCTACATATTCCTTGATGCGTCCGCGGCGGCCTTCCTTGATGGCCTTGACCACATCCAGCTTGATGCCGTCGGGATCATGAATATAGCCGTTGGAGTCGCTCATGGCCACCACTTTGCCGCCCATTTCCGTGATCTTCTGGGCTGCATAGATTGCCACGTTGCCGCTGCCGGATACCAGGACGGTCTTGCCCTGGACATCCATATTGTTGGCCTTGAGCATGGCCTCGGTGAAGTAGCACAGGCCGAAACCGGTGGCTTCCTTGCGGGCCAGGGAACCGCCGTAGGTCAGCCCCTTGCCGGTCAGAACGCCTTCATACAGGCCGGTGATGCGCTTGTACTGGCCGTAGAAATAGCCGACTTCACGGGCACCGACACCGATGTCACCGGCAGGCACGTCGGTATCTGCGCCGATGTGGCGGTAGAGCTCGGTCATGAAGCTCTGGCAGAAGCGCATGACTTCATTGTCGCTCTTGCCCTTGGGGTCAAAGTCGGAACCGCCCTTGCCGCCGCCGATGGGCAAACCGCTCAGGCTGTTCTTCAGAACCTGTTCAAAGCCCAGGAACTTCATGATGGAAAGGTTGACTGAGGGATGCAGGCGGAGACCTCCCTTGTAGGGGCCGATGGCGGAATTGTACTGGACACGGAAGCCGCGGTTGACCTGGACCTTGCCCTGGTCATCCACCCACGGTACGCGGAAAATGATCACACGCTCAGGCTCGACAAAGCGTTCGAGCAGTCCGCATGCCTCATACTCCGGATGCTTGTCAATTACCGGCTGCAGGGTCGTCAGGATTTCCGTTGCCGCCTGAACATATTCTGGCTGATCTGCATTTTTCTTTTTGAGATCTTCCAAAACGCGCATTGCATATGCATTCATCTTTTCACAGTCTCCCTTCGCAATAAACCAATATCGTTGAATTTGTTTATGCTTTCCGTTGCCTTCAAAGCAGGGTCATTGTAAATGACTAATTGCAAGTTGACAAGACATATCTTGCATTTTTCATGTATTTGGCAACACGGCATCCGACATCTTTCTCCGGCAGGAAGAAACACCCGGCATGCGCACCATCGCCCTGATTTCCTTTGTTTTTCCGGGGTTTCATGGAAAAGCCTGAAGCATCCGCAGACACTTCAGGCTTTTGTTTTCTCTTTGTTTTAGGTTCCGGTCGAACCGTATCCTCCGGTCCGGTCGCTGGTGACATCCGCTTCCCGGGCCAGACCCACAGGGAGGAAAATGCCCTGGCAGATCCGGTCTCCGGCATGCAGATGCACGGTTTCCGTCCGGCTGTGTTCCATCGCCAGGAGGATATGACCTTCATTTTCCGCATGGGAATAATCACTGTCCACAATCCCCACGGTGTTCGCCAGCCGCAGGCCGTACTTGCGTCCCAGGCTGCTTCTCGGGCAGAGCATCAGCATCCAGCCCGGATCGATCAGGGCCCGGATGCCGGTCGGGATCGTCACGCAGGTTCCGGCAGGAATCTCCACCTCCACAGGGCAGACAAAGTCATACCCGGCAGACCCGGCTGTCGCTCTCGAAGGAAGCGGAACTGCCTCCAGCTCCATGTGTTCCGGATACTGCTGTGCATCCTTTTCGTACTGTTTCTCCGTTACATGGCGGAATTCTGCGATGGTCATGATGGTTCCCCCTGTCTTTCCGTATAGACGTCTGAAAGCCGTGCCAGTTCTTCCATGGTGAGTTTTTCACCACGTACCCGGCTGTCCAGTCCGGCCGCCTCCATGAGCTGCAGGGCCTCCGGACGCTCCATATGGAAGGCAGCGCACAGACCGTTTGTCATGGTTTTCCGCCGCTGTGCAAATCCGGCCTGTGCCACGCGGAAGAAGTTCTCTTCACTGCGCACCTCCACCGCCGGTTTCTCACGCATCTGCATCACCACAAAGGTACTGTCCACTTTGGGAACCGGTGTAAAACAGGAGGCCGGAACTTCCATCGCCCGGTGAACATCTGCCAGATACTGGCACCGGAGTGCAAGCATCCCCCAGCCGTCTTCTCCCGGGGAAGAGACCAGCTTGTCGGCAACTTCCTTCTGGACCATGACCGCCAGCGTTTTCAGCTTCAGCCCGCAGGTGAGAATCCGCTGAATCAGGGGGGTTGTAATGTAATAGGGGATATTGGCCACAACGCTTACGGGGCCGTCCATGCCTTCTGCCAGAGCCTTCAGGTCGACCGTCATCGCGTCGCCCTGGACCAGCGTAAAATTGCTGTGTTTTTCCATGCTGACCCGGATGATCGGAAGGAGACGTTCATCGAGTTCCACGGAAACCACCTGTTTTGCATGATCGCACAGATGCCCGGTCAGGCTGGCTGCGCCGGGTCCAATTTCCAGAACGCAGTCATCCTGCCCGACACCGGATGCGATCACCAGCTGTTCGAGCAGGTCATCGTCATAGATAAAGTTCTGTCCCAGCCCCTGCTGATAGCGCAGCTGGCTGTCCCGAATTCGTTCTTTTGTCTTACTCATGAATCCTGTTTACTCCAGAATGTTCTGTGGGTTTCCGGCATCCCGCCCGCGGATGCTTCCGTCTCAGTCCGCCAGAGTGCCCATGGGATCCCACGGATCCAGTTCCACCGGTTTCTGATCGGCCAGCTTCGCCAGTTCACCCAGATATTTCTTCTGGACTGCTGCCTGGAAAACATACTGGTCAAACCAGGTGTCCGAGCAGATATAATAACCCTTCTTGCCCTTTTCATCGCCCCAGGAGTTTTCGATCTTCCAGCGGTTCGGCTTTCCGTCTTCAAGGTTAACCCCTGTGATGACCATGGCATGATTCATCGCGGAGAAACCATAGTCCAGTGCGTCTTCCTTGGAGATGACCAGATCAAGACCGGTCAGAAGTTCTGCGTCAAAGGAAGCATCGTCCCAGAAACCCTTCTCACGGTCCCCGTACTTGCCGACATCGCTGCCGAACCATACCACCTGGCCGTCCTGAAGCTGGGCAATAATCGCTGCCTTGAATTCATCCATGGTCAGGTTCAGGTGCTTGACGTCCTTGCCGCCGACCACATTGCCGAGGTAGCGGATGGTAAAGGTCTTGTGATAGGGCTTGTCCTTGGTCGGGGCATGAATGATGCTGACGGTCTCCTGGAGAAGACTGCCCACATACTTTTCAGCGAAGGACTTCGGTGTGTATCCCTTTTCAAGGGCGTAATTGCCGTCTTTGTCGACATATTCGAAATCGAATGTGTGGGGCGGCTCGCCGTAGCAGCTGCACAGGAAGGCATAAATCCTGCCGAGCATTTCCTCTTTGGCTTCGCGGATTTCCTTCGCACTCCTGCCGTCCTTTACCATGCCGCGCAGGCGGATGGCACAGATCTTGAGGTTCCGGTTCAGCACATGGTTCATACCGTTGGTGTTGGAAGACTGGAAGGTCTCGTCGAAAACATCCTTGGGGACAACACCGTACTTCTCAACGATGTTCGCAAACATATCCCACTGTCCGCCGTCATGAACACCGGTCTGCAGGATAAAGGAAACCGTCCGGTCGTCCGGAGCGAACTGTGCCGTGTCCAGCATGCTTTCCAGGAAATAGTTCGCGCGTTCAAATTTATCCCAGAAGGCGAGGTAGCTCTGGGAAAGCTCAAACTGTTCAAGGTTGAGTTCCCTGGCAATCTTTTCACGCAGCACGTTTGTTGCTGCAAAAAGCCAGCAGCGTCCGGAATGCTTCTGGTTCGTTACGTCCAGCGTCTTGATGTCAACGGAGAACTTATAGCGCATTTTTCCTGCGGCCTTCGAGACGACTTCGACGTCCTTCAGGTCACATTTGGCCAGAGCCATGGTTGCAAGCTGACGTTCTGCACTGTTTTCGTAGGCTTTGTTCCATGCTTTGATGGATTTTTCAGTCACTGCATAATGTTTCATCGTAACGCTTCCTTTCATTTGCTTTGGGCCGATGCCTTTTCTGAAGTATCTTAGCGCATCCGGTACGCTTTGACAAGCCGCAGAAACCGTCTGCACTGCATGTTTTTCTTGACAGAATGTCTCCTTTTGCCTACATTATCATCTGTCCTGATTCTGACTGAATTTCTGTAAGGAGTTTTCCATGATTATCACCGATGACCAGCGCGAATATCTTTCCGACCGCTTCGGACAGCTCTATACTCTCTGTCATTCTTCCTCACTTGATTTTCCATACGGCCTTCCCGGATGGAAAGCCCTGAAGGATATGGACAAGCTGTGCTCCAAGCTGCTTCTGCTGAACCGTCTTACCCCTGTCGCCAAAAGCAGGGAAAGTGCAGCCCGTCAGTGGGAACAGCTTCTTATACGTCTGTCCCATATTGATGATGCGGACCTGATCCTTGTCAATCTTGTCCGGGCCATTCCCACCATTGTCGCAAAGATGAACGCAGAACATATTTACTCTATATAAAAGTTTGATCGCTTCTATCCAATTCCGCTCAACAATTCTCTGATTTTTCGATTATAAGCTTTAAAATCGAAAAATACTATTGCAAATCCCTGGCAATTATGCTAAAATCCTGCCATCAACCGAAAGGGGAATGTATTCATGGCAACCAAAAAAGCTGAGAAATCCGAAAAGCCATCCGTCGGCCAGGCTTCCGCCAAAGAAGAAAAGCTCAAGGCGCTTGAGCATGCAATTGCACAGATTGACAAGCAGTTTGGCGCAGGCACCGTGATGAAGCTCGGCGGATCTGGCTATAACAAGAATATTTCCGTCATTCCCACCGGCGTCCTCACGCTCGACGCTGCCCTGGGTGTCGGCGGTGTTCCGCGTGGACGTATTGTTGAAATCTACGGACCTGAATCTTCCGGTAAAACCACGGTGGCCCTGCACATTGTTGCACAGGCTCAGAAAGCCGGCGGCTTCTGCGCCTTTGTGGATGCAGAGCATGCCCTTGATCCCGTTTATGCTGAAAAGCTTGGCGTCAACATTCAGGACCTGTATATCAGCCAGCCGGATACCGGTGAGCAGGCACTGGAAGTCACCGAAGCACTTGTCCGCTCCGGTGCCATTGACGTTGTTGTGGTCGACTCGGTCGCCGCGCTTGTTCCGAAGCAGGAAATCGAAGGTCTTATGGGTGACAGCTTTGTCGGCCTGCAGGCCCGTCTGATGTCCCAGGCTCTCCGCAAGCTGACCGGCATTATTTCCAAAACCGGCTGTGTTGCCATCTTCATCAACCAGCTGCGTGAAAAAGTCGGCGTTCTGTACGGCAACCCTGAAACAACCACCGGCGGCCGTGCCCTGAAGTTCTATTCCTCCGTGCGTCTTGACGTCCGCCGCGGTGAATTCCTCAAGAACGGCACGGAAGTCATCGGTGCCCATACCAAAGTCAAGGTTGTGAAAAACAAGGTGGCCCCGCCTTTCCGTGTCGCCGAGTTCGATATGATCTACGGTGAAGGCATCTCCAAGGAAGGCACGCTGCTGGATATCGCTGTGGAGCACGATATTATCCATAAGAGCGGTGCATGGTTCTCCTACAACGATCAGCGGATCGCGCAGGGCCGTGACAACTGCCGTGTCTATCTCCGCGAACATCCGGATGTCTACGAGGAAGTGGATCAGAAGGTCCGTGCCTTCCTCTTCTCCGATGAAGGAAAGGATACAGCTTCCAGACTGGCGCCTGAGGGCGATATGCCGGTGATGGAGGATGACGAAGAGGGCGAAGATGATCTCCTCTCCCTGATTGATGACGAAGAAGAAACCTGATTTCTCCGTAAATGCCCGTTTTCTTCCAACGGACTGTCCTTCCGGCAGTCCGTTTTTTCATGTCTTCTTCCCCTGTTCTTTCTCTGCTTCCTGCGTTTACATCCTCCGCCGCTTTGGCTATAATCGGCTCAAGGATTGAAAAACCGATCGGAGGCGAATTCCATGCCGACAGTCTCCCGTTTGCCGTCCACCCGTCAGCCGCTCGTCGCCACACTTTCCATGCCGCTTCCAGACCTGATCCGCCGGCTGAAATATGCTGGAATGTATCAGGAAGCAGGGGACGCAATTGCCCTGTGGCTGAAAAAGGATCTGCCCGAAATGCTCCGGCGCAGACTGCTCCTGGAGCAGGAACGGCTCCGCCGTCTTCCTCTGGATTATCCCTATGACCGTGCCGGCGCACTGGAACGGATCCGGGAAACCTTCCCCACCGTGGACAGTGATGCCTTTGACCGGCTGGAAAAAGAGGGGAAAATCGATTATCTCTTCGTGGACGGCGTCAAGCGGTATCACGTCCGGTTCGCTGCCACCATGGAAAAGGACAGTCTGATCCGCAAGGCTTTCGGGCTTCCCGTTCAGACGGAGAATCCTTTTCTGGACCCGATGATCCGGACACTCCGTTCGGAGGGCTCCCTGTCCGTCCGCATCACGCTGAAAAGCGCTCTTTCCCTGAATCCTGACACCTTTGTTCCCGGAACCTACCGTGCCTGGCTTCCTTTCCCGACCCCCTGTGCACAGCAGTCGGATATCGTTCTGGAGGCGGGGAATCCTGTCTCCGTTTCCCCTGCATCGGCACCTTCCTGTTCCGCCTATTTTGAAGCGGATTTCCGGGAGCCCGGACGTTTTGAGACCGTCTACAGCTATACCAGCACGATCCGGTATGCAGATCCTCTGCATGCGCCTGCGCCGGCTCAGGTCCTCTATCCGCAGGAAGCCCCTGTATGTGATGCAGACCTTCAGGAAGACCATGTGCACATCCGCTTTACGCCCTATCTCTGTGCACTCGCTGCCGATCTCACAGAAGGTGCCGCTTCCGATGCGGAAAAAGCCTGGAGAATCTACGAGTTCATTACCACAAAGGTTCATTATTCCTTTGTCCGGGATTATCTGCTGCTGGATGACCTTGCGGAATACTGTGCCCTCAATCTGCGGGGTGACTGCGGACTGCAGGCCATCCTGTTCATTACGCTCTGCCGTATCTGTTCGATCCCGGCCCGCTGGCAGAGCGGTCTGGAATATTCCGGCACGTCGGTCGGAAACCATGACTGGGCACAGTTCTATCTGCCCGGATGGGGCTGGCTGTTTGCCGACTGCTCCTACGGCGGCAGTGCCTTCCGTGCCGGCAGTGCCCTTCGCCATGCCTTCTACTTCGGCAACCTCGATCCCGCGCGCATGGCGGCCAACCGCTGCTTTATGGCCGATCTGACGCCGGATATGCAGACCCTGCGCCGGGATCCCTACGACAGCCAGTCCGGAGAAATGGAACGTGTCGGAAGCACTGAACCGCTCCAGCCTTCGGACTATACGCGTGATGCAGAGCTTGTGCAGTTTACAGTGCTTGCAGGGGAGAAGGCACAATGAAGCATTACGGACTGATCGGGGAGAGGCTCGGACATTCCCTCTCTGTCCCGATTCATGAGATCATCTTCCGGGAGCTCGGCCTTTCCGCGGATTACCGGCTCATTGAGGTCCCGCGGGACGGCTTTGAAGAAAATGTCCGCCCCCTGCTGGAATCCCTGGACGGCCTCAATGTGACCATTCCCTATAAAAAGGATGTCATGCCTCTTCTGGACGGGCTGGATCCGGTTGCGCAGGAAGTCGGCGCCGTCAACACCATCCGTACAGGCGATACGCTGACCGGATACAATACGGATGTCCGCGGTTTTTCTGAAATGCTGCGGCATGCCGGCCTCAACGCTTCCGGACAGCACTGCTTCATTCTCGGGACCGGCGGTGCCTCCCTGGCAGTCCGGACGGCTCTTGCCCGGCTCGGTGCTGCCTCCATAACCTTTGTTTCCAGGCATCCCTCCGGGGAACAGATCAGCTATGAGGATCTCCGCGAACGGTTTTCCGGTCTGCTGGTCAACTGTACCCCTGCCGGCATGTTCCCGCATCCGGAAGGCTGTCCTGTGCCGGAACCCATTCTCCGCGAAATTCTTCCCCGGGCCTGCGGAGTCGCAGACCTGATCTACAATCCTTCCGAAACCGTCCTCACCCGCGCTGCCGCCCGGCTCGGCCTTCCCTGGTGCACCGGACTGACCATGCTGGCTGCCCAGGCTGTTGAAGCCGAAAGCATCTGGCAGGACATGCCGCTTCCGGAAGGCCTGACCGAGATTCTTCTTAAGGAGCTTGTCGTATGAAACAATATCTGCTGCTCAACGGTCCCAACATCAACATGACCGGTCTGCGCGAAACCGGTGTCTATGGAAAGAAAACTTATGAAGACCTGGTCAGCGGCATGCTCGATGATGCAGCGCGCTCTGGCTGTTCCCTGCGCGTTGTGCAGTCCAATTCCGAAGGTGCCCTGATCGATGCCATTCAGCAGGCCTACTTTGACGGCCTTGACGGTATTATTTTCAATCCCGGGGGATATACCCACACCTCGGTGGCCCTGCATGACGCCATTGCCTCGGTTCCGATTCCCACCATTGAAGTCCACATGAGCAACATTCATGCCCGCGAAGAGGTCCGCCATCACTCCATGACCGCATCCGCCTGCAGGGGCCAGATTGTCGGTCTCGGGTTTTTGGGGTATCACCTCGCACTGCAGGCACTGATTCAGACAGGAGATGACAAGGCATGAATATCCTTTTTCCGGAGGGACGTCTTCTCGCCCTGACCCTCAGCTATGACGACGGCGTCGAACAGGATGAAAAACTGATTTCCATTCTCAATGCCCATGGAATCCGGGCAACCTTTAACCTGAACTCCGGCCTCTTTTCCCCGGAAGGCACCGTATTTCCGGAGGGACAGATTCACCGCCGGCTGACCGAGTCCCGCGTAAAAAAGCTGTATGACACCTCCGTACATGAAGTGGCTGTCCATTGTCTGACGCATCAGTCTCTTCCGGATCTTCTTGCCCCGGGCATGATCCATGAAATTATGGAGGACCGCCTGCGCCTGGAAAAACTCTTCGGCGTCATGGTGCGCGGCGCTGCCTATCCGTACGGAACCTTTAACGATGCTGCGGTTGAAACCCTGAAACTCTGCGGCATTCAGTACTGCCGTACCGTCATTTCTTCCCATCGTTTCCATCTCCCCGCTGACTGGCTTCGTCTGGAACCCACCTGCCATCACGATGATCCGCATCTTGATCAGCTCTGCACCATGTTTCTCTCTTCCTACCGTCCCTCCCTGTTCTATCTCTGGGGACATGCCTATGAGTTCGAAGAACATAACAACTGGGAGAAGATCGAGAGCTTCTGTGAGCGGATGGGCGGCCGCGAAAACATTTGGTACTGCACCAACATCGAGGCCCATGATTATATTGAGGCCTACCGCCGCCTGGTGCTGTCCGCTGACGGCAGGAAGGTTTTCAATCCCAGCAGTCTTCCGGTCTGGGTCCAGGAGGAAAAACAGGTCCTGTGTGTTCAGCCCGGGGAAACCGTCTCCCTTGGATGATCCGGGCATGGAAAAAGCCGTGCAGCTGCACGGCTTTTTCTATGTCGGTCATTTCTGCAGTTTTCTCCGAAGTGCTGCCAGATCCAGATTCTGCTCTCTGGCCAGCCTCGCAAGATCCTCATACTCGATCTTTTCTTTTTCCACACCCATGCCCGAAGCATGCTTTACCTGGACCGGTCCGAATTCTGTCTCCACGGTCCGGAACTGCCGCTCCATGACATACCGTGTACACGGGGTGCGGCGGATGCCCAGGGTCGTGGTATGGAGAAGCATGCACCGGGCCAGCCGGTCTTCATCCTCCGGCGAGCCGATCACGGTCAGCAGAACGCCGGGCCGTGATTTTTTCATCCCGATGGACTGGGTGAAAACATCCCTTGCCCCTTCCCGGAAGAGCTGCTCCATGGCAAAACCGATATCCTCTCCGGTCATATCGTCCAGGTTGCATTCCAGTTTCACGATCTCATCCTGACTGTCTTCGGTTTCACCGAGGAAGGCCCGCACGCAGTTGGCCCTTGGGAAATCCTTCTTCCCCATGCCATAGCCGATCTTCTCCACGCGCATCAGCGGACGGTCACCGAATGCCTGCGAAAAGTGACGGAGCAGCGCTGCGCCGGTGGGTGTGCAGAGTTCACCCTCCACCCTGCCGCCATAGGTCGGGATCCCCATAAGAATCCTTGCGGTAGCTGGGGCCGGTACAGGCAGCACACCGTGGGCGCAGCGCACATATCCGCTGCCCACATGGACCGGTGAAGCAGCAATCCTGTCCGCACCGATCATTTCCATGAGAAGGCAGACGCCAACCACATCCGCTACGGCATCCAGACTGCCCACTTCATGGAAATGGATCGCCTCTACGGTTGTTCCGTGTACTTCACTTTCGGCCTTTGCAATCAGCTGATAGACCGCCTGTGCGTCTGCGCGTACGGTTTCCGATACATCCATCCTGTCCAGGAGGGCCGCCACATCCGCCATGGACGTATGGTGGTGGTGATGTTCATGGTCCCCGTCATGGTCATGATGATGGTGCTCGTGATCTTCGTCATGATGATGGTGCTCATGGTCTTCGTCATGATCAGGATGATGATGCTCGTGATCTTCATCATGGTCGTGGTGATGATGCTCATGGTCATGCACATCCACCGACTCTTCTTCCTCGCCATGCACCGTGACCACCATGTGGGTTCCGGTGATCCCGCATTTCACGGCCGGTTCTGTCGAGACACACACGCCGGGAATCAGGGCATTCATTTTGGACAGAAAGGCCTGTTTCTGCTCCTCTGGAAGAAGTTCCAGAAGGGCTGCGGTCAGCATATCGCCTGCCGCTCCCATTCCGCATTCAAAATATAACGTTTTCATTGTTCAGCCTCCGGTTTTTCCTCATGCCTGTTCTTATGAACATCCGGTCACTTGCTGTGCCGCACTGAGGCTTTGTGCCGCAAGCACTATAACAAAAGGGGATTTGCCTGTCAATTATCGGCAAATCCCCTTTGGAAAATCCTCTGTTTTCTCACCGTTCCCATGCGGGGTTCGGATGTCATGCCTCCTGAACTGCTGCTTCCCCTGCGTCGCCGTAACCGTTCGGAAGCTGGTGTTTTTTGACTTCCTGGCTTCCGTACATGTTCCGGAACTGTGTCGGGGTACAGTGGCAGCGCTGATGAAAAATCCGGTTGAAGGTCGTAATGCCGCCAAAACCGGTTTTTCTGGCGACCTCGCCGATCGGCATGGTGGTATAGATGAGTTCATTGGTGGCGGCATCCAGCCGCTTCTGCGTCAGGTATTCTGTAAACGGAACGCCTGTGAATGCCTTGAATGTACGGGAAAAGTAACTCTTGGAAAAGCCGGCAAAAGTCGCCACATCTTCCAGGGATATATCTTCTGAATAGTGTTCATCCATAAAGATCATGGCACTGTTCAGAAGCGGGGAGTCGATAAACCGCTCTGTCCTGCCCTCTTCATCGCGGATCAGGGACGGGTCTCCGTTCGCAAGAAGGGTATACATTTCAAGGAGATGCCCATAGCACTGGGAATTCCACAGTGTGTCCTTTCGGTAATAACAGTCCACGATCCGGTCGAGTTCTTCGGTAATGCGGCCGCGCATTTCAGAAGCATCTCTGAGGTAAACGGCCTTGCTCATGATTTTCTTGATCGCACCGCTGTCCCACATGGACAGAATCGGACCCGGTTCAAAAAGGAACAGATGACGGTCAATCTCGTCGTTCTCTGTCAGACTGTGTGTGACGCCGGATGGAACCATCAGAATCTGGCCTTCTGTGACTTCATAGCGCGCATCCGGAAACTGATAGACCGCTTTTCCCTGCCGGACCAGAATGATTTCCACAGCTGAATGCATATGCATGTCAAAATGTGACCTCACCTGGGAAGGCCATATACGGATCGATGAGTGCTCCCTGTACGTGATGAATTCCTGCTTGCCTCTGAGAATACGGAACCCGTCCGGAAATCGTGTCTCGGGCGGTGCCGCTCTCTTCTGATTGATTTCCATAACTTATCTCCAGACTTTCCTCAGCCCTTCACACTGCCCAGCGCCATGCCGGTTACAAAGTATTTCTGCAGGAACGGATAGACAATAAGGATGGGGACTGTGGAAATAACCGTAATTGCGCACCGGATGGTTACCGGTGTTGTCTGTGTTGTGGAAGAAAGCGCTTCTGCGGATGTCTTCGCCGCATTGGCACTTGCCTGTGTAGTGGCCAGTTTCATTTTCAGCAGGTACTGCAGGGAGTGCAGATTCTTCTTGCCTGCATTGTACAGATGGGTGTCGAACCAGGAGTTCCAGCTGCCGACGGCCACAAAGAGGGCGACGGTTGCCAGAACCGGGGTGCACAGCGGGAAAATGATCTGCCAGAACACACGGATATCACCGGCACCGTCAATTCTTGCGGATTCCACCAGGGCATCCGGAAGGCCGCCGATGTAGGTGCGGATCACGATCATGTTAAAACACGAGAACATGGTCGGAATGATGTAGACCCAGTAGCTCTTCGACAGGGAAAGGGTTCTTGAAATCAGCAGGTAATTCGGGATGAGACCTGCATTGACGTACATGGTCAGAACCATGACGGTGGTAATGAACTTTCTGAGCACATATTCCCTGCGGGAAAGGGCAAATGCAAGCATGCTGGTCCAGAAAAGGTTCAGGATCGTGATAATCACCGTCTTGGATGCGGAAATCCACGCCGCCTGATACACCGAATTGTCCGAAAGAATCGACTCATAGGCTTTCAGGCTGAAGACTCTCGGCCAAAGTCCGATGTTGCCTCGAAGTGCATCGGTGCCGTCATTGAAAGAGTAAGCCACCGTATTGATGACGGGGTAAAGCGTAATGATCATCAGGAGGATCAGAATCAGTGTGTTCACGACTGGAAAGACCCTGTCATGCCCGATCTTGTTCTTTCTGTTCATACTTGTCGGGGCTGCCGGCTGTTTTGCCATTGCTGTCATGTGATCCACCTCCTTAAATCAGTGTGTCTTCGCCAAGTCTGCGGGAAATCGCATTGGCGCTGACAAGCAGGATAATCGCCACGACACTCTTGAACATACCTGCTGCAGTGGCAACACCATACTGCTGCTTGGAAATACCATACTGCAGGACAAATACATCAATGGTCTGCGACCAGTCCATGACAACGGAAGATCCGAGCAGGTACTGGATTTCAAAACCGGCTTCCATCAGATGACCGATGTTCATAATCAGAAGAATCACGAACGTCGAACGGATGCCCGGCAGCGTCACGTTCATAATCTTGTGGAAACGCCCGGCACCGTCGATGGAGGCAGCCTCATACAGGCAGGGGTCAATGGCGGTCATGGCCGAAATATAGATGATCGTATTCCAGCCGACTTCTTTCCACACATTGATCACGCCGACCAGCCACCAGAAATATTTTCCTTCGCCCAGGAAGAAAACCGGTTCCTTCACAAGACCAAGTGTCATCAGCAGTGCGTTGACGGCACCGTTGGAGGCGAAGATATTCTGAGCCATGCCGACAACAATGACCATACTCAGAAAGTGCGGGAGATAGGTTACGGTCTGTACGGTCCGCTTGAACCCGCGATGACGCACCTCATTGAGGAGAATCGCCAGAAGAATGGATGAAACCGTACCGAAAACCAGGTTGATGACGCTCATGCCCAGTGTATTGCGGATACTGTTGATAAAATCCTGGCGAGAAAACAGCCACTCGAAATTCTTCATCCCGACAAATTTGCTCCCAAAGATGCCGAGCTTGGGTTTGTAATCCTGGAAGGCTGTAACCCATCCCCACATGGGGCCATAGTTAAACAGAAGGACATACAAGAGCATGGGAACGGACATAACCATCAGCTGCCACTGGGAGAACAGTGTCTTGAAAAATCCTTTCTTGCTGACAAGAATGTCCTTTCCCTGAGCATTCTTTACCCGGGACATACTTGTTTCCTCCCTCTCTCTTGGAATGAAATCAAGGGGAGAGATGACTTCTCTCCCCTTGATGGGTCTTTGATCGGTTACTCAGGGAGTACTACGTTCGGGTCAACCTTTGCAGCTTCCTTCAGAACGGCCATCTGCATGTACTCACCGAAAGCCGTGGCGGAAGGAGTGATTTCTGCCACATAGGCATCCCACTTCGCGTCGAATTCGGCAGGATCACACATGATCAGTTCAGGCAGGCGCTTGTCCTGGATGTTCAGGAAGTCCTGATGCTCGATGTCAACAGGGGTGTAGTCAATCTGCCATGCTTCGCCGTACGGAGCAAGAGCGATCGGAGGATTGACGAAATCAGCGGGCTTGGAATAGCCATAGGCTGCGAGGAAGTCTTTGTCATAGGCTCTCATCTGGTTGAAGAACACTTCAGGCTGATTGCCAACTTCCCAGCAGTTGCCGGCATATTCGCCTTCGAGGATCCAACCCTGCTTCTTGGGGCTGCTCTCAAAGAACGCATTGGCCTTGTTGTGGAGCTTCCAGGTGTTGTCGTTGATCTGGGCATACTGTTCTTCGGTCATCAGGAGACGGCCGTTTTCTACATAATAGTCTTCGCCTTCAATGCCCCAGTTGAAGATCAGCTGCCATTTGTCGGAGAGCATTTCTTCCCACATGGCCACAATGCGTTCCGGGCACTTGCAGTTCACGGAGATACCGAAGCCGCGGCGGATATTCGGCACGCTGCCGTTGACATAGTGTTCTTCGATTTCCTTGCCGTCCACGTATTCCGGATCATAGACGAGGCCCAGTGCGATATAGGTGTTCTTGTCCATGTTGGCGGTACGCAGTGCAGCAGTAGCATTGTTGAAGTCCCAGGTCTGGTCGAACATGCCCAGAACGGTGCCGCTGGAGAGCTGAGCAATGTACTGGTCATAGTTCATAACGAAGGTATCCTTGCTGATCAGGCCCTTGTGGAATTCTTCGTTGAGCTTCTTGTAGTAAGCCTTTGCATAGGGCTTGTCGACGAAGGTTTCGGTCTTGTACTCAGGGGTGCTGCCATCGATCAGCACTTCGCCGTCGTTCGGGCGGCCCATCAGGTGCTGAACAGGATTGATCAGGCAGAAATGACGCCAGTCTTCGCAGAGAATGTCAAAACCGATGTACGGGCTGCCGTTTTCATCCACAGGGTTGGCTGCAAGGAACTTCTCCAGAAGATCAAAATACTGATTCAGGGTTTTGATCTGCGGATAGCCTGCCCATGCGAGAACCTGCTTCTGTACGAAGAAGGCGGGGCCGTTCACTTCGTTGACGATCTGGTCGCCATAGGTGAGACCATAGTTCGGGATGATGTACAGAACGTCGTTGCCATCCGCATCCTTTTCGATGACACGGGCCTTCTGGCGTTCGATGTGAGCCCAGAGACGGGGGGTCTTTTCAGGGCTGATGTAGTCCAGGAGGTTGATCAGCGCACCGTTGTTGATGATCAGGTCAGCGCTGTTGCCGCCATCGAAGAGATCCGGATAATCTTCGTTGGCAATCTTGAGACCCAGGGTTTCATCCAGGTCGCCAGCCAGGAATTCGAACTCGAACTTGACGCCGAATTCTTCTTCAATCAGCTTGTAGATCTTGTTGTCATCAGCAGGCTGATCGCCGGGATCGCCGCGGAAAACAGTCAGGGTGATCGGCTCAAGTGCGCCGTCTGCCAGAGCGGCAGGAAGCAGAGAAGCGATCATTGCCAGTGCAAGAAAAAGAGACAAAAACTTCTTCATACGAAAACCTCCTACTGTTCAGATGTAAACTTTTGAAACACATGCTCAACGGCTGTGCTCGTTGGTTGCATTATAATCCGATCTTTTGGAGGTTTAAAGAGTCTTTTTTCTCATTTTGTGCTCTTATTTGGCCGTTTCTTGCCGTCGCAGCCCTTGTTTGCCATTTTTTGACTTTTTTCTGTCCAATTTTCCACCTGTTTCGGCATGTTTTTTTCTCAATATCTGTTTTATGTCATAAAAAGCAGGCATGACGAACGTTCATGCCTGCGTCTATTTTCCATCAGCTGCTTTCCCGGAGAAAGACCATCGCCTCATAGGGCTGCAGAGTACCTTTCTTATGCAGCGCATAGTTGGACAGCACGATCTCTCCGGGCGTTTCCTCCAGAAGCGGACAGGGAGCCGTCCTTTCCGTCCAGTTGCAGAAGACCGTCAGGACCTTTTCCCCGAGTTCCCTTCTGTAGGCATAGATCCACGGGTCGTCTTCCAGCAGGGGAACGAAACTGCCGTACACCACCACATCCTGTCGGTGGCGCAGTTCGATCAGCCTCCGGTAATAGTGATACACACTGTCAGGATCCCGGACCTCGTCTTCCGCATTGATTTCCAGATAATTCCGATTGACCTCAATCCAGGGTGTCCCGGTTGTAAAGCCGGCATTTTTGTCATGATTCCACTGCATGGGTGTACGTGCGTTATCCCTGCTGATTTTGGCAAAGTAACGCAGCATGTCCTCCGGATGAACCCGGCCGGATTCCACCCACTGCTTCCAGGCATTGAACACTTCCACATCCCTGTACTGATCAAGCCGGGTAAAATAGATATTCGTCATGCCGAGCTCTTCGCCGTTGTAGATATACGGTGTCCCATGCATCAGGTGAATCAGTGTTCCCAGCATCTTTGCGCTGCGGACCCGGTACAGCGGGCTGTCATTGCCGTACCGGCTGACCTGGCGCGGCTGGTCATGGTTGCTCAGGTACACACTGTTCCAGGCCCGGCCGATGAGGGCGAGCTGCCACCGGTTGAGGATTTCCCGCACTTCGGCAAGCGGGGCTCCGTGATCGCTCCATTTTCCCAGTACGGTGCCGTCATTGAGCGCATCGTTATGCTCAAAGGAAAAGATCATGTTCAGTTCCTTTTCATCCAGGGATGCATAGCGCACCGCCTGTTCCACGGTGCCGCCTGCCTCACCCACGGTGAGAAGGTCAAACCGGTCCAGCACACGCTCCCGCATTTCCCGGATATAGCGGTGCGTCGTGTCCGTATGCATGCAGGACTTTTCAAAGCTTCCGTAGAGGCCGCCCGACGGGACTTCTCCATCCTGATCGTTTTCCTTGCCGATCATGCCGATGACATCCATGCGGAAACCATCGATTCCTTTTTCGCACCACCAGGTCATCATCTCAAAGACCGCGTCCCTGACCTTTGGGTTTGCCCAGTTGAGGTCGGGCTGCTGGGGAGCAAACAGGTGAAGATAATACTGATCCGTCGCCTCATCATACTGCCACGCGCTGCCGGAGAAACAGGATCCCCAGTTGTTGGGGGCTCCGCCGTCCCTGCCGTCGCGCCAGATATACCAGTCGCGGTAAGGATTGTCCCGGCTCTTCCTGCTTTCCAGGAAAAAGGGATGCTCGGAGGACGTGTGGTTGACCACCAGATCGATGACCATCTTCATGCCGCGGGCATGCATTTCGGAGAGAAGCCGGTCGAAGTCCTCCATGGTGCCAAACTCGGGATGGATACCGCGGTAATCGGAGATGTCATATCCGTTATCATAGTTCGGACTGGGATAAAAAGGGGAGATCCAGATCACATCCACACCCAGGTTTTTCAGATAATCCAGATGCTGCGTAATGCCGTTCAGATCACCGATCCCGTCCCCGTTGCTGTCGGCAAAACTGCGCGGATAAATCTGATAGACCACCGCTTCTTTCCACCACGCACGTGCTTCCATCCGCCGATCCCTCCGTTTCTTCCGTCGGTTCCGGTTTTCCTTTACGGCTGCCCTGGATCCTTTGACTGCTTCCGAAGAAGACGCCTTTTTTCCCTTCCTCTGTCCAGGGCATCGAAACATTTCTTCAGCCCGAAGGCACAGGGCTTTTCAATGAGGAACGTCACCAGAACAGCCCCGAGAAAGGAAAAGCCGACGGCCATCCAGGTATACTGCATCTGCCAGGCCCGGTCGCCGGCCTGATTTGGCTGGGCATACGCCGAATAGGGGACGCCCAGACGCTTCAGGTGCACGGACACATTCTGGTGCAGCAAATAAAAATTCATGGAAATCATGGAGAGAAAATGGGTGACCGGGTTTCCGAACAGGAGCCTCAGCGGCATGAGCGAAAACGGCAGGGACAGGAGCATCATGCCAAGCACCAGCGCCAGAACCGGCCGCCGGATCATCTGTCCGCTCTGGATTTCCGGATACCCGGAGCTTCTCGCCTGAACATGCAGGATCTGCAGGAACAGCCAGAGGGCGGTGAAAAATACCGCGGTTGCAGCCGCCCGGAGAATCCAACGCGGCTTTTTTTCCATCCGTTCGGCCCAGGCCTTCAGATGGACATAACCGAAACTGCACGCCATGCCGATGGCATAGACATCCAGGAAGGAAAGGGGCTGATTGACCACCATAGAGAACTCGTCCATGGACCAGATGCACCATCCGCGGAAATACGCGGAAACTGCCGCCATGCCAAGGCCGACGGCAAAGGGCCGTTTCTGTGCCAGACGTCCCAGAAGCGGGACCAGCAGGTACAGCTGCATTTCAACGGCAATCGTCCAGCTGGCCCCGCCGAGCTGCGTACCCAGATACGTGGTCCTGTCCCAGTTGAAGATCATGAGAACATGCATGAACAGATCATAGATCAGACCGTTCCTGCCCGAATACATGCCATAGGGAAGAACCACCGCAAAAAGCATGAGGAACGTCACAAACAGATAACTGGGAACAATGCGCATCACGCGCCGTCTGTAGAAATTCCGGACCGACGGAAGCGGCCGGCCTTCCACGCTGCTTCTGGCATAGGGAAGGAACAGAAGGAATGCACTGAGAAGAATGGTTCCGTCCACGCACATATAACCGGCTCTCACCAGATAATCCAGCGAATAGGTTCCGATATGCGGTGTCAGCCAGCTTTGCTGCCAGAAATGGAACCAGGCAACAATCCCGACCATCAGGACACGGAAGCCGTCCAGCTCAGGAATCCTTTCGCTCCTGTTTTTTTGTTCCATCCTTTCCGCCCCCTGCTCAGTTCAGTGCTGCCTGCAGTCTCCTGATTCCTTCCCGGATCCTTTTTCTCGGGCATGCGAGATTCACCCGGACAAAACCGTCGCCCAGTTCCTTTGAGAAGAAGGTTCCGCCGGTAAAGATCACGCCGGTTTTGTCACAGCGTGCCAGGATTTCTTCTGTGCTCAGGCCATAGGCCCGGAGATCCAGCCATGCTAGATAGGTGGCTTCCATGGGCGTCAGCACGGCCTTCGGCAGCAGTTCCTCCGTCACCTTTTCCATCTCACGGATATTTCCGGCCAGATAGGCAACCAGTCTGTCCAGCCATGCGTCGCCGTGCTCATAGGCGGCTCTTGTGGCCGTAAGGGCGAAGATATTGCCGGTGATGGCGCCGGTCTGATTCACAGTGTTCTGCACTTTTTCCCGCATCTCTGCATTCGGACAGAGACAGGCGGACTGCTGGAGTCCTGCCAGATTGAAAGTCTTGCTTGCCGCACAGAGGGCCACGGTGCGCTCATAGCCCAGCGTCAGGGCAGAGGTAAAAACGGACGGCGCAAACACAAAGTCTGCATGGATTTCATCACTGACCAGAATGACCTGGTACTTCCGGAGCACGTCCACCAGAGCGGTCAGTTCCTCTTTCGTCCAGCAGCGGCCGACAGGATTGTGCGGAGAACAGAGCAGCATCAGCTTTGCTCCGTCCCGGCAGCACTGTTCCACCTTTTCCAGGTCCATGGTGTAGTATCCCTTTTCATCCCGCTTCAGCGGCGCTTCCATGCCCCTGCGGCCGGTACTTTCTATGGAGAAGGAAAACGGACCGTAGACCGGCGGCTGGTAAATGATGCCGTCCCCGGGTTCCGTGAACGCCAGGAGCGCAATCTTCATCCCGGTCACCACACAGGGCAGCAGGACGATATCCTCATGCTTTACATCCAGCCCATGGCGGCGCTTCCAGAAGGCACTCAGGGCTTCATGGTCGGCTTCCGTTACCTCCGTGTAGCCGTAGGTCGGATGCTGGGCACGCTGGATCAGTGCTTCTGTTACCTCAGGAGGACTTTTGAAATCCATGTCCGCAATCCACATCGGGACGATATCTTCCCCGTGCTCCCGTCTGCATGCATCCCACTTGATACAGTCCGTACCTGTTCTGTCCAGGCCCTCATCGAAAAAGCTTTCACCCAGCATATTTCTTTTCCTCCGCTTTCTTATTTTCGGTCTGCTGCCCGGATCACCCAGAATCCGGCCGAGCGGTCCAGTTTTTCCACCGTGTCAAAGGATTCCGACAGAAAACGCATGCAGCTCTCGGCACCCTGCTGTTTGCGGATGACCAGGTACAGGCTGCCGCCCTCCTTCAGGGCTCCGGCCGCACCCAGGAGCATTTCATACACTTTCTGTTTGCCGGCACGGATCGGTGGATTCGTAATCACGGCATCAAACTGCCGGCCCTCCAGGGCAGCCATTCCGTCACTCTCCAGGCAGCGGACCTCTGTCCCATTGGTCCTCGCATTCTTTTCACACAGTCCCAGGGCCCGGAGGTTCACGTCCACCATGGTCACATCGGTTTCCGGAAACGCTTTCTTGACGGCAATCCCGATCGCACCCCATCCGCATCCGAGATCCAGGATCTCCCCGGACAGTTCGGGAAGCGCATCCAAAAGAAGCCGCGTGCCCTGGTCCAGTTCGCCCTTGGAAAAAACACCGGCATCGGTCTGGAACATCAGCCGGTGTCCCCGATAGGAAAACACGCAGGCGATCTCTCTGGATTCGCTCTGCGGTTCCCGTTCATAGTACATATTGCTCAAACCGGTTCCTCCATCCCGACCTGCCGATACAGGCTCTCTGTTTCTTCCCGGGTCAGTTCCCGCCATGCGCCGCGCGGCAGATCGCCGGGCAGTGTCAGCGGACCAAAGGAAAGGCGGTCAAGTTCCAGCACCTGTTTTCCCACCGCCTCAAACATTCGTTTGACCTGATGGAATTTCCCCTCATGAATGGTCACGCGTCCGGTACGCGGTCCTTCCAGAACCAGCTCCGCGCTTTCCGCCACAAAATCCCCCAGGTCCAGGCCCTCCGAAAAGCGGACGATGTCCTCCTGTGTGAGATCGGCGTCCA
>JAEEGL015005796.1_pt1 | contig 28224 bp, 20 predicted proteins | sample 9134231 | NCBI WGS metagenome assembly JAEEGL01 (sample SAMN16246548, study PRJNA631951) | gut metagenome | biome: gut microbiome; feature: rumen; material: fiber-attached | host: Bos | place: Iran: Karaj | collected 2018-10
AAAATGAAGTCTGATCAAAAGAAATCGAATTTTGGTGGATTAGATAAAGACAGAACTTTGTGTTGTTATACACCGTGTAGATTTATTTTGAAAATTGTGCTATACTTTACTTGGTTCAACAAATCGTTTGTATTGTTGAACCAAATTGCAAAAGGAATTGTTTGTTGGAATTTCAAATTTTAAAACTTTGAAAAACAACATGTTTTTCGTTGGTTTTATAAAAAAAGCGGAAAAATGGCTGCGAAGGTAGCCAAATTTTACATTTGTACATTTTTAAACGTTAAGAACAACTAACTCTTTTTTTGATGAAAAAAGGCAAAAAACTGTTAAGTTAACGCTTACATTAGATATATAATATATCATTAGAGAATACTTATATTGGAGGAAGTTATGGAAAAAGAGAAATTCTCAATGAAGTCAGTCGACGGTAACACTGCTGCTGCTTTAGGTTCTTACATGTTCACTGAAGTCGCTGCAATCTTCCCGATCACTCCTTCCAGCCCTATGGCTGAACATGTCGATGAATATGCTGTCGCTGGTATGAAAAACCTCTTTGGCGATACCGTCAAAGTCATGGAAATGCAGTCTGAAGCCGGTGCTTCTGGTGCTGTCCATGGTGCTGCTGCTGGTGGTTCTTTAGCTACTACCTACACGGCATCTCAGGGTTTGCTCTTAATGATTCCAAACATTTATAAATGGGTTGGCGAAGAGTTACCTGTCGTCTTACATTGCGCTGCTCGTTCTTTAGCTACTCGTTCCTTGTCCATCTTTGGTGATCATGGTGACGTCTATGCTATCCGTCAGGCCGGTGCTGCTATGATTTGTTCTCAGTCCGTCCAGGACGTTGCTGATTTAGCTCCTTTATCTCACCTTGTCGCTATCAAGGCTGCTACTCCAGTCATTCATTTCTTTGATGGTTTCAGAACCTCTCATGAAATTCAGAACGTTGAATTCGTTAATGAAGACTTCTGGAAGTCCTTATTGGATATGGATGCTGTCGAAAGATTCAAGAAATCTGCTTTGAATCCACATTCTCACGCTGTCACTAAGGGCGGTGCTGAAAATGACGATATCACCTTCCAGGGTAGAGAAGCTCAGAACTTACATGAAGAGGCCATCGTCGGCGTTGCCTGCGATTACTTCAAGAAGGTCAGCGATGCTACCGGTAGAAACTATGCTCCATTTGTTTATTATGGTGCTAAGGATGCCACTAAGGTCATCATCGCTATGGGTTCTGTCACGGAAACCTGCACCGAAGTTGTTGATGATTTAGTCGCTAAGGGTGAAAAGGTCGGTGTCTTAAAGGTTTATTTATACCGTCCATTCTCCACCAAGCATTTACTTGCTTCCTTACCAGAAACTGTCAAGACCATCGCTGTCTTAGATAGAACTAAGGAACCAGGTTCTATTGGTGAACCATTATATTTGGATGTTGTTGCTGCTCTCAAGCAGGGTCATAGAGATGACATCAAGGTCTTAGGTGGCCGTTATGGTGTCTCTTCCAAGGATACTGGTCCAAAGCACATCAAGGGTGTCTTCGACTTCCTTTCTGCTGAAACCACTTGGACTGGCTTCACTGTTGGTATTGAAGATGATGTCACTCATCTTTCTATCCCAGCTGATGAAAACTACATCATTCCACATGATTACACCTCTTGCTTATTCTATGGTTTAGGTTCTGATGGTACTGTCGGTGCCAACAAATCTTCCATTAAGATCATCGGTGATGAAACTCATCAGTATGCTCAGGCTTACTTCGCCTATGACTCCAGAAAATCTGGTGGTGTTACCAGATCTCATCTTAGATTCGGTAAGACTCCAATCCACTCCACTTACTATGTTGAAAATGCTGACTTCGTCTCCTGCTCTGTCGATACCTATATGTTCAAGTATGATATGGTCTCCTGCTTAAAGGATGGCGGTACCTTCTTGCTCAATACCGATATGACCGATGAAGCCTTAGCTGCCGCTATGCCAAATCGTATGAAGAAGCTTTTAGCCAAGAAACACGCTAAGCTTTATGTCATCGATGCCAACAAGATCGCTCTTGAAATCGGTATGGGTAGACATACCAATACCATCTTACAGTCTGCCTTCTTCTATCTTAACCAGCAGATTATGCCATATGCAGAAGCTAATGAATGGATGAAGAAGTTTGCTGCTAAGACTTATGCCAAGAAGGGTCAGGATGTCGTTGAACTCAACTACAAGGCCATCGACTCCGGTACTCAGGGCTTAAGAGAAGTTGCTGTTGATCCAGCCTGGGCTGAATTACCAATCAACAATAACGTCAAGTCCACTGGTGATGATTATTGGGATACTTATATCTCCATCATCAACAACCTTGATGGTTATAGCTTACCAGTCTCCACTTTCAGAAAGTGGGAATTAGAAGATGGTACGATGTTCCCTAACGTTACTTTCAGAGAAAAGAGAGCTAACGCTGCCCGTGTCCCACAGTGGGATAAGGAAAATTGTATCCAGTGTAACCAGTGCGCCTTCGTCTGTCCACATGCCACCATCCGTGCCTTCTTATTAGATGATGAAGATATCGCTAAGTTACCAGAAGACGAAAGAGGAAATGTCTTACCAGCTATGGGCGGTCCAAATGTCCAGGGCTTGAAGTTCCGTATCCAGGTCTCTCCAATGAACTGTGTCGGCTGCGGCTTATGCGTCAACCAGTGTCCAGGTAAGATGACTCCAAAGAAGGATGAAAACGGCAATGTCATCAAGGATGAAGTTACCGGCAAGCCAGTCATGGAAGCCCATAAGGCTCTCAAGATGGTTGAAGCCAAGGGTGAATTTCATCATGAAGCTGCTGCCGATGTCTTATACAAGCAGGTCGAACCAAAGCTTGGTTACTTCCCAGCCGCTACTTTGAAGGAAGTTGCCTTCTACAAGCCATATCAGGAAGTCTCTGGCTCCTGCGCTGGCTGCGGTGAAACTCCATATTATCGTTTAGCCACTCAGCTCTTCGGTAACGATATGTTGATTGCTAACGCTACTGGTTGTTCTTCTATTTACAACGGTTCTACTCCAATGACCCCATTCATCACCGACGCTAAGGGTGAAGGTCCAGCTTGGGCTAACTCCTTATTCGAGGATAATGCTGAATATGGTTATGGTATGAGATTAGCTACCGATCAGAAGCTCACCCGTATCTGTGAAATCATCCTTGCCAACCAGGATAAGGTTGAACCAGAACTCAAGGATGTCTTAACTGACTATCTCAACAACATCAAAAACAAGGCTCATGTCAGAACCATCTTACCAAAGATGTTACAGCTCATCGAAGCTTCTTCCTGTGAAGGTATCAAGGCTTTGTTAGCCATGAAGAACGACTTACTTGATAAGTCTGTCTGGATCATCGGTGGTGATGGTTGGGCTTATGATATCGGCTTCGGCGGTCTTGATCATGTCATCGCCAGTGAAGACGATGTCAACATCATGGTCTTAGATACTGAAGTCTACTCCAACACTGGTGGTCAGGCTTCTAAGTCCTCTCAGACCGGTCAGATTGCTAAGTTCGCTGCTTCTGGTAAGAAGACTGCCAAGAAGAACTTAGGTTTGATCGCTATGGCTTATGATCATGTCTATGTCGCTTCTATCTCCTTAGGCGCTGACCCAGCTCACGCTATCAAGGCCTTAAGAGAAGCTGAATCCTACAATGGTCCATCCTTGATCATGTGCTACTGCCCATGTCAGGAACAGGGTATCCGTGGCGGTTTAGGTAATGCCATGGTTCAGGAAAAGATGGCCGTCGATTGCGGTTACTTCTTAACCTACACCTGGGATCCACGTCTTGCTGAAAAGGGTGAATCTCCACTCAAGATGGGTCCAAAGTCCAAGAACCCAGACTTCTCCAAGATCAAGGACTTCTTACTCACTTCTACTCGTTATTCTCAGCTTCCAAGAGTCAATCCAGAACATGCTGAAGAACTCTTCGCTAAGAATGCTAAGTACGCTGAACGCAGATATCACGATATCCTCCGTTATGGTGGCTTAGAAGAAAAGTAAATTCTTTTCGAGAAATGCAAATGCGGAACCGCAATGGTTCCGCATTTGTTTTGTTGATATAAATAAATTGATATAGAAAAATCCCTGGGTTCGGATTCCCAGGGATTTTCTTTTTTGATTGGATAGACTTGCAGAGAGCCAAGCGCTGGATTAACGCTTAGAGAACTGTTTGTCCTTACGAGCCTTACGGAGACCGTACTTCTTACGTTCAACGACTCTGGCATCAACAGTCAAGAGACCCTTGGCACGTAATAAAGGCTTGTTGGCATCGTTAGCCTTAACTAAGGCTCTGGCGATACCTAATCTTAAGGCACCAGCCTGACCGGAATAACCACCACCAACGATGTTAGCCTTGACGTCATACTTGCCTTCAGTACCAGTGGCACCAAATGGCTGATTGACATCTAAGATTAAGGTCTTGTGTGGGAAGTATTCGTCAGCGACCTTGCCGTTGACAACGATGGCACCAGTGCCAGGAGTTAAGAAGACTCTAGCGACAGAAGACTTTCTTCTTCCGACGGCAGAGTAGATAAGCTTTTCAGTTTTGTTAGCCATTGTGTTTATCTCTCCTTCTTAGCAACCAGTTCGATTTCAACCGGCTTCTTATCCTGTTTGTCATGTTCCGCACCAGAATAAGTGAACAACTTTCTTAACATCTCTTTGCCTAAAGGGCCCTTAGGTAACATGCCACTAACGGCTCTCTTGATCATTTCAGTTGGATACTTTTCCAACATGACCTTGGCGGATCTAGCTCTTAAGCCACCATAATTGTTGGACTTATTATCATAATAAGTCTTGCCAATTAACTTGTTGCCAGTCAAGTAGACCTTCGAACAATTGACAACAATGACGAAGTCACCGTTATCAAAGTTTGGAGTGTACTGTGGCTTGTTCTTGCCCATCAGTACGACAGCAATTTCGGAGGCTAATCGACCAAGAGGCTTGTTTTCTGCATCGACGACATACCATTTTTTGGCGACGTCGGTTTTTTTGTAAACTGTAGTTTGACGCTGCATTTTAAATTATACCTTTCTTGAATCTTGAGCAAACTGTAACCTTACCGGGGTGTAGTTCACAATTAGCCGAACGCTATTTTATCACGAAGCAAATGATTTTCAAAGTATATATTTATAAATATATAAAAATTTTTACGAAATTTTCGTACAAATGTCGAGATATGTTTTTTCTTGTGGGAACTAATGGTGTAAAATAGAGTATCAAGAAATAGGATTCCCTTATGAATGAAAATTTTTTAGTCATTGATGTCGGTACACAATCCCTAAGAGCTTCTGTCGTTTCTTCCTCTGGTCAGATATTGGTATTTTCCAGACAAAAATATGAGGTTCCATATTTTTCTCCGGAAAAAGGCTTTGCTGAGCAAAGAGTTGATTTTTACCTTGAAGAAATCATCAAGGCTACTAATGATATCGATAAACTTCATCCTGAATATCTCAAGTCGGTCAAAGGTATGGTTGTTGATGTCTTCCGCGATTCTTCCATTATTCTCGATGAGGAGAAGAAACCTCTTCGTAATGCGGTCTTATGGTTAGACCAGAGAATCACCAGAATTCCAGGTTTAAAAAACCTGAAATGGTATGAAAAGATTCTTTTCAGAACCATCGGTATGCTTGATACCGTCAAGTTCAATGCTGAAAGAACTGTCTCTTATTGGCTGATGGAACACGAACCAGAAAACTGGAAGAAGATGAAATATTTCTGCCCTCTTGGCGCATATTTCAATTATCGAATCACCGGTAATCTTGCCGTGTCCACCGCTGACTGTATCGGTCATTATCCGATCGACTTCAAGTCTGGTAAATGGCTTCCTTCCTGGCATCCAAAGCAGAGCGTCTTCTCTATTCCGGTTGAAACCCTTCCACCGCTGGTTCCTGTCGGACAAATAATCGGCAAAGTCAGTCAGGAGTTTTCTCAGTTATCCAAGATTCCTGCTGATTTACCTGTGTATGCTTCTGGCTCTGATAAAGCCTGCGAGACATTGGGTAATGGTTGTATCGACAAATATTCAGCCAGTATTTCCTTAGGTACGGCTTGTACGATTGAAGTGGTCAGCAACAAATATTCTGAACCAGAAAAATTCCTTCCTTCCTATCAGACGCCTTATCCGGGTGGATATGATCTGGAAGTTCAGGTTTATTCCGGCTTATGGATGATCAAATGGTTTGTCGATAACTTTGGCGCTGAAGATAAAAAAGAAGCCCAAGAACAGGGCATCTCTGTTGAAGAAGTTCTCAATCGCAAGATTCGTGATATTCCAGTTGGTTGTGATGGTCTTGTCTTACAACCGTATTGGCAGCCTGGTCTAAAGAGACCAAATGGAAAAGGTGGCATCATCGGCTTTTCCAATGTCCATGGCAAATATCATATCTATCGCGCGATTTATGAAGGTATCGCCTTTGCCTTAAGAGAAGGTATGGATGAAATCGTCAAGAAGACGCATGTCATGCCATCTAAGTTGGTCATCTCCGGTGGCGGAAGCAATTCCCAGGAATTATGCCATATCATTGCGGATGTCTTTGGCATTCCTTGCACCATCTCCAATGAAGTGGAATCCTCCACAATCGGCGGAGCAATGTCTGGCTTCCTTAATGCTGGTGTGTTTTCTTCACCTGCCACAGCTAGAAAAGCCATGGTGACTCAAGGCAAGGTCATCAGACCAAATGAGGTCAATCATAAAATCTACAATCAGCTTTACAAGAAGGTATATCTTAAGATGTATCCTGGTCTTGCGAAAGCCTACGAGAACAACAAGAACTTCTATCTTGATGTTCAGGAATTCCAGAAAAATCAGAAATAAAAGAATGCCTCTAGGAAAAACCTAGAGGCATTTTAGTTAAGTTGTTTTCTAGTTAAAACGACTTTCTTCCACTTGTTTGGCGTTGTAATCGTATTCGGGATTGTTGAGGTTTGTTTCTGCGATTCTTTCACTTGCGATGGTCATGGAAATGTCGTTTAAGGTAGTGATGATGTCGCTGAATTCATCCTTGATAGCAAGATAATCACAAGCCTGATCATAAGCCGAAGCTTCTTTATCTGGACCGTTGACAAGTATATCCTGATAGGCCTGGACATTTTCTTTGATCTCTTCGACAAAATCGAGATAAACTAAGGCAAAGAAGGCGATTTGATAGCCGATGTTTTCGGCGGTTTCTTTCTTCAGGTTTTGATAATGAGAGGTGTAACGTGTCTGGAAGTCGCTAGGAAGTGGCTGACCTTCGTTAGTTTTCTCGGTGTAATATTCGGCGATGGTGATGAATTTGGCTAAGCTATCGATGAAAGCCTGATAACTGTTCTTCATCTTTTCTAAGGCTTGTTCGGGCGTGCCGATTTCTGGTAATTCTTTTTCTAAGTTCATGATTATTTATCCTCGTATTTTTCTAGTGTGACCATCAAGGCTTTCAAGGAGGCTTTGTCTTCTTGTTGCTGATCTGTATCATTGTCTCTGATCAAGAGATGTTTATCAACTTCTTCCTTCATTTCATCTAAAGACATTTCGTAGATTCCATCAAGGATGTTTACTCCTGTGTTGTCATCTTCTTCAGGGACGACATATGGGTTGATGCCATATTCCTGGATGCCCATTTCAATATCTTCAATCCAGGCGTCGACTCTTAGAATGGAAAGAAGACGGATATAGAATTCCATGATGGATTCTTTAAAACTATCTTTGTCGATATCATAAGGGCTGAAAGGAGAATCGGTGATGTTGTTGCTATCTTCTTTGTAGGTGAGAATCACATTCAAGTCTTCTAAAAGCAGGGTAGGGATGATATGAGCCTTGACTCCAAGTTCAGGAAGAACTCTGGAGTGAGAATCTACTTCCTTCATCATCGGAAGGTAGATGTTGTAGAGTTTATCCTGTAATTCGTAGGTGTCGTCATCAAATCTTTCTTCTTCGTCTAAGCCATCTTTGCCTTCCAAAGCGCCTTCTAAAGAAAGAAGGAAGGCAAACTTGTTTAAGGAAGCCTGGCAAGCTAGCGCTAATTCAGCATTCATCAATAGATGAAGTTCTCTTAATTTCATGGTATTCATATTGAGACTATTATAAAGTGTTGTTATTCCTAAAGATAGAAGAAAGATTAGAAAACGCTAACCTGAAATGTATAGTAGAATATAGATATGATTACATTGCTATTGAAATTATTTGTCAAAGACTATCGCAATACCTCTAATCTGATTGTCCGTAAAAGATATGGACTTTTCGCTTCGTTTTTTGGTTTGTTCACAAACTTGATTTTGTTTGTAGGCAAGATTTTCATCGGTGTTTTTCTTGGCCTTTATTCCATTGTCACGGATGCCATGAACAACTTATCCGATTTTGGTAATAACTTCATCAGCATCGTCGGGGTAAAAGTCAGCGCCAAGAAACCAGATAAGGAACATCCTTATGGTCATCAAAGAGCGGAATATATTCTTTCTTTGATCATCGGATGTATCGTCATCGGTTTATCCATGGTGATGTTTTATCAAGGATGTAGAGATACCTTTGCTTTCTTTGCTACCTTGATAGATAAAGGTTTACCTCCAGTTGGTGAATTCTCTTATCCTTTATATGTGGTGACACTGGTTATCTTATCTGTTGCGATTGCGGGTAAACTACTCCAGGCATATGTCTATTTCAGTCTGGGTAAACGTATTGATTCGATGCCTCTTAAGGCGTTAGGAAAAGATGCCAGAAATGATATCATCACCACGACCTTTGTCATCATCGGTGTCATCCTCACCTGGTTTACTTCTTATGATTTTGATTGTTTCTTTACTTTAGTTGTCGCGATCTTTGTTCTTCTTTCTGGTGCTGGTATCATGAAGGAGGCAGCTTCAGCTCTCATCGGTCAGCAACCGAGCAAAGAATTGATAGAAGGTATTGTCAACATTGTGAAATCTCACGAAGATGTTTTAGGCATGCATGACTTGATGCTTCACTATTATGGTAACCTCGTTTATGGTGTGCTTCATGTAGAAGTCGATGATAGAGTTGATATCAATGACTCTCATGATGTGATTGATACGATTGAAAATGAAGCTTTGGATCAACTGAATGTCAACCTGACCATTCACATGGATCCAGTCAAGGTCAATGATCCAGAGACCAAGATGTTAAAAGCGGTAATCTTAGAATCTCTTCAGCAGCATTCGGATGTGAAAATCAAGATGCATGATCTTCATACGTTTTATAAAGATGATCTCTGTCACATTCATTTTGAACTGGTAGTGCCAGAAGAAAATGATAACGAAGTGGAAGAGACGAGAATCAAAGAATATCTCATCGAGTCTATCCGCAAGGCGTTTAAGAAGAATTTTGTTCTCAATATCGGTTTTGATAATAAGGTGATGGACCTTCTTGATGGGGTTTATCAGGAAGAAAAATAGCAAAAAATTAAGAATTATCCCTACTTTTTCGACTTGTTTTTTACTTTTGCCTTCTCTTACGTTATAATTGTGTGGTTTAAATTTGATTTTAAATATATTTATATTTAAGGAGTCCGCTTATGGAAAATAACAATCAGCAAGTCAAGCCTGCTCAGGATCTCAACGATCAGGAACAGCACAGAAGAGAAAAGTTAGCAATCTACAAGGAAAAAGGCATCGATCCTTTCGGCCAGAAATACGATGTTGATTCCTGTGCCTCTGGTTTAAAAGAAACCTACGCCTATTTGGCTGACGAAGAAATCAAGGAAGATACTACCGTCAGTTTAGCCGGTAGAATCGTTTTACTCAGAAAGATGGGTAAAGCTTCTTTCTTCACTCTTCAGGATAAGACCGGTAAGATTCAGTGCTACATCCGTCAGGATGTTGTCGGTGAAGAGAACTACGCTTTATTCAAGATGGCTGATTTAGGTGATATCTGTGGTGTTCAAGGCCATATGATGAAGACCAAGACTGGTGAAATCACCATCCGTGTTTCCAAATACACTCATCTTGTCAAAGCCTTACATCCACTTCCAGATAAGTTCCATGGTTTAACTGATCCAGAAGATAGAAGAAGACGTCGTTATGTTGACCTTATCGTCAACGATGATACCAGAAGAACTTCCTTCATGAGACCAAGACTTGTCTCCGGTATCCGTCGCTTCATGGATTCTTTAGGTTTCATGGAAGTCGAAACGCCAATCTTGAGTTCTGTCTTGACTGGTGCTTCTGCTAGACCATTTGTCACTCATTTCAATGCTTTGGATGAAGATTTCTATCTTCGTATCGCTACCGAATTACATTTGAAGAGACTTCTTGTCGGCGGTATGGAAAGAGTTTATGAAATCGGTCGTATCTTCCGTAACGAAGGTATCGATACCACTCATAACCCAGAATTCACTTCTATGGAAGCTTATCAGGCCTTTGGTAATCTTGATGATATGATGAAGATGACCGAAGACTTGTTCCACTATCTTGCTAAGGAAGTCGTCGGCAAGGAACAGTTCAACTGGTTAGGTCATGAAATTGATATCTCCAAGCCATTCAAGAAGGTCAATATGTGCGATGCCATCAAGGAAAAGACTGGTGTCGACTTCTATCAGATCGATACCCTTGAAGGTGCTAAGGAAGTTGCTGCTAAGTTTAATGTTGAAGTTGAACCACACTTCTTATGGGGTCATGTCGTCAATGCCTTCTTTGAAAAGTTCTGCGAAGAAGATTTGATTCAGCCAACCTTCTTATGCGGTCATCCAGCTGATATCTCTCCTTTGACCAAGAAGGATCCAAACGATCCAAGATTTGTTCAGAGATTCGAAATGTATATCTCCACTAAGGAAATGTGCAACGCCTACACTGAACTTAACGATCCAATCGATCAGAGAGCTCGTTTTGAAGAACAACTCAAGGAAAGAGAAAATGGTAACGAAGAAGCCAATGAAATCGACTATGATTTCTTAGAGGCTTTGGAATATGGTATGCCACCGGCTGGCGGTATCGGTTATGGTATCGACCGTATGTGCATGTTCTTTGCGGAAACCGATTCTATCCGTGATGTCCTCCTCTTCCCAACCTTAAAGAGAAAGTAAAGTTTGATTGCGAGGGGGAATACTCCTCGCAATTTTCATAGAAAGGCTAACATATGAAATTATTAAAAAAGACAGCGATAGAAATTCTCAATGCTGGTTTGACTACCGGTGCGGATTACGCAGAGATTTACTATCAGGATAACTTGACCAATTCCTACGTCAGAAGATTCAAGAAAGTCTATTCCGTCAGCGGTGGTAAGACTTGTGGTGTCGGCATCCGTTTGTTAAAGGGTGTCAAACAGGTTTACGGCTATACTGCTGATTTATCTAAGAAGGCTTTATTAGAACTCGCTAAGGAATTAGCCTTAGGTTTTGATGGCAAACAGGAATTGGAAGTCACTTCCTTAAAAGAGAAGAAACATAAGAACCTTATTCCTGTTGAGATTCCTCACTCTTCCTGGACGACCGAAGAAAAACTTTCTTATCTTGAAGAAGGGGAAAAGGCTGCTTATGCCGTTTCTAAAAAAGTTCAGGATGTCATGACTCGTCTTATGGAAGAAGACGAACATGTTGAGATCTATAACTCTGATGGTGAAATCCATCAGGATAATAGATGTAGAACTAGAATCATGGTTCTAGCGGTTGCTAGCGATGGTAAACAGTTCCAGCAGGACTTTGCTGGTCCAGGATTATCCAAAGGCTTGGAATTCTTAAACGAAACTGACTTTAAGACTTTATGTAAGGAGACTGCTGAAACGGCGGTTGCTCTTCTTGATGCTCCAGAAGGCCCAAGTGGTGAAATGCCAGTTGTTCTTGGTAATAACTTTGGCGGCGTCTTGTTCCATGAAGCCTGCGGTCATCCACTTGAAGGTAGCGCCATTTCCAAGGATACTTCTCCTTTTGCTGGTAAACTTGGTCAGAAGATTGCTTCGGAGGTTGTCAACGCGGTTGATGATGGTACCATCGTCAATGGCTGGGGCAGTGAAAGTGTGGATGATGAAGGCCATGCTCCTACCTGCAATCAGTTGATTAAGGATGGCGTGCTTGTTTCCTACATGCTTGATCGTTATACGGCCAGAAGAATGAAGGAAGATGTCAAGGCTACCGGTTCCTGTAGAAGAGAATCCTATCGTTATATGCCAACCACTCGTATGACCAACACCTATATCTGTGGTGGTTCTTCTGATCCAAAGGATATCATCGCTTCTGTCAAAAATGGTATCTATTGCAAAGGTTTCACCGGTGGACAGGTCGACCCATCTACCGATCAGTTCATCTTCACTTCTGATGTCGCTTATCTCATCAAGGATGGTAAGATTGACCATCTGATCAAACCGGTCTCCTTGATTGGTTATGGTTATGAAATTCTTCCTCGTATCACCATGGTCGGCAACGACTGCACAAGAGCCCCAGGTGTCTGTGGTGCTGCTTCTGGTTCCTGCTATGTGGAAGTTGGTCAGCCGACATTACTCATTTCCAAGATGCTTGTCGGTGGCGCTGGAGGTAACGAATAATGAGATTGAATCTGAAAAAATATTTTGAAGAAGCCAAGAAACTTGGCTTAGAACCATATCAGGTCAGCTATTCTGTTTCTACCGAAGCTTCAGTTGAAGTCTTCAATGGTGAAGTCGAACAACAGCAGATCGGTACCGCTCAGGATATCTCTGCCAAGGGTATCTTTGAAGGAAAACAAGGTTCTTTTGCTACGGATGCGATTGATAATCTTACGCCAGCTTTCATGGCAAATAAGGTCTTAGAAAGCGCCAAGTTTGGTAAGGAAGCTAACGCCGATGATTATTTCAAAGGTGGTAAGAAATATAAGAAAGCCAAGACTGCTTTGAAGGAATTCAAACCTGCAACCTTAAAAGAGTTAAGAGAATTTGCTCTTGAATTATGTAAGGAAGTCAAGTCTCGAGATCCGCGTCTTGATAAAGTCTCTATTGATGTGACCATGCAGACTTCTGAAAGCATGAAAGCCAACTCCTATGGTATGAAATGCTCTGATAAGATGACCTACTTCTTTGGCTATATCTCTATTGTTGCTCAGGATGAAAAAGGTGAACCAAGAAGCGGTGGAAAGTCCTTTAATTCTCCAAAGTCCTTAGAAGATTTAAGAAAGCATGCCTTAGAAGCGATTGATGAAGCCATCCATAGCGCTGTTGACTTCTTTGGTACTGGTCCATGCAAATCCAAGACTTATAAGACTGTCTTATCGAGATCTTCTTTTGGTTCCTTATTAGGTTTCTTCTTAGGTCAACTCAATGCCAAATCTGTTCAGAAGCATTTATCCTTGTTTGAAGGAAAGAAGGGTAGTCAGATCGTTTCTAAATTGTTGACCATGAAGAATATGCCTCATGTCACTTCTCCTTCTGCTTCAAGTTATGATGCCGATGGTTATCCAACTCTGGATTTCACTTTCATCAAGAACGGTGTCTTAGAAGATTATTTCTATTCTGTTGAAACTGCTAATGTGGAAAACAGAGAATCCAATGGTTGCTCCTCTGGTAACGGCAACGGCAGTCCAACCTTGGTTGTTGTCAAACCTGGAAAACACGATCTTGATTCCTTGTTTGCCAAAATCAAGAACGGTTTATACATCACTTCCGTTTCTGGTTTAAACTCTGGCATCAATGGCCAGACGTTGGATTTCTCGTTACCATGTGAAGGCTATATCATCAAGGATGGTAAGAAGGAAGGCGCTCTTTCCATGATGGTCATGGCTGGTAACTTACAGAACTTGTTTAATAGTGTCATTGCCGTTGGTAATGATATTGATCCTGAACAGGCTAGATTCATCCCATCTATCGCTGTGAAAGGATTGGCTGTCTCTGGTAAATAATTGAAAAACATAAAATAGGAAAGAAGTGTACTGAACCCTCAATGGTCCAACAAGAGGGGTTCAGTACAAAGGCGGTTTACAAAATCAAAATCCGAGGAATGATCCTCAAGTTTCCTCTCTAGAGAGTATATAATAATGATGCTATGAGAAAAGAAAGACCAAGTTTTAAAACTGATCAGGAAACCATTCCTTATCTTGAAGAAGCCAGAAGATATTATCTAGGTCGCAGTATCATCGACTTGATGATAGCTCTTTTATTTGCTCTTGCTGGTATTGCCTTACTAGTGATTGGAAGCATATTTGAGCAAGGACGTTTTCTCCTTATCTTTGGAATTCTAGGATTAGCTTTGCTTCTTCTGGTTCCAATTATCTTTATCTTGAAAGCGAAAAGAAGACCTCGTCAGTTCAAGATGGCTTTATATAGCACCTTGCTTCTTCTTTATGCGTTTGATTCTTATGATAATTTTGCTTTCATGTATCAACTTGATGAAGAAAGAGAAAAGAAGGAATTTCTGTTAAAAGAATTTAAACCACTTCAGGAAGATGCCACTTCTCGATATAAAGGTAACATGCATAAGGTTACCTTTGTTTCCTTTGCCTATACCTATAAGCAAAATCAGGAAAAAGGTAGATATATCGCCTTCAAGCTTCCTGTCTTTGTTCATTTTCCTGTTTTGCTCTTAAATAGAAAGGATTATGATTTATTTCATGTCCCTGAGAATCTAAAACAAACTGTCATTCAGGATGATGAATTGTTTACGAAAGAATTTGAGATTTTCTCTGAAGAGGATAAAGAAGGAAGAAGAGTGATTCATGATCAAAGAAGAAAAGGTGTTATCCAATTAGAAAAAGAATTGAACTGTACTATTTCTCTTCTTTTCAAGGATAATCGTTGCTTTGTCTATCTGAATGGTTTTAATGATTCCTATACGCCATCACTATTTAGAAGTGTCTCTCAAAGAGACTTGGATGGAGTCAAAACTATGGTCGATAGAATTCATCATATCTATCAGGTGCTCAATTTAGACTTTGGAAATGAGTGAAATATAAGAAAAAGTAAATATTTCTTGTAATTTTAAAGGGTTTAAACTACAATAAATCACCTTGTAATCAAAGGTCGTTATCTATATAATAATAAAGTTAAGTAAATAATTGAGGTTTCAACAATGGAAATCGTATTACTCGTATTATCGTTTATCGTCATCGCCGTTGTTCTCCTTCAGTCTGGTAAATCCCAGGGTGCTTCTAGTGCCGTTATGGGTGGTAACCAGATGAATATCTTCACCCGTACGAAGGAAAGAGGCGCTGATAAGATCATGACTATCATCACTGCGGTCTTAGCCGTAGCCTTCTTCGTGGTAGCTATCTTAGCTGGTAGATTATAAATTGATTTTACGGGGCCTAGGATTTGGCCCCATTTATTTTGTTAAAACACTCATCGAAAACGGGATTGTTATATATTTAGGAAAAGGTAAAACATGACAGAAAAACAAATCGTAAAACTGCTCAAAGGTCAGCAGTTATCCCTCAGAGCGCTCGTGGAAAAGGTCGAGGCGTTCACCACTCAGCAGAAAGCTGAATTAGAAAGTGCACTTGCACACTTAGAAGCTACCGGTATTGTCGGTCAGCACAATTCGTTCTACTATTTATTGAAAGATCAGGGTGTCTTCTTGGCGAAGGTTATCGTCAAGAACAGAAACTTTGTCATTCTCAAGTCCATTCCAGATGGAGAAGAAGTCAGAATCTCTGGTGATGAATCGGATCAGCTTCTTCTTGGCGACTTGGTTTATGCCAAAGAGTTCCAGAAAGATACATTCCATTGTTTGGATTACTACAAAGCCGTCTCTACCCTCAAGGGTAGATATTCTCTTACCAGAACTGGTAAGGAACAGCTTTTGGTTTCTTATTTAAACGATGCTGGTAAGACCATTCTCATCAAGTCTATCCAAGAAGGTCTAGAAATCAACCAAGGTGATTTACTTGAAGGCGACATTGTCAACTTCGAAGGTAACACCATCTCCGTCAAGATCACCAAGCTCCTGGTCAAGTCTGACGATGTCGGCGCTGATATTTCCATGGTCATCTCGGAAAACGATGGCCGTTTAGAATTCCCACAGAACGTCATCGACGAAGCTAAGTCTATCCCAGAATCCTTGATTCAGAGCGACTATGAAAACAGAACTGACTTCAGAGATCATACCATCATCACCATCGATGGCGATGACGCTCATGATTTTGATGATGCTGTGGAAGCCAGACGTTATGGCAAAGGTTATGAAATCACGGTTCATATCGCCGATGTCACCCACTATGTCAAACCAAATCATCCATTAGATAATGAAGCCATCAACAGAGGCACTTCCATCTATGTCGCCGACAGAGTGGTTCCAATGCTTCCATTTGAACTTTCAAATGGTATCTGCTCCCTTAATCCAGAAGTCGATAGATTAACCCTTTCTGTCACGATGGATGTCGATGTTCTTGGTAATGTCTTTGCCTATAAGGTTGAACGTGGTGTCATCCGTTCTCACGGCAGACTCACCTACAATCAGGTCAACCGCTATTTCGAAGGTAAGGATGAAGGTTTTACTCCTGAAATCAGAGAGACTCTTGATATCCTTCACGAAGCCAGCAGATTGATTCGCAACAGAAGAACTCTTCAGGGTGCGATGAAGTTGGATTCTACCGAAATCAAGTATAAGTTGGACGAAAATGGTATGCCAACTGAAGTTCTTAAGCTTCAGCAAGGTGAATCGGAAATGATGATCGAAGACTTGATGGTCATCGCCAACTGCTCCGTTGCCAAGATGCTCAAGAAGGCTGGTATCCCAGTCTTATACCGTGTCCATGAATTCCCACCGCTTCAGAAGATCTCCACTTTGAAGGATTATCTCAAGCGTATGGATTTATTAACGGAATTCCCTAAGACTGAAAACATCTCTGGCTCCAGACTCAATGATTTCTTAGCCAGCATCAAGGATGAAGACTTGCGCTCTGCTGTCTCCTACATGGTCTTAAGAAGCATGGCCAAGGCTAGATATAGCCCAGAAGAATTAGGTCACTTCGGTTTAGCCGAATTAGAATATTGTCACTTCACTTCTCCAATCCGTAGATACCCAGATGATATCATTCACAGACTTGTGAAGGATTACATCATCGATAAGAAGGAATTCGACTTCGAGGAAGTCTACAACTATTTAGAGAACATGGGTGATAATCTCTCCGACTTGGAAGCCAAGGCTGACGTCATCGAAAGAGAAGTCAACGACCTTGAAGCTGCTAAGTACATGTCTCAGCATATCGGTGAACTTTATCATGGTAAGGTTGTCGGTATGGTCCAGCGCGGTATGTTTGTTGAAACCGAAATTGGTATTGAAGGCTTCTTGGCCTATCACTGCATGCATGGCGACTACTTCAAATATAATGAAAGAGCCTTTGCTGTCTTTGGCAAGATGACCGATATCTCCTTCTCTATTGGTACTCCAATCGATATCAAGGTTTTAGCCGCTGATCCAAATAAGAATGAAGTCGACTTTGCTACCCCAGAGTTCTATGATGAAAACGCTGTTGATCTCACGGAAGCTCAAAGAGAATCTTTATCTCTCAATGGCATTCAGGTTGTCAACGATTACGATTATACGATTATGACAGGAAAGCCACACTTCTCTCATAGAGATGATGAAGGCTATGGTGAAAGAACTAGAATGAAAAACGAAGAAAATATGTTCGATAATGAAATCGAAACTGATGATGACAACCTCCTTGCTGCTATGGAAAGTTTAGAAAGCACCGAAGAAGCAATTGCCTCTCGTGCTGCCGCTCGCGAAGAAGAAGATTTCCGCCCAACTCCAGAACAGTGGAAGGAAGTCGATGTCATCAGAGCTGTTGTTGCTAAGTATGAAGGCGATGAAGACAAGATCATCCAGGTCTTAGAAGTTATGGATATCTCCGCTGATGAATATCACAAGTTGTTGAGATTCACCAAGCCAAGAGAAGACAAAGGTGGCCGTTCTTCTAGAGGTGGTAAGTCCTTTGGCGCCAGAGGTGGTCGCGGTTCTCGTGACTTCAAGGGTGGTCGTGGTTCTCGCGATTCTAGAGGTTCTGGTCGTGGCTTTGGCAAAGAAAGAGGTGGCCGTGGAGGCTTTGGTTCTCGTTCTTCTCGCGATTCTGGCCCAAGAATGTCCAACCGTTCTGAAAGAAGAAGCGAACGTGGCTTTGATAAGCCAAAGGCTTCCAGCCGTGGTTTTGCCGCTCATCAGGGCTATGGTGCCATGAGTGAAAAACCAGCTTTCAGCAGAGATAGAGGCGAACGTTCTGAAAGACGTTCTTCCTATGCCGGTAGAGATTCCAGAAGACCATCTTCTAGAACTGCTTCCAGAGGAAAGTCTCTTGCTGGTTATGGAAAGAAGAGATAAATAATTTTTAAAAATGGCAAAAAAAGAAGAGTTCAAGGATGAGATTCTTGTTTGTACCAATAGAAAGGCACATTTCAATTATTTCTTATCTGAGTTCACCGAATGCGGAATTGAATTGGTCGGATCGGAAATCAAGGCGATGAGAGCAGGTCATTGTTCGTTAGATGACAGTTATGTCATGATCAAGAGCAATGAATGCTTCATCCTCAATATGAATATTCCGGTTTATCAGGCTAATGGTATCTTTTCCCATGAGCCGACGAGAACGAGAAAACTTCTTTTGCATAAAGCGCAAATTCTCAAGTTTGCTCAATTAGTGGATCGTGAAGGCTACACGCTTGTCCCTGTCAGAGTGTATATTCGTAAAGGCAGAGCCAAGGTTCAGATTGCCTTAGGTAAAGGTAAGAAGAACTATGATAAGCGTGATACGATCAAGGAAAGAGAAGAAAATCGCAAGATTGCTAAGCTGACCAAAGAAAGATATTGATGAGAGTGGAGCAATCCACTCTCTTCTTATGTTTATAGTATCTAAAGATACTAGATATAAACCTTACTTTCTTATTGCACGCTAATTTGGTAAAATGGTTTATATCTTTTTCGTAAGAAAAGAGGTATTGAGTATGAAAAAAGCGAACAAGGGAAAATCGATGACCGTCATCATCGGTGCCAGTCGACTTGGTGCCGCGATTGCTTCTATGTCCAGCATGGAAGGTATTTACACCTCTATTATCGACATCAATGAAGAATCCTTTAAGAAGTTAGACTCCGGTTATTCCGGTTATATTGTCTGCGGAAATGCCGAAGACACCAACGTTTTGAAAAAAGCTCATATCGATGAAGCCAGAGAATGCGTCATTGCTACCAGCAATGATAACACCAATATCTTTTTGGCTGCTATGATTACTGGTTTATATAAAGTTCCTTATGTCATCGTACGTTTAAGAGATGAAAGAAAAGCAGCTCTATTAACCGATCCAAGAATCAAGGTTATCTCTACAGCTATGCTTTCCTTACAGGCATATAAGTCGATCAAAGCGATTGAGGATTAAAGATTATGAACATTTTAATATGCGGTGGTACATCCGAAGCGGATTACGTTCTTTCAGCGTTTAAGAAGAGTCATAATCGCATCGTAGTCATGAATGACAATCATGAGACTGCGGATTTATTAAGTGAACATTATGATCTTGACGTCATCATGGTTGATCCAACCAAGATCTACTCTTTTGAAGAGGCTGACGTCACGAATTTTGATTTGGTTGTTTCTTTGTTGGATAAGGATGCGGATAACTTTGTCGTCTGTCAGATCGCCAAACAGCTCTTCCATATCAAGAAGGCAATCTGTACCGTCAACAACCCAAATAACGTTGCCATTTTCCAGCGTTTAGGTATCGACTCCCCTATTTCTTCTTCCTATCTTTTGACCCAGCAGATCAAAGGTGAATCCGATGTCGAATCCATTTTCCGTACCTTGTCTTTGGAAAATGAAAGAATCGTGATCACCGAAATCAAGATTCTGAAGGAATTCCCATGCTGTGGACAAAACCTTATTGCCTTACAGCTTCCCCGTACCGGCAACATCACCTGTATCTTCAGAGAACCAGAAGTCATCATTCCTCGTGGTGATACCATCATCACTGAAGGCGATACTCTGGTTATCGCTTCTTCACCAGAGAATCAGCAGGAACTCGTCGACTATATCAAGAATGGTCCTGATGAGGAAGAACTCAAGCGTCGTGAAGAAGAAAAGATTCTTCAGGAACAAGAAGATGCCAAACTGGCGGAAGAAGCTCTTCGTGTGGAGCAGGAAAAAGAAAATGAAATCCGTGCTCGCTTGATGAAGGAAGTTGAAGAACGCGTGGTCAAAGACCAAAGTGTCAGAGAAGAAGTTCTTCGCAAACAGATCGAAGCGGAAATCAGAAATGAGCTGGTGCAGGAATCACATTCCTTTTATGATGACGATGATGTGATCATCAAGAAAAACAAAAACACCAGATCCACCAAGACTACACAGGATAAAATCCCTGTCGTCAAAGATACTACTACTAGATTCAAAGCCATCAGAAAGACGCAGAAATAATGGCACAAAAAAGACATAATCCTATCAGAAATACATCGAATTCTCTCGCCTTCCAACTTCAACCAGATAAAGAGGTCAAAGGTCCTCGTCTGGTTTTTGGTTATTTTGGCATCTTCTTAATCGGCATCTCCTTCTTGGTCTTGCTTCCTTTGATTATGCTGATTTTCTATCCAGGTGAAGCTGGCAATACTCTTGCTTTCCTCATCCCGGGCTTGATTGCTGCTTCTTTAGGTGTTGGTTTAGTCTCCTTGATTTTTAAAAGACCAAAAGGCAAACTGACCTCGTTAGAAGATCTGATCTTAGTCATCGGTGTCTGGATTTTAGTGATCATCTTCTCTGCTATCCCTTATTTCTTTTATGGATATACGTTTACCCAGGCCTTCTTTGAATCCACTTCTGGTTATACCAGCGCTGGTTTGACCGTCATGGACTGGAGCAGAGAAATCACTAGCGGTAGTGTAGAAGGAACCACTGATGTCGTCAATCATATGCTGTTCTTCCACCGTGCTATCACCGAACTTGTCGGTGGTATCGGTTTGGTCTTGGTCGTTTCTTCCGCTATCAGCGAAAGATCCGGTTTGAATCTATATTTACTAGAAGGTCATAACGATAAACTCTTACCTAACCTGGTCAAGTCCGCTCGTTTAATCTTCGGTTTGTATCTTGGTTATATCGCTGTAGGTACAATCTTATATATCTTTGCTGGTGTCACTCCTTTTGATGCCTTATGTCATTCTATTACGGCAGTTGCGACAGGTGGCTTTTCCACCAAGTCCAACAACATCAATACCCTGGTCATGGAAGTCTCCATGAACGGAGAATGGCGCGGTGTCATGGTGGAATTGATCACCGAGTTGCTGATGATTCTTGGCGGTACAAACTTTGTCATCCATTATTCTTTGATCCGTGGTCGTTTTAATATTTTGAAACATTTTGAATACTGGGTATTCTTCTTCATTCTCTTATTTGTCTGGCCGTTTATGATTCTTGGCTTTACTACCTACTTCAATGGCAATGTGTTAGCCGGCTTCCGTTATGGTACCTTTGAAATGCTCTCTGGTCTATCGACAGCTGGTTTCCAGGCGGTCGACTCATATCAGGCTCATGCTGTTGTCGGAACAAACTTTGCCATCAGTGGAACTGGTATCTATGGCTTTACGAATATCTCTAACATGGATTCCGTTTCGATGGCTGCTGGTTATGCTAGCGGTTCTGTCATCAAATTCCCAACTTATCTATTGTTCCTTTTAGGTTTGATGATGATGGTTGGTATGCAAAATGGTTCTACCACTGGTGCTATCAAGCAAAACCGTGTCGCCTTATTGTTCATGGATATCTCCTGGAGAGTTAAGGCTGCCGTAGGTAAACCGGATAGTCATCACGCTCCGATGGTGTGGAAGTTTGGTAACAAGGTCAGAGTCGATAGAAATGAAGTGATTGAAGCGGAAACCTTTATCGCAACATATGTCTCGATCGTTTTATTGGGCACCACTCTTGTCTCCGCGATTGCCAATGGCATTCATCTGACTCGTGGTGATGGTACAGGAGATGTTTTCTCCTGGTTAGATGCCTTCTTTGAATATTCATCTGCTGTCGGTACTGTTGGTCTTGGCTGTGGTATTACTTCCTATAACAATTCCATCTCTGCTGGTGGTCAGGCCATCTTGTGGATTGAAATGATCGGTATGCTTCTTGGCCGTCTTGAAATCTTTGTCTACTTCACTCTCTTTGGTAAGATCATCCATCGTATCCGCAGCCGTAAGTTCATCTATAATCCAGAAAAGGAAGAACAGAAAATCCCTGATTCCAAAGGGGAATGGGATGAATCTGGTTCACCACTTTAAAGCGTTCTAAGCCGGGACAACACCCGGCTTTTTGGGTTAATCTAAATCCTGAGTGTGTTTTTCTTGCATGAAATTCTATATCGTGATATTATTTTAACTCACACTGTGAGATTTAAATGTCACACTGTGAGATAAGGAGGCGCTATGGATAAAGTAGAACTGCGACAAAAAGTGCTGGAACTTTCCTTTAAACTTCATCATGACTTGCCACCAAAAAGGATGAGCTCTTTGACAGAAGGTGAAAAAGGAATCTTAGTTCTTCTTTTCCATCAATATCCTAAAGCTCAGTATTCGGGTGATTTAGCGATATTGATGAAAGTGGGAACCGGTCGAATTGGCAATGCCTTGAAATCTCTTGAGGCGAAGAATCTGATTGCTCGAGAAATCGATGATCAGGATAAACGTAAAGTCTTGGTCTCCCTTACTGATGAAGGCTATCAGTGGATCAAGAACAAGATGGAAAAAGCCAATCATTTTATTGAGACCGTCATTGAAGAATATGGTGTCGACAAATTTGAAACGTTCATTACAGAATCTGAAAAGCTATTAGGACTTGGTTATCAGATCTCTATGCGGGAAGGACTGTTAAACGATGATTAGACTAATGAAATTCTTAAAAGCGCAAGACTGGTTCATGATCCTCATGATTGCTGGATTGACCGTTTTGCAGGTATATTGCACCATGACGATGATGGATTATATTTCCAATATCACCAAGTCCATTCAATACGTCTATATGCATAACAATCCAGCAGAATTAGGAGATGAGTTTGGTGCTCTCTATTCCGGCTACAAGGCTACCTTTGATACAACTGCAAGTCAGAAAATTCTCTTAAATGGTTTCTGGAAGATGGTGAATGAAAACTTTGGGCAGATGTATCCTGCTGTTGGTGAAATTGCAAATGCTAACGTTGGTGATATCTGGTTTAATGGTGGAATGATGCTACTTCTTGCTACTGGTATGGTAGGTTGCCAGATGGTGATTTCCGTCATGGCTTCCTTTATCTCCTCTCGAGTTGCTACCTCTATCCGTAAAGCCGTCAATGACAAAGTCACCTCGTTCTCCTTAGCGGAAATCAATCACTTCTCCACCGCTTCCTTGATCACTCGTACGACCAATGATGTCCAGATGTTCCAGATGACACTCTTATTGATGATGAGAATGTTCCTGACGGCTCCAATCACCGCTGTTTGGGCTATCTTGAAGATTCAGTCTGTCTCCTGGACCTTGATGATTCCTACCTTGGTCGGCGTTATCGCCTTGGTTGTCTTCCTTGTCTTCTTACTTGTCTTAGTTATGCCAAAGTTCCGTCTTGCTCAGAAGTTATTGGATAAGGTCAACGGCCAGACAAGAGAAAACGTCAGTGGTATTCGTGTTGTTCATGCCTACAATGCTGAAACCTATCAGCAGGATAAGTTTGCCTCGACCAATGATGAATTGACCAAGACTCAATTATTCACCGGTAGATCGATGGCTGTTTTGATGCCATATATCACCTTAATCATGAATGTCATCTCCTTGTTGGTCTATTGGTTTGGTTCTTATCTGATCAACGATGGCGTGACTTCTTATCCAGAAGTCTTGTCTATGATGATGCTTTCGACTCAGATTGTTATGTCCTTCATGATGCTTCTAGTCATGTTCTTCATGCTTCCTAGAGCTTCCGTTTCTGCAAAACGTATCAATGAAGTACTAGCTACCAAGAATAGTATTGCTGATCCTGAGATGGAAGAACCGTTAAAAGAACAAGGCTCTATCAAGTTTGATGATGTCAGCTTCAGATATCCAGATGGTGATGATGACGTCTTAAGCCATATTTCCTTTGAAGCCAAGAAAGGTGAGACGATTGCCTTTATCGGCGCAACTGGTTCTGGTAAGTCTACCATCGTCAATCTTGTCTCTCGTTTATATGATGCTAGTGAAGGTCATGTCATCATCGATGGCGTAGATGTCAAAAACTTAAAGCAGAAGACCCTTCGTGATTTAGTCGGTTTTGTCCCACAGAAGGGTTTGTTATTCTCTGGCAGTGTGAAGTCCAATATCAAATTTGGTGCTGAAAAGGCTAGTGATGAAGAAGTCATTCGTGCCGCTAAGGTAGCTGAGGCGGATTCCTTCATCCAGGAAATGGATCAGAAGTATGACGCTCCGATTGCTCAAGGTGGCAGCAATGTCTCCGGCGGTCAAAGACAGCGTCTATGTATCGCTCGTGCTGTCATCAAAAATCCTGAATTCTTCGTCTTTGATGATTCTTTCTCCGCTCTTGATTTCAAGACCGATAGAAAAGTTAGAGAAAATTTAAAAGAAGAAGCCAAAGATGCTACAAAGTTGATCGTTGCTCAACGTATTGGTACCATCATGGATGCAGATCATATTGTTGTCTTAAGTGAAGGTAAGATGGTCGGCTATGGTAGACATGAAGAACTCTTAGAATCCTGTCCAACCTATAGAGACATCGCCTTATCCCAGTTATCAAAGGAGGAACTTGGTTTATGAGCGCACAAAAAGCAAGAAGACCTCGTGGTATGGGTGTACATGAAAAGATGGCCAAAGGCGAGATGAATAAGTCTTTAGTCAAAATCGGCCAGTCCATGAGACGTTATTGGCCAGCTATCTTTGTTTCCTTTTTCTTCATTGTTGGATATGTCGTCATTGCGGTTATCGCACCAAATATTCTTAAGGATTTGACCAATACGATCGTTTCTGGCGCTGAATCCAGAACAATCGATATGGACAGAATCAGTGGGTTTGGTACCACTTTAGCCATCTTATATGTTGTCTCTGCTCTTTCGAATTTTACCTCTTCCTTCATCATGACCACTGTGGCTCAGAGATACACGCATTCTTTAAGAAAACAGATCACTGAGCAAATCAATGTCGTTCCGTTAAATTATTTCGATACGAATTCCACTGGTGATATTCTTTCTATTCTCACTAATGATGTCGATCAGATTTCTCAGTCCTTCCAGCAGTCTTTAAGCATGCTTGTCTCCGCTCTCTTCATGTTGGTTGGCTCTCTTATTGCCATGTTTATCACTTCCTGGCAGTTAGCCTTGGTTGCCTTAGCGACTCTTCCTATTATGGCGATTCTATTGATGGTCATCTTGAAGTTTGCTGGTCCACAGTTCATGAAACGCCAGTTGTTAGTCGGTGAAGTCGATGGCATCGTTGAAGAAAACTACAATGGTCAGTTGATCATCAAGGTGTTTAACGCCGAAGATAAGATGACCTCAACCTTCGATAAGAAGAACAATGAATTAAGAAAGACGATGTTCAAAGCAGAATTCTTCGGCGGTTTGATGCAACCGGTGATGAACTATATGTCTTATGTTGCCTATGCTGCAGTGTGTGTGGTCGGCGGTTTACTTCTCTCTTCTTCAACTCCTGGTATCTCTATGGGTACCATCACTGCTTTCTTGATGTATGTCAATCTCTTCCAGTCTCCACTCACTCAGATTGCCCAGGCGATGAACTCTTTACAGAATGCAGCTGCTTCTGGTGCTCGTGTCTTTGGCTTCTTGGGAGTCAAGGAATTAGAAGATGAAACAGATAAGAAACCACACTTTACTCCCCTTGGAGATGAAGAATTACAGGGTAAGGTTGAATTTGACCACATCAAGTTCTCCTATGATTCCACAAGAGAAATCATTCACGATTTCTCTGCGGATATCAAGCCTGGCATGAAAGTGGCAATCGTCGGTCCTACCGGTGCTGGTAAGACGACTATGGTCAATCTTCTGATGCGTTTTTACGAGACCAATGCTGGTGATATCAAGATCGATGGCGTTCCTGTTAAGGAAATGACGAGAGAAGAACTTCACGCTCAGTTTGCCATGGTCTTACAGGATACCTGGATCTTTGATGGAACCTTAAAAGAAAACTTGATCTATAACACACCTGATGTTACGGATGAAGATATCAAGAACGTCATCCATGACGCTCATCTGACGCACTTTGTTCGTTCTCTTCCTGGTGGTTTAAATTATGTCATCAAGGATGGAGGCTCCATCTCTGGTGGTCAGAAACAGTTGATCACGATCGCTAGAGCTATGCTCAAGAAATCACCGATGCTGATCTTAGATGAGGCGACCTCCAACGTGGATACGAGAACCGAAGAAAAGATTCAGGAAGCGATGGATAGACTTACCGCCAACAAGACTAGTTTTGTCATCGCACACCGCCTTTCCACCATTAAGAACGCAGATCTCATTCTGGTCATGAAGGATGGCAATATCATCGAACAGGGCAATCATGAAGAATTGATGAAGCAGAATGGTTTCTATGCCTCGCTTTACAATTCCCAGTTCAATCTGGAATCTGATGCCGTGATAGAATAATTTTTTGAAAGGGCTTGCATTTTTCTTCCAGTTTGATAAAATATTGTTCCACTGATAGCATACTAGGACTTGTAGCCACAGGCTTCTTCAGTCCGGCTTCTCTTTGTCGCAAGCCATTGCTTTAAGATCATTGCCGCTATCAGTCGTACCACAGAATCAAAAGCGCCCTTCGGGGCGTTTTTCATATTCCAGGAGTTATGAGTCCACGACTTAATTATGCACTTGTACAATAAATACCGAAATATGATAGAATAGTAATGCTAAGGAATTTATATGCAGCAATTGATTTATACAGGGTGTTCTATCCCTATTCAGATTCTTATCATCATTTCCTTATATGTGCGCAAAACGATTAGGGGTCGAGCAAACCATTATTTTTTGGTGATGAATTATTTCACCTTGGCTGTTGCCGTATTGGATTTTGGCAATGGTTTATTACGTCAGACAGTATTTGATAACAATATTGCCTTAACCTTCTCTTATCTTCTTTCCACTCTTTATTTCCTGATGCGAAATACCACGATATTCTTGTATTTAGTGTTCTTGCTATTTGCCTTTAGAGTGCATTGGCTTTTAAAGAAGACATGGATTCAGATTGTCTTCACCTTGCCGATTGTCTCTATTTTTGGTCTTGTATTGTCTAACCCATTCCATCACATGGTGTTTTCCATCGACTTAATCAACCTCTATCAGAGACAACCATTGTTGAATGTTGTTTATGTTTTATCCGCTATTTATGGTATTGCTGGTATCGTGTTGATGTTTTTATGCATTCGCTTTATTCGCTTTGGTAAGTGGGTTTGTCTACAGTCTGTCTATGTCTTTTCATTTATTGCGGTAGGCATTCAGTATTTTGTTCCTTCCCTGCAGATTGAAATCTTTATCACTTCCCTATCCTTATTGTTGATTGCCTTGTTTGTCCTTCGACCAGAAGAATTATCTGATAGCAAGACTGGTCTTCGCTCCTATCAGGATTATCAGTTTGAACTGAAAAAGGTAATCCTTTCCAAGCAAAAACTTTCTCTTCAGATGATCAAGATTCTGAACGTTTCAAATATCAAGACATTCTATGGCGAAGAAAGTTATCTCAACTCTGTCCGTGAAATTGCTGTTCGATATTTTTTGGAATGCAAACGAAGAAAAATCTATTCCGATATCTTCTTTGAAGAACCGGGTAACCTTTATGTATTCATTGAGGATAAGGATTTCGATTGTTATGCTTACACCATGGATATGATTTCCTATTTCCGCAGCCAGGGTTCAAATGGTAGCAGTGTTACTGCTTATCTGCAATTAAAGAACTGTCAGATCAATCTTCCTGATGAAAGCAATGACATTGAGACGATTCTTCGTCTTGGTCATTCCTTTGATCGCTATATGGGAAATCAGGAACTCTTCTGCTATGGTAAGGACATCATCCATCAGAAGATGTATATCATCGAATCTAATCTGAAAAAGATTCTTCTTGAAGCCGTCAAGAATGAACGCTTTGAAATGTACTATCAACCAATCTATGATATCAAGGCTGGCAAGTTCCGTAGCGCTGAAGCCCTCATACGACTCAATGACCCTGAATATGGCATGATTATGCCTGGTTTATTTATCCCAGCTGCTGAAAAGAAGAACATGCTAGGGCCGATTGGTGAATTTGTCTTAGAGGATGTCTTCCGCTTTGTGGGCAGTGAGGAGTTCAAGAAGTCTGGTGTCGAATTTGTAGAGGTCAATCTCTCGGTTCAGCAAG